>Ga0326734_1000347_pt1 | contig 13000 bp, 9 predicted proteins | sample 15_GP2_1315_FD_207944 | JGI IMG/M metagenome (GOLD analysis project Ga0326734, IMG submission 207944) | Glacier ice microbial communities from Ngari, Tibet, China - 15_GP2_131.5 | ecosystem: Environmental > Aquatic > Freshwater > Ice > Glacier | place: China: Ngari, Tibet | collected 2018-07-18 | reverse complement strand
TTACTGTTTCGTAATTACCTTTCAGATCTACCAATATCCTCAGGTTCGGATAATTCAAAAGCACTCTGTCAAGCGTTGAAAAAGAATCAACAAACTTTTTATGTTTCGTGATTATCTTTTTCAATTCTGTGGTCTCTGGAACAGAGAAGGTGTATGATTCCATTGCCGAAAGAACCAAGCTTCCGAGCATAGAGATGACAGGTCCAATCTTTGGGACCTTTTTTTCGTAATTTGCACCACCTAGATAACGTGCTTCTATGTAATTTTTCTGGAGCTTTGTCAAATTAAGACCGTAATACTTGTTGTCCGGTATGTGATAAAAATCCTGATTGACATCTTCGAACGAATCATTAAACGCAAACTTGTTAAGAGGATAAATTGCTCTCATGCTTCTTGCATACATGGATCCTTTGCGATCAGGCCAAAGTTTATAGATCAGCTCTTCGTCAACACCTAAGCATAGTTTCAGCTTGCTGATCTTGTTCATAGGATTATAGCCGACTGGAAGAGATTTCATATCAAAAGACATGTTAATGTGGATGCCGCACTTTTCATCTGTCCATCCGTTCTTTTCGATAAATGCACAGACCGCAGACAGCATAGTCATTGCTTCTAAAAACTTCATAGGACCTGTGATAAGTTCGAGCATGTCTGCGCCGCCGCTCATGTCTGGTTCAATCTTCCACAATTCAGCTGTTGTCTCTAGCTCAGTGTGGTACTTGTCGCACACGACTATTTTCTTCTTAGTTGCTTTCTTCAGAAGTTGCGCAATGCCCGGTGCACCTAAGTCCGTGTAAAACTCGAATTCAAATGCAATGTTTGCAGCTTGGATCATTCTTGGATCATATTTCTGTATAGAAACGCTCATGCCTATCTAACGTAAATATGTATGAACGAGTTTTTTGATAAGATCTATTTGATGAATTTAGACAGAAGGCCAGACAGACTTAATGAGGTTAGCAAAGAATTAAACAAGCATGGAATAAAATATACGAGAGTTGCTGCTTTGGATGGCAAGAGATTAAGAACAGAACAGATAAGAAAACCTATATCTTCTTTTGATGGAGCTGCTGTAGTGGCAGTTGGAATCACGTTAAGTGAAATATTCAAGGAAGCTTTATCCAAAGGCTATGGCAAAATTTTGATACTAGAAGACGATGTTGAACTTTACAATCTCCATTACTTCAAAGAAGCAGTAAAATCTGTTCCTGCATCTTTTGATCTACTTTATCTAGGGGCCCAACACAAGCAAGAACCAGAACAATTTGCGAAGCACCTTGTCAAAGTCAGAGAATCTTATCTGTGCCACGCTGTTGGATTTGGAAGAGAAGCAATGGAATACCTACAGTGGGCACTGTTAGAAGAAAGTAACGAGATGGTATATTCTAAGATACAGTCTTACAGAAACAATTCATTTTGTATCTCTCCCAACATTGCATTCCAAAAACGCGATCTTTCTGATATATCTGGTATGATTGCAAACTATGATGGAATACTTGAAAAAGAGAAAAGCCTTTCCAAATGATGGAAAGGCTTTTCTGTTTCATAGCGTCAGAAAGATTACTCTGCTCGTTGGGTCAATACGATCTTTTCTGGAGTCTGAATGCGCTTGACGTAAAATGAAATTTCTTCATTCTGCTTATAGTCATTCTTGTCCAGATACATTTCAGTCTCGTGCAGCAGACCGGTAAAGATCGGATTGCCTTGTGAATCATTCCATTCAACAAAGATGCCGAAGTTTGAGATTCCAGTCACACGACCCTTGTAGAGGGTTTCTTTGTTGAGTTCGCGTACACGCTCTGGAAGAATTGCCTGGATGTATTTCTTACGAGATACAATCACAGAGTCCAGCTGTTCGCTGTAACCTTCTACCATCACGATGATGTTTTGGCCGACCAACTCATCGTAGTTCTCCAACTTGTTTGCTCCGGCGTGTGAACCTGGCATAAAGCATTTCAGACCTGCAATATTCACCACAAATCCTGCTCCGATCTGTGCACTTTCCACGTAGCCAGGGTAAGCACTACGAGTAGAAGTATCTTTCAGGGTAGCAAGCAACTCATCGCGAGTAACTTTTAACCAAGCCTTGATCCCGCTACCTAGCGAATAACCTGATCTAGTTTCAATTCCCTCTACAGAGACAGGAATTCGACGGCCGATGATAACATCGTTGGCCATCAACAGTTCTTCTTTGCGGGCATCTAGCACAAATTGCTGACCACTGTCAGTTTCTGCATAAATGTTTACTCCCTCAATCTTTGTGATGGTAGCTTCTGCTACATCACCTTTCTTTGGGTCTTTGCCAATGTCGTCCAAGCTTCTTGACAGAAGGTCATACTGCTCTTGTGCAGATGGATCCTGACAGAACACCTTGTGTTTTGCGTTCTTGGTTTTGACACTTTCGTTTAGTTCGAGCCTCATATAGTTTGTTTTAGTATCAAGTGATAATTTAACTATTGTATGCAAGTGTAAGAGGTTCTTCAGATGAAGTTAATTTACACATGTAATTAATAATATAATAATTTAAATAAATAATTTATTTTAGAAATGAACTTTTTACTCATGTTATGTGTTTATAATATTGTGAACGCCTAATGTAATAACCATTAACATCTAATACTCATGATCACGCAAAAATCCAAAATAATGGAACTTCTCTTAGAAGAGCCAATGAGCATCCATCAGCTGGCTCTTGCTACACATCTTCCTGATAGGAAGGTAGCAGGTATCTTAGAGCAGTTGTCGGAAGACAATAACGACATTCAATTCAGTGGTGGTAAATTCAAACTGATGGGCCAAAACAAAGGCCAACCTATTGAAGAAAGTATCACCGAAATATCAGTCGTAGAATCTGTTCGCCGCAGAGATTATGGTAAATATTCCATCAACGGTGGTGAGGAAGTTGGTAAGGCGCGTCTGGTTCTTGAAATAATCAGAAATGTCATCAATGATAACCCAGACGGTATGTCTCTTAAGAAATTAAAAGAGATGTTTCCAGATAGTCTCCACAAGAAATTTGGAGTGATACAACTATTGCCAGAAGCTATCAAAAGAAGCGAGAAGCACAAACGTTTCTTTGTTGATTCACCTCTTAAAGCAGGACGTCAAGCAATTGCAGTCTGTAGAGAGTGGAGTGTTGATAACATCAAACCTGTTATTGAAACGGCTAAAAGCATGGGATACGACATACAATCTTCGTAAGAAACAAGAATAGAAATTCTTAAACTAAAACCCGGTCATAATTGGCTGGGTTTTTTTATGCTCGTATAGATAGAGCATGAGTAGAACAATCAAAAGCTTTGAAGAATTTCACGAGCTTGATGAGCAAATCGAATTTGAAGATGATCAGCAACTCGATGAAGGTATTTTCGGAGCGTTGGCTGACAAATTAAAGAATGGACTTAGCCGTATGCTAGGCGGGCGTATTGCCAAGCTTGACGCAATTTACGGTAGACTTGGAAGTAACGGAAAGATGACAGGTGTTCCTAATGGAGAACTTGGTAAGCTAGAATATGATTTCATTGTTTCAAACGTAGAACTTGACGAAGAGATCCTAAAGAAAATGTCAGCCGGCAGGCAGCTAACAAACTCTACAACCAAAGTACCGCCCGAAGCTTTGATCGCAAACAACGAATTTATCAAGCGTACAGATCTATTGCGTCAAGCAAACAAGAAAAGACATGATGCTCGTAAGTCTGCTATCATGGATAAGATCGAACGTATCATAGGTGACAACCAAAGAGCTGGAACTTATTCAGAAGCAATGGCTGCTCAGTTGTCTGCTGCAATTGCAGAAACAGAATATAACCTACGTAAAAAGTTTGCAAGTGACGAAGAACTTGAAAAGTTAGAAGACAAGTTAGTGGTAGCTAGAAAAGATGCAAAGGATCGTGCTGAGCGTCTTAACGCAATGCTAAACCAGATGGGTCTATCGAATTCACAGGCCGCACCACAGGCCGCACCTGCCCCCACTACTAGTGCAAACGGAAGACAAACTGCACCCGCTGCTGCTCGTCCTGGCCCTGCGCCTGCACCAGTGTCTCCGCATAACTACGTACCATAAACAAACACGATAGCTTTACGACCATGTCAGAAAAAGAAAAAGAGTTCAAGTACGAAGACCACGTCTACGCAAGAACTAAAGTTATGGATTTCGATGAATTTCATAAAAGTGTAAAAGAAACAAATGGAAAGATCGAAACCGCTGGTGAAAAAGATCAATTCTTTGGCATGAGAAAGATAAAGGGCATGAAGATGTTTTCTGCAGGCAATCCTTATTTTTATCAAGCAGTTGGCATCAAGGATGAAGACGACAAAGAACAAGATCCTACCAAAGATGTTACTCCTCCAAAAGAGGATGTGCAAACACCAGATGTTGAACCAGTAGATGTTGCATAAATACCCGATGGATTACAGAGATATTAAACCCGAAGATATAGAAAACGCGATAGGTTACGCATTGCTTGAAGACATTCTTCAAGCACGTAACTTCCTCACACTAAAGGAAAAGAGAAGTCTTATCGTAATAGTGTCAGGAAGCGGAATTATAAATGAAAACCTCATTGGAAAGATCCAAGATGGAGTAAAAAGACTTCGTCAAATCGGCGGAGTCATCAAAGACGAAGCTCTTGCAAAAATTGAACAGTTGGCTACAAAGGCTCAAGGTTTTGCAGATTGGATGGCCAATGCACTCGTCGGACTTTCCAATCGTTCTTTAGAGTACTTCAAAGGAAAGTTTGCAAAGTCCAAGGAAGAATGCTTGGTAAAAATAAAAAAAGATGACAAGATCATCAAAGGTAAAACAGACAGCTTTCGTAAAGAAGTAGATCAGATGAAACAGACCACCGTTTTCTGGACTGCTGAATTTCCACAACAGATGGCTGGAAAGGTAAAGACACTTTTTTCAAAGTACCTCGTAAAAGAAAGTCTTTCAGAATCAGAAGAAGGTGGACACGAAGGCAAGCATGAAGGTGGACACGAACACCCTGATTTCGGTTTTGTTTCAAAAGCCACAGCAGCTCTTATCAAGCTTCCTCCCTTTAACTTTCTTTCACACGTCCATGAGTGGGCAACATTTGCTGTTGAAAAGACTCTGTTCTTATTCAGCCAGCTGACAGCAAAACTTGGAGGACCTGGAATCTTCAGATTTACAATCCTTCCATTCGTGTGTGGTGCATTCATCGAAACGCACCTAGAAGGTAAAGTTCACCACTTTCTGGAGCACATGATAGAGGAAGCATTTGAAGCAGAAAAGTTGCTTAAACTATTACCAGGTGTCAAGATGATACTCAACACCGTTGGGTATGTTGCAATGTTCATCACCGTCTTGGAAGTTTGTCAATCTCTTCTTGATTGGGAAACTGAACAACAAGGTAAAGAGGGAGAACCATCAGAAGAAGAACCTGTCGCAGGAGAAACCCACGATTCAGGTGGAAGAAAAATTGCACCTATGCCAAAACAAGCTGTAGCACCAGCTCCTGTAGTTGGATAAATATCAAGTTAAACGAAAAAAGCCCAACCACATTATCGTGGTTGGGCTTTTTCTTTATAACCCTATACTTTAGGATATTCCACCGAGAATTACCAAAGTGTTGTTCTCCAAAGAACGTACCAGCACTTTATCTTCTGCAAAGATAATCTCCGAGCGATCAGGATCTGCGTGGTTTAGCTTCTGTGAGTTGAGACTCATTTCTGCATCTTCACCTTCTGACTTATCAGTATTGACTTTCATCGTAAAAGCATTACATTCAAAAGTCACATTGCCGCCAAGAACCTTCAGAGTGATTGCATCGTCCTTGTCATTCAGCTTTGAAGACAGTTTCTGCAGCTTGATAAACTCATCCCGGCCGATGGTAAACTTGCCCAGTTGGTTAGCTTCAATCTGACTAACAATGCTTCCTACAACCTTTTCAGAGATATCAGTCATGAGTGCAAGATCTGCACAAGGCTGATTGATCTGTACACTAGATGAGCTAAGAGCAATCTTGGTACCTACAAACACGCCATCGGATAGTTCGTAGTAATCTACCTCAAACTTAATCGAATCACTTGGACCAAAGTGGCCGAAGGAATCAATCAGTTTTGCGATGTTAAAAATGCCAAGACGGAATACTCCTTCTTGTACATCTCCTTCGAACACGGTAGGAAGAGGGATGTACGCACCTTTGAGGGTAGTATGTTCAGGAGTTGCCTGTCGGGCAGACAGTTGATGTTCATCAATCTCTAGCAAGAGTGCCTCGCCTACTGGTTTAAAACGCTTGAGGTATTCAATGAAGGTCTGTTGATTAGTAACCTTTAGAACTAGCTTGTTTTTGGTCTTTGCCATAATCGTTGTTAATTTAATGTTGTATGCCTTACTTTTTCTGTGTCAATTTCTTTTCAAGTTCAACCAGGTCCGAAAGCCAGAGTTCTTCTTCGGATGTTGCTTCGATGCGTTTGTACTCCTCTTCTGCAGCCAAGTATTCCTGTTCAATCTCTGATGCTCTCTTTGTTGTTACAGATTGGATCTGCAACCTATGGAGATGGCCATACGATTCTTCTATCTTTGCAACCTTGTGCTTTATCAATTGATCTTCCACGTATTCTAGTGTTTCTCCAATCACAGTCACTTTCTTGGCTATGACAAGCTTCACATAATCATAGATTGATTTTAGCTTGGCCACCTTCTCCGTCAAGAGATGCATCATCATCGCCTTTCTCCATTCGTATGCAAGAAGGCGCTGTTCGTAAAAATCGACAAATATGTCTTCGGCTGTTTCATACTTGACCACCTTTCCTTCTGAAAAGCAGTGCATGTTTGATGTTGCGTGAAGAGCTTCAAGACCTAACAGCTTGTTTACATCTGTCTTGGCCGGATCTGTGTTGTTCAGCTGAACAACCACATTGACTGTGTCATCCGTAGAATTGTTCGTGTAGTTTCGTATGAGAGGCGATGATACCTCTTTCATCTCTTTGCCCTTTCCTACCTTGATCTTGTTATCAAGAAGCTTTTCAAGATGTAATATGAAGTTATCTGTCCAAACTCCGACAGGAAGTTCAGTTATCCTAACCCTGTCATACTTTTCAACAGAGTAAACTCCACGACTAAGATGGCCATTTGGTGAAGCATGGATAGTTCCATTGAACCCTTGGTAGTATGGTTTGATGGCAAACATCTTCTTTGTGATAGTCGTCTTGCACTTAAGCACCTTCTTCAGACAATCAATGATGTCTTTTGGATTGTACTTCTCGATGTCTGTTGACCAGCCTGTTCCGATGCCTGCTGCGCCATTCACCAATACCATCGGAATGATCGGATAATAACGCTCTGGTTCGATCTGCTTTCCGTCATCATCAAGGAAGTCCAGGATGTCGTCATCCTCTGGCCTGAAGATGAGACGGGTCAACGGAGTCATCGAGGTAAACGTGTAACGGGAAGATGCATGATCTTTTCCTCCTTGTGTTCGGGTACCGAACATTCCAATAGGGTCCAGAACATTCAGATTGTTGCTGCCAACGAAGTCTTGGGCCAATCCCACAATACCACCTTCCAAAGAGCCTGCGCCGTGGTGGTACGCGGTTTTCGAGCTAATCACACCTGATATGTCTGCGGTCTTTACTTCACCTCTGACGTTATTATCCAGGAAGGTGTAGAGGATCTTGCGGGTTGATGGTTTCAATCCGTCAACAACATCTGGGATGCTTCGATTCAAGTCAGCAGTAGAGAATTCTACAAGCTCTCTGTCTACAAATTCTGTGATGGTTTGACCAACTCCAAACTTATCGTATTCCAGTTGAACGTGATTTAGAATCCATTCTTTGCGAAGGTTTGCTAACTTGTTTGAGAATGCTTTAGTAATCGAATAATCCACATCCTTGTCCCACTTAATCGGAAGCAAGTGTTTAGGAAGATCTTCAAAATATTCCTTTGATTCCTTTGCCGTTGACGTTCCAAGACCCTTGTAGTACTTGGTCGTCCAACCTGTCAGATTCGGTTTATCCTTTGTGTAATCAGATAAACGATAGTAAGATCTTACAAGCTTGCCTTTCCTAGCTTTTACGATAGGAGTAATGAACTCGTAGATGAAATCAAACTTTAACAGCTCGGGCCAGAAGAAATGGAATGCATTGATCAGAAGACCTTTGATGTGAGTTCCGTCGTGGTCTTGGTCGGTCATAAAGATGACCTTGCCGTAACGAAGCTCTGAAAGATCTTTATACTTCTTGCCTGGTACAAGACCTAGGATTGTAAGGATCTTTGCAATCTCGGCATTGTCTCGTATCTTGTCTGCAGCAGCATCACGTACGTTCAGCACCTTTCCCTTAAGAGGAAACACGCCGTAGTAGTCACGGCCGACTATGGAGAAACCAGCAACGGCCATGCCCTTGGCTGAGTCTCCCTCGCAGAGAATGAGAGAACATTTCGTTGCATCTTTTGTTCCAGCCTTGTTTGCATCTTCTAACTTTTCAACGCGGATGCGGCCAGATGTAACAGGCTTGACCATCTTGGAAAGATCTGCCTTGTCACGTGCATCAATCTGTCGAAGAAGCTCTTCTACAATTTCAGACTTTTGGATCTTCTTAAGGAACTTGTCAGAAGGATATGCACCCATCAAAACTTCCTTGGTCATAGGAGTGTCAAGCTTCTCCTTTGTCTGTGAAGGGAAAGAAGGATTGGGAACTTTGGCACGCATGAACAGCATCATGTTGTTCTTCACGTCCTGCCATTTCATCTTGACTCGCTTCCCTTTTGCAAGAGAATCGAACACACTGTTCGATATTTGGTAACTTGCCCAGTACGAATGGGTTCCTCCTTCAAAGGTAGAAACACCGTTGACTATGGAGATCTGCTCAAACTGTCCCGTGCTTGATTTCGCTACCGCAATCTCAAATCGGTCACTTAACTGTTCTACGAATACCTCTTCACCTTCCGGCAAGTGCAGTCTAACGTACTGTTCAAAATTTCGTACAGTGAGTGGCTTGTTGTTGAAATAAACTGACACGCCTGGGTTGTAGGCAGCCACGTCCAATGTGCGCTTGATGATAAGGGATAGAACATCTCTTTCTAAACCTTCCATCTTAAAGCGACTGAACTCCGGATGGAACGATATGCGAGTCATGCTTGTGTTACTGATGCCAATTTCTGGAGCAGCAATCTCGTTCATGTTCTTTGTGCATATCTGCTTATACGACTTCTTGCCATCGGAAGTTTCAATGATAAACTTCGTGGAGAAGATGTTTGCAAGCTTTGCGCCATATCCGTTACGACCTCCACCAAAGCGTTCCTCTTCATCATTGTAGTTGCTACCAGTCAACAGACGCGTAAAGATCATCTCTGCTGCGTAGCATCCTGCATCTTTGTGCATCTCGATTGGAATGCTTTTTCCGTCATTCTCGACAGAGATCTTTCCAGCTTCACTGACGTTGACCTTGATATAAGACACTTTGGTGCCTTCTCGTTGGCATTGATCGCTTGCGTTTGTGAGAACCTCGTCAAAGATTTTCAGGAATGCCGGTGAGTATGTCACGGATCTCTTAACGACTTTCATCGTTTCGGGATCTACGACATATGCATCGGTTGTTGTCTTGTTTAATCCGCCGACATATGAATCGGGCCGATGTAAGACGTGCTCTATCTGAGAGAGTTGCTTGTAAGTACTTTCTATGCTCATGGTAGTGTAATATACTCAAGTATTAATATGCATACTTGAGAAAATGTCATACACTACTTTAACGCCTTGTACAAGACTCTGAGAAACGCTGCAAAAACGGTGCACAGAAATACGATCACCCATTTAAAAGGTATCATGATCATGTGAACTTGATATAGAAATTAGTGGCATCAGATCTTTTCTATTTCTATTTTATGGAAGTACAGAGAATTTCCTACAGTAACGTTAGGCAACAAATTTTGTACGAGCCGTATGCTTATTTTCTTCAAGCCAGCGGCAATTTCAAATTCTCCGACCGTGCTTGTCGGAGAATAATCTTTATTTGCTTGCGTTATCCAGTTAGATTTTGGGCCAAACACGTGTTCTCCGTCTACAAGTACATCAAAAGTTCCTGCATCATTTCCCCCATCCGTCCACATGAAAAGTTTTACCTTACTTTTCTTTGGAATTGAAACAAGCAGTTCTATCCTGACGCTACCGTCTTGCGTGGTATTGCTGCAATATTTCATGCCGCCGTATTCAGCGTAAGAGGCCCATGTGCCAAAATAATTCAGTCTTGCGTTGTCGTATCTAAAAGTCTGAGATTCCATGGGTATGTCATATTTTTCAGCAAGCACTGCCCATGTTTTATTCATTTCCTCCATGCTATCGGACTTTGTAACAGCCGCAAATGAGTGAAGCTTGTTGTTTAGGTATGCATAATCATCATTGCTGTAATCTGCCGCGAGCCTTCCGGTATTTATTTCAGCTCTTGTGTATGTAGCAGATCTAAGTATCAATCTATTGTTCCTGTAGATGCTGATGCCATTCTGTTGACTTAAATTCCAAGTGAGCATCGATTTGCCGTTAGGCACATCCCTGTATTGTGTGACGAGTCTAGTGGGTGGAACGGTAGCAGTAGAGTAAAAATTTCCACTGTCTCCGTCTTTTACCCCAAGCAGTATCCTATGATTGTACGCATCAAACAGATAGTTGTTCGCATTTCCAACATCAACAAGATCTAACACCATGTAAAACGTGTAGTCAGAAGGTAAGCTCGACCAGGTGAAATCCCAAAATTTGGTCTTTGCCATATCTGTTGGGACATATGTTGTAAAGTATGGAATCTCCTTAGCATCAATCTGTTCAATTGGCTGCCTATTAGGATTAGTTTGAAACATGTGATTCTTGTTTCCACTCTGGTCGTACAAACGCTCTGGTAGATTTCCTGGCATGCCTGCTCCTCCGTAAAAGATGAATCTTCCGTTATCGTGTTGGGTAGGAACTGGATCAGGCGATCCGAGGGTGATCAGGATATCCAGACCATTTCCGGTAGCTTCTTTGATGTGCGTCGGCGTGATGGATCCAAAATCATAACGCGCAACGATTCCATCAGAAGGAAGATCATCAGAAGGATTGGCAAGTTCTGCCTCTGTGAAATTTCTTGAATAAAGTCGAAGATCTGCTGCATCTATACCAGGGCTGTAATCTCTTAGCATGTCTGCAGAGAACAGTACACCGTTGCTGAAGCTAGCATCAGTAAAGATAACTTTATGCCATTTACCATCTGAAAAATTTTGATTGTATCTCCTGGTCCCATCTGCGTAGGCAGACATGAAATTGGTGGTCTGACTGAAATAGGCGCTTGGTCCGTTTATCAGACAATCGCTTCCATTAAGCTGGCCTGTTCTTCTAAACCAAAGTGCTACCGTTTTTATCTCCATGGTAGGAAGTCTGAGAGAAACCTTGCCGAAGTTGGCATAATGGTCATGACCATTATTAAACGACGTGTTAAAAAATGAGTGCTTTTCCATTAGGTTGCTATCGTTACTGCTGACCCGAAGGAAATATCAGTTCTTGTTATTGTTACGGAGAACGTGTCGCCTGCTGTTAAAACCAAAGGCATGAACGATTGCACGGTGTTGATAAAGAAAGAAACTGTGTTTGTATTTGTCGAATATGTTTTCGTGTAGGTCCTAGCATGTTCTGCTGTCACAACCGTGTTGTAGGTGTTGGAATATCCAACACCAAATGAGAAATTCATCTTGACACCTCCAAGATCTACTGTGGTTGTTCCAGAACCTGTCGTTAAAGAAAGTTGGGTGCCGTTAATCGACAAGGTAGGAGATGCTGATATAAAAGCTCCAACCGTGAGGACCGTGCCCCAGTAATGGTCTCCGGAAACAAGGGTATCGAGTTCTCCGCTGATTATCAGTTTTTGGGGAACGGAAACTAAGTCCAAAGTATAGTTCTCTGGATTCACAAATGAGTGGTTATCCATACCAAAGAACACGAGAGACTTTGTGCCGGCAGGAAGATTGATGCTTCTCGTGGTCGCATTAAAGACTCCACTAAATGTAGTGACAGGATTTCCAGAAGAAACTGGGGTGGTTTCGTAGTATATTTTACCTAAAGACCTGATTGTTCTAAAGTTAAAAACTAACATCTGCTCAGTGCCTGTCCACTCTGGAAAATCTGGAATTGCAGAAAACTGAGAAGGATCAAAAACCAATTTCTGGGCAGACATTCTTCTGTACACGATGCACAAGTCCATTCCAGAAAATAAATAACCGCTCGGGATTATCATACATTCTGGAGCTGTTCCGCTTGTGAGGTTGACGACAGGAAATAACGTGAAGTCCCATCCAAAGGTGTTTAAATCCAAGGTGTAAAAGAATCTATGTGTACTTGCGTGACATACGTAATCCCACCACGCATTAACATATCCATTTACGAACACAGAAGATTCACCAGCTTCCATAGGGGCCAAGCATCTAAATATAAGGCCTTCGTATTTTACCAATGACCCAGGTCTGTAAGATTGGAACACACTCCAATCTTTAACTGCTGTCTGTATACTAGGGCCTTCAGTTGCATTCGCCACTATGTTGACTGTGGAATTGGTCCCACTTCCCAATATAGTTTGTAGATCTACCTTGAGAGCTGTTGTGTCGTAGCTCTTTGATGGAGCATTAAGCAACCTATATTCAGTTCCAAGAGGATCTGCTTTAAACATCAGCACAAGATTTTGTACACCTGTCAAAGAAGAATCTACAGCTATGTCAGCAGATTTAAAACCAGAACCGAATATCAACCTTTGACCTGCATATAGAGTCGCGAATAGTATCAGCTCACCTCCGACTAGTATTTCTCCGGCGGTCAATGTTATGTTGAAGACACTCGATGCGGTTGCTACGATATCATAATCTGTGATGGTCGAAGCCTGTGCGATGTTAACCGGCGCCGCAGCTCCTACCGAAATTTGATCAAGTTTTCTCTCGTGGTAAATCAGTCCTAGATTTTCGCTGTTTCTTCGAAATACTGCAAATTCTCCATCGGTGTTTATTTCGAGCTGTGAGATGCTCGTATTA
>Ga0326734_1000346_pt1 | contig 13013 bp, 14 predicted proteins | sample 15_GP2_1315_FD_207944 | JGI IMG/M metagenome (GOLD analysis project Ga0326734, IMG submission 207944) | Glacier ice microbial communities from Ngari, Tibet, China - 15_GP2_131.5 | ecosystem: Environmental > Aquatic > Freshwater > Ice > Glacier | place: China: Ngari, Tibet | collected 2018-07-18 | reverse complement strand
ACACGCAGGAAATAACACCAACGTGTATAAAAAGATCTGAAGACGGGTAAATTCATTGCCATGGGTAACTGGCAACATCGGCAAACCAGCCTTGCGGTAATCTTCAACCCGATATAGTGCCAACGCCCAAAAATGGGGCGGTGTCCACAGGAAAATGATCAAGAAAAGAATCAGTGCTTCCGGACCCACCGAGCCGGTCATGGCAGCCCAACCCAGCACGGGCGGCATGGCACCTGATGCACCACCAATGACGATATTTTGAGGAGTCAACGGCTTGAGAATGACGGTGTATACAACCGCGTAACCCACAAAAGTTGCAAATGTCAGCCACATGGTAAGCGGGTTAACCCACACATACAAGATCCATGATCCCAAGGCGCACAAACCAACAGAAAACGCCAAAGTCTGCGCATTGCTGAGATCTCCTCTTGCTGTTGGACGCCAGGCAGTCCGGCGCATTTTTGCGTCAATCTGCTGCTCAACTAAACAATTAAAGGCCGCCGCCGCCGCCGCCACCAACCAAATGCCGAGGCATGCAGTCAAGGCCAGCTGAACATCAGACCAAATCGGTATGCTGGGCACGGCCAACACCATACCAATCAGTGCGCAAAAAACAATCAGTTGCACCACACGCGGTTTGGTCAGCGCATAAAACTGGCTGAGCCGCGACAACTGAGGTAGTCGCGGCAACTGGGACAGCTCACCCGCTCTATCAGAAGTGGCAGCGGGCGAGTCAGGCGAAGTCATGCAGGCAATCTGAAAGTCATCGGGCGAGATAACCGCATCAAAACAGGCATTTTCTGTATAGAAAATACGAGCCCAGTGAGAACAATAACCAGTGCGGCCGCACCTCCGGTATGCCCAACAGCGGCCAGCAGGGGCCAACCCAGCACTACATTTCCCAAGCCTGTAGCAACCTGCAGGAAAGTCAGTCCTACCAGCCAGCGCGCCTGACTGCGCAAAGCAGGTACTTTATTGAGTTTAAAGGCCAGCAGCATCAACACGATGAACACCACGTAGGCAGCTAAGCGATGCACATAATGAATGGCTGTAAGCGCTTGAAAGCTGATGTAGCCACCGTCTTGGCCCATGCCTAATTCACGCCACAGCGTGAATCCTTGACTGAAATCCATTGTTGGCCAAAGCGAACCCTGACAGCCGGGAAAATCAGTGCAGGCGAGAACCGCATAGTTTGTGCTCACCCATCCGCCTAAAGAAATTTGCAACCACAACAGTCCAAAACCGGCCATCAACAAACGCCAATTGGCATTGCTCAAAACCGTCGGCAACGTTTTTTCCTGAACCTGTGAGTAGCGGACCGACTGAGCGCGCAGCAAAGCCAGCAATACCATACCGCCTAATAAATGCATCGTCACGATTGCAGGAAACAGCTTCATCGTGACAGTCAATGCGCCGAAAGCTCCTTGCAGGCAGACCCAAACAAGAGTCGCTAAAGGCCACCAGATTGGCAATATGTGTTCCTGACTAGAAACCTTTGCCCTACGCTGCTGGTCACGACGTGCCAGCCAGGTTGCTACCGCCAAAGTCAAAATCATCACGCCTACGCCAGTTGCCAGGTAGCGATGGATCATTTCAATCCAGGCTTTGGACTGGGTGACCGGGCCAGTAGGCATGGCACTTTCGGCAGCTTCGATTTGCAGCTGCGCACCGACCGGGCTGGCGCTGCCATAGCAACCTGGCCAATCAGGGCAGCCAAGGCCAGAATCAGTCAATCGGGTAAAAGCACCGAAAACTACCAAATCAAAGGTGAAAAACAAAGTGACCAACGTCAGCGCACGAAGGCGTTGTGTCACCGGAGCATTTTTATTGCGTATCCAGATCCAGGCCAATGGACCAAGTGCCACCATTACCCCCATGATCATTAAACGGATGGCTGGGCTAAGGTCGTAAAGATTTTGCACAACCATGTTTAAAAATACCCTAACGTTGCAATAAATATTGAGGCTGAAATTAAACTCTGCGGGACAACAAGCGACATAGTTCTTGCGAAGTGCAACGCATTGCACCCAGTAAAAAGCTTAGAAGTCATGTTCATCGACCTTCTTTATCCCAACTGCTTGACGCACGCAGCACCCGGTCAAGATCCCGCTTGGCCTTAGCTGCAGATTCAGCATCCAGGTTAGCTGGGAAACGCATCATCAAGTTACCCAGCGGATCGACTAGGTAAAGATGGTCTTGTATGCGTTTACCGGGTGCAGCTGGCAGCCATTGCCCCACTTCGTCAGACGCAACGCGAAGCACAGTAGCCGCTGCCAGAGCGGGTAGCAAGGCCGGACGGACAGCGACTTCGTCGCTGATCAGCCAGATTCGGTCGAGTCTTTCTTTTTCGCGACCCAGCGATTCACGCAACTGACGTTGAAAATACAGATTTTTCTCACATTGCGCATCACATGCGCCACCCGACACAGACAGCAGCAACCACTGGTTTCTCAATGCTGTCAATTGACTTGCTTTGCCGTCTAACGATTTTGTTGCAATGGCCGGTAGGGGCCGCTGAGGATCAATCAATTCGCCAAAGTTGCGACGTCCTTCGGGCTTGATTACATAGTAGGCCAGATATGAAGCAACTACAGGACTGGCGCAAATTGCCAGCACGAATATCATCTTCCAACGGCCCGAACGGGTACTGGCAGACGCGGCTGCAGTGGAGTTGATTGAAGGCATGGCGTGAACAGTCATGTCAAGTGGTTGGTCCCCACCTGGCACTGTAGAACGGACAGGAGAAGCACTAGGAGATTCGTTTATCAAAATACTTGAAAGTGTTAATCGCCAACTGGACCGCGTGTAGAAGCTCGAAAAGGAACAACAAATTGAAACCAAACATATAGGAAGATGACCAAAGCGCACAAGCCAAACCATTGAAAGGCGTAACCGTAATGCTTGTCCACTCCCAAACTCGGCGCGGGCCAATCGCGTAACAGACCCTCGCTGGCTGCGCCTATTTGTAGCAACGATGCTTCTTTTAGCAAGGCAAGACCGGTTTCCTTGCCAAAAGCATTCAAGTCAATATTTTGCCGGATTCGTCCCGAATCGGTGCCTTCAAACTCATATAGCTTGGACGGTGGCGGGGCAATTCGCCCTTCAATTGTCACCGATTCAGTGGATGTAAACACCTCTGGGAGCCTCATACGATCACTGAAATTGCGTGGAGCCCAACCACGCTGCACCAAGATCACCTGACTTGTGCCTTGCAGCAAAAGTGGCGTGACAATCCAAAAACCACTACGACCATTCATGGGTCGATTGTCCAAATAAACGGTGTACGCCGATTGCCAGACGCCTCGAAGAACTGCTGGCCGATAAATTTCAGATGCTATATTTTTGATAGCAATTAATGCTTTCGTATCAAGCGCATCAAGGCTATTTTTCGCATTTATTGCAGCTTGAATAGCTTCTTTTTGAGCCGCCCGCTGCAACTGCCATTGACCCAATGCGTAAGTTGACCCAGCCACCAGCAACGCGGCAAGTGTTAAAAGCCAAAACCTGCGGGAATGCAAAGAAAAAGTCACGGGCCGATAATCCTATTCATGATTTATATCGTTGTATTGGCGTTTCTTGCCGTCCTAGCTAGTTTGGGATCAGCACTTTTTTTTATGTTGAAAGATGGAACTGAGGGCAAGCGCAAAACTAGCAATATGGCGCGCGCACTTGCGTTCCGTGTTGGATTTTCAATTTTGCTGTTTATGTGCATTCTGATTTCTTGGAAGTTAGGCTACATCCAGCCAACGGGAATTCCAACGGGAAAGTGACCTATCAGATCACTATTAAAAAAGGCCGCGTGAGGCGGCCATATTTTTCAGCATGGTTAAAAAAGTTTGGCAGCTCTTTGAAGCCTCCAGCAGTGTTAGAACCAATACACGAGCAAGTAAAGTCCCAACCACACCACGTCGACAAAATGCCAGTACCAAGCTGCGCCTTCAAAGCCAAAATGCTTGTCAGCAGTGAAGTGGCCCTTTTGAAGGCGCAACGTGATGAACAGCAGCATGAGCATGCCGACAAGCACATGGAATCCATGAAAACCAGTCAGCATGTAAAAAGTTGATCCATACACTCCAGAGCTCATTTTCAAATTGAGGTCTGAATAAGCGTGAAAGTATTCATAACCCTGAACTGCCAAAAAAACAACTGCCAGCACTACCGTCATCCACATAAAGGCAATCGTGCGGCTGCGATGATTTTCACGCAAGGCATGATGGGCAATTGTTAAGGTTACGCCAGACGTCAGTAGCAGCGCGGTATTGATTGTCGGCAACCAAAACGGGGTCATGGTTGTAAATGGCTCGACGATGTCAGCAGGAGATGCAGTGACTCCAGCGGCCATGCTTGGCCAGACAGCTTTGAAATCAGGCCAAAGCAACGCATTGTCTAGGCTTCCAAGCGTGGGTATTGAGTGCGAACGCGCCCACCACAGGGCAGTAAAAAACGCACCGAAAAACATCACCTCAGAAAAAATAAACCAACTCATGCTCCAGCGGTAAGACAAGTCGATTTTGCGTCCGTACAAACCGCCTTCGCTTTCGTTGATCGAATCGCGAAACCATTGGAACAAAGTTCCAAGCCAAAAAAGCATTCCGAAAGCCAAAGACCAAGCGCCCCATTCCACGCCGTTGACCCATTGGGTTGCGCCAAGGATGACAAAAAACAAACCTACGGCGGACATAACTGGGTGCCGTGAGGGACCAGGCACAAAATAGTAAGGAGTTGACCCATGGGTTGCTACAGACATTAATAAACTCCTATTTTTCTCATCAATTTTTAATACTTTTCAATTTTAACCAATGCGTCTAACGTGCGACCACCCAGTTAACCAGCAATACTAAAACCGCCACGAACAAAAAAATCCCTACCAGCCCAACTGCAATGATGTGCAGCGGACTCAGATTTTTCACGTCATCTTCGAATGCACCCTTGCCACGTAAACCGATGAATGACCAGGCAACTGCTTTCACAGTTCGCCAAACTGAAGGTTTTTTAGGCACTGAGGTATCCAAGCTTATGCACCGTTAGGTTTAAAACCGCTTGGGCTGACTGGTGTCCTGCCACCCACCTCGAAAAATGTATAAGACAGCGTGATGGTTTTGACGTCTTTAGATAACTTTGGATCTATTACAAATGCGACAGGCCACTGCTTTTTCTCACCCGGCTCAAGCGTATATTGAGTAAAACAAAAACACTCAAGCTTATTGAAATACATGCCCGCCTGGGCCGGGGCATAGCTTGGAATGGCCTGCGCTGACATAGGACGGTTTTGCACGTTTTGAAACTCGTAAACCACTGTCGTCAATTCACCTGGATGAACCTGTAATGAAGTTTTGGCAGGTTTGAAATGCCATGGGCCTCGAGAATTGGCATCAAATTCCACAGTGATCGTACGACTGAGGTCAACCTGCGTATTGGCAGGCACTACAGTAGTGGCACCGGGAATTTGCTTTTCTCCCAACGCCAGCACATTAATACCAGTCATTTCGCAGATCGCCTTGTAAATCGGCACTAGAGCATAGCCAAAACCGAACATCGCCAAGACGATGACACCCAGTTTGCCCAACATGGTGAAGTTTTCGCTCTTAACCATCAAATAGTCCAAATGTGAATCAGCGTCTTTTACAACTCAACGACCAAAAAAGATCATTTTTGCCATAAATCCAAAAAAGAACACTATGACGACAGACGCCAAAATGAGTGCAAGTCGAAGATTGCTTTTCTTTCGGCCGGGCTTTTCAGAGGTCAACATGGCATTCAGGCAATCACACGAGTTGCGGTGGCATCAAGCTTAGGAGGCGTTTCATAGGTATGAAACGGCGCAGGGGATGGAACTTCCCACTCCAGTCCTTCAGCGCCTTTGCCACCTTCGTCGAGCCAAGGATTCTGTTTGGCAGCAACGCCCTTGCCGCGCATCGCTGGAAGAACGATAAAGAAAAAGAAGTAGACCTGCGCAAAACCAAAGAAAAAAGCACCTACGCTAGCAATGGCGTTGAAATCGGCGAATTGCATGGGGTAGTCGGCATACCGACGCGGCATACCTGCCAGTCCCAAAAAGTGCATGGGGAAAAAAGTGACGTTGAACGAAATCAGTGACCACCAAAAGTGAATTTGCCCGCGTCTTTCGCTGTACATCACGCCAGTCCACTTAGGGCTCCAATAGTAGTAGCCCGCAAACATCGCGTAAAGCGACCCGGCCACCAGCACATAGTGAAAGTGTGCCACTACGTAGTAAGTGTCCTGCAGCTGAACGTCAATGGGTGCCACTGCCAAAATCACGCCTGTAAGGCCACCAATGGTGAACACGAAAATAAAACCCACCGCAAACAACATGGGCGTTTCAAAAGTCATTGACCCTTTCCACATGGTGGCAATCCAGTTGAATATTTTTACACCGGTCGGCACGGCAATAAGCATGGTCGAGTACATGAAAAACAGCTGACCAGTAACTGGCATGCCAGTGGTGAACATGTGGTGCGCCCACACTACAAAGCTCAATATTGCAATGGAACCAGTGGCATACACCATGGATGCGTAACCAAATAAGCGCTTACGCGAAAAGGCAGGGATGATTTGGCTGATGATGCCGAAAGCCGGCAAAATCATGATGTACACCTCTGGATGGCCGAAAAACCAAAAAATGTGCTGAAACATCACAGGGTCGCCACCACCGCCGGGATTGAAAAAACTGGTGCCAAAGTGGCGATCGGTTAGCGTCATGGTGATTGCACCAGCCAATACTGGCATCACAGCGATCAGCAAATAGGCCGTAATCAACCAAGTCCAGCAAAACATTGGCATCTTCATCAAGGTCATGCCAGGTGCGCGCATATTCAACACCGTGACAATAATGTTGATTGAACCCATGATGGATGAAGCACCCAAGATATGCATCGCAAAGATTCCGGCGTCCATGGCCGGACCCATTTGCAGTGACAAGGGCGCGTACATTGTCCAGCCACCCGCCATCGCACCGCCTGGTAGCAAAAACGATGAGGTGAGCATCAAAGCTGCTGGAATCATCAACCAAAAGCTAAAGTTATTCATGCGGGCAAATGCCATGTCCGCAGCACCGATTTGAAGTGGGATCATCCAGTTGGCAAACCCCACAAACGCCGGCATGATCGCCCCGAAAACCATAATAAGGCCATGCATTGTTGTCAATTGGTTGAACAACTCTGGGTTGACCAGTTGCAAGCCGGGCTGAAACAACTCTGCCCGAATGCCCAACGCCAACACGCCACCAAACATCAGCATCGCAAAACTGAACAGAAGATAAAGGGTGCCAATATCTTTATGGTTGGTCGCAAAAACCCATCGACGCCATCCATGCGGATGGGCGTGCGACTCGTCATGGGCGTGGTCGTGATGGTCTAAAACTGCACTCATCTTTACTTCCTTTTGTGGCTTGGGCCTGTAGCTGTAACTTTGAAGCTAATCACGAGTCGGTTAATCGTCTCGATCATTTTTAAATATATGCAGCTGCTACTTTCGGGCTGTAACGAATTCAGCTGGCTGGACAATTTGGCCAGTTTGGTTTGACCAGTTATTTTTCGTGTAACTGACCACTGCCGCCAGGTCGGTATCACTTAAAGATTTCCAGGCTGGCATAGCCCCGCCTCCAGCGCCGTTGAGCATGATCTGAATTTGTTTGTTATGGTCTTTATCAAGTACGATGGCCGAGCCGTCCAGTGCCTTGATGGGTCCAGCACCTTTGCCGTTAGCCTGGTGACAAGCTACGCAATTGGCAGCGTAGACCTTTTCGCCTCGAACTTTCAGGTCCACCAAAGTCCAAACTTTAGCTGGATCGTCTGCGAGGGCAGCAGCTTCCTTGGATTTACCAGCCACCCATGCAGAATAGTCTTCAGCCGAAACTACTTTGACATGAATTGGCATGTAGGCGTGCTCTTTGCCGCACAGCTCTTGGCACTGCCCATGGTAATCGCCAATTTTTTCAGCTCGAAACCACGTGTCTCGTACAAAACCTGGAATAGCATCTTGCTTGATACCAAACGCCGGCACTGCAAAGGCGTGAATTACATCGTTTGCGGTTGTGATGATGCGAATTTTCTTGTCGACAGGAACCACCAGTGGCTTGTCAACTTTAAGCAAATAATCGTCGGGCGCAGTTTCACCGGCTTTTGGGCCGCCATTGTTGGACATTTGTCGCTGAGCGTTGTCGAGCGTAGATACAAATCCAATGCCTTCACCTTCGCCTTTGATGTAGTCATAACCCCATTTCCACTGCATGCCAGTGGCCTTGATGGTCAGGTCAGCGCCAGTTGTGTCTTTCTGGGCAACCAGCACCTTGGTAGCTGGCAGAGCCATGCCAATGACGATGATGAAAGGAACAACAGTCCAGGCAATTTCGACAGCAGTAGATTCGTGAAAATTGGCAGCTTTATGACCAACTGACTTGCGGTGTTTCAATATGGAGTAAAACATTACCCCGAACACGGCAACGAAGATCAGTACGCAAATAATCATCATGAACCAATGCAACCAATGCTGCTCCTGGGCGATTTGCGTCACTGCTGGATGAAGATTTAACTGATTAACTGCAGGGCCGCCGGGCAGGTCATTCACAGCATGGGCAGCAGTACCCAGCCAAGCTGCCACAAAAACTCCTACCGAGCCCGCACAGTGAAAGCCACGCTGTTTCAATTTGCTAATGGTGTTGCTCAGGTTCATCGTGATCACTTTTTCCGTCTCAATTGCCGATTAAATTTTCAAGCGATTATAAAGTTTGCAGCCGGTTGAGCTGCATGAAATCTAATTAGGGCTTCAAGCGCACGGTCATGGGTCAGCAGGAGCGTAAGGCCAATCGGATTTCCCGGGCCAGCAATGGCCGTAATTCAGGACTCATGTGCCGTCCAACCTGTACCAACTGACCCTGACCAGAAACTTGTATCAGGGAGCCATCTTCATTTCCAGGCTCGATCCGAACCCAATCTCGGTTGAATGCGGCCCGCCGGGTTCGGCCTGCTGTTTCGCACTCAATTACCAACTGTCCGCCTTGTAAAAGAATTTTTTCGGCATCCCCAGCATGACGCGAATAGATAACAAAAGCAGTGCCTACAGTCAAAAGAACAAAGGTCATGACTGCCGTCGCCTGTTGTGAGGCCAAAAATCCAGCCATTCCAAGACAGGCCAGGCACAAGGACAAGTAGAGCCAACCAAGTTGAACGGGCGAAATCGAACCATGGCGATTGAGGCGCCACAGCACCACAGCACCTTGGAAATTCACAGGATTTCCAGGCAAGGTGGCAAATTGAAATGCCGGGTTTGATTGCGACATGAAATGGCCTTCAAAAAACAGCATTTGTTGTGTTAATTCCGAGAGCAAGCGCGGCTTCTCGGGCAATTGTCAATTTAATCAGAAAGCTACCAGTCGGTTGTTAGGGGAAACCGCAAAACCCTCAACCACAGTGATTCAAAATGTTTCAAGCCGAGCCGTATCGGAGGGGTTCAGCTTGGCTTGCCCGAACTGGTCTGTAGCATGCGCCGCATGTCCTCAACTGACACTGAACTAAGCGGACTTACCTTGAACTTTGGCTGGGCTTTCAAGGCGTGTCCATAAATCACTTCAAAAGTCAGCGAAAGACGGCCCTCGCTGTTCGTTAACTGCTCGACCAGCTCCTGCAATAAACGTGATTTCCAAGCCTTTCCTCGCAGACCTGGAAAACGATTTGGGTGAAAATTGCGACCCAGTTCAGCCAATTCTTGCAGCAGGCGTTGGGGCGTTTCATAAGTTAACGTGATGCGCTCCATGTCCATAACCGGCTCGGCAAAGCCGGTTTGCACCAGCATGTCGCCCCAGTCATGCATGTCGGTAAATTGATGACTTGCAGGTGGCCAGCCCAGACGGGCGTACAAAGCACGCAGCTCGATGACTGTGTCTGGACCAAGGCATGAAAACATCAAGAATCCATCGACCTTCAAGGCTTGGTGCCACTGGGCCAGCAACGCTTGAGGATCGGCTGATTCATGCAGCGCCATGTTGGCCCAAAGCATGTCCACACTGGCGGGCGGTGGCATTTCAAAACGCACTGGTACAGCCCGCCACTGACTCGGATTCCACCATGGTTTTGCTATGTTTTTAGAAGCTACTTGCGCCCGTTCAGATTGGGTTTCAGCGATAAAACACATCGAACTTGGGTAAGTTTTCGCCAGCTGAGATTGCGCTTTCATCCCACCGCGCAAAGCGCCCCAATTAGCCCAGGCGCTCGGTTTGAGCTTGATCCACTGCAGCCGGTCCTGCATGCGGCTGGCAACCTCTTCGTGCAGCCACGGCGAAACCAGCGGCGCAACGTGTTGCCAGCGGCTGACAGCGTTCGGATCAAGCGTAGGCGGGCGCGAATGGGTTGCCATGAAAGTGGGTATGTAAGCGATTGATTGAATGCGCGCCGAGTATATTGGCGGGTTGTTCAACAAGCCATTTACCTTTCATCCATTGGTGCCAAGCCTAGTCGGTTTTGCCAGCCAATGCGCCGTATGCCACAGCTGGCCAGCGGCGCAGGTTTGCCAGCCCTGCCAGGCGCGGTTCAAGCCCGATTACGCCAGCTGCACTTTGTGCGCCCTGCCTTTGCCAGCTGGAATTTCAATGGGTTTGGCCAGTGGTGAGTTGGTGTGCACTGCCTGCATGCGCGAGCGCCCGCCAATGGACGCCACGCTGGCGGGCGTGCCTTATGTGTACCCCTGGTCGGCTTTGATTTCGCGCTACAAGTTTGGCGAACAGCATGGCTGGGCCGGTTTTTTTGCGGGCCTGCTGCTCAAAGCGCCTGGGGTGGCGCAGGCATTGGGCCAGCTGCAAGCTGGGGACTGGGTAATTCCTTTGCCTTTGGCGGCTGAACGGCTGCAAACGCGCGGCTTTAACCAATCATGGGAGCTGGCAAAAGCCCTGGCCCGCCAATCCCACACCACGGCCAAAGCTGATGCCCAGCTGCTGCTGCGCTTGAGGCACACCCGCCCGCAAAGCCAGCTCAAGCGCGAAGCCAGACTGGCCAATGTCAAGGGTGCATTTCAGGTCGACCCGCTGCGGGTGCAGGAACTAACTGGCCGGCGCGTGGTGCTGGTCGATGACGTCATGACCAGCGGCGCTTCAATGGTGTCAGCGGCGCAGGCGCTGCGTGACGCCGGGGCAGCGCACATCACTGCCGTGGTGCTGGCGCGCACCGCGCCGGCCTAAACTTGGCGATTCACCTAAAACATTGCAGAGCCATCTCGGCTTGATGCGCCTCACTTCTTTTTGCATCCATGTTCAACATCGTCCTAGTCAAGCCCGAAATTCCTCCCAATACCGGCAATGTGATTCGACTGGCAGCCAATACTGGCTGCCGACTGCATTTGATTGAGCCGCTCGGATTTTCGATGGACGACAAGCACATGCGGCGCGCGGGTTTGGACTACCACGAGTACGCGCAGGTACAGCGTCACGCCAGCTGGCCAGCGTTTCTTGGCAGCCAGCAGCCCCTGGCTGACCGCTTGTTTGCCTTGAGCACACGCGGCACAGGTAATATGTACGAAGCCCGATTTTTACCAGGCGACTGGCTGGTGTTTGGCTCAGAAACCAAGGGCCTGGCACCTGAAGTACGCGACACCTTTTCAGCAAGCCAGCTTCTCAAGGTGCCAATGCTGGCGGGTCAGCGCAGCCTTAATTTGTCCAATGCCGTGGCGGTGACCGTGTTTGAGGCCTGGCGGCAAAACGCTTTTTCTAATCAAGCTTTTGCCAGCTGAATCAGGACCCAGCTTTCACGGATAGCGCCGCACCAGCGACTCGGCCACGCACACCGGCTTTATCGCGCCTTCTCGCTCGATAGTCACTTCCCAGGCCATCTGAAACCCGCCGGCGTCGACGGGATCAGCGCTGAGCAACCTCATGCGAGCCCGCAATCGGCTTCCAACTGGCACCGGCGCCATAAAGCGCACTTTGTTCAAACCATAGTTCACACCCATGCGAGATTCAATGATTTCAAACGACGATTCAAAAAACCGCGGCAACAGCGACAGCGTCAGAAAACCGTGCGCAATCGTTCCGCCGAACGGGCCAGCGGCGGCTTTCTCTAGGTCCACATGAATCCACTGGTGGTCGCCGGTGGCATCGGCAAACAGGTTGACTTGTTGCTGCGTGATGGTTATCCAGTCGCTGACAGCGATTTCCTGGCCTACGCACGCCGCCAGATCAGACAGGTTTTGAAAAGTTTTCATGAACGCACTGTAGCGACCCGGTTGTACACAGCTGGAAAAGGCCTGCGAAATCTGTAATGGACCGAGTTTGCTTCACCGGCACTTCGGCCCATCTCTTCCGCTATCGTCAACGCAACCCCATCACGCCCTGGAAACCTCAATGACCGACACACCTGCCTGGCTGATCAACAGCTTTATTTACCTTTCGGCTGCTGTGGTGGTGGTACCACTGGCCAAAAAGTTAGGTCTGGGCTCCATCATTGGCTACCTGGCAGCCGGTATTGCGATTGGGCCGTGGGGACTGGGACTGGTTACCAATGTGCAGGACATTCTTCACTTTGCCGAATTTGGCGTGGTGCTGATGCTGTTTCTGATTGGCCTGGAGCTGGAGCCCAAGCGCCTGTGGAGCCTGCGCCGACCCATTTTTGGCTGGGGCAGCGCCCAGATGTTCAGCTGTGCGTTGCTGCTGACCGGCATCGCCATGGCATTTGGCGTGGGATGGCCGGTTGCATTGGTTGCGGGGTTGGGGCTGGCGCTGTCGTCGACCGCGATTGCGCTGCAGTCGATCAACGAGCGCAACCTGATGCGCACCTCCAGTGGACAGGCTGGCTTTTCGATTTTGCTGTTTCAGGATGTGGCCGCCATCCCAATTTTGGCGCTGCTGCCGCTGCTGGGCGCAACACAACAAGGAAATGAGGCGATTGCGCATACTAGTATTGGATTTGAAGCTATTAAAATCATAGCGACTGTCGGTGGCATTATCCTGGGTGGCCGGCTGCTGCTCCGGCCGCTGCTGCGCTGGATCGCCAACAGCGGTACGCCTGAAA
>Ga0326734_1000345_pt1 | contig 13055 bp, 21 predicted proteins | sample 15_GP2_1315_FD_207944 | JGI IMG/M metagenome (GOLD analysis project Ga0326734, IMG submission 207944) | Glacier ice microbial communities from Ngari, Tibet, China - 15_GP2_131.5 | ecosystem: Environmental > Aquatic > Freshwater > Ice > Glacier | place: China: Ngari, Tibet | collected 2018-07-18 | reverse complement strand
AGAATATCCTTTAATACAGATAGCGAAACTGAATGTATAGTAAAGTTTTGTGAAAACACATTGCTAGACTGGGGCTGGTATTTAAAAATAGGATACCGTTGCGTACCCGTAGAGATAACAGAGATAAGACAAAGTGAGAAATGAGTACAGAAGAACAGATATTAAAATTTCATACTGGATATTATGGAGAAGAAATCTCCAGTCCAATACAAATAGTTACTCATAAGTTCACTGGCGAGGAGTTGGTTGAATACTTGTTGGCATTTGAAGAATTCTTATCAAGGCCATCTGAAGGAGAACCAAGCGGACTGCCTACAGCGGAAGAGTATTTTGACAAGCATTATCCAGGATCTTTTGTAATTAAGGTTATGGAATCTTACAAGAATCTATGCGTAGAACATCAGAGTAATCAAAAGATAGAGTCCCTTTGGGATGCATTAACAGGCGATCAAAGACTTTCATTAGCTGGTTCTATTTGTAGAGGTTGTGGAGATTTAGATGTAGGGTGTCCATGTTGGAATGATGAATAGTCACTACGTAAGAAAGTAAACAAAATAAATCACTATGCTATTTTATACAGGAAAGTCTGAAGACGGTTCGGACATGAAAGAGTTTGAAGGAATGTATGTAAATCCTAACAATAATGAAGAGTGGAGTAACACACCATATCCTACCCAACAGATTCATTTGAATGTCAACAACGAAGTGTTGGACTACATGAATGGTAAGTTCACACTTAATGATGTTAGAGATCAAATACTAAATAAAAATTGTCCATTAAGTGTTCGTTGTAGAGATTATGTAATGAGCCATTATGACGAAGAAGGGAATTTTTTATTCATATGAAAGCGATTCAAAGGATAATTAACAACAAGGTAACCATATCAGATCTTGTCGTATTTAGAGATCAAAACGAAGTGACGTTTGCTTCACATCATTGTTTGATTACAAACAGATTTAAAGAATTCAGAATGACGTTAAGGGGTGTATGTAGGATCTACCTAGATTACAAATTAATATTAAACAGCAGTCAGGCCTATAAGGCTATAGAAAAATATAATGAACTTTAGAGTATGGAAACCAACATAAATGACTTCATCGACTTTAAAGGACTTTTTGAATCATTCTTTAAAGAATTTGAACAAGATCTAAAAAGCGGTTTGTTTGAAGTCGATCATTTTCGACAAATCCTAGATTTCAAAAACAACCAATACTCTACTTTCGAAATAGGAAGTAACGAATGTGAGTTCAATGAGTTTGACGTTGTATTTGTTTTTTCTATATGTACCAATCAAGCAACTGAATCTAACCCCCAAGGTGATTGGAGTATTGTAACAATCGTTTTTGATTTACAGTTAGAAGAATTCACTTCATTCGATATAGAATAAAATATGAGCTTCAATAATTTAGTAATGTCTGGTTTAGTTGAATTTGCTGAAACTAAATTTGCAATCGAACAATCTATTCAAAAGTGTATAGATGATTTTCATAAAGCTGCTGAACTGCCACGTAAGCAGAAGAAAGCTAAGCGTAAGAGACTTAATAAAGAATACAAACTACATCATTGGTGCTTAGCTCACTTTAATTCAATGGGCTTATGAAGAGATGTGGTCTTAGAGTAAAGATCTGGATACTTAACAATAAACCACATCCAACAGATTATGGATGGAATGGTTGGGATAAATATAATGAACTATTAACGAGTCACGATATAGGATTTGAAACAGAAAAAGACCGGGAGAGTTGCAACAAGGCTCTTTGGGAATATTGGTGTAAAAAATTTCCTGGAAGGATCACAATGGAAACTCAAGAGTATGAATATGAAAGATAAATGAGAGTAGGTGATCAACATTACAATTGGACAATAATCGCTTTAGATGTTAAAAGAGATAAGAGTAATAGACCATTAGCTCTTATAAGATGCCAATGTGGTATCGAAAAGGATGCTTATTTGGGTTACTTAAAGGATGGGTTAAATAAATCTTGCTTTAAGTGTAGAAAGAGAAGTACCAACAAACCCAAACCTGTTCGATTAGAGAAGAAATGTTGTACTTGTAAGATCATCAAAACTCTCACTATAGAATTTTTTGCTAGCTATTTCCATTCTAAGAAAAATACCCAGAAATGGAGTACAGATTGTAAAGTTTGTCGAGCTGCTTGGAGTAAGGAGTATCGAAAAACCTATGTAGATTATCTTTCACCAACAGAAAGAAAGGCTTATAATAGAAATTGGAGTACGACTAGGTTCAAGACAAACTTACATTATAAAATGGCAACACTACTACGAAGTAGGATGAGTGGTTTATTTAGGTCTAAGAAGCATCGTAAAAGTAATAGTACATTAGTATCATTAGGCTGCTCAATGGCTGAACTTGAAACACATCTAAAATCACAATTCACACCAGGGATGACTTGGGAGAATTATGGATTAGGAGGTTGGGAAATTGATCATATCCGTCCTTGTGCAAGTTTTGATTTAACAAAAGAAGAAGAGCAAAGAATTTGCTTTCATCACACGAATTTACAGCCTTTGTGGGCTAAAGATAATAGATTAAAAAATAGTAATTATGAAGGAAGAAAATATTATGCAAAAAAGACTACCGATAATTGAAATGTACGCCTGCTTACAGGGCGAATCGAAGTATGCTGGTCGACCTCACCTCTTATTCCGGACAACTGGTTGTAAACTTAAATGCCAATTCTCAGGTGGATCTTTTTGTGATACACATTATGCTTCTTGGAGTCCAGAGAAAGGAAAGTTCACTTGGGAAGACGTTAAAATTATTTTTGAAAAATATCCTTTGATTAAATTTTCTATGATCACAGGGGGTGGACCAACTTCGAATCCACAATTATTGCAGGAATTATGTGTAATGGCTAAGTCTTATGGTCACTATATTACTATTGAAACAGAGGGTTCTGAATTTGTACAGACAGTTGCTGACAATATCTCTATTTCTCCTAAATTCAATAACTCCACCCCAGTTCTTGGTACTATTAAGCCTTGGGACAATAAGCCTGTTGTTCAGAGTCAAATTAATCAACATGAGAAATGGAGAAAGAATTATGACGCTATGCGGTTGATGATTGATAATCATTCTGAGTTCCAAATCAAACCAGTGATAAGTAATCCTGAAGATTTGGAAGAAGTTTTTCAATTAATTGATATATTGAAATTACAACCGAGTGATATTTGGTTAATGGGCGAAGGTCTTCAGAATGATCAACTACAAATTAGACGTCAATGGTTGATGGAACTATGCATTTTACACGGTTTTAATTATTCTGATCGTCTACATGTTATTGCTTATGGAGATAAGCGAGGTGTTTAGAAAACAGGTCTTGACCGATTGATTACATTTTAAAATCAGTTATCTTTACATATTCTTATTTATGGACATAAACACTTTGTATAACATGGGAACAATTTTATTATATTACATCATTGGAATATTGATTACATTTTTATTCTTTTGTATTGCTTGTAGATTTACGGATCGTTCTGGTTGGACTTTTGAAGATTATAAAATAATGTTTAAGGTAAGTTTCGGTTCTTGGTTTATTATTTTAATTCTACTTTTAACTATTCTCTTTGTAATTTTTTTGTATTTCAAAGACGAAGAATCGTTAAACAGAATGGTTAACGATCAATCTTAAATCAAATGGAAGATTTTGATCACTACACCGACGAAGAGGGCGGATGTGGATGTCTAATAATCGTAGTTGTTATTGTTTTATCATTGTTGCTTTATTATTTTAAAAATAATTGATTCCTTTATGGAGATTAAAAAAGAATACAAAGCCTATATGGCTCACAGAAATCAAGAACTAATTGGTACGAAATGTATAAGACCTCATGGTCACGATTATAAGATCTTCTGTTACTTCGAAGTATTTCGCAATGGGAATATCACTACTCTTTTTGAAGAGTTTGATAAGAAGATTGAACCTATGTTGAAAGACGAGTTCGATCATAGAATGTTGATTGATAAGAATGATCCATTATGCGATACATTGATCAAACATGGTTTAGATCACAAAGAAGATTTAGGCCTTAAGGTATTACCTTTCCCCACTTCTGTAGAAAATCTTTGTTTCTATATTTTCGATCAAATAATTACTCGTTTTCATTTTGAGTTGATTAAATTAGAAATTCAAGAGACGAGAACTTCAACAGTATCCTATACTCAAGAAGACTATCGTAATGATATTATTCATTTCGGTTCTCAAATAAAACAATTATAATACATGATCAACAACTACGCCGATTCTGTGATGAAAGAAGGACAAATAAATAAACAATTAGATTTTGATTACGATAAGGATTTTGTTCCTTCGAATGAATACCTATCAGGGATGCCCGATTTGCAAAATACTCTTCAAGGGATTCGTCCAATAGCTATTCAAAGAGTAGGTATCTCTAACTTTAGATTACCTCTTCGCTATAAGACAAAAGAAGGTGGAGAAAGAGAAATTGAAACATCTGTGACAGGTACCGTCTCTTTAGATGCTGCTACAAAGGGAATCAACATGTCTCGTATTCTTAGATCCTTTTATGAATACAAAGATTCATTGTTTTCTTTAGACCTATTAAAAGTGGTTCTCAATGACTATAAGAATAAACTTAATTCTTTCGACGCTCAAATAGCATTGAAGATTAGCTACCCAATTATTCAAAAGTCATTAAGGAGTGGTCTTGAAGGTTATCAATATTACGACGTCGTACTTGAATCTTATATAGATAAAGACAAGTTGACAAACCTAATGCATTTCGATTTCGTATACTCATCAGCATGTCCTTGTTCTTATGAACTTTCTGAATATGCAAGAGAGACTCGTAACAAGGCGACAGTATCTCATTCACAACGCTCTGTAGCTCGTATTAGTGTAGAGATACCTGATGGACAATTTCTATGGATTGAAGATATTAAAGAAATCTGCGAAAGAGCTCTTAATACCGAAACGCAAGTAATGGTTAAGAGAGAAGACGAGATGGCCTTTGCTGAGAAGAATGGTTCATACCTTAAATTCGTAGAAGACGCTGCTCGCTTGATTTGTGATGAATTAGAGTCGTTTGTTTTTGGAACTAGAATAATTAACTTATCTACTCACACACAAGAGTTCGTCAATATAGGTTTTAAGAACTTTAAAATTGTTTGCTCTCATAACGAGTCACTACACTCACATGATGCGATAGCAGTAATTGTTAAGGGTAACTTATTTGATTCTCATACAACGAATGCTGAATTTCGTAGTCTAATCAAATAGGTATGGATAAAAGAAACGAACTCGTCGAAAGTGTGGGCTATGATGTTTTATTAGCCTTTATGGGATTTGTTATAGGATTAGGTTTATCTGAACTCATCAAATAGGTATGACTGAGGAGACTAAATTGAGAAGCTTCATTCTTGAAGACAATACGGAAGTGAATCATTACAAGACATTTCTGTGTGATGCTAAGATCGAAGTGATTACAAGAGATAAATTAGCCCATAATATAAATAGTGATTATTCTACTCGTCATGCTCAACATCCTGCTGTATTCATCGGCATCTTAAATGGATGTTATCAATTCATGAGTAAGTTAACTTGTATGTTGTCAATAAATGCACAAGTCGACTTCATCAGAATTAAATCATTCAAGGATGGAGTTCGATCTGAACTACAAGTGATCAAAGATGTAGAGGTAGATTTAACCAATAAGGTGGTCTACCTCATTGACGAAATAAACGACACTGGCCAAACATTACAAGAAGCTGTAAAATTAGTCAAGCAGAAAAACCCTCTCGTTGTGTACACTGTATCACTTTTACAGCGAGAGGGAAATAAATATCCATCTACATACAATGGCCATATCGTTCCTAAAGATTTATTCTTATATGGATACGGCCTTGATGATGAGAATGGATTAAATAGAAACAATTTATCGATTTATTATAAATAATGGAACAAGAAGTAAAAGTCACTACCTATGTAAAATTAGATTTCATAGATAGTCTAAACATTTTATTTGGAAGGAGTTTGAAAATTGAAACTCATATATTGATTCCTCAAGAGAAATCAATAACTCACTACAATGCTTGGGCAACTACAGAAGTGATAAAAACTTCAAGTCATTTTATTAAACAAGATAAGCCTAAATATGGCTATACCGCTAAACATCAAGACTAATTATGGATATAGATAGTGTATTATTAATAGCAGGTTCTGTGTTGTGCATTGGCCTTCTTGTAAGGAATGGTGTAAACAAACATGACAGATATAAGAAAAAAGTAGAAGTCGCAGATTTGGCTGTAAGGTGTACAGCATGCGATGACACATTCGCTTCCCAAGCTTATATAGAAGAAATGAAGGGGAGTGATATATGTTTTAACAATTCAAGCACAGATTGTGTTTTTCATCAAACTAAGTAATCAGTAAAATAAAATATATGCAAAACGTATCGTTATTATCAACAGGAGAATTGAAAGACATTCTTACAAGAAATGAGGGCGAATTAGCTCTTACACAACATGGTTGTGATCTACACCTTTTAGCTGCCGTATGTGTAGATGCAGGTGGTCACATACCTCAAGAAGGCAATACTATCATTCCACAATATTCTCCAATGAAGGTGAATAAGGAAGTTAGTGAAAGAGGAATTCTTCACTTTGAAAGAGGAAGAGCCTACTCAGTAATGTTCGAAGAAGGTTGCCAAGTTCCAAATAATGCAATGTTGTTGATTCGTCAAAGAAGTTCCCTACTTCGCATTGGTGGTGTAATAACAAGTTCTCTTTTTGATGCAGGTTTTAAAACAGCCAACATTGGAACTGTTATGATCGCTCATGCAGATTTTTCTCTTGAAGTAGGTGCTCGCATTGCTCAGATCTACGGACACTCTTCTCCAGAAGTTGCTGAAGCAGATCTTTATTCCGGTCAATATCAAGAAGACAAGCAGCGATTGGTTACAGGCGAAGTTGTCATAGAACCCACACTGGCTCCTGATGAGTTTAGAGAATTGTCAATGGATGAATTATCCACTATGTCAGATGGTGAACGCATTGCCTATAGTGTAAGAATTGATGCTGATAAGCAAGCGTTAATTGATTCAGTCGAAAAAGAGAAGGTAGAGCACATAGATGCTTACAACCTAATCAATCCAGTAGGTGAAGATATTGAAGAGAATAGACGTTACTACAATCGTCCTGATGTAGTAGTTGAAGTTCCTGCAAAAGCTTTAGAGGATGCCTTGTATCAAACTCCGACTGAGCCTGTGCAGGAAACAGCAGTAAGATAATATCTTTAATAGTAGTTAGAACGCTTTTCGAAGAAGCGTACCAGTCTAACTCTTTTGCGAATACCACTATTGATTTAGTGGTATTTTTTTATTTGAGGTCTTTCGAATTGAATCAATGCGATCAAGTTGTATTTTTATAAAAAGAAAATCAATTTATGAGTAAGAAAGATTTCAATATTGTTTTTATATCTAGCTATATCTGTGGTGGCAAGAGTTTCATTGGAGAGATGGCAGGAATAGAGTTAGGCTATCCTACAATTGAAGTTTCATCTATCGTCAAAGAGATAATGGGAGAGAGTGATCGAGATAGGATTATTTCTAAAGACATAACAAACGAACTCTGTCACAGATTAGCTGTACAGATTCTTTTTAACACTCCTCTTCATAAAGGAATTATTGTCATAGGTCTACGAGAATTAAACATCTTCGATAAGATCGTTTCTCATATTAAAAATGTGTCAAGTGGTGCTATAATAAGTAATGGTCAAATTGGTCTTGAGTGTATTGTTAATTTTCACTTGAATTCAATTTGGATCGAAGTTCCTAGGTATATAAGAGAACTTCGGTATACAGATAGAAATAGAATAGAAGATCGAAATATATCGTTCAAGGATGCTGATAATAGTGATGCATTTCTAGGTATAGATGAATTGCGTGATAAATTTATAAGACCTATATGTATTACACCCCAGCATTACTTTATATCGAGTAAGTTGAACGATTCTACCCATATGTCTGCAAATGTTCATAATTCTATCCAACTAGAAATCAGTGAATTACTAATTAAAAAGGAAGATTTGTAAAATAAATATCAATTAAGTGTTGCCTGTGAATTTAAAAGTCCTGTACTTTCCATCATTAAATAAAACAAACACTTAAACAAACACAATTATGAAAAATTTATTATTAGTATTCGCAGCAATCGTATTCTTTACTTCATGTGGTGAAGACGATCCTAAACCCAAAACAGTTATGGCAAATTTAACAACGAAACAATATCTTACTGAAGGTAACGGTTGGTTAATCTATTACAAGAATAAAAATACAGGTGCAAAGGTAAATGTAATATCTAATTGCGCTATCTATATTTTTATGAACGATCAACAAGGTTCGACTGATAGATTAATTCACTGTGCTACAAACAACGCTTCTTATACTGTAGTAGATGAAACTCACGTTACTTGTATTATAGGTACAGATACGTTAGTTATGACAGCAACCAGAGTAGATGAATTACATGCAACATTTGAATTAACTCATCAAGGTGTTCAATTAATAGGATCAGCTACAAGACAATAATCAACATGATCTAGGCGAATGTTTCGCAAGACGAAGTATCTGGGGCGCTGAAATATAGAATGTATAGGAATGTTTCCTACCAAAATCCTCATCAGGACATAAGTCTGAACTACGTTGATACTTATCGTAGATAAATAAAAAGATTAGGTGAGAGGGCTTTGATGAGTAATTGTCATATCTGCCACGAGTGCTCGTAACACCTGCTAGATTTGATTGTGGTATAATGGTTTACACGCGAACACGTAATGTTGAATTACATCAGCGAGGGAATTCATCGGAGGTTCGATTCCTTCTACCACAACTAAAGAACAATAAAGAAACAAGCTCGCCAGTGACCGAAAGGAATTGGATGCATTAGAAGGCAAGTGAAGCACTTGAAATTGTTCTTTAATTATTCAAAACATACCAGATGAGTATAGTTTCCTTATTACATGAGTCTGGTAAAAAACTATCTGCTGAAGATAAACAGTAATTATGGCTACTAATACTAGCTTAAACCTTGGTAAAGGACTAATAGTTACCAATTATAGTACTACTAAGAGTGCGTTGTTTGTTGTAAGATTACTCTAGTATAAGTATACAAATCGGCTAGCTAGAGAATATTCCATACTTAGAAAGTGGACAGATAGTTTTAAATATTAAAGAAAAACAACTTTAAAAAAAACAACGTGAGAAAATTATTAGTACTACTATTATTAATGCCAAATTTATTATTTGCAACGATTGATGTTAAATCCTTTGGAGCCAAAGGTGACGGCATTCAAGAAGATGCACCATTTATCAACTTAGCGATTGCTAATGCTCTATCAACAGGGCAAGATTTATTTATTCCTTCTGGAAATTACTTGTGTAATTCTGTAGCACCTTCATCGAAGGGTTCTATCGTACTCAATCAGTATGGTGTTAAGAAGATCAAGATATATGGTGAATCAGGAACAAGATTAACAACATCACTAACCTCAGGTTGTATATTGCAGGTGTATAATAAAGCTAGAGATATTAGTATTGAAAATATCTTCTTTCAGAGCACTCATACCATAACTCAGAGTCAAACTAACGCTGTTTATTTGCAAGGACTAGGAAGTAATGGTATTGAAAACTTTACTTTTAGAAATTGTAGGTTTGAAGGTTTTAGTACCGCTCTATCTTTAAGTGGTTGTAAGAATGTACTTATTGAAAACAATGTATTCGAAGCCCCAATGGGACACGACAATGCACAGGACAATACAGCACCAGCAGTGTTTATCTGGATGGCTGATAATGCGAATGGTCAATGTTACGATATAAGAATCATCAACAATACAGCTAATGGTTTTACTGGTATAGATATAAACAACACCGTTACTAAAAGACCAATGGATGGGTTTGTATACGGGTCAGGATATGGTATACTTATATCGGGCAATGTAACTAGGAATCTGTGTGAAGAACACATAGCAGTAAGCCCTAATGTTATGTATCCTAATCTTAATTATCCTGTGTTGATTACCAACAACATGTTTCATCAAGGCCTTCCTGTAGGTTGCATGCGAAGCCCTGGAGTAGTTATACAATCAAATTATGGGATACGTACAGATATAAGTAATGTCATTATAAGTAACAATGTATTCTTTGATTACACAACAGGTATATTGATACTACAAAGCCAATATCCAACAACAAAGCAATTTGGATATACTATACAAAACAATACAATGTTCTCACCTAAAGGATCTAATTACAATATGACATATGCTATATTGATAAGAGGTACTACAGGCAATCCGGTAGGCAATACTGTCATAACCGGAAATCAAATAACTGTTGAAGGCATACAACTTAAAAGACAAGTAACAGTAATTTCTTTAAACGATTTGAATAAGGTTATTTTTACAAACAATACAATATTTACAAACAATATAGACTTGAATAGATTTTCGTTTCAACCTACAGCAGTCTTGAGATGTACAAATATTCTATCTACAGGTAATAGTGTGTATTAAAAGATTATAAAATAAAACGGCTAAACATTGATCCGTGTGTAAATAAAATAATGCTGAGGGACGTTTGAGTAGAAATATTGCAACGGTCGTGATTAACATTAAAACACGAGTTATAAAATTTACACAAAAGATACTAATCCTAGATTGACAGGATAACATAATGGCAAAACACTTTACGAAGTTAATGTCAGCTAGTTGGAGTAATCCTAGATGTGTTGTTCCATGTGAGATGTGGAAAGACTTCTGTTAGTTACAGACTCCAGTCGAGTAACGTTTAACTACAACACAAATGAGCTCTCAGCAATGTAATGAAGGTCAGAAATTAGCACCTAAAATAGTAAAGACCCAATCTTACAATGACCCTACAAGTTAAACCTAAGCAAGTACACTTCGATGCTTGGCTGATGAGGGTGCTAAACATTAAATGTGGTTATGAGTAAGAAAATAATAGTTATATGTAGAGAAATTCCTTCTCAAGTTGGAAGTGCTTACAATGTCGATTCGAGAATGTATAATGAAGATGAATCGCCTATAATTCGAGATAGTAAACATGTCGGTCAAATCTCATCCTCCTTTGGTTGGGCAGTTCGAGATTTAACTTATCATAGATACAAGAGCGAGTTAGATGAATTATTTCCTGAAGTAGGTGATCAATTTATATTCGAATATAGATTCATACACTATAGACAAGATTTGTAAAAAATAGATTATTTGAAGCTTGGTATAAGAAAAATAAACATTAATTTTTATGGTTAAAGATAACGGAATCATCTACGTAGAGAAGAGACTTCCTAGAAAGTTAAAAAAGAAATTGCAATCGATTTGTTATGTAATTATTTACACCAATAGATATTAAATATGAAACACGCCTTTATTGCTCCAATCAATTACCTCCACCTCATACCAGAGGAGTCGAACTATCATTTAATTTTAACTCACTTACTAGGTGATCCTACCTATGCTGCTTTTTATAGAGCGAAAGAAGAGAGAGGTGATTTTATAATCCTTGACAATTCTGCTTTTGAATTCAAGAAGCCTCTTTCTATTCAAGAAATGGGTCTTGCTTGTAAGAGAGCTAACATCTGTCCTAATATCGTAGTAGCTCCTGATTACCCTTTTCAAGTAGCGAAAGAGACTATTGAATCAGCCAAAGGAGCTGCTCGTATATTTTCACAACACTTCGATGTGAATAAAGCAAAGTTGATGGTTGTACCTCAATCAAAAGAATTTGATTATAAAGACTTTATATATGGCGTTGAAGCTTTATCTGAGATAGATCTTGTGTCATTTATCGGTATGAGTATTCTAGGAGTACCTAATGCATTTAAGAAACTTACAGAGAGTAAATCCATCTCAGTAAATAGATTGTATGCGATCAATCATATGGAATCTATTTTAGAAAAATCAGGTAAGTCTGTTCACCTACTTGGAATGGGAGATGATATAAGGGAGATCACTTATTACAAACAACCCTTCATTGTAGGTAACGATTCAAGTTCTGCAATTTGGCATGGCATTAACGGAATCGCTTACGATATAAATCACCCTCATCTTTTAAGAGATGGTAAGATTGACAAGGAGGTAGACTTCCATATAACAGGAGATCAAGGAACTGAGATTTGTAAATTCAACATTAAAACTCTCCAATCGCTTTTAGGATGAGAAGAGAGGTTCAATCATACCTAGTTCTTGTTGGGATGTTGTTCATAACCTTTGACAAAAGCGGAGGTGTTGTTGAAAAGATGACTTGGATTTCAACTATAGGAATAGGTTGTTGTATTGTTGGACTCATTGGTGAACCAATCTGGTTCGTAATAGGTATAGTTATCAAGAAAATCAAAAACTAAATAATAAATGACAAACACGAAAACTTTCGTAAGAGTATCTTTATCAGTAGAAGGCATTCATGCATGGCCTGGAGTAGTTAACGATCCTATTCTAAACAAAGAAGTAGGATTCCTCCAGTTTCCTCATCGTCACATGTTCTTCTTTAAGGCCATGAAGTCTGTATCGCACAACGATAGAGATGTAGAAATCATTAGACTTAAAAGAAACATTACTGCTTATCTTGTAGTGACTTATTTGAACGACGATCTAGTTCTCGACTTTGGGAATAAGTCGTGTGAAATGCTCGCTCATGAAATCCTGGAGCAATTTGACATGGATTCTGTGGAAGTGCTTGAAGATAATGAAAATGGAGCAGTTGTATTGAAGCTTCCTGAGCCTATTGTTTTAAATGTAAATGAATCATCTCAAGGATTTTGTGAAGCCATTAAACAAAACAACCAACAAGTAGTAGGTAGAAAAATGATGGAAGATGTTTTACGTCCAAAGAATTCAACTAAGCTTTCCGTTGAGGGTGGTATGAATCCAACAATTGAACAGTACTTGTCGAACTCTCCTATTGCTTTAACTGAAGACATGGTCGAAGCTCTCCGATACGCTTGTGAAAAGGAGAATCAAAGATTAAAGACGTTTAAAAGAGAAATACTAAGCAA
>Ga0326734_1000344_pt1 | contig 13100 bp, 23 predicted proteins | sample 15_GP2_1315_FD_207944 | JGI IMG/M metagenome (GOLD analysis project Ga0326734, IMG submission 207944) | Glacier ice microbial communities from Ngari, Tibet, China - 15_GP2_131.5 | ecosystem: Environmental > Aquatic > Freshwater > Ice > Glacier | place: China: Ngari, Tibet | collected 2018-07-18 | reverse complement strand
CTTTTATTTTGATATAACCTAATAAAATGTAAGTTAATTTGTGGTGTGTAATATTCGTGTAATAAAAATATAAGAACGCTAAAAATTTGTTACACGTTATAATAAAAAATAGTTGTATATTTAAAATGTTTTAGTTGAAAAGATATTTTTTAAACCCCTCATAAGTGCCAATCTTATGAGGGGTTTGTTTTTTTAGAACGTAACCCATTCAAAGGTGTTTATTCCAGTTTTCACGGATTCAATTCTCATAGTAGCGTAAGATGTTACTAATGTAGGGTTAACTACTCCTTCTACTGTACCTACTATTGTTTGTATACCTGACTTGTTTTTTAGTATCAATTTCATACCAAAGAAAAGCATGGGGTCAGGTAAGGTGAATGAAAATGTACCACTTAGTATATAGTTTTTAAATTGCCTATATGAAGTTATTGCACCGTTGTATGTTGGTGCGATGTCAGCGGTTATATACTGTGGAATCTCACTTTGATGGTTACCTATGTCTGTTTGCTTGCGTCCTATTGCACGTCTTATCTCTCTAGCTGTAACAGGCGCCCAAACGGTTGAACCTAAAAAAGGCGTAGGGTGCAATCCATCTTGATATGAAGTTGAATTATTAGGGTTTAATGCTTCGGGTATTTCATCAAATAGTACGACTCCATGCGCATTGATGCCGTTATAATTGTTTACATCCGATTTTATACGGAAATTTAAACGCCTTAATCCTAGCATTGCATCATTTGCGTTTGCATTTCCTAGAGCACCATATCCTGCGTAATTTATACTATTGAGTGTAGTCTGTAAAAGAACTGTATATCCTGAAGCTATCCTATTACGACACATCGGTATTACGTATGTATCGTAAATACTATCGGCTGAAGGATACGGGGCATTACCTATGTCATTTGGTCCTACTTCAATGACAATAACATTCTGTTTTTTATTATTGAAATTGTTTGTGTTTAAAAGCCGTCTGTTTTCAATAGCACTATTATACATACCTACTACTGTTTGACCTGACAAAGATAGCTGGCAAACTTGTGTGTTATCAGTATCTATACTGCCAATTGAATCTATTACAGTAGATATATATTTAGGGCTGTATTCAAAGAATGGGGGAACGTATGAGGACGTAATACTAGAACCTTCAAATACAACAGAACTAATATCTAGTTTATTTGAAGCCCTGCCAGAAAGTGTGTTTAATCCGTTTAATGTTCTTTGTAATATTGAGACTTGACCTGAATTTAAAGCAGTGTTAAATGCTAATGTATATGTAATATTATTAGCGGATATTTTTAATGTATTGCTTGTTAGAGTTCCTGTTGTTGCTTCATTTGCTGTGCCAAATAGCACACCGTCTTTATACCAATCCAAAACCCCAGCACCTTGTACTAATACGTGATCTCCTTTAATATTAGACATGGCTTCAAATGGTCCTTGCACATTACCCCTTCCTGAAAATTGAGCAACTGAAAAACCGTATCTATCCTGTGTTTTTAATATACCGTGTGAATTGAATCCGAATATATTTCCACCTGTATAATTCGTATTGTCTGTAATTCCTGAAACTGTTGTAAATGCTGAAGCAGAGTAGCCAAGTACATTAAAATTGGTTTCTATATTTGTTAGTCCAGAGCCTACACTCCACCCTTTTTGAGGGTTAAAGTCGGATGTACCTATCGCTCTACCTATACCAGTTAGATATTTATTTTCACCTTGGTATATTATATTTGCTACTGCTGATTGATAGTTATTACCTAAACATAAATTAGCATAAACGCAATTGGCTGCGATACCTAATTGATTTAGTGTGTTTAAGAAAAACAATCCAGCACCTAATTGAGAAGGGGATATACTGCCACCATTTGAAACTATATTTGATAGCCAATTTTGCACTTTGGAATTTAAAAATATAGCGTATGATAATTGAGCCAATTTGCCCTCTGCTTTATTTGCAATTTCCTGCAACCCGTCACCCGCTGCAATACTGGATAATGAAGGTACAATAACCCCCGTTAAAGAACCATTATCTAAAGGTAGTCTACTATTAGAATTTAAGGGTGCTAATCCATTAGCGCGCCCTCTTTCAAATGCAATAGAATCTGTTGTGTATTGTATTGCTGTAGATAGTGCGTTAGAATCTGCTGTGGCTTGTGCATTGCTTACTGGCTTATTTTGATCGCTTGTATTATTGACGTTACTAAGTTGCACATCCGCTTTAGTTAATTCAATTGCACCCACCCTAGTATTTACAGATGTAACAGCACCGCCACCGCCACCACCGCCACCCGTCGCAAGTATGGCCATAAGCACATTTACAATATCTGAAATTCCTAAATTGACTTTATCTCTTGGTAGTATTTCAGGTAAACCTGTATAATTTAAAATATTGTCCATAACAACGCCCCCACTGTTTTCTAGTTGTGCCATAAGCACGTTCATAATATCGGGTGCGCCAAGATTGGCGTTTTCCCTTGTCATTCCCTCAGGAAGTCCAGTATAATTATTTATATCATTCATTATTAAACTTTTTTAGATAGGTAAGTATGAATGTATTTTACTATTTCAAAGTTACAATAACCCATTGCTAAGTAGCTAAAATGATTTTCGCAAGGGATGCAACTCAGGGCATGAAAAAGATTTGGTAACGAATTATACAAACCGATACTTGCGAGCGTAGTAAGGATAAAGCGGGGCATATACGTAATGACGTATACACGCGCATCTGTTGGCAAATCTGTTTTTTTATTTGTTGCATATAATTCTGAATAGTGGAACACCCATCTAATGAGCAACCCAAGTGAAACTAAATAAGCGTTCATTATAGTAAGTTTTGTTTAATTCCTTTATTTTTTAAAATAACATTTAAGTTATTTACATTCTCACGTAAGTAGCGCCCCATAACAGCCGTAGAACTTTGAGGAAATTCTGCCTTAACCCATGAAAAGATATTTCTACCTTCGCGCGTTCCGAAATTCTTTATTAACATATTCCAGTCGTTTTGGTTTTTCATTTGTTCAAACGTAGATTTTACAACGTCTGCATCTGTTCCAAATCCTTCCATCGCGTTAAATAAATTATTCGCAAGTGTTAAATATCTAGATGTAGGATATGAAAGTTTTTTTGCATCTACTGCAATTTCCTGTACTGCATCTCTATTCGCTTTTTTATCTTCATCACTTTGGGTAAGCCCTAGCGCATCGGTTGCTTTGCCCACTTGACTTTTCATGTAGTACAAAACAATCAAAGCTATAACGCCTAGTGCTACATAAGGCATTATCATTTGAATAATTGGATTTGTGTTGTTATTTTCCATGATGTACAATTGATTTAAAGAAATTTTCAGTGCGTTGAACATTGTTAGGCGACCTTTTTAAGCCGTTCTCTAAAGCAAGTAAACAAGGTGACAAATTACCGCCTTGTTTCATTATTTTATTGACAGCGTACAGATCACAGTATTCCTCTGACTTATAAAATAGGTGTCCTTCTTCATGTGCTTTTATAAATTCCTGTGCATAGAAAGGAAGTGCAAAGAATTTAGGGTTTAAATACATGATACCTAGTTTTACATTTGTTTCAGCGGGTGAAAGTCTTTTAGAATCACCCGTTACTATCGTTTTAGTGATAGCTGAAGCCCTTACCCATTGTGGGGCGGGTAATTGCATATTCCAAGCGGGAATATCGCCCAATACTGTTACTTTGAAGTTGTCCGATGTATTAGATGAAATGCGATAACTCCCCGCTTTCATGTTTGCACAAAATTTATAAAAATGTCCGTTTGCTTTGGCACGCCTTGCGTAAATAGTTTTACCCGTGCTATCTGTGATTGTACAGATAGCAACGGGTAAGGAACTCTCAAAACATAGGTGCGAAGCCCTTTGTAGTGTGAAGTTCATAACTATTTTTTCAGTATAACAAGTAATACAACTACTGCAACTATAGCACCACCGATATAATACATTTTTGTATTATCTGTTTTTTTTGGTCGTACTGAATTACCGCTTTGATCGGTTGTTGATTTTTCCGATGAATCTTGAAAGACCCTTGTAATTTCCCTTAATACTTCAGGCTTTTCTATCTGTTTGATAGTTGCAGCGGGTACGCCCGCCTGTATAGCTTTACTTGTTAGTGTTGCGCTGTCTGCTTTTGCGTTTTGCTCTGCAATTGCCTTTTTTTGCAACTTCTTTTTTTGAACCAGTTTTTTTACACCAGTTCCAACTTTACCAATAACGGCTTGTACTTTTTTATTCTTAGCTACGCCCACAACCGCGCCCGCTACGAGTGGAACAAAGCTTTCTGTTTCGCTGTCATCAAAACCCATGAAGCCCTTTTTGTTTTCAATCTCTTCAACGCCTACAACAGCATCTCTATTGAATTCACCGCTTCGAACGTATCTATCCCAGTCAGATTTTGAAACAAAATTTTTCATACGCTCCTTAGCGTACTGTTTTTTTAATTCATCTTTAATAAATGAAATTTGACCCGCTAATGTTTTTGAATCGTTGGAAGGTTCGTAACCAAACATGCGTACATATTGAATCATTTTATTTCTTATAGGTTCTTGCCCTAGAAAAGATTCAATCGCTCTGTCTGTTACGTTGGTATGGTCAAATCTTTTACCACTTGACGGTTCCTGTGTGTCGTAGCCTTCATTGTCTGCATCATAAGATTCCAATTCGTCAAAGTATTTATTCGTACTTTTGCGCGAAGCTTCACTGATGCCACCTGACAATACACCCCTAAATATACGCCCGCTGTTTTTGTTTTTTGATGCTTTAGATATCGCGCGCCCCGCCTCACTTGCACCGCCCGTAAGTAATGCTTTTGAAAATCTACCTTTTTTACTTGTCTGCATATTTTTTTTGTGTTTAATAAAAAAAAGGCTTACTCGTTTGAGCAAGCCTTTTTTATTGGTTTATATTATTTTTATTTATGAATTATTATTTTGCCCCATAAACACCGTCAAACGCTAGGCCGTTATTTCTGTATGCAACGATAAAGAAATTCAATGTTACGTCATCCATTGGTTCGATATCCAAATACAATCCAGTCATTTTATCAATGTAATATACTTCAGGGATATCTACTTCCATTGGTTGGAATTGATTAGGTGAAAAGTACGATAGTGGACTGATCGCGTTATTATCTTCTTGCGCAAAAGATTTGTATTTTTTAAATCTTAAGTCATTATACTTACCTTGTGTAGTCGAATAAGCTATTCGAGTCAAATTTACTTTTAATACCATATCCTTACAGTCCTCTAATAAACGTCTGTATGGTACTTGTTGGCAAGAAATTTCCATAAAAACGCCATCCGTTGCAGAACTCATAGGTACGTTGGGGTAAGCTAAACCCCAATGACCTAAGTCCATAAAAGAGCCTAATGTATACAAAAGATTACCGTTGTTATCGTTAAAGATAGCATTGTTATACGTTTGTACTGCTGCCGCGTTTGCACCGTCAACAATTTCATTTGCGGGTGTATCAACAATACTTGCTAATCTACCGATAACCTTTAAAAGAGAAAACGGAGTTACTGGACCTACGGGAGTACCTGCACTAATAACGGAGTCGTTTTTAATAAATGCTAAGTTATTTAGAGCGCTAAATAATTCAACTGTTTGTTTTTGTGAAGAACCCGACTTTACACGAATTGAAAGAGTTGCGCGCGTATTGTCTGCACTTGCAAGGTAATTACCGCGGTGTTCGTTGTCTTTTTCGCGAACGATTGAACCTGTAGGGTCAAAGGTAGATAAGTCTGAGGGGTCGTATTCCATGTCATCGGCTGACAATTTGGACACACATTTACTTTCAATCCACATTAAGGATAAAAAGAGAATAGATAGAATTTTGTTTTTCACAATTTTAATTTTTAGAGTTTTGAATTTGATTAATGCAAAAAACCATTAATAAATACTATAAGTATTTATCAATGGTTTCGTTTTTCGTTTTTGCAAATTTAACGATTGCTAATACTACAATAACAGCTATTGCAATACCGCCCCAGTGTTTCCAGTCCATTTTGTTATTTAGGTTTAAGTGATAAATATATTACTAGACTCAAAACTAATAATATAATTATCGAACTCCCCAAGTTTTCGGATGTAAATTTTACAGATTTTCCAACAATATTTTGTAAACGCGTAGACCACCCGTTTTTATTGGCCTCCCAGTTCTTTAGGCTTTTTAAATATTTCAACCTATTGCCTGCAATGATAGATAAAGATGGTTTCGCTAGGTTTAATGCTGAAATTGTTGTATAACCTAGCGATTTAATACCACCACCCAAAAAAAACGAATCAGCAAGTATCGTTCTGTATAATGGTAATGCACTAGGTACGCCCGTCTTAATCCAATATTCTTTGTAAGCTATATATTTGGCTTGCTCCGATGTTAGTATTCTCAAATTTGCCTCTGTAGGTTGAACACCTAATAAGGGTAAAGCTACACGCTTAAAGGTTCCTATTGTGATACCTCTATTTGTAAGCCCCGCGGGGTCTGCACTTTTTGAGCGGTTACTGATACCACCCTCTGAAGGTGCTAATATTTTATACCACGCTTCAAAATCCTGCGGGTAAGTCTCTATGTTTTTCATTTTTTCATGTTGTTTACAAGGTTTGTTTTGTTCAATATATAATGGTCTCCTATAGTCCACGTACCGCCTGTAGGGGTTGGATGTCGAGCCGTGGACGTTTGAAGCCTCAACCAATGTTCGTGTAAATTTGGGTACTTAGATTTAACTGTACGCTCCAAATCTTCAGTCTTAAACATTATCAAAACATCGCAAAAACCCCACAATTCGGGCGGTATAGAATTTAACGTATGGAATATAAGTATAAAGCTATTCTTAGAATGTCTTTTAGAAAGTATTTCTTTTACAAAATTTTCAGGTAAGCGCCCATTCCTAAAGTATCCCGTCATTTCTTCACAGAGAAAAGTATAACCTTCAGATACACGCGTTATTTCTATAAAATCCTTTATAGCATGCTCACGCGGATTAAGAGCAAACCTTTTCGGGCTTGCTCTCATATCATAACTCAATCCATACTCTCCCTGTACATCCCAAGCGCAAAGGTATTCAGCGCGCTTTGCCATGGCTTTTGCTACTTCGCTTTTTCCCTCACCCGTGCAACCAACAATACAAGTTAATAGCATATTTATTTCTGTTTAAATTCTAAATCCTTTGCGATTTTTTCTCGCTCTGCATTCGTTTTACGACCACGTCGCGCGCCTTCCTGTACAGACTGTATGCGCGCCTTTTTAGCCTCTCCTTTTGCTTTACCTTCAGGTAACACCATAATTATTTTAGCCCCGTATATCGAAGCCAACGTAATAGCTAACAACCATTCAGGGGAGAGGTTTAATGAATGCTTATTTAAAACAACACTTGCGACGGGTTCAATTTTCTTTATTTCGTCGGGTGTTAATTGAAAATCTTTTGCATTTGCTTCAATACCACCAAAACTAAAGCCTACCTGCAACAACCTTGATAATACAACGTCCGCAAATAAAATTACCGCTTTAGAATCCAAAGAGTTTTCATTTGTATTTGTTGCATTTAAAGGCTTGCTTTCTTCAGTAGATGTATTTGGAGTAGCGTGAACAATTGGCGCACTGTTTTGTAAATTCGGTTGTACGACTTGTGCTTGGGGTACAACAGTCTCCTTTTTTACTTCAGATGCGAAAAATTCACTGTCTAAATCTGCAAAACGAATTTGAGCCTTTGCGGGGTCTGTATTTCCTGAAACTTTTTCTATTGCATCTATTAACTCACTCATATAATTACTCGTTTATAAGTTTTGCAATTGCTTTAATTTTATTATCTGAACTTTTGCGTGAATTTAAAATTTCTGCAATTCCAGTTATTGCAATATCCCTATTTGTTGCAATAGCGTTTAATTCATCCTTTTGCTTTTCCAATTGAATAATATAAGCGGACTGAACTTGCACATGCTCAATAATATCTTTACTGAATTTACAAATTTCAATACCGCTTTCCTCTCCATCATGCAGGCGTACGACAATTGATTTTAAACCCTCTTTCTCTAGAGCGGGTTTTGCCATTGGTAATAATGTTTTTAAATCGAACATAATATAATTGGTTTAATTGGTGACTATTTAATTTAATATTTCAATTGAAATACTTTTTATTTCATTTAATTTGAAATGAAAACCGCATATTGTTATTACTCTAATCAATTCGGCAAATTCAGCATCATCATTAGTTATCATAATAGCAGGATTCCTGTTATCCCTAAATTTAATTGTAATGTTGTACATAATATAAAATTGGTTTAATTGGTTACTGTTTTGTATTTCCGAAATTACGACTTTTATTGTAATTAATTAATAATTCACTGTAATTCTCATTTAATATGTGTGTGAAGTTTTCTTTCTTCAACTTAATTTCCTCAAAATAATGAGGTATATTATATTCTTTTGTTTCAATACTCCCTTTATCCGTTTGCTCGAATTGCAAATTATAATGATTTGAGTTATTAATTATATTCAAATCAAAACAACTACCAAATCTGAATTTAAACTTCTTACTTTCTAATATATCCCTAATTAAATAGTAATCGCTGAAGTTCTCAAAAAATATGCCGTCCACCCAGTACCACAAATAATTGGAATCAATCTTTTTTATAATAGACTCCATTATTAATTGTAATTCTCTGCACGCTAAATAGAAAGTTTTTGAATACTCGTTTCTAATTCTCTGTATTTGTATTAACTTACCTTTTTCATAACTCATTTCGTAAGGCTCGTATGCTAACATACCTAATGCGATTAACCGCTCTTTTTTTGGTAATGTATTAATTGAATTAAATAAATCTAATTGTATTAAACCTTTATTTCGTAATGCCGTGATATAAGCACTCGATAAGTCGACGTAATAGAATCTTTTGATACAACCCGTATTAAGTTTATTGTAATTGTAATATTTAATCCAAAACCTATCTTTATCAGTAAAATCCTCCTTTTGATTATCCCAGTATTCATGGTGCGCTTTTTTTATCTTGTTCGATATATGAAATACTTTAGGATTTAGTTTATTATCAGTAAAAAAACTTTTCATTATTTCACCGTCATCTAACTGTCTGTGTATTTTTTGCGAGTTCTTAGAAACATATAATTTGAAATCCTCTTCATTCTCTTTTAACAAATCAACCATTGAATTAAAACTAGTCCGCTTCTTTTTTGCCATAATTACTTACTATTCCATAATACAAAATTACCCATTGCATCAGTATAACTACTCGCTTCATCCCATTGATGCAAAATAATCTCATAAGTTAATGTTATATGTGCAACGCCTTTTATAACATTTACATTTACCATCATTTTATAATAATCCCTTTCTAGTTTTTCTAAGAACGAGTAAACTTTATCTTCTAGTTGATGAAACCGCATAGGCTTATTGTCGTAACGTATACGGTACTTCTCTAAGTCTGTTAGTTGGTTTGTATCTAAAAGAAATTGCATGTTTCTATTGTTATTAAAATAGGTAAAATACTTAGCCAAATCTTTTGCATATAACCCTATCACTTCATTACTCTTTAAGTGGTCTAATTCAGAGCGCGACAAATCAAACGTTTTTTGAAACTTAATATATGTAACTCGCTTTTTTTCCTGCTTATCCCATATAAATAAATTCTTTTTCTTATTTCCTTTAATACGCTTTAACTCGTATCTAAGCGGGTCATCTATTTTAAGGTACTTTTTCTTAGCCATGCTTTTAAAATTAAATAGCACCCCGTACGATTGACTTTAACGGGGTGCTATAAGTAATTAGATTACCGATAAATTATTTTTGAAAAGTAGTTTTCAATTTAATTTTGAAATTAGAATAGCTATACATAGCATTTCTTTTACTTTTCTGCTTACCTAGGTATGCAATAGAATATACACCCGCTCCATATTTTTTGAAGTCAGAAACAGGCAAAGAGTTTAAAATTAAAACACGCTCCGTTGCAACTTCCTTTGTTGTACTGTTAGTAGTTATTAAATAGCATACCGCTGCATCCGTGTCATCCATATTAGGGTCATTAGACTCGAAAGGAATAATACTTTCAAATACGATATTCAATTCCACACCTTCGTTAGACTTCCAAAATTCATCATCTAAGAGTTTTGCCGATAAGTCAACACCCACCGTTTCAAGTATACCACTACTAGCAATAAAAACCAAATCGGCATGAGATAGACCCGCTTGGGTTTTACTAAAGATCGCAACGCCTGCATTCTCTTTTTGTTGAAGTTCTGCACTGCCTTCAATTCTTTGGGATTCCTCTCTAATCTCCGTTGCAGTTGTCTGCGTTTCATTCGATTCATTTGTAACTGTGTTTGAATTGTTAGCCTTTGCCATAATTGTAATTGATTTGTTTTTGTTAATTGATTGTGAAATTATATAGTTGTAAATTGAATTCTTTTATTATAGCAACTACTATTAAACGATTTATTGACAGCTTTTAAATATCGCTCAATTGTGCCATTGTCTTTATGATTATAACTAGCAGTTAAAACCACCTTATCCGTGAACTTTTCAGAAACATTTATTTCTACATGTATCATATACTTACCGCTTCCCAAACACTTTTTGAATAATTTTGTACCCATTCATTATAAGTATCAACCCAAATATCTTTCCATGTAATACCGTTAGGGTCTTTCCTGTTTCGCTCTGTAGGTATCTTTATAGATTGATACGTAATAGCGATTAAATCATTTGGTGCATGCTTTAATTTCGAGATACTGTAAAGGTCTACATCTTTACCTTTTACAATTATTAATTGACCTTGCATACACAATTCAAAACGCGCCCTATATGCTTTATCGGATGACTTAGAACGCATAACATCTTTTAGTCTAAAAGACTGCAATCCGTCTTTGATTTGATTGTATATAGTTTTTTCGTAATCATGTGCAGGACTCAAGCAAGGCTCTGCATGTGCAGTAATTAACAGGAAACCGCGTAATTTACTCATACTACAAATACTTATCTATTGTTTTATTTTCTTTGTCAATGTCAGATTGTATTACACTAATGCACTTCTTTAGTGAATTAATATCTTTCCTCTTTTTAGTAACAGTTAACAATATGCCTTTTATTAAATTCTCCTCGCTTAATACGGGTGAGTTTAATATTATATTATCTAGCATATCTTTTCTAAACTCATATATTTGCTGAAGCCTTGCAAACATTAATTTATTAACTGTAATCTTTACTGTTACAACTTGATCGAAGAACACTACATAAAGTAGCATTCCTATTGAAATAAAAACCATTGTAACCGCCAATGTTTGCAATGGGAAAGGAAGAAAGCCTAATAAATTAATCATAATAGTTTTATATTTAAAATTGTTATTTTTCTTTTTTGACCACCGACTAATTCAAATTCTAAATATGAATACATGCCGTAATTAGATGTAATACAATTAATGTATTTAAACCCAACATTTGATTTTATATTATTATTTAACTGGTGTTCATCTTTTCCCTTATATATTGTTTTTAAATACTCATTAACTACATAACAATTACATTCATATTCAAATGCACAGCCCAATGAAATAGTAAATACATTCGCGATACATTCGCCTGTTAACTGTGAATAGTCTAATGCCATTATATTAATAGTTAATGAATGCTAATATCAATTGAATTAAAATAACTAATTCACAAGCATACAATATAATTAATGCACTATTACACATGGAACCACCGTACAACTCAATTATACCTTTCTCGAATAACATTCTAATTAGTTGAACACATATAAACAATAGAAATGTAAATACTGGATTAAAGAACATAGTTTTAATTATTTAATGAATTTGATTATTAATAATATTATTAGAATTACAATTGAAATTATACCTATTCCAATTAACACCAATTTAATTTTATCTCTAAATGTATAATTATGCTCAGTGATATAATTGTTATAGTAATTAAAATGATTAATAACATGAGTAGTATCTTTCGTTTTAGCTTCCAACTTATATTTTCCGTTGTGCCGAGATACATTAATGTCAATACCGTTGCTACTACTATTATAATTATTAATTGTAGTATCAAAATAAAATGTTGCATGTTTACCTTTAATTAAAATTGAATCACTTATTAATACCGAATCCCTTTTTATCAAATTGGGATTATTTCTAATTAATTTACTTAATCTTTGTTGAGGTGTACAACTCGTAACACAATAAAATAACACACTCATAATTATTAATGCAATTAATAAACCGAAATTACTTTTCATTTGATGTATTGTTTAATTTACCACTAATTAATAACTTCATTCTTTCAACTAAATTCAATGTGCTGTCAAATACAAATAAATATTCAATATCAAATCCAATGTATTTACATTCCATTAATGTATAAGCCTGTGTCACATACGCAGTGTTGAATACTTCAGTAACTTGCTCCGCTCCATTGCGTTCATCAAAGATTATTGCAATTACAATTATACATTCATTCATATTAAATACATTTGTATTGTTTCATTACTTGTTTATTAGAATATATTCTTTGATTAATATTACACACTGCAACAGATGCAGAACCCGACTGCAACCAACCTTTATAATAATGTGTTAAATCTTTTGAATTAATTGACTGCATTAAATTTAATTCAGGCGTCTCACATTGTAATAACATCCCGTTTAATTGAAATAAAAATAAATGTAAAGATTCTGTTTCAATTGACTTATTTAATTGCTGTTCCATTGCTTCAATGTCTTCAGCGTATGACACCCATGTATTCATACAATCGTTTTATTAGGATAGCACTGATTATGGAATACTACCAAATCCATACGAGTATAACCAACCCCAGTAAAATATTTAAATCTTTCATGAAGTTTTATAATAGCTATCAACTGGAATTTAGTTAAAGGCTTGTTGTTTTTTATTTCTCCCATATGTGTATTTGTTGTTGTTTGTTTTAGTATTTCAAAGGTAATATTAAAAATGGTAATGTCAATACCACAGTTACATATTTGCGTTTATTTTTTACATAATTAACATAAAGCGTTGTAACACAGATAGAAAAGTTTATAACATTTCTTAAAATAGTGATACACTATAT
>Ga0326734_1000343_pt1 | contig 13103 bp, 11 predicted proteins | sample 15_GP2_1315_FD_207944 | JGI IMG/M metagenome (GOLD analysis project Ga0326734, IMG submission 207944) | Glacier ice microbial communities from Ngari, Tibet, China - 15_GP2_131.5 | ecosystem: Environmental > Aquatic > Freshwater > Ice > Glacier | place: China: Ngari, Tibet | collected 2018-07-18 | reverse complement strand
AAAAGTTCCAGGCACATATATGCAACAATTCGCCTAGATACAAAAGTGACCCTTCCTCCTGGCCCGGCCCGGCCGCCGCCGCCGGACCAGACACACCTCGGCCGACCCCGAAAAAGTTGGACCGACCCAACCCGAGCCGGCCGGCCGAGAAAAAAACAGGTCGGCCAAAGTTGGACATGTCGGTCGGCGGCGGCGGCCGGGGCCGAGGGCCATGAAATGGGACGAAACGAATTCAATGTAAAGGTGTAAGAATGGAAGCGTGAAATGGTAGAGTGTGTATGTGGGTGCTATTGCGATGTCTATGCCTTGCCGACCGGGTGGTATGCCTTGGTCGGCTCGACTGCGGGCAGCAGTGAGACGGCGAGGAAGCTGCCCGCGGCCGTCAGGGCGTGCCAAATTCCGTGATAAAGAAGCTGCGTGTCGTCGCCAACGTGATGCTCGGCGTCGTGCATGTCGAGCGACAGCTGCCGGAACACGATGCCGAGCGCGATGGCCACAGCGGCCAGGCCGGCGCGCACCATCCACCACACCGAGTGCGCGTTCTTTCCCCGCACCTCGCGCACGAACGCATAGGCCAGCACCAGCGCCTGCGGCAGCACCAGCGACAGGACAGAGACGAGGTCGTCGCCCCACAGCGCCACGAACCACCAGGTCGCGGCCTGCACCGCGGCCACGTACGCCGCGAACACGTTGGCGTGCATGGCGTGCATCCACCACTGGTCCACCAGGATGGAGACGGCCGACGTCGCCTGGAACGCGGCCATGACGTCGCGCGACAGAGAGATGTCGCGCCCGTTGGCCCACGAGCCGGCGCACCACTGCAGCTCGTGCGTCCAGCAGAGGTGGTAGCTGACCGAAGCGTAGATCAGCGTCATCACCAGCACCACCTGGTAGATGTAGCGCGCCACCAGCCCGCGGTACGCCAGCCACGCCACCATGCAAACATACAGGACATTCGAGGCCACGGACCAATCCGCGTACGACATGGCGATCAGATAGCGGATGTGTAATTGGAATGTGTGTGTGTGTATGTATGTGAGTGAGTGAGTGGGAACTATGTAGTGCATGCGCGCTTACTTCCGGCGCTTCGGCTCGCGGTCCTCTGCCGCGATGGAGCGCTTGGTGCCGCGCGAGGACGACGATTCGCGTATATCGTCGTCCATCATTTGTGTGTCGTCTTCGTCTTCGTCGTCGTCGTCGTCTTCGTCGTCTTCGTCGTCTTCGTCGTCGTCGTAGTCTGTGACTCGTGTTGTATCACGATGTGCACCAGCAGCTCGCTGGTGCACACGCGACCAATATTCGAGCGCATCACTGGCATCCTTCTCGCGTGTTCTGGCCATGTCCATGTCGCCAATCAATTCGGCCACAAACTCTGGATCGCGGAGTACTGCATCCATGTCCGCCTCAATGTCCGCGTATATTTGCACAAGCGCGTCTTCGTTGCTCACGTCCGAGTATGGCTGTGTCTCCCGAACTAGAGGACGGCCCTGCATTTGCTGTCGCGCCACCTCCATCGAGATCCGGAGCTCCAATCCACGCTCGTGTTCGGCCTTCTGCGCGAGTGAAGCCACGCGGCCCTCTTCGCGTATGGCATCGGCGAGTCTGCGTATGTTGGTGGCGGCGGTGCCATCCGCTCGAGCTCGAGCGCCGGTGGCATCGGCGGCTCTCTCTGCAGCTCGAGCTCGAGCGGATGTCACTCCCGGCCCCGCCAGACGCAGATACGATACAGGATTGTCGTCGTCCTCCTCGTCGTCCTCCTCGTCGTCCTCGTCGCCGTTGTCCTCGTCGGGCGAGAACTCACGCGTCTCCGTGTGTCCGTGAACCAGCGCGGTCATGTCACCGACCTCACCACTGACGAGGGTGGGAATACCCTCCACCATATCTTCAATGCCGATTGTATCTCCTGCATCGTCGACATCGCGGCCCTCTCGAAACGGCACGGGCTTCGGCTCGCCGCACGCGCGCATGGCGCCTTGCCACTCCACGGTGAACCCATCCATGAACATATCCACGTAGTCATCGCCGTCGCGCCTCCGCAGACCCCACTGGGACCAGGCCATCCACGCCGAATCGATCGAGACGCGCATGTAGCGTCCGTCGCGCGCGGACGAGCCGTGCACCAGCTGCAGCAGGTACGCCGTACAGGGTGGCAGTTCCACCACATCCGGTGGCAGGACCGTGAAGCGCGGGTGTGCGATGCGGATGGCCGCTACGAGTATAGCGACGGTGGCGACCCAGCGCCCCTGGTCCGTCTGAAGTGCGCCCGCCAGTGTGGCGAATGGCTCCACGTTGTTCGTATACATGCACCACGTAGCCATGCCGTAGATCGTCGCGGCCTTGTCGTTGTTGTGCATGGGTGCTACCTCCTGGTTCAGCACGTATCGGAGCACCCTCGGGCTCTTCGCCATACCGTGGTTGAGCATCCACTCCACGCCTGGTCGGCGCCGCACCACGTGGTCATTGGATGCACGCGATATGTGTTCGAACCGGAACGGCTTGACCGTCTCGAACCATCTGGGGTGCACATCTTGCAACAACTCACCTGACGTGTCGCTGATCAACGCCTGCACAATCTCGAATGGAGCGACACTGAGTGCATAGCGCATCAAGAGTCCACTCTTGATGAACCGATCGTCGCCCGCACACAGTTCTTCGATCCGGGCACGGAGGTTGTCGTATAAATCGCGCACGCCCATAGTCGATGTATCCACCTCGCGTGTCGCGTAGAACACGAATGCCTCGACATCCAGGCACAGTCGATCGAACATGTTGGCAGGCTGTTCGTCCGGCCGAATTTCTCGCTTGTATGTCGACATCCACTGCGCCTGTGTCGCATCGTTGCCCAAATCCTCGTTCGTTCGATTCATTGCGCGCAGCCGATCGTTGCACCACAACGGCTGCTCGGTGAACAGTTCGCATCGCAGCAGTTGTTTCACTTGATTTGAGTGTACGGCGTCCATGCCGTCGACTCGCGGTTGCTCGGAGTACCACATGCGCAGGTTGTGCATCAACGAACTCGACATGGTTCGCCGGAACAATTGGCCATTCGCCACGTCGTTGTTGCCATGATGACGCACGTACGCACCAATTGCACTCGCCACGTACGAGGGTGTACCATCTTCTGGGGTCCACGTGGCATCGCGCTCCTTCCACGCCATAGACGCCGTGCGCGCATGGAACTGCACGTCACTCATTGTCGAAGGGGTGTCCGACACCGGTGCACCGGCCGACCGCACCAGCGCCTCGTATGCATGCGTGTATACTTCCACGTAGTACATGCTCACCAATCGGACGCCTTGTTGGCGAGCGAGACTTCTTTCCACGCGGTGCACGAGACGCTCGTGCACCGCGCTCACCTCGATGCGCCTCGGCGGTGGCACCGGCGTCCCCTGCATCAGCGCGCCGATCACACGGATGGTGTCATCTTGGCGCTTGATTTCCAGCTGAAGCGCTTCCGCGTCGTACTCGCCACCGTCCCGGTCCACTGCGCGTAAAAGCGCAAGCTCAGACACAGCTTGCGCGTAAATCGCGACGTCATGCTTCGCATCGGCGATAATGCGCCACATGTATCGGACGTTCGACGCGTCGCCCGTGGAGCTCATGTACGCGTCCACTGCATTGAGCAATTCAGCCAATATCGTGTACGATGATAAATAGTCACGCGTCACGCAGCACTCTATGATCGTTGTTTCATTCGAAGCCAGTGACCGTTGAGCCTTGGTGAGTGGCCCGAATCGCAGAGCCAACGCCCGTGTGTACACACCGGACATATCATCCGCGGGGAGATTTGCCAATTGCCGGCGCTCCGCCCACACCTGGTCCCACTCCCAGAAGCGATTGGTCGAGATGCGCGTCGTGACGTGGCGCGGTGGGGGCATCTTCGCCGCGTCCACGCTCTGTGCACCGGGTATGGATGCCATGAGGTACGGGTGCATGGTGCACAGGTCGGCGTAGCCGATCCTATCGGCCTCATCCGGGTCGAGGTGTCGCTCCCGTGCAGCTCCGATCACCGTGTCGATAAATTTGATGCCACTGAGACCGCTGGTGGGTGTGACAAAAATCGTCCACCCGTCGTGCATTCGGCGCATCATGTAGACAGCGCCTGACAGATCGCCATCGGCGTGGTACCGCTTGACTTCCGCCGTCAGCATCGTGGCCATCCGCGTCACGATCTCGTCCGTGATCTCGAGTGTTGTGACGCCGGGATGTGTAATTCGACTCACATCGTACTCGAGATCCACGTCTGTAGCGAGCAGTCCCATTTGTTGTGGATCGAGTCCACCCAGGCGGCGGTGAATCTGTCCGTAGATGCACGCCTCGAACTGCTCCCGGTCGACCGTGTGCCCGCGATGTCTCGCATAGCGGTACGCAGAGTTCATGTCGTCGTGCGTCCACACCTGCTGCGTGTCGGGACGGCGGTACTCGCGAGGCACGGGTATGGGTGCACCGAGTTGGTCCGCGTACTGGAGCGATTGCATCACCTGGATCGTGAACGCGTACAACCCGTCGTGCCGCTCTAGTGCCATGTGCGCGAGCACCTTCGCGCGAGCGGCTTCGAACCGCGGGAGTCGCGTGAGCGTGTCCAGGTGCGCCGCCTCGCGCATGTCGCCCGTTTTGTCGTACACATCGACTTCTGATTGCAGTATGCCTATCGATTGTCCGAGTGATACAATCGATAGAGCCGCGTTGGCACCCTGGATGCACACCATCAGCCACGTAAAGTATGCGTCCTGTCGAACCTTCTCTTTCGCTTCGAATCCGATCGGACCGGTTCGTCGATCGGTTCGTCGCTCGCGGATGACACGAATGAACGACGGTGCATATGCCTGTCCATCGTCGTCGATGGAATTGTAGATACCAGTGGCAGTGCGCGCGGCCTTGTTCTCGGCAACGGACTGCATGCCAGCATCGTGTGCCAGTGCGACGTCGGCCACGCTCCACGTGCGCACGTGGAGCGGGTCGATGAAGTTCTCCAGCGTATTCGCCGCCATGGTGTATGGATGGATGTGTGTGTGTGTGTGTGTGTGATGGTGGAGATGGCTGATGGAACGGTGTGTCTGTTTCGAGTGTGTATGCGAGTTGTCGAATGAAACGGCAAGTGGGTCATATGGATCACACACACACACACACACACACACACACACACACACACGCGCGCCAGTCCCAAAATCATGGCTGCTGCCCCGCCCAACACTCGCGCCGTCGTCGGCAGCGTCTGCATCGCGCTGAGCGTGGCTGTGCTCTGCTTCGTTCTGTTCAGCTCGCTGCGCACGCCGGTGCGACGCGTGCACACGGCACAGGCGCTCGCCAGCTCCGCCACCGGCAACGCGACCGGCCTGCCGCCGATGACCAACGCCACGCTGACGGCGGCGTGTATGTCCGCGTGCAGCACGCGCACATGTGTGCAGTCGCGCGTCACGGGCGTCGTGACGGCCTGTACCACGTGCGGCGCGCCACTGCAGCTGGTCCAGGGCCGGTGCGTGTCGTTCGAGCGCGACTGCCCGCTGGCTCCGTGGTGCTCCACGACCGAGGCGGCGGTGGCGCGGCGCGTTCACGGCGTGCTGGCACCGCTGGCCAGCAACCACACGGCGCCCTACACCGGCGACATCACGCGCACCGGCAACTGGACCACGGTGGCGGCGGCGGGCCTCACGCCCGTCGTGGCCGTGCGCATGCTGGACCTGCTGATCGCCGGCCGGGCGGCCATCGTCGACGCCGGCTGGTTTGACGACCAGCGCGGCTGGTGGGGCACACATCTCGACGCATACCAGGAGTCCGTTCCCGTTTCGGCATACGTAACGGACGTGAAACGGACACTCTGTACACGTGTGTGGCTGGCAACGAGCACCGCGTGCCAACCACCCACCATCGTCTAATACGAATCTCTCACACTTTCATGTCATCACCACCACAACTCGCACATACAACACTCGCAATGTCGGCTGCTGCACCATCCTCTTCCTCCTCCTCCTCCTCGTCTTCGTCCTTATTCGCCGTGTACATCGTGTACCACGCGGACGGGCGCAAGGTCCGCGACCAGGTTCTGCCCGGCGGCCGCAGGGGGTTTACGCTCCAGGAGCTGCAGGCGCTGGTGGGCGGCTACATCGCCATCACGCACATAGCAAACGACATGATCGTGGTCTACAACGAGGAGGGCCAGCTGATGGGCCTGCCGCACAACGAGTTCGCATCCAAGGCCGTCGGTTTCACACTGTGTGGCACGGTCCTCCTGTGTCCCGAGTTCATGGTGCAGTGAGTGACGCCAGCCAGCCAGCCAGCCAGCCAGCATTGTCACTCCACCTATGTCTCACATACACACACGTCAAACACACATTTTCATTCATTCATCCATCCTTCCTTCCTCGTTCGTCCATGTTTCACCACAGCACGCCGCCGCCGCCGCCCTCGCCGGATATGCATCCGGCGGTGATACGAATAGTCGAGAACCCGGTGTTGGCCGAGAACCCATGGTTGCTTGGCATCAATGGATCGATGCTCGCGCGATTCCATGTGATCGATTGGGCTGTGGACGACCCGACTGCACACGAGTGGGTGCAGATGTGCACGGGCGTGAGTGTCCCGCGCCACATGGCCCAGTGGAACGAGAATAAGCAGGGGTGGGAGATCGTGCCCCGACTTCGCGGCGACCGGCCAAAGCCACACCGCGACCCGGGACACGTACGCGTGTCCCGGAAGCGTTTCGATCGCCGGTGAAACGGACGCGATGCGAAACGGATCGGGTTTGTTCGCCAGTGAATGAATGTATTCATACATACACCGTTCAATGCTTCGATCTCGATTGTCGTCACACTTCAACCAATTGTGGTTGTTTGATTCAACACAGCCAGCCAGCCAGCCATGCAGACCGACTTCAGTATGTTTCGCTCGCACATGGTGGGCGAGATCGCGGCCGGTCGCATGATGGACCGCGACGACTTCAGCGCCATGTGGGAGGGCGAGTCGGTCGAGACACGCGCGCGATTCCGCGTACTGGCCGAGGAGAGCAACGTGCCCAGGACTCGAGTCGTGACCAGCCGGTTGGCCGAGGACATACTGGCCGAGCTGGTGTGCGGCATCTGCATGGAGACCATGCACCAGTCGGCCGTGCTGGGCTGCGGGCACACCTTCTGCATGGTGTGCATCAAGAAGTGGTTCAAGCGAAAGAGGGAGAAGATCTGTCCACAGTGCCGCCAGAAGCACCGCGGTCGACCGCGCAGTGTGCGCATCACCGACGCCATCATCGAGCGCATCGTGTCGACCACCTTCACCGACGAGCAGAAGCGCGCTCGCACGGAGGCCATCGAGCTGGCCTCGGGCGAGCCCGAGCGCAAGGTTCGCCCGAAGCGTCGGGCCTACGACCGCCCGGTACGCTTTATGCCACCGAACTATGTGGTGGCAGCAGCGGCCGCTGCTGCAGCGGCTGCAGCACCGCAACCTCAGGCCATCATGCCGGCAGCAGCCTCCGCCGCCGCCGCCGCCGCTGCATTGTCACCCCTGCCTCCGCCACTCCCGCTCCAGGCCCCCCTCCTGTCGGATGTCCTCGTCCTGGGGCAGGTGACCATGCTCGTGCCCGGCTACCCAGAGGTGCACCCGTTCGACCGGTTGTAGCACCACCTCGTGCCATGAGTTTCGCACAGCCGCTGCGCGCCCGCATGCAATCGATCGACCTGGTCGACATGCAAGACACTCTACTGCCGTGTGCGAGGAATAAGGCGCTGTGTGTCATTAGGGTGCGGCGCATACAGTCTTCTCTATGTTCTATAATCAACCACGTTGCGTCATGGGTCGCTTCATCCTGCTGACATGGCCGCTGGCTGTCACGCGCCTCGTTCTGCTCGCCGCACCGCTCGTGGCCGCGCTCACCACTCTCTCGGGTGAGACACTGGCCGCCGCGTGTGCCCTGCTGGCGTGGTGTGTGCCGCTGTCGCAGTGCCTGGCCGACGCGGCACCGCGCGACGACGGCATCGGAGCGGACCTGGTCGTACTGGGCCTGGTGGCCGTGCGCACCATGCAGGCCCTCCAGTTCGGCGGCCAGGAGGCCAGCCTCGACCAGGTGTGGCTGCTTCCCGTGTGTGCCGGCCTGTTGCACCTGTGCATGCTGCACCTGGACCGCGACTCGGCGCCGGGCGAGACGCCGACGCGCAGCTACGACCGCCGGTGGCTGGCCTTGATCGCGGCGGTGCAGGCGACGGGCGCGGCCGGCCTGGCCATGACCCGCTTCGCCGACGACGACCTGATCAGCGTGGCGCTGGTCGCCGCCGACCTGCTGCTGGGCGTGCTGCTGTTGCTTCTGCTGCGCACGTGGACGGGCGTGGGCTGGCACGGCGGCTCGTGGTCCGTGCTCGCGTGGCTCTACCTCGAAGCGTGCGCCATTGTACTCTCGGCCGACGCCACCGAGCTCACCGTGCGCGTGGCGGTTCTGGTCGCCACCGGCCTCCTCCTGGTCGGGGCGGCCAGCTCGGGCGAGGGCACGCGCGTGCGGCGCGTCGCACAGGGCGTGGTGAACGTGGTGCAAGCCGCGGTGGACGTGGTCGGGAGTCTCGTCGGCACGACGCTCGTCTTCCAGCTGGTGGTGCTGGTGGCGGGCGTGGTGATGGCCACGTCGCTGACCGACGTGTGGTACCGGTCGCACCTCGACTTCCCCGACTCGATCGCGAGCAAGGCGCGCGTGGGCATGTCGTTCATCGACGGGCCCGCACGCTGGGTCTACGAGTTCACGAGCGACCCGGACTTCCAGGAGAGCATCGGAATCGTCCTTCCCGAGATCGGCGCCATCCGCGGCACCATCTTCCGCGTGGTGCGCTCTGCGTACCGGCCGCTGAAGCGCGCCGCCGCCGGGGCAGACTACGACTTCGTGCCGAGCGAGAGCTTCCTGTCGCTGGTGGCCATGGTGCCCGTGGCGGTGGTGTGGTTCGCCACGGTGATCCAGGTCTTCCCACACGGCGCCATGTTCGCGCAGTCGCAGTGGTTCTGGGGCGCCGGCTCGGCCGCGCTCATGGCGTCGATGGCCGTCGTGCACATCGCGAGCGACACCGTGGTGACGGCGTGGAAGTTCGGCCTGGAGGGCTCGACACTCGAGCGCACCTACACGTCGGTCGGCTGGTACGCCGTGGTGGCGCAGGCGGCCATGGTCGGCGCGTGCATCGGCATGTTCGTGGTGCTGGCCGAGCGCACGCGCTCTCCGCCACCCCCACCGCGCGTGGCCACCGGGGCGCGGTTCAGCGTTCGGCAAAAGGCGCGCGACGTCATCGGCTTCTTCCAGAGCCCGGCGCTGGTGCTGACGGTGCTGGCCGCGTTCCTCATCGCCATCACGGCCATGTCGGCCGGCGTCGCGCCCATCGAGAGCGTGCGCTTCGTGCGCATCGACACGGGCAAGCCCGACTGGCTCGTGTCGACCAAGGTCGACAAGCTCACTGTGCTGATAGCCAGGTTCATATTGCATCTAAATCCCAAGGTTCGTCTCGTCATATTTCTCGTAGCGATTCGCAATTACATCCTCAAGAAGCTCGGCTGTTGGGGCTGCATCTGCCTGGCCGACGTCAAGGGCTTCTTCGAGGACGTCGGCGACACGCTCGGCTTCCGCCGACGCCTCCTGGCCATGCACTCACAGCAGCAGCAGCAGCAGCAGCAACACACCAACACGAGCAGCCACCAGCGGCGCATCTTCAATGTGTTGGACGACTCGCGGGACTTCATCGACTCGCTCGACAACTCGTGCGATGCGAAGTGCGACGGACAGCGCATCTGCTTGTCGGATGTGGTGGATGATTACATGGTCAAGGTCAGCGAGATGGTGTTGGAGGGCTTAATGTATGCAGTCGACCAAGCTGTACAGCTCATACGCAAGATCGTGCCGCAGCTGGACGAGCTCATACGCATCATAGAGCAGCTGGGCGAAATCGACGGCTACCTCGACTACGACCTGCTGGCGCTGCCCGAAGTCGACGTGCGTCTGGACCTCGACTTCCTCTCCCTCTCGATGCCCGGCTTCTTCGGCGTGCCGAGCATGCCGCGAATCACAGTCGGCACGCTCGCGACCCTGCTCCTGCTGGTGGCCGGCGCGTTCCTGGCCTACCGCATCGGCGTGCTGCTGCCGGTGGCGCGCGGCGCAGCGCGGGCCGTGGAAATCAGCATTATATCGGGCATATTTGCCGCACTGGCGGCCGCGTTCGTGCTGGCGTACGGCGTGCGCGAAATCGTGCGCGGTGAGGGCTACGACACCGCGGTGGAGTGGAAGCAGAGTGCGAGTGTGTATGGTCTGGCTCTAGTACTGCTGCTGGCGGCGCTGTTCATGCGCGTGGGCGAGACCGGCCTGCAGCTCACAAAGATGCAGCCGCCGGTGCGGGCGGGGGAGAAGGCGCGTCTGCTTCCGACGAAGTCGTAGTCGTAGTCGCCTTCACCACCTTCTCGATCGCCACCATCACACACAACAGGCGCTTGTACTCCGCCACGCGCATCGCAATAATATCGCGCATCAACCCGGGTGTCTTGCGCTCTGCCAGCTTTGTGCGCCACGCGTCTTCGCGCAGGACCGTTCCACTCTGATACACGCACTCGATTCCAGACGGCGTGCGGCCCCGCACGAACTCCGGCAGGCCCAGCTTCGTGGCATGCTCCTTTGCCAGTTTGACCGACGCGGGCGAGTTGGGCGCGGTGTCTGTGCCAAATGCACGCGCGATCTCGCCGATGGCGCGGAGGCGCTTGATCTCGCGCGGGTACGCCGCGAGCATCTCCTCCATGTGCGCCTGGCCGCCCGGGATCTGCTGCATGGCCAGCGTGCGTCGCTCGTCGTGGTCCGTCGCCGACATCGGCACGCAGATGACGCTGCTGCTGCCGTCGGACGGGAACATGCGCGCGATCTGCTCGTCGGTCAGCATCGAGCGCTTGAACATGCCGACACTGATTGCTGCACCGGGTGATGACATGGCGATGCGAGAGAGGGAGTGAATATATGGTGGTTTGAGTTGTGTATGCGCAATTGTCAACAACCGAGCCTATTCGCTCCCCACACGTTTAGCTGGCGGTTCATCCGTTTCACATGGTTCCCGTTTCGGTGCAACGAGTCGTTCCAGGTCGCGTTTCGCCCTGCGGCCACCCACCTGGTCCGGCGACCAGAACCACTCGTTGAACGCGCGCGTGCGCATCCATCGAAGGAGCCTCGTGCCCTTCATTCCGCGTCGCGACCAGCGCTGTAGACGCAGAAGCGAGGGAAGGTGGTTCGGATACATGGCCGCATTCTGGACCAGCCATGGACACCCATAACAGTAGAGGTCGGTCGTGTTGACCAGCTCCGTCGGTATCGACACGAGTGAGGGACACCCAGAACAGCCGATGTGTGTCAGATTGACCAACTCCGTCGGTATCGACACGAGTGAGGTACACCCATAACACAAGAGGTGTGTCAGGTTGACCAGCTCTTTCGGTATCGACACGAGTGAGGGACACCTGGAACAGTTGAGGCGTGTCAGGTTGACCAGCTCTTTCGGTATCGACACGAGTGAGGGACACCCAGAACAGTCGATGTATGTCATGTTGACCAGCTCTTTCGGTATCGACACGAGTGAGGTACACCCATAACAGTTGAGGTAGGTCAGGTTGACCAGCTCCTTCGGTATCGACACGAGTGAGGTACACCCATAACAGTAGAGGCGTGTCAGGTTGACCAGCTCTTTCGGTATCGACACGAGCGAGGGACACCCGGAACAGTCGAGGTAGGTCAGGTTGACCAGCTCCTTCGGTATCGACACGAGTGAGGTACACCCATAACAGTTGAGGCGTGTCAGGTTGACCAGCTCTTTCGGTATCGACACGAGCGAGGGACACCCGGACCAGTCGATGTATGTCATGTTGACCAGCTGGTCGACTGGATCCATGCAGATGCGACACATGGTGAATGAGGATGAATTGAAAGATGAATGACAGCAAAGAGAGTGGCGTGAGTTGTGTGTACACACTTCCATCGGATTCACAGCGACCGTGTTGCACTCACTCGCACCATGACAGATCCACTGCAGCGCCGCCGTCTCCGATCGGCCGGACCCGCTCCCAACAACAGCGACGAGGTCGACCATGCCGAACGCATCGCGAGGCTCGAGGCGCGCCTGGCACTGGTCGAGACGCGCCTGCCCGACCGCATCACCGTGCGTGTGGTGCACAGCGTGGCCGGCCTGGCCGACCTCGTCGCCTACGCTGGCAAAGCACTCGCAGTCTACGCAGCGTGCTTTGCGCTCTACCGCCTCGCCGTGTCACAGTAGACCGCATACACACATTCGGGATGTTGAATCGATGCGTTCGTGTGTATATGTGAAACGGACGGGTGTGTGTGCATGCTACGACAAGTGCAATAGAATGGTCCCGACTCCGGCCACGACGTGCCACACCGGATGGTATGTCTCGTAGTGGTTGCGGCACGAGGTGCGCACACACGACGCGTAGATGGCGACGGCCGCGGCCGCGATCAGAGGCGTGTGCCACGTGGGCGTGCATGCAAACTGCCACACGACACACACCACCCACAGCCACGCGAGTCGATAGTCCAGCACGCGGAAGCGCGTCTCGTGTGAGCGGTGGTACGCCACCGACGCCGCCACCGACATGGCGTAGATGCACGCGATGAACGGGTCGGCGACCAGGCATGCGCCCGCCATCGGCACATGGCTCAGGAGCATAAACGACGCATAGCTGCGTCTGTCGCGCATGGCGTCAAAGAGTGAGTGAACGAGTGTATGAAAGTATGCGAACTGCTATGCTATGCTGTGTGAGGCGACTATATGGACGGAGCGACCTTACTCAGATCGGCGGCTGCCGAAGATGCTGGTGCGAGTGGCCACCGGGAGGCACATCAACAGACGACAGAGCGGCTGGCGACCCTCCATCATGGCGATGTAGCCGTGTGCCTTCTCCTCCTCGTCCACGCCCGTGCAGTCGGCGTCGGCGAAGTCGTGTCCCAGGGCCGTGCAGAGGTGCGTCATCTGGCGCTCGGTGAACTCCAGCTCGTACTCGTCCACCTCCAACTGCATCGAGTAAGCCAGCAGCAGGTTGACGAAGAAGCCGATCTCGAAGCTCTCCTCGCAGAACTCGTCGATGTAGAGGCGGAGGAGCTC
>Ga0326734_1000342_pt1 | contig 13111 bp, 13 predicted proteins | sample 15_GP2_1315_FD_207944 | JGI IMG/M metagenome (GOLD analysis project Ga0326734, IMG submission 207944) | Glacier ice microbial communities from Ngari, Tibet, China - 15_GP2_131.5 | ecosystem: Environmental > Aquatic > Freshwater > Ice > Glacier | place: China: Ngari, Tibet | collected 2018-07-18 | reverse complement strand
TGTGGTGCTGGAGTCGCCCGTGCGCCCGAGTGTGGAAGCCGGGCGCGTCGGCTGGGTTTACCGGCCACTGGACGGCGATGCCATGCGCCAGGCGGCCCTGCACCTCATGGGCGAGCACGACTTCAGCTCGTTCCGGGCAGCGCAATGCCAGGCCAAATCCCCGGTCAAAACCATGAACCGCATCGGCATTTCCCAGCGCGCCGGTGTCGCATCGCGCTACTGGCATTTTGAATTTGAAGCCAACGCTTTCCTGCACCACATGATCCGCAACATCATGGGCTGCCTGCTGGCGGTCGGTCAGGGCAGCCATCCGCCCGGCTGGGTGGCCGATGTGGTGGCCGCGCGCCGACGCGATGCAGCAGCGCCCACCTTTTCACCGGCCGGGCTGTATTTCCTGGGTCCGGTGTATGAGGATCGCCACGGGCTGCCTTCACGCACAGCGGCTTATGATTGGCTGCCATGAGCACCATTCGCCTTCCAAGCCGCACCCGAATCAAGATATGCGGCCTGACGCGCGAGGAAGATGTGGATGCCGCAGTGTCAGCGGGCGCCGACGCGATTGGCCTGGTCATGTATGAGCACAGCGCTCGCCATGTCACACTGGAGCGCGCGGCTTTGCTGGCCCGCCGGATGCCGCCCTTTGTCACGCCGGTGTTGCTTTTCGTGAATGCCAGCACGCCTGAAATAATAGCTGCATGCGTCCGTATTCCCTGCGCAATCATCCAGTTTCATGGTGATGAAACGCCTGAAGACTGTTTGAAGGCCGGCCGGCCGTTCCTGCGCGCTGCGCGGATCCCCCTGGACGAAAACCCCGAACCGGGCGGTTCGCGCTTCGATCTCTTAAAATATGCGCAAGATTACTCAGCAGCCCAGGCCATCTTGCTCGACGCCCATGTCGAAGGATACGGCGGCGGCGGAAAAACATTCAATTGGTCACTGCTTCCTCCAAGCGTCAACGCTCACCTCGTTTTGTCTGGTGGGTTGACGCCTGCAAACGTGACCGATGGCATTTTGCAAGTCAGGCCGCGCTGTACCACGCTGGCCGTTGATGTGAGTTCAGGCGTCGAGGTGTCCAAGGGCATCAAGAGCTTCGAGAAAATCATCCAATTCGTTGCAGCCGTTCGCGCTGCCGACGAGCAACTTGCAAAGAACCATCTTCACCATGTACGACTACCAACAACCTGATCTGGCGGGCCACTTCGGCATTTACGGCGGCAGTTTTGTTTCAGAAACCCTGACGCATGCCATCAACGAGCTGAAAGGCGCCTACGCCCGGTACCAAAACGACCCGGAATTTTTGGCTGAATTCCATTCCGAGCTGAAGCATTTCGTTGGCCGCCCCTCGCCCATCTACCATGCTGCGCGCATGAGCCGCGAGCAGGGCGGCGCGCAAATCTACCTCAAGCGCGAAGACCTGAACCACACCGGCGCGCACAAGATCAACAACACCATCGGCCAGGCGATGCTGGCCCGCCGCATGGGCAAGCCGCGCATCATTGCCGAGACTGGCGCCGGCCAGCACGGCGTGGCCACGGCCACCATTTGCGCACGCTACGGCCTGGAATGCGTGGTCTACATGGGCAGCGAAGACGTCAAGCGCCAGAGTCCCAACGTCTACCGCATGAACCTGCTGGGCGCCACCGTGGTGCCGGTTGAAAGCGGCAGCAAGACGTTGAAAGACGCGCTGAACGAGGCCATGCGCGACTGGGTGGCCAACGTGGACAACACTTTCTACATCATCGGCACCGTGGCCGGTCCGCACCCTTACCCCATGATGGTGCGCGACTTCCAAAGCGTCATCGGCACCGAATGCCTGAGCCAGATGCCCGAGATGAACGCCGGCAGGCAGCCCGATGCCGTGGTGGCCTGCGTGGGCGGCGGGAGCAACGCGATGGGCATTTTTCACCCCTACATTGCGTATGAAAACACCCGGCTGATTGGCGTTGAGGCGGCCGGCGAAGGCCTGGAAAGCGGCAAGCATTCGGCGTCGCTGCAACGCGGCCTGCCCGGCGTGCTGCACGGCAACCGTACCTATGTGCTGCAAAACGACGATGGCCAGGTGACCGAGACGCACAGCATCAGCGCCGGTTTGGACTACCCCGGCGTGGGTCCCGAGCATGCCTTCCTGAAAGACATCGGGCGCGCCGAATATGTCGGCATCACCGACGCCGAGGCCCTGACGGCCTTTCACTACCTGTGCCGCACGGAAGGCATCATTCCGGCGCTGGAGTCCGCGCATGCCATTGCCTACGCCATGAAGCTGGCAGCCACCATGCGCAGCGACCAGAGTATCCTGGTCAACCTCTCGGGACGGGGCGACAAGGACATTGGCACCGTGGCCGACCTGTCGGGTGCCGATTTTTACGACCGGCCTTCCATGCGCGGCCTGGGTGTCAAGGGCGGCGTGGCCACGGCGCCCGAAGACTTCGACGCCAGCGGCGCCAAAGGCGTGGGGAGCCAGTCATGAGCCGCATCGAACCCACCTTTTCAAGGCTTCAAAGCCAGGGACGCAAGGCCTTGATTCCTTACGTCATGGCGGGCTTTCCGTTTGCCGATGTCACCCCGGAACTCATGCACGGCCTGGTGGCCGGGGGCGCCGATGTGATTGAACTGGGCGTGCCCTTTTCTGACCCCAGCGCCGACGGCCCGGTGATCCAGAAAGCCGGCGAAAAGGCGCTGTCCCTGGGCGTCGGCCTGGCCCAGGTGCTCGACATGGTGCGAGTCTTCCGCAGCCGCGACCAAGCCACGCCCGTGGTGCTTATGGGTTACGCCAACCCCGTCGAGCGCTATGACATCAAGCATAGCGTGGGCGGCGCCGAAGGCGCCTTCATCCGCGACGCGGCCGAAGCCGGCGTGGACGGCATGCTGATCGTTGACTATCCGCCCGAGGAATGCGTGGCGTTCGCCGCCCGGTTGAAGGCGCATGGCATGGACCTGATTTTTTTGCTCGCGCCGACCAGTACGGATGCGCGCATGGCCCAGGTGGCCCGGGTGGCCAGCGGCTATGTGTACTACGTCTCGCTCAAGGGCGTGACCGGCGCCGGCACACTGGATGTGGAGGCGGTGCAAGCCATGCTGCCACGCATTCGCCAGCATGTGAAGGTGCCGGTGGGCGTGGGTTTTGGCATTCGCGATGCCGCCACAGCCCGTGCCATTGGCCAGGTGGCCGATGCGGTGGTCATTGGCAGCAAGCTCATCCAGCTGATTGAACACCAGCCCCGCCATCGGGTTGCCGCCGAAGCGCAGGATTTTTTAACGGAAATCCGCGCGGCTCTGGGCTGAATTTCACGTCCCGCCCCGGCGCATAATGGCGCCTTTCGCACGGCAGGCGCCCAGGCACCCGCCGACATCCCCTCGCGTGAGGTGAACGTTTGACGATGCTTGAAGCTGTTTTCTTCAACCAGAGACGAAACCGCTGCAAACCAACAAGGACTGACCCCGTGTCTTGGCTAGAAAAACTTCTCCCCCCCAAAATCAGCCCCACCAACCCCACCGAGCGCCGCAGCGTGCCCGAGGGTCTGTGGATCAAGTGCCCCAGTTGTGAAGCTGTTCTCTACAAGACCGACCTGGAGAAAAACCAGAACGTCTGCCCGCAGTGCAGCCACCACCACCGCATCGGCGCACGTGACCGGCTCAATGCCTTTCTGGATGCCGAGGGGCGCTATGAAATCGGTCAGGAAGTGCTGCCGGTCGATGCCTTGAAGTTCAAGGACAGCCGCAAATACCCGGAGCGCCTGAAGGAAGCCATGGAAAACACCGGCGAGACCGATGCGCTGGTGGTCATGGGCGGCGCCCTGCACAGCATTGGCGTGGTCGCGGCCTGTTTCGAGTTCGACTTCATGGGCGGCAGCATGGGCAGTGTCGTGGGCGAGCGCTTCGTGCGCGGCGTCCACACCGCCATCGAGCAAAAAGTGCCGTTCATCTGCTTCACCGCGACCGGTGGCGCCCGCATGCAGGAAGGCCTGCTGAGCCTGATGCAGATGGCCAAAACCAATGCCTCACTGACCCGGCTGGCCAAAAAAGGCCTGCCCTACATTTGCGTGCTGACCGACCCCACCATGGGCGGCGTGAGTGCCGGCTTTGCGTTCCTGGGCGACATCGTGATTGCCGAACCCAAGGCGCTGATTGGCTTTGCCGGTCCCCGCGTGATTGAGTCCACCGTCCGCGTCACCCTGCCGCCAGGTTTCCAGCGGGCCGAGTTCTTGCAGACCAAGGGCGCCGTCGACTTCATCTGCGACCGCCGGGAATTGCGCAAAACCGTGGCCAATTCACTGGCCATGCTGCTCAAGCAGCCAGCCGACGCGGTAAGTTGAGGGGTTGACCGGGGCAATAAAAGACGCAAGGACCGCCGGAATCTGCTTTGCGCGCTTTGGTTGATTCCCGACAGCCCGTGCAGCGTGTCCGGCCCGGGCATTTGTAAATGAAGGAAACCATGCTTGAACTCCGTCCTTCCTGCGAATGCTGCGACCAGCCACTGGCGCCCAATTCGGTCGAAGCGCGCATCTGTTCTTTTGAATGCACCTTTTGCGCATCCTGCGCCGCGGACAAGCTGCACGGCCAATGCCCGAACTGCGGCGGTGAACTGCTGCCCAGGCCCATACGTCCGGCCGGCAAGCTGGAAAAATACCCTGCATCGACAAACCGTGTGTACAAGCCTTTGGATGGCAGCAAGACCACGTGAGAAGAATTTCAAGAAAACGCACTTCATCCCATCCCTGCGGGCATAGCCAGCCAAGGTTTTGAATGAGCTGCTTTGGCGCTTTCCTGTTCCGTTTCAGCCCAGGCCTGCCCACTGGGCAGTCCAGCAAAACAGTGTGCCGATCCTGAGTGGGTAACCCAAACCGGCCTACCCGGCTGGCATGATCAAAACTTGCATGGGATGATGTGTCCTGTCGCCATTTAAAGCACACCACCATGCCTGAAGCCCTGACCCTTACCTCCCTTCCCCTGTTTCCGCTGGGCACCGTGCTCTACCCCGGCGGCTTGCTGCCGCTGCAGATTTTCGAAGTTCGTTACCTCGACATGATTGGCAAATGCCACAAGGCAGGCGCACCGTTTGGCGTGGTATCGCTGACCGAAGGCTCGGAAGTGCGCAGACCGGTGAATGCGGCCGCCAGGGGCGCCTTGCCCAGCGGTGACGGTTTTGCCAGCGAGGCATTCAATGCCGTGGGCACCCTGGCCAAGATCGTTGAATTTGCTGTGCCGCAGCCAGGGCTGATGGTGGTGCAGTGCCAGGGTGTTCACCGCTTCACCATCACGCGCCGGGAAAAACTCAAGCATGGCCTGTGGATTGCCGATGTGGTTTGCATGGATGATGACCTGCCCGTCAAAATCCCCCATGATCTGCAAAAATCCGCCGATGCCATGGCCAAGCTGATCAAGGGTTTTCTGCATGGAGAGGTAGCGCCAGGAAAAATGCCCATGCTGCCACCCTACCACCTCGACGACTGCAGCTGGGTGGCCAACCGCTGGTGCGAGTTGCTGCCCATACCCTTGACTGTCAAGCAACAGCTGCTGGAATTGGAAAACCCGCTGCTCAGGCTGGAACTCATCTGCGATATTCTGGAACGCGACGGCATATCGCGCTGATTCCCGGAAAGAGTTGCCCCCCATGCGGGCAATGCAGGCTGAAGGGCCGATTGCGCGTTAGAACCCTTCCTGAAAAAACTAAAATCAGCGTTGCGGCGCAATTCGCCAACCTGTGGGTGCTACAGCGGCCCAACGTTTTTTCCATGTTTTTCTTTCCGGAACACCGACCTATGTCCAGCCCCCTCACTTCTTCCGCGACTGGCATTATTGCCCCGGTGCACCATGATGAAAACCAACTCATGGTCGAGCGCCGGGAAAAGCTCGCCGTACTGCGCCAGCACCAGGCCGATGGCAAGGGGGTGGCTTTTCCCAACGACATCAAGCCCGCGCACCGGGCCGAATCCTTGTTGGCCAATTACGGCCAGCTGAGCAACGAAGAACTTGAACCTCTTGCGGTTCAGGTCAACGTGGCGGGCCGCATGATGCTCAAGCGCGTGATGGGAAAAGCCAGCTTCGCCACCTTGCAGGACGCGTCGTTCGGCCCGTCGGGCGGCCGCATCCAGCTCTACATCAACAATGCCGGTGTTGGCGAAGACGTGCACGGGGCTTTCAAGCACTGGGATCTGGGCGACATCGTGGCGGCGACCGGCACATTGTTCAAGACCAAGACAGGCGAGTTGTCGATCCATGCCGACAGCATCCGGCTGGTCACCAAGAGCCTTCGGCCACTGCCCGACAAGTTTCACGGCATGGCGGACCAGGAGGTCAAGTACCGCCAGCGCTATGTGGACCTGATCATGGACGAGGCCGCGCGCAAGCGTTTCATGGCACGCAGCCAGGCGGTCAGCGGCATTCGCGAGTTCATGGTGGCGAACGACTTCCTGGAAGTCGAAACGCCCATGCTGCACCCGATTCCGGGCGGGGCGAACGCCAAGCCGTTCAAGACGCACCACAATGCGCTCGACCAGGAAATGTTCTTGCGCATCGCGCCCGAGCTGTACCTCAAGCGCCTGATCGTCGGCGGTTTCGAGCGTGTGTTCGAGATCAACCGCAGCTACCGCAACGAAGGCATCAGCGTTCGCCACAACCCCGAGTTCACCATGATGGAGTTCTACGCCGCCTGGTGGAACTACATCGATTTGATGGCATTTACCGAAACCCTGATCCGCGACGCTGCGCAAAAAGTTTGCGGTTCGTTGCAGTTGAGCTATGCGGGCAAGCCGGTTGACCTGAGCCAGCCGTTTGAACGCTTGACGATCCGCGAGGCGATTCTCAAGCACACCGACGCCGGGGACCAGGTTGACGACGCCGAATGGCTCACCAACGCCCTGAAAAAACTCGGCTTGAACGAGGCCAAGAACCGGCTGTCCGGCCGCTCGCTGGCCAGCCTGCAGGTGCTGTATTTTGAGGAACTGGTTGAAGACAAGCTTTGGCAGCCCACCTTCATCATGGAGCACCCGACCGAAATCTCGCCACTGGCGCGTGCCAACGACGAGCGGCCGGAAGTCACCGAACGTTTTGAGCTGTACATCACCGGGCGCGAGTTTGGCAACGGTTTCAGCGAGCTGAACGATGCCGAGGAGCAGGCGGCACGCTTCAACGCGCAGGTTGATGCCAAGGACGGCGGTGACGACGAAGCCATGTTTTATGACCACGATTTCATTCGCGCCCTTGAATACGGCATGCCGCCAACGGGCGGCTGCGGCATTGGCATTGACCGGCTGATGATGCTGCTGACCGACAGCCCGAGCATTCGCGATGTGATTTTGTTCCCGGCGCTGCGCCGCGAGGCTTGACCCGCAGCCCGCGTTCATTGACAACAGCTTCCGGCACCGTGCCACAAACAATGAATATGCATAAAACAAGCTTTTGCGCAATATTCGTGTGCTTTTATAGCTACTGAAATAGTAGCAAAAAATATGAAATACCTGGCCGGTTACCCGGAGAGCCTGAAAGCCGAGGTGCAGCACTTGCTGCTGCAGGGCAAGCTCGGCAGCAAGCTGTTGGCAAAGTACCGGCATTCGCACACGGTGCGCACCGACAAGGCTTTGTACGACTACGTCATGGTGCTGAAAAATGATTTCCTGCGCAATTCCGAACCGCTTTCAAAGGTGGCTTTTGACAGCAAACTGCAAATCATCACCCATGCACTGGGCACGCACACCACCATTTCCCGGGTGCAGGGCAGCAAGCTCAAGTCCAAGCGCGAGATTCGCGTGGCCTCGCTGTTCAAGGACGTGCCGGTGGAGTTTCTGCGCATGATCGCGGTGCATGAACTGGCGCACATCAAGGAAAAAGGCCATGACAAGGCGTTCTACCAGCTGTGCACCTACATGGAGCCGCAATACCACCAGTACGAGTTCGACCTGCGGGTGTACCTGACGCACATCGATGCGGCAGGCAAGCTCGAATGGCCCGCCGCGGCCTGAGCGCGCCAGGCCAGCGCGTCAGGGAATCAGGCCAAGGGCGTGCATGTAGGCCGGATGCACCATGAGTTCATCCCACTCCAGCGCCGGCGTCTGCGGCAGCAGGGCGAGCCGGCGCAGCTCGCTGGCTTCCGCGGCTTCCCACCGGCCCTTGAGCAACGCCTCGGCCATGCCGTCAAGCAGTTCGTCAACCGGCTTTCCGTCATCCACCGACTGGTTGCACAGCAGCACCATGTCGCAGCCGGCGTTCAGCGCGGTCAGGGCGGCTTCGGTGTAGCTCACTTCCACGCCATCGATCAGGCGAGCGCCCGCCATGCTCAGGTCATCGCTGAAGATCGCGCCGCCAAAACCAAGCTGGCTGCGCAAGACAAAATTGAGCCATTTGCTTGAAAAACCGGCAGGCCGGGCATCGACCTTGGGGTAGATCACATGGGCCGGCATCACGCTGGACAATGTGGTGTTGAGCCACTCGTAAGGCGCGGCATCATCCGCAAGAATGGCTTTGAGGGTGCGCGTGTCCACCGGAATGTCGGTGTGCGAGTCGGCCTTGACGAAACCATGGCCGGGAAAATGCTTGCCGCAGTTGGCCATGCCGCTTTGCAGCAGGCCGTGCATCAGGCTTTTGGCCAGCAGGCTGACAACGCGCGGGTCGCGGCCAAAGGCGCGGTCGCCGATGATGCTGCTTTCGCCAAAATCAAGGTCCAGCACGGGCGTGAAGCTGAAATCGACGCCGCAGGCGCGCAACTCGGCGCCCAGCACATAGCCGCAGGCCGTGGCGGCGTTGGTGGCCGCCATCTGGCCCTTCATCCATTGCTCGCCCAGCGCGCGCATCGGCGGCAGGTGGGTCAGGCCGTCGCTGCGAAAGCGCTGCACCCGGCCGCCCTCATGGTCCACGCAAATCAGCAGGTCCTCGCGGATGTCCTTGATCTCGGCGCACAGCTTGCCAAGTTGCTGGCGGTCTTTCCAGTTGCGGGCAAACAGGATAATGCCGCCGGTCAGTGGATGCCGGAGGCGCCGGCGGTCGTCCTTGCCGAGCTTGAGGCCGGCGATGTCGATGATGAGGGGGGCGTGCTGGGTCATGGGAATCATTTCTAGTTCACTGTTAAATCCATAGCTGCTTGCGCAGTCGGGGCGTGCGCAACAGCTATTTTTTGGCTATTTTTTCTCTACCACGCAAAAACTGGCGGCGTAGTCGGTCTCATCGGTCACGGTGATATGCGCCACCAGCTGGCGCGTATCAAACCAGTCCCTGAGCGCGCCGTGCAGCACGATCTCGGGCTTGCCGCTGGCGGCCTTGACAATTTCACAGTGGCGCCAGGTCATGGGCATGCGCATGCCCAGGCCAATGGCCTTGCTGAAGGCTTCCTTGGCGGAAAAGCGGGTGGCCAGGTAACTCACCCCCCGGTCGGGCCATCGCGTGCTGCGCTCTGCCCAGGTGGCCAGTTCGGCTTCGCTGAGGATTTTTTGGGCAAAACGCACGCCGTGGCGCTCCAGGCTGGCGCGAATGCGGCGAATGTCGCAGATGTCGGTACCAATACCGTAAATCATCAGGCTACAGCGACAGGCAAAAATGCCTCGTCGATGCAGTGCAGGTAGTCTTTCACCGTGGCCGCATAGCCGAGTTCCAGCGCGTCGGCAATCAGCGCATGGCCGATGGACACTTCGCGCACGCCGGGCACGGCACGCAGAAATTCGGCCAGGTTGTCCCGGTTCAGGTCGTGGCCGGCATTGACGCCTAAATCAATAGCAGCCGCCGCACGCGCAGTCTGCGCAAACTGCATCAACACCTTGTTTTTTTCAGGGCCGGATGCAACCAGGGCGTAACTTTCGGTGTAAAGCTCGACCCGGTCGGCACCCACGCTTTTGACCGCCGCCATGGCTTCGGGAACCGGATCCATGAACAAACTGACCCGCACGCCGCGCGCGTGGGCATATTCGATGTGCGGCAACAGCCGCTCCGCGTCCTGCGGAAAACTCCAACCATGGTCGCTGGTGAACTGGTCCTCACTGTCGGGCACAAAGGTGCACTGGTGCAGCGGCAGCCCCCGCGCCGTCAGGTCGCGCACGAAATGCATGAGGTTTTGAAACGGATTGCCTTCGATGTTGAACTCGCAGTGCGGCCAGTCCTTCATCAGCGCGGCAATTTCATACACGTCGTCCGCGCGAATATGCCGCTCGTCAGGACGCGGGTGAACGGTGATGCCTTGAGCGCCTGCCTTGAGGCACAGTTCGGCGGCACGCAGCACGCTTGGAATGTCCAGGTTCCGGGTATTGCGCAGCAGGGCAACCTTGTTGACGTTGACGGACAACGCTGTCTTCAGGGTACCCGGCGGATGGGGCGGGTGCGTCCGGTGGTCGGAATGGAATAAAGCGATCATGGCGAAATCAATCGAAATAAATCGTTAAAGGGCTTGCAGGTCCATCATCATCTGCCGGGTTTTCAGAACCCTGACACCGCAATGGTAGTGCAGCAAGGCGCGCAACTGGATTTTCAACTCGCTGGCAGCCGGCACACAGGCCCGCAGCGCATCGGAAAACAGCGACCTTTCGCCCAGCGCCTGCTGGAGCCCCTGCCAGTGTTCGCCGCTCAAGCTGACCCGGTCGTCATCATTGGCCTGTCGCAGGCCGGCTTCGGCCACCAGCACATAACGCGTTTGCGGCACCACAGGCGCCAGCGTTGCCGTTTCCACATCCAGCATCGGCAGCAGGCCAATGCCTTTCAGCAGGTGCAGCTCAAAAGCACGCAGGGCCAGCTGAAGGGTGTCGGCATTCTGGCTCGCCAGAAGCTGGACTGTGGCGGCATAGGCATCGAACAGCAGCGGATGCGGATCGTCCCTGGCCAGAAGGCGCATCAGCAATTCATTCAGGTAATAACCCGACAGCAAGGCGTCGCCGCTGGGCATCACATGTCCGCCCTGCCATTCGGCGCTCTTGAGGTTGCGGATCTCGGCATCGCCTCCGAACGCGAGGTGCAGCGGCTGCAAGGGCAGCAAAATGGGCCGAAAGCTCGAACTCGGTCTCTTCGCACCCCGGGCCACCAGCGCCACCCGGCCATGGTGGCGGGTGAACACATCGAGGATCAGGCTGGACTCGCTCCAGTCATAGCGGTGCAGCACATAGGCGGGTTCGTTGCTGATGCGTTGGGATGCCACGTGTCGCTCTGCTTAGGCCAAGTTGAAGTGCGCAGCAACTGGATTTACCCAAGCAGGGGCCACGGAACCGGCTGTGCCGGGCCGCAGGCGCAGTGGCCCCCTCGGGGGGCAGGAAGCTACACGCAGTGAGCGACCGTGGGGGCTACTCATACCCGAAGGTCTTGACCCGCGCCTCGTCATCCGCCCAGCCCGAGCGGACCTTGACCCAGATTTCAAGAAACACCTTGCCACCCGTCAGGGCTTCGAGTTCATGCCGCGCCTCGGTGCCGATGCGCTTGAGCTTTTCACCCTTCTCGCCAATGATCATGCCCTTGTGCCCGTCACGCTCGACCACGATGGTCGCGGCAATCTTGCGCAGGTTGCCCTCTTCCTCGTACTGGTCGATGATGACGGTCGAGGTGTAAGGCAATTCGTCGCCGGTCAGGCGAAACAGCTTTTCGCGAATGATCTCGGCGGCCATGAAGCGGTCGCTGCGGTCGGTCAGCTCGTCGGCGCCGTACATCCAGGGCTGCACCGGCAGGTACTTTTCGCAAATCCCGAACAAACGCTCGACATCCTTGGCGTTGTTGGCCGACATGGGAACAAATTCGGCAAAGTTGTGGCGCTCCTGCATGGAACGCAGCCATGGCGCGATCTCAGCCCGGCGGTGGATCAGGTCGAACTTGTTGGCGAGCAAGATGGCAGGCGTTTTTTCAGGCAGCAAGGCCAGCACCTTGGCATCGGCCAGGTTGAACTGGCCGGCTTCCACCACAAAAACAATCAGGTCGACGTCATTCACCGCGCCCACTACGGTGCGGTTCAGCGAACGGTTCAGGGCGTTGCCGTGCCGGGTCTGAAAGCCGGGCGTGTCGACGAACACAAATTGCGTTGCCGCGCGGGTACGCATGCCGGTGATGCGGTGGCGAGTCGTCTGCGCCTTGCGCGAGGTGATGCTGACTTTCTGGCCGACCAGCGCATTGAGCAAGGTGGACTTGCCTACGTTGGGCTTGCCGACGATGGCAATCAGGCCGCAGCGCTGCTCACTGACAGGCGGCAGGCTCGGGGAGCCGTGGTCTGCCGGCACGGCTGCGCCACGCGAGGAAGTCGCCTGGGCAAGCATGGCGTCAATCGCATCCTGGCTTTGCGGGGGGGCTGTGATGGATTCTTCAGCCGCAGGCAAGGGGTGGGCGGGTTGGCTGGATTCTTTGTTACCGGTACTCATAATCAATTCAATCGTGTTGGGTGGCCCGCCGGGGGTACGGCATGGGCAAAAAAAGGTTCAGGCGGCCGGTGACTTGACAAACAGCAGCATGGCGGTGGCGGCAGCCTGCTCGCCTGCACGGCGCGAAACGCCCACGCCGCGTTCAGCGCGGCCGAGCTCGGTGATCTCGCATTCCACTTCAAAACTCTGCTGGTGCGCCGCGCCCCTGGTTCCCACCACCGTATACAGGGGAAGTCGCATTTTGCGCCCCTGAAGCCACTCCTGCAATTCGGTTTTGGGGTCTTTGCCAATGGCTTTCATTTGCGGGTTGACCTGCACATCCTTGAACAAGCGGCGAACCAGCTGGTCCGCCTGCGCATAGCCGGCATCGAGGTAGACGGCGCCAATCACGGCTTCCAGCGCATCGGCCAGCATGGAAGGCCGGTTTTTGCCCCCTGACCGCGCCTCGCCTTCGCCCAGGCGCAGCATGTCGGGCAAGCCCAGCACCACGGCCAGCTGGTGCAGCGTGTCCTGCTTGACCAGGTTGGCGCGAACACGTGACAAATCGCCTTCCGGCAACTCGCTCAACTCTTCGTACAGCCATCCTGCCACCGCCAGATTCAGGACAGAATCGCCCAGAAACTCAATGCGTTCGTTGTGGTCGGAAGAAAAGCTGCGGTGTGTCAGTGCCAGGGCCAGAAGCTTCGGGTTGGCAAATTCGTGTTGCAGGCGTTTTTGCAAGGCCTGCAAGGCAGGGCTGGAACTGGAGGCAGGGCGCACCACTTTATTTGGAACGTCCGTTGTACTTGAGCAGCAGGTAGGCA
>Ga0326734_1000341_pt1 | contig 13144 bp, 21 predicted proteins | sample 15_GP2_1315_FD_207944 | JGI IMG/M metagenome (GOLD analysis project Ga0326734, IMG submission 207944) | Glacier ice microbial communities from Ngari, Tibet, China - 15_GP2_131.5 | ecosystem: Environmental > Aquatic > Freshwater > Ice > Glacier | place: China: Ngari, Tibet | collected 2018-07-18 | reverse complement strand
CTTGTGCAAATATACTAATAGATTTAGTATCTGCACCAACAGCTCGCATAACTTCAGTTTTACCACAACCAGGAGGTCCTATTAAAAGAACATTTGATTTATCAGCTGTTTTACTAGGACTTGTTGCCAAGAAGATGTTATGAAATTTTGCAGCAGATTCAATGCTTTCAGAGAATTTTCTTACTTCATCGAATCCTTCGCCTAAAATCCATTTCATATCACCCTTAGGTTTTTCGGCTGGTACAACTTCTAATGCTCCAGGTGCTTCTCCTGAAAACGGATTACCTGCTCCAATTTTACAAGTATAGAAACTATTTTCATTATGAAAAAATTCCTTTAATTCTGTTTTTCTTGAAATAATATAATCAACTAGTGATTTAAAATTTGTTTGTTGATCTAATAATTTTTCAACTATTAATGACAATGTTTCATCTTTTATTTTAGAAATTAATTTCTCAGTGTCAGAAACCAGCTTAGTAGGTTCTATATAAGAAACATCTCTAGGATTTAATGCATCTAATGTGATCAGAATATCCTTTAATTGAGATTTTTTAAATGTTACTGGTCCAAAGTTAGATTCAATGTCATTTAATTGTGATTCAAAAGTTTTAAGTAAAGCACTTTGAATTTGTGAGATATCACTTAATGATGCCTTAATAAAATCTATTAAATGGTCTGGTTGATTTATAAAATTAAAGACAATAGGATCCTTAATCGATTTTGCTAAAATCTCTGCTTTACGTAATGTATATGCAGAAATTTTATTACCATTATTTAATGTTTCAACTTCTCCACTAGAATCAACATTTTTATAGATATTAAGAGCAACATCTGTAATAATGGGATCAGTGTAAATTTTTATCCCTTGTACAGTATGTCTATTTAAAATCATCCTATAATAATGTTCTAAAACTCCGTATAATCTTTGAGCAAGACCGTCTACTGCATTAGTATTAACTTTTAATAAGGCAATATTATTTACATAATTAGAAATAATACTGCCATTCATATTAATTTCTGCTAATTTATCAGAATAAGATGCATCTTTAAAATGTTCATTTGTTAAAAAAGTTCTTGGAGTTAAATTTGTAGTAATTTGATTTAATTGACTATAAATTTGTAAAATCTGTTCAAATGTAAAAGATAAAACTGATATATAATTAATATCTCCAAATTGTTCATCTTCGTCTGATGCAGCTTCTAAATCTACAGATTGTTTTTTAGTCTTACTTCTAATATGAGATTCTTGTTCAAGAGACCGTGTTGCAGCAGATAATGATTCAGAAGTAGATTCAATCTTTTCTATCTTAGAAGTTAAATCAGATAAAATATATTTTACTGATGATTTAACTGCGTCAGATTGGACAGAATTTACAATTGCTAATAAATTACTATAAGCGGTTGGATTCTGTTTAAGATCGTATTCGTTTGAAATGTAATCGTGTATATTATTCATGTTTTTATTTTATGTGTCTACTTTCTTTATGTTCGCCCTTAGGCCTATTGTTTTTAGTCCATAATCTTGCAAATGGTGAATTGAAATAATCTCCATAAATTGAAGTATCATCAATATGTAAAGTTATATTATTTCTATCACAATAATCTGCTTTACTCCTGTCCCATGCTAAATTATCGATGGTTGGAATTCCAAATTTCTCATAGTATCCTGTATAAGGGGTACCTAATTCTTTATGATAATCAAATATAGAAAAATGATGGGTCCATTTAAAATTCCAATCTCTTAACTGACTTTCTATAGTGTCATCCCACGATTGTCCCGTAAGAATATGTATCTCGTTTCCAGATTCTGCTATAATTCTGGATAATAGAGCAAACTCTTCTGGCATAGCATCAATAACACCATGAAAATCTAGCCCAAGTGACAACCTTTCCACTATTCGTAAACTGTAATAGTTTTCTCTTTTGGCCTAACTTCCTCTACACAATCACTATAATCTCCATCAAAATCTACACCTGAACAACTTGAATAACAACCTGTGACTTTAAGATAGATATTATGGTTTGGGAAAAATTTAACTGAATACCAATGACTGCCTTGATCAGATCCACCTACCCTTTCAAGCTCTATACATTCGCCAAGATTTTCAAGTGGACTCTCGAATTCTCCATGAGCAAAATCATCTATAGATAAATCCTGTCTCTCTAATTCTGCAATAATTTCTGTAGCATTCATATTTTTATAGGTTTTTTTATTGATATAATGTAACCGTTTTAGTTACAGGTTTAACTTCTTTACAACTTTTAGATAAATCACCATCGAATTCTACGCCTTCATACGATGAATAATGACCTGATATTTTAACATAAACTCCCTGATCAATGAAATGATTGACAAGTTCCCATGAATAACCTTTACCTTCTCCGCCTGATTGATGTATAGTTTCCCATTTCCCAATATTTGGCAAAGGATTATCCATTTTCTTAAAAAATTCTTCATCATCAATCCACTTAGATACACTTGCAAATTGATGTTCAGATATTTCTTGAATTTTTAATTCCCTTATTATTTCTTCTAAATTCATAAATCTTCGTAGGATACAATGCTTTTTATAATCTTTTTTGTAAATCTTACATCATCAACTTCTTTTACCGAACTATATGATGCTGATTTAAAAATTAACATGATGCAAACTCCTCCATATAACTCATATACTTCAAAAGATTGATCATTATAATTTACTCCGGAATCAATTGGGGAATGATTTTTCCTTAATTTATCAAAATTAAATACTGATTCTAAATTGGTAAAATTCATAATCATATAGTGTCAAATAATGTTACTGATTTATTAATAGGTTTCACAAATTTAATACCAAATACTCTTTCATTATCACCATAAGAATCAGTCCTAATTTCTAATTGTATAAAAGTATCTTTTAAAATCTGGTAAACTTCATAAGAAATGCCTTCTTCGTCTTCCATATCTTCGTCATTTGGGCCACCTTTAATCACATTAGTTGATACTAATTTCGATTTATCTCTTCTTAAAATATTAAAATCTTTAAGAATATCATTTAATAAACTTAGTTCCATACTACTCGAATTTTGTAATTTCTGTCTCTACTTCTTTAACTATCTGAATTGATATTACAGATTCAGTTTCACCATAAGAATCTAATTGAATTTTTAATTTAAGAAAATTTTCGCCATCAAAAGGATAAATTTCAAACCATTCTTCTTCATAAACGTCTTCATCATCAGATTCCATTTTTTTAATTAGAGTAGATTCATCTCTTAAGCTTTGAAGATCAGATAGCTTTTGATTTAATATTGTGTAGTCCATTGTTTATTATGTTAAAATAGTTTATGTTTGGTTTATGTAATGTTATATAATTTTCAATAATGAATATTGCTTCCCAGATCGGGGCATGGGAGATAATGAATTTTTTTAACATTTTAGAATATGCAACTCTGTAATCGTTTTTAGGATATCTTTCCCAAGCCATTACCATTACTTCTTCTCTAACAAGGTCACATTTTTCATCAAAAGACAAATCATTAAATTTATCTTCTCCTACTTCAACTTCTCCAATAAGAACTTTTGTATATGTAGGAGTTGCTTGTAAAAGAGTATGAATATCATCATGTGCATAATCGCATTTAAGTGCATTATCAAAAAAATCTTCAGCAGACATTTTTAAATCGCTTCGAGTATTTTTACCATGATACTCATTCCAATATAAATACAAATCTAAAAAAGCAGGAAGATTTAATTGACAACCTTTTTTCTTTAAAAATTGTAAATCATACATATGTTTATCCCAATTAATATCCCAAAATAGGTGAGACATTTTAAGAGTATATAATAAATTAGGACTTAGTACAGTTTCATCAGGAGATACATAATCGAACAGAACAGGATTTATTAGATACTCTATTCTTTTTGATTGAGTATTATCAGATTTAATCTCTGTACCTTTAATAGCGTAATCGATATCTTTAGGTTCTCTATGAAAATCTGTATAATGACTTTTAATTGCGCTTGATCCTATTAATATCATATTATATTTTTTACAAATATAAACCCATTATTTTAACTTTAACAATTAAATAATAGGTTTATACTTTATTTTTTATATAAATGTTGATGTAGATCTCTATAAATCCAAACACATAAAGTAACTATAAAATAAATGATATAGTAATCTTTATATCCAATTTTAATAATCCATTGATTTACAATCAACCATGAAAATACCATTAAAAATAGACAACTGACGAGCATTATCAGAAATTTTATCATATGTCTATATTAAATAATGAATCTTTTTCAAAAACAAATTCCATATTTACCGTATTTTCTCCATCATGTATACCAGGATCTTCTTTAGCAAAATCTTCATCTGTTTCAACTAACCATCTAGAGACATTTACTGGAACAATTGCCTTATATAGACCATGTTTAACTTTAGTTAACTTATGCTTAGAACTATCAAAATTTAAGTAAGCCTCATTATCAAATTCAGGTAAAGGTACATTAGTATTTGAATCAAAATTTTCTAATTTGAATTCTATATTACATCTTAGTTTAGATCCATTTGCTGCTGAATTAAATGTGCCTAATTCTTTAATTATACCACTGGGCAAAACTCTACCAACACGATACTCGACCTTTTCAGAAATTACATTTAAATATGTAACAGCTTCAGTTGCTGTATAACTATGAATATTCATTTCTTCAATAATAGAAATTAAAATATCCATCGTAATGATACCAATTTCAGAAATTACTCCAAATAGATTGTCTTTTTGTGATTTATCATTTAACAAATCTTCTATAACTTCATTAGTAACAATTTCAGATAAATTAGTATAGGTTTTTCTGTAACGAATTCTCTTTAGTCTATTATTAAAATATTCATTAATATGATCTTTATTACAGGTCATAATAACAATCTTTTTATTACTTAACATCCCATCAAAAATAGATAATAAGTGTTCCTGCGTGTCATAATCGTAAATTTTTTCAAATTCATCAATAAAAAGGACAAATTCTTGTGTAATAGAAGATAAAAAATTTTTAAAATTTATATCAATAAATGCCTTTGTTAAAAACAATACAGGTAGGCCCGACTCTATTGCAATTAATTCAGCATCAATAGTTTTACCTGTGCCCTTTAGCCCATTTAGAAGGATTCCTAAGGTTTCTCTATTACCTAAATGTGCATATGTTTTAAGAACTCTATTAATAAAATTGGTATCTTTACCATAAATTTTTGGTGGCAACTTAAAATCTTCTTTTTTCTGTAAATAAAATTGTCCTGTATTTTCATTTTGCATGATGATATAATTACCAACTGGCAATTCATCAATTAAATTTGTATCATCTATTAAATAGTGGTCATTTCCAGATTTTGAAATTTTCATATTAAATTGTTTTTAATTATTGTAAGTAGTTGTTTTGAATCTATTATTGTACATTTAGATGAAATTTCATCTATTCTTCTTTTTGGTATATCGTAATGAGGAAAGTTCCCTTTATGAAAAAAACATTTATTAATATTTAAATCTCTTGACATTGTATGGAGGTTCTCTATAGAATAAGGAACACAAATTAAATGTCTAGATGTATCACAATAATATTTAATCATTAAAATATATGATAATTTTATCTTGATTAGATTCTTCATCAAAAGGATATCTGCCAATTGGAATATCTAACTCAATATTAAATTGATACCATAATTCATCTGTTATAGATGGTTTAATAATTTTACCTTTGGTATCTAAAGATGGTTTAGAAAATTCAATACGATCAGCATATATTTTATAAATAAATTCATTAAAAAATTTCGACTTAGTTGAAATATTTTTCCTATTTATAGAATGATTTGATATATTAATACTCAAATGTGGATTACCTTTCATCTAATATTGCAAGTTTTAATTTATAATATGTTTTAGCATCATGTTCAGCAACACTAATATAATAATGAGTGTCTGTATTTTTATGATGAGCAGAAAATTTAGAATTATCAATATCAATTTTAAATGGATATTCATCAATATAATAGGTATCAAATATTTTTGATCTACCTTCTATAATTCTCGTAGCAGATCTTTCAATAATATCTGTTATTGCTACAGATTTAACATCTTCTACTGATGTATTATTTCCTTTTACGATATAAAGATTTCCAAAACTCATATAGAAAAAGGTTTTTCTAATAACATATCTAAATAATAAATAATTTTTTTGCCGACTTTATCATCCATATTAAAATTATATTTTGCTGTTGCTTTTTCAGCAAACCAAACTCTAATATCTTGACCAAATTCAGTTGATCTAGAATAACAATCACAAACCATTTCTGCTAAATATATATTAGGCATTTCTTGTATTGATCCCCAGCATTCAGGATGATGTAAATTTGTTGTATTATGATGTTTAATTACATCATTTAAAATAGCTGATCCCATAAATAATTCATCAAATTCAATACCTTTAAATTTTGAGTTGTCATGAACCAAACCATTTGCAATCAAAATTCTACCTGAGTCTATTTGACCTGCTTTCATCAATCTAATTCCCAACTTATAACAGTTCTTCTGTACATTTATTATATGATTGAGTACGGCCTCAATTTTTTCGAAGTTATCCATAATTTGTTAAATTGATTTAATACAAATATATAAATTTTATCAATTATAAAAAAATCTATATCATATCAAATTTAATAAATATTAAAAATATAAAGATCAATAATGGAGTTATATAACTTTAACGAATTTAAACAACTACAATCAAAAAATTACATAGAATTAAGAGAAAATGCGATTTTATTATATGCTGAATATCTATCTGAAACTAATTTATATGAAGCTGATGTTGATACAAAAATACTATCGCAAAAAGAATTAGAAGCTGCTGAAGAAAAAGCTAAAGATGAAGACTATTCAGGTTTAGCTAAAATATTTAAAGGCATATTAAGTAAATCTAAAAAAGTTGGTATAGGCATTCTCCTAATCAGTAATATTCTAAGTGGATGTCATTTAAATGCAAATAAACTATCATCTGCAATGCAAGATGAACAAATAAATAAAACTGTTATTGAAACAGTTGCTAAAAATATTAAAACAATTGAAATAACTGAAGAAACTTCTGACTTATCTAAAATAGGATATAAATTAAGTGCAGATATAAAAGAAGAAGATCACAGCAAAGGTCAATATGAAAAAACTCCTTGTTATGAATATGCATTTAGATTTATGAAAGAAATAAATCCTTCATTAGGTGACAATATAATGCAAGGAATGAAAATGACATATAAAAAAGATTTAAATAGTTTAAGTGGAAAAGAATCAATTGAAGTTTCAAGAAATTCATTAGGAGATAAATCTGATTTAGTCACATTAAAAGATTTAAATGCAAAACATCATTTTGGTAAAGATATTACAAAAGCAGGTGATGTTAAGATTGGGGACATTGTAAATTTTTGGATTTATGATTTAATAGAATTTTCACCTAAAGAAGGTAATTATTCATATAGTGATACAAAAGCCAAATTTGAAGAAACTCATAAAGATGCTAAAAATGATGCTGGCTGGTATATTGAAAGTGCTAAATTAGTATGGGGACATTATGCTGTAGTTTCTGCTGTTGATGCAGATTATATATATCTTTCATCATCAGGTGAAAAAGGTGGAGTAAATGGAATTTGGAATAATGTTGATAAAGGTGAAACTCAAGAATTTTTAACTAAAATTAAAAAAAGTGACTTTAAATTAAATGATTTAAAGTATGAAGATATCCTATTTAAGAAAACTGATGATCTAACAGGAACTAGATCTAGAGTGCCTCTTAGAATAAGTGTAGTTAGAGTAAATGAATAAAAGATGATGTTTTAAAACATCATCTTTTTAATCTGCATACATAGAAGGTACACTCAATATTAGAGTTATATACATTCATATATCCGTATCCTTTTGAATCCTGGTGTGACCCTACTAATATCATGTTATGATTTAGATCATATCCATGGAAAATTCCACAATGACCATTTGTATATCCAACAGTTGACCAATATTGTACAATATCTCCTTTTTGTATATCTTTTATATCAACCCATTCAGCATAACCAAACTTAACTAGGCCATATGCAACTCCTCCAACAATATTGGTTTGATTAGTTTGTATGGCCTTATTTATTGTACTAATTGGATAATTAATATAAGTGTATTTAGTTAATTCTGAATTATTAATTCCATAATATTTCTTTAGTGCAACGTCCATAAATTGAACACAATTTAGAGATGTATATGATGGACAAATTGCCCTACCATTTTTCTGACAATAGTCATAAAAATTTTGACCTTGGCAGATACCTATTGAAATAATAAAAACTAATGTTACTATAAGTTTTTTCATATATTATAAAGATTAGTACAAATAAAATCAAAAAGATTTAAAGATAGAAATTTTTTAATATTTATTTAAGATAAAGTTTATCACTTTTATTGCAGAATTATATTCAGCATGATACATATTAAGAATTGGTATAGAATAATCCTTAGCAATTCGTAAGGCTTGGCCAGTACCACCCGAATCTTTACCATCTTTTGTCCAACATATAATCAAATCAGATTGTTTATTTAAATACAAACCTAAAACTTGACAAACATTTCTATTCATTAATTTGATACCACCAGAGTTTAATTTTAATAAATTAGGATGATATTTTTGGGTAAATTTAAGATAATCTGCCTGATTTGAAACTATTACCTTCTCCGACAATGAGTTTAGATTAAGATTGAAATTATCCCAGGGTAAATATGTAATACATCTTTCTTGTGCTCCTTGTTCAAATGCCCAATCTGCACCTGCAGCATGGCCAGATCTACAAGTATGACCATTTTCTCTAATCCATTTACCAATCGTAATCATTTCAGATTGAATATTCAAAGGAGTTTCTCTAGAACCTATTCCACAAATTATCATAATATGATTTTATATTTTTGAGAAACTCGTTCTATTTCTTTTAAATAATATTCATCTGCATCTTTTTTAGATAGTGTACAATAATAAGACCATTGCCAAAGGTCACCAAAACCAGTACTATAACCGTCTTCTGAAGCATTTATTTTATCTTCTTCAATTTCAATTTTATATGGAAATTTTTGATCTAAAATATATTCATCTAAGAAAACCGATTTATTTGAATAGTTACTTTTTATCTTTTTATATTGTATAGCAATGACTGTTCTTTCTACTGGCAGTTCTACAGATTCTCTTGTAGATTTAACAACATAGATTCTTGGATAACCTATTAGGTCAAGTTTCTTTTTTGTTAAATAATCTTGCAATTTTCCCATATTAAATTAGTTTTAACTATAATATAAGTTTAATTATGTTATGTAAAAATACATATTAAAAACTATATTTGAAACCCCTGTATAATTTTTAATGTTTCCAGCCTAAATGTAAATCTTCTATTTTTGTTAATGCTGATGTATAATCAGCAAAATTATTCCAATCTGAATTACAGTGATAAACAACTCTAATTTCTAGATTAGTATGATCTGGAATTTCTTTAACCATTCCATTTTCAAATTTAGCGGGAAAGTGTTTAGGTTGATAATGGACTTTTTGTCCTATTTTAATCTGTGATATATCTAACATAGTTTTTAATTTATAACTTATAGTTTACCATCCGCCTGAGTCTCCTCCTCCGCCAGCATCTCCACCTCCAAAATCACTTGATGAACTTGAAGAACTAGTATCATATGAACTACTAGATCCATATGATCCATATGAAGATGAACTATAGCTAGTTCTTCTGCTTCTTGCTGCAGCTTCTTCATCTGCAAGTTTCTTTTTCCTTCTTCTTTCAACAGCTTCTACTTCTTCAATTCTTCTTTTATTTTCAGAGTTAACTAATTGTGGTATATTCTTTAATCCATTTTCAATATATAGTAAATATTCTGCTAATTGTATAACATTTAAATTTTGTGAATTTTTATTTAATACATCATATGCATTTTTATATTCAGTAAAAGAATTCTTAATAACTGGAAGTGAAGTAGAATCAATTGAATTTTTAGCATCTGTCATTAAGTCAGATAATCTATTTATTGTAATATTAGATAGAATTCTTTCAGATTCAGTAACTTTAAGTTTTAGATTCTCAAATTCTAAAATATGTGATTTTATATCATCTAATATGTATGTAATAGAAGATGATATAAAATTCAATTTACTAAAAGTATCTGAACTTATATAATCATCTTTTGCTAATAAATTTAGGGCCTCATCTATATGAAATTTAATATTAGATCTGTATAAAATAGTATTAAATTCCTTTGTTACATATAAAGTAGGATATTTAGAATTGAAATTTTTAACATCTTTGAAATGTTTAATCAATATATCCTCTAATTTTAAATAATCGTTATTATATCTTTGAAATTGTTTTGCTAATCCTAATTGTACTCCATTATTAGATTCCATTGAAGATATAGTATTTTCTAAAAATAATACACTATTTTTTAACAGTTTTGTGTAATTTTCTATCTCGTCATCGGTATTTTTAGGAGTAAAATTTAATTTTGATACTGTATATGATTGTGCGCCATTATATAGAGATTCATTATTTAGAGTTCTGTTTTCTGAATTTTGATAAATTTTCTCTAATTGCTTATGTAAAGAATCTATTTTCTTTAATGTATTATTATAAAGTTCAATATTATATAATCTTCGTTGAACTCGTATTTCTTCTTTTTGTTGTGCTATTTTTATTTCAAGGAGCCTTTTCTTTTCAGCTTGAACCTTTTCTTCTCTAACTCTCCTTAAATAATTTAAAAACATTGATATAGTAATTATACATATAACTAATATTGCACATATACCTAACCAAGTTACAAAAGTTTCAAATGATGCTGCACGATCAGCTTTTTCTTTTTTCCTTTGAGTCTCCATTGCTAATTTATATGCTTCTCTTTGGGCAGGATTATTATTTCCTAAAATTGACATAAATTCCTTTATTATTCCATCTATACCGTTAAAATATTGTTGATTTCTAAAATTAGATGGAAAATATTTTTCTGATAAACGATTGCATACCATATCAGGTAAATCTCCTTCTAAACCATAACCAGTCTCGATTCTCCATTTTCTATTAGATGGTGAAATTAAAATCAATAAACCATTATCAACTCCTTTTTTACCTATTCCCCACTTATTAAATAATGCATTTGAATAATCTTCTATTTCATAACCTTGTAAATCATTTTGAGTTACAACTGCAATTTCAATACCTGTCTGAGATTCATAATTATTTAAAGAAGCTTGTAGAGAAGCTTCTTCTAAAGGAGTCAAAATATTTGCATAATCAGAAACAAACTTCTGATTATGATTATATTCAGGAATCTGTTGAGCTAAACTACATATACTCGATATAAATAGAAATAATATTAAAAGTTTTTTCATATTTTGATTTATTTGATGCAAATGTATACTATATTATCGTTAATTAAAAATTAATACTAATTTGTTAACGTATGTTAATACTTAATCTTCATATTTATATTCTGAATAAATAAAAATTTCAATTCCTTTTTCTCTAAGTTCTTTAATTAATAGAGCTCCATCATAAATATCTGTTTCTGTATATTCTAAATTTGACCTAATATATGAGATAGTTGCATTTACTGGAAAAACTTTTATATTTTCATTAATTCCACTATCTGTTTTCCAATAATCATCTTGAGCAACTAGAGCATCATATACGGCTTTAATATTTTCTTCTTTATCAACAAAGACTGCTCCATAACCTTTGCTAAACCAAGTTATAGAACTTATATAAGTACTACAATAATCTTCTACTTTTAATTCTGTAGTTTGTTCTGCTTTTAATGAATCCAATAACATTTGAGCTTCTGTGCTTCTATTAGTTGAACGAACAATTTTCACCATATTACTAGAATCCATTTGATTGTTTGGATCTAAATATTCTTCAAGGAGTTTGATTAGATATTCATTTTTCATATGTAAAAATAACCAAAATAGTTGGCTTATGAAATTCTGAAATTAATTTAATAATGAGTTTATAAAATAAAAATATAATATGAATTTATTTTGTGAAAATTGTGGAGCATTACATGACGGATCTTTTGCAAGTGGTAGATTTTGTACTAGAAAATGTGCATTTAGTTTTAGTACAAAACATAAAAGAAAAGAAATTAATGAAAAAGTTAGTTCTAAATTAAAAGGTAGGCCTGGAAATGGTTATGGTTGGAAAAAAGGGTTTGATTCAAGAAGAAGAAAGTTTTCAACAGAAGATCAAATAAAAACAAAAGAAAGAAAAGTAAGAATAAAAGAAGAAGAATTATTAAAACAATATGATGATATTAAAATATTTGCATATAGATTAATTAAAATAAAAAATGAACAAGATAATAAATGTGGTCTTTGTAAATTAGATAAATGGTTAGATAAAACACTTGTTTTAGAATTACATCATGTTGATGGTACTCATAATAACATTAATAGAGATAATCTAATTTATTTATGTCCTAACTGCCATAGTCAAACTCCTAATTGGAGAGGTAGAGGAAAAATAAAACAGTTATAATATATTCATCCATTTTTAATTGAATATATGAAATGTTGTACCCTAGACAGGAATTGCACCTGCACGTCTTTCGACACTAGTTTCTAAAACTAGCTTGGCTTCTCTTACAACACTAGGGCATTTATTGTAGACCGAGTGGGAATTGCACCCACATGAGCATTCCTGCTCACAAGGGCTTAAACCTTGCATGGCTTCTGTTACATCACCGGCCCATTTTTAATATGGCACATCCGAGAGAAGTCGAATCTCTATCGCAAGGTTTTGGAGACCTGCATGTTAACCGTTATAATACGGATGTATATTTTGTTTGTTAGACGAGATTCGAACTCGTGATTGTCCTTTCGAACGTCCAGCTTCACAAACTGGTCGGATACCACTACCGGCTACTAACAACGTGTATAAAACAAAAAAACTCTAGTTAAATTAATAACTAGAGTTTTGTATATTTTTTATTGATTTTAAATCATTATAAAACTTTACATAGTCTAGTCACTCTGTTTGCTAACAGAAGATGCCATAAAATATGTAATGATAAGTTTTTCATTGTTTTATTA
>Ga0326734_1000339_pt1 | contig 13178 bp, 9 predicted proteins | sample 15_GP2_1315_FD_207944 | JGI IMG/M metagenome (GOLD analysis project Ga0326734, IMG submission 207944) | Glacier ice microbial communities from Ngari, Tibet, China - 15_GP2_131.5 | ecosystem: Environmental > Aquatic > Freshwater > Ice > Glacier | place: China: Ngari, Tibet | collected 2018-07-18 | reverse complement strand
GAAATCAAGGGCGAAGTCGTCGCTGGCCGATTCATTGGCCACTTTGGGCTGGGCTTCTTCAAAAAATTTCACGACATCGAGAACGGTGAAATTTTTCAAATCGCCGTCCACTTGGTAGCCACCGCCTGGGCCTTTGAATGAGGACACCAGACGGTGTTCGCGCAAAACCCGCAAAATGCTTTCCAGCCCAGCCAGCGACACGCTCAGGGCTTGCGCCACTTCGCGGGCAGGCACCGGATGGTGCGCACCTTTTGACGCAATATAAACCAGCGATTCGACAGCAACCCGCGTTCTTTTTGGAATCAACATGATGCGCTTTCCGAGTTAATTAATTTAATTGAGTAGATATCTGTGCGTAGCTTACCTTGAATCTACCCATGAAAATACGATTTCTAGAAAAAAACATGATCTTTAAACAGATTGTTAGTTGTAAACAGGTTAATCTACGCAGAATTCATGCAAAAAACTACTCAACAATTACCTCCTCAGCAGTCAACGCTTCTTCGAATTGGCGCAGTCGCAAAAATGGCCGGCATTCCGGTGTCGACCCTGCGCATCTGGGAAGTCCGGCATCAGGCGTTTTCGCCGGCCAAAACCTCTGGGCAGCACCGGCTTTACAGCCAGGAAGATGTGCACAAAGCCCGTCTTTTGAAGCAGCTCAGCAAAGACGGGCACTTGATCAGCGCAATTGCCAACCTGGACGCAGCGTCGTTAGGCAGGCTGCACAACCCGACCAGCGTGTCGGCTGACCCACAATTGGCAATTAGCGCAGCAATCACCACAGTGTCTTTGGCCGTGATTGGTGCGGGCATGGCTGGACGGGTCGACTCCAAAAAATTCACCAGTCATTTTTTGAGCAGCACCATTCGGGTGACTGACCGGTTCGAAGACTTGGCGCAGGCAAGCGCTGCCCAGTTTCATGAAAAGCCCCAAATATTGCTGGTCAAGGTCAACACTTTGCACGACACCATTCGTGCGGAAATTTTGGCGCTGGCGCGCAAGCACGGCGTGCTGCAAACAGTGGTGGTTTATGCGTTTGCCAAGGAATCCGTGGTGGAGGCCATGCGGGTATTGGGCGTGCTGGTCCGGCGTGAGCCGGTATCTGACTACGAACTGTCGGACCTGATCAGTTCGGTGTTGGTGGTTGATGCCGTGAAAAGCATTGGCGGCGGTCAGCCTGACCCGGTGATTCCGGCGCGCAAATATTCGGACGAAACGCTGTCTCATGTCGCCAGCATTTCAACCAACATGCTGTGCGAATGCCCCAGGCATGTGGCCGAACTGATTGCCCAGCTGGCGGGCTTTGAGCAGTACAGCCAGGAGTGCCTGAACAAAAGCGATGAAGATGCGCACCTGCATGCGTACTTGCATGCCATTTCAGGGTCAGCCCGGGCGCTGTTCGAGCGCGCTCTTGAAATGGTGGCGGAACATGAAAAAATTCCGCTGGCCACCATCAACCCGATGAGCAGGTAAGTGTTACGAGATCAAGCAGCCAGGGCGTTAACTAAAGTCGGCTTTGTACCGAACGCCTCGGCTTTTGATTCAAGGACAAGAAAAAAACAGCGCTATCCTCTGGTTTGACAACGGCTGTGAACAATGCACGTCTCTAAAAGGCGGGAATGCTGCACACGTTGCGCCTAGTTCTGAGAGAAATTCAGACCAGCTCAGGCAGTTCGGGCACCAGTGGCTGCAGCCACCTGATTGCGCCGATATTCCCCTTGCCGCTCTAGCATCCAGCCAGGGTATTCAGCGCTCAAGCCGCTGGCGCTGTCAATCGCCTGAAGTTCATCAACACTGAGCACCACCTGTGCGGCGGCAATGTTGTCGGCCAGCTGATCTAGCCGCTTGGCACCCACGATGACGCTGGTCACCTGCGGCTGGTGCAGCAGCCAAGCCAGGGCCACGCGAGCCACCGACACGCCTTTTGACTCGGCAATCGGGCGCATCGCGTCAATGCAGTCCCAGGCTTTTTCTTTGTTGACCGGCGGAAAATCAAACGCGATGCGCCGGCTGCCTTCCTCGGCTTTGCCGTCTTGACCGCGGCCGTACTTGCCGCTTAAAAAACCACCGGCCAGCGGACTCCAGACCATCAGCCCAACACCTTCGCTTTTCAGCATCGGAATCAGTTCGCGCTCCAGGTCGCGCCCGGCCACGCTGTAGTACGCCTGCAGCGACTCAAAGCGGGCCAGCCCCAGCCGTTCTGACAACCCAAGCGCTTTCATGATTTGCCAGGCAGCCCAGTTGGACACGCCAACATAGCGTACGTGGCCGTGGCGCACCAGCTGGTCCAGAGCGCGCAGGGTTTCTTCAATGGGCGTGGCTTCGTCAAAACCATGCACTTGATACAGGTCGATATGGTCAAGCTGCAGGCGCTTCATGCTGGCCTTGACGCCGTCCAGAATATGGCTGCGCGTCAAGCCTCGGCCGTTCGGACCTTCGCCGGTCTGGCCGAACACTTTGGTCGCCACCACAATGCTGTCGCGCGGCGTTTTCAAGTTTTTGAGGGCTTGGCCGGTGATTTCTTCAGACACTCCGCCGGCGTACACATCGGCGGTGTCGATGAAATTAATGCCTGCGTCAATGGCCTGACCAATTAGCTGCTCAGCTTCCTTTTGGCCTAACGCGCCAATTTGGTGCCACATGCCTTCGGTGCCGCCAAAAGTCATCGTGCCCAGGCACAGTTCAGACACAAAAAGGCCGGTCCGGCCAAGGGGGTTGTAGCGCATGTCGATCGAACTCCGGTAAGGTGATGGCCGGGCGACAAGCCTCGCCCAGGCCTTTCAGCATAAGCGCCCCGGACCGGTGGCTGCAGACACGGCCAAAAGTCTGACGACAAACAGCGGTTTTGCACTGCCGCGCTTGACGTCCTAATTCATCAAAATTTTTAGATAAAAAGTGCTATTTGCGTAAGACTCTAAAGCATCAGTAGCTATCAATTCAGAAGCAACAGGGCACCAGCGTCCCAAGCCATGCGCAAGGGTTCAATCCACTTTCTGGCCGATTTCAAAATTCGCCATTTTCTCCAGCGCCTGCACCATCGCCGAATGGTCCCAGGCCTTGCCGCCGTGGGCGACGCAACTGTTGAACAACTCCTGAGCCAGTGCGGTGTTGGGCAGGGGCACGCCCAGGGCTCTGGCGCTGGACAGGGCGAGGTTCAGGTCTTTCTGGTGCAGCTCGATCCGAAAACCGGGATCGAACGTGCGCTTGACCATGCGTTCGCCATGCACTTCCAGGATTTTGGATGCGGCGAATCCGCCCATCAGCGCTTGGCGCACCCGCGCCGGGTCGGCGCCGGCTTTGGCGGCGAACAGCAGCGCCTCGGCCACCGCCTCGATGGTCAAAGCCACGATGATCTGGTTGGCGACCTTGGCCGTCTGGCCGTCGCCGTTGCCGCCGACCAGCGTGATGTTTTTGCCCATCAGCTCGAACAGCGGCTTGAGGCGCTCGAACGTTTCCTCCGGCCCGCCAACCATGATTGACAGCGTGGCGTTTTTTGCCCCGACTTCGCCGCCAGAGACCGGCGCGTCCAGATAGTCGCAGCCCAGCGCGTTGATTTTTTGGGCGAAGACTTTGGTGGCGATGGGAGAGATCGAACTCATGTCCACCACCACCTTGTCCGGGCTAAGACCGGCGGCAATGCCTTTGTCGGCAAACAGCGCGGCCTCAACATCGGGTGTGTCGGGCACCATCAGGATGATGACGTCGGCCCGCTCGGCCACGCCACGCGCGCTCAGGCATTGGGTTGCGCCGCTGCCGGCAATTGCCTCGGGCATCTTGCCGCGGGTGTGGACGAACAGCTGGTGGCCCGCCTTGATGAGCTGACCAGCCATGGGCGCGCCCATGATGCCCAGGCCGACAAAGCCGATTTTCAAGGGTTTGAAATTCATGGTGCGGTGTCCTTGGCAGGTGAATGTTCAGTGTGAAAGGCCGGTGCGCCAGCCCAGGCCGGCCTCGGTGGCGGCGGCGGGCTTGTATTCGCAGCCGATCCAGCCGCCGTAGCCGATGCGGTCGAGGTGCGCGAACAAGAAGGCATAGTTGATTTCGCCGCTGCCCGGCTCGTTGCGACCGGGGTTGTCGGCAAGCTGGACATGGCCGATGCACGGCAGGTACTTCTGCACGGTGGCGGCCAGTTCTCCTTCCATGCGCTGGGCGTGGTAGATGTCGTACTGCAAGAAAGCATTGTCGGCACCGACCTCGTCCAGAATCGATACGGCTTGGGCGGTGCGATTGAGGTAAAAGCCGGGAATGTCGAAGGTGTTGACCGGCTCGATCAGCAAGCGCAGACCGGCTTTCTTCAATTCGGCGGCGGCAAAGCGCAAATTCTCGACAAAGGTCTGGCGCAGCCGCTCGTCCGGCACGCCCGCCGGCGCCTTGCCCGCCAGGCAGTTGAGCTGCTTGACCTCCAGCGCCCTGGCATACACCAGCGCCTGGGCCACGCCTTCGCGGAATTCCGCCACCCGGTCCGGATGGCAGGCGATGCCGCGCTCGCCGGCGTCCCAGTCGCCGGCGGGCAGGTTGTGCAGGACCAGCTTGAGCCGGTGGGTTTTCAGGCGCTGGCTGATTTCCTCCGCGGGCCAGGCATAAGGAAATAAAAACTCGACCGCTTCGAACCCAGCACCGGCGGCGCGTTCAAAGCGGTCCAGGAACGGCACTTCGGTGAACAGCATGGTGAGGTTGGCGGCAAATTTGGGCATGGTGGTCTCCTGGGTTGTTTGATGACATGCCTTATTCCAGCAAGCCGGCCAGCGCCAGGCCCTCAAGGCCGTCGGGATGGCGGCAGTCGATGTCCTCGAACTCATTAACCTTGTCGATCTCGGTGCCCATGGCGATGTTGGTGACTTTTTCCAGAATGATCTCGACTACCACCGGCACCCGGTGCTCGGCGGCCAGCAGGCGCGCCTGCCTGAGCGCCGCCTCGATGTCGGCGGGATCTTTCACACGCAGGGCCTTGCAGCCCAGGCCTTCGACAACGGCCACATGGTCGACGCCGTAGCTGCGCAGCTTGTCGTCCGAGTCCGGCACGTTGATGTTGTCAAACGCCAGCTGCACGCAAAAGTCCATGTCGAAGCCGCGCTGGCTCTGCCGGATCAGCCCCAGGTAGGAGTTGTTGACCAGCACATGGACATACGGCAGCTTGAACTGCGCGCCGACGGCGAGTTCTTCCAGCAAAAACTGGAAGTCGTAGTCGCCGGTGATGGCCACCACCGTGCGGGTTGGGTCGGCCGCCACCACGCCGAGCGCTGCCGGCATCGACCAGCCCAGCGGGCCCGCCTGGCCGCAGTTGATCCACTGGCGCGGGCCGTAGATGTTCAAAAATTGGCCCGCCGCAATCTGGCTCAGGCCAATGTTGCTGACATACACCGTGTCACGCGGAAACACTTTGTTCATTTCCTCATACACGCGCTGCGGCTTGATCGGAATGTTGTCGTAATGGGTCTTGCGGTGCATGAGTCGCTTGCGTTCTGCGCAGCGGCCGGCCCAGTCGCTGCGGCTGGGCAGCTGGCCTGCGGCCTTGCGCTCCCGCGCTACTTCGACAAACAACTGCAGCGCCGCTTTAGCGTCCGACACAATGCCCAGGTCGGGCGTGAAGACGCGGCCGATCTGCGTCGGCTCAATGTCCACATGCACAAAGGTCCGGCCCTTGCAGTACACCTCGGTCGAGCCAGTGTGGCGGTTCGCCCAGCGGTTGCCGATGCCCAGCACGAAGTCGCTCGCCAACATCGTCGCATTGCCGTACCGGTGGCTGGTTTGCAGGCCGACCATGCCGGCCATCAGCGGATGGTCGTCGGGAATCGTTCCCCAGCCCATCAGCGTCGGAATCACCGGCACGCCGGTCAGTTCGGCGAACTCGACCAGCAGGTCGGATGCATCGGCATTGATGATGCCGCCGCCAGCCACGATCAGCGGCCGCCCGGCCACGGCCAGCATGTCCAGGGCTTTTTCGATCTGCTTGCGCGTGGCAAACGGCTTGTACACCGGCAGCGACTCGTAGGTGTCGATGTCGAACTCGATCTCGGCCATCTGTACGTCGAACGGCAGGTCAAGCAGGACCGGCCCGGGCCGGCCCGAGCGCATCAAATGAAACGCTTGCTGAAAGGCGCGCGGCAACTGGCCGGGCTCGCGCACCGTGTACGACCATTTGGTGACGGGTTTGGAAATCGATTCGATATCGACTGCCTGAAAATCTTCCTTGTGGAGCCGGGCGCGCGGTGCCTGGCCGGTGATGCACAAAATCGGAATGCTGTCGGCGCTGGCCGAATACAGGCCGGTGATCATGTCAGTGCCGCCCGGGCCCGAGGTGCCAATGCACACGCCGATGTTGCCGGCGGCCGCGCGGGTGTAGCCCTCGGCCATGTGCGAGGCGCCTTCAACATGGCGCGCCAGGATGTGCGCAATCGACTGGCGCTCGCGCATCGCCGCATACAGCGGATTGATGGCCGCGCCCGGCACACCGAAGGCCTGGGTGACGCCTTCTTTTTCCATCACCAGAACAGCGGCCATTGCGGCCTTCATCTTTGCCATTGGTTTGCTCCTTGGGGTAAGTGCCTGCATCATTAGCCCAACGCCTGGACCCGGGAAGACCAATCCATCAATATGTACTATTCCAAAGCGGAATATGCAGCCAGAACCCGATTACAGTCAGTCCATGGACCGCGTCACCGGCATTGCACTTTTTATCCGCATCGTTGAAACCGGCAGTTTCAGCAAGGCGGCCATAGAAACTGGCATTACACAGCCGACCGCCACCAAGGCCGTCGCCGCCATGGAGCAGCGCCTGGGTGTCCGGCTGCTGCACCGTTCGACCCGCGGCGTGACGCCGACCGAAGTGGGCGCGCTGTACTACGACAAATGCAAGCTGATCGCCCAGGAAATCAACGAAGCCGACAACCTGGCCACGCTGCTGCAAAGCCAGGTCGGCGGCATGCTGCGCATCAGCACCTCGGTGGCGTTTGGCCGGCGGGTGGTGGTGCCGCTGGTGGTGCGCTACATGGCGCTGCACCCGCTTATCACGATCGACCTGAGCTTTGACGATCGCTATGTGAACCTGGTCGAGCAAGGCATCGATTTGGCGATCCGCATGGGGCCGATGGCCGACTCGAGCCTGGGGGCGCGCTACCTGGGCGCCAATCCCTGGGTGATGGTGGCCGCCCCGTCCTATCTGGCGGCGCGCGGCTTGGTGCGCAGCGCGGCCGACCTAGCCGGGCATGACTGCTTGGTGTACAGCAGTGTTCAAGGTGACGACCGCTGGAGCCTGCAAACCGCGACGGGCGACAGGCAGTCGGTGCTTGTCAAAGGACCGCTGCGCTCAAACAACCTGTCTGCGGTGCTAGCGGCAGCGCGGGCCGGCATGGGGCTTGCAGTGCTGCCCTGGTATGTGGCGCGCGAATCCCTGGCGGAGGGCGTGGTCGTGCCGGTGCTTGGCGACCACGGACTGCCCGGGCAGGAAATTCACGCCGTGTTCCCGTCGCCCAAGCTGGTGCCGCTGAAAGTGACTAGTTTCAGCGGCTTTTTGCAGCAGGCACTAACGGGCGACTGGTGGCGCCAGGCGATCTGATTCGCGTTGCTGGCGATGCTTTGTTCGCACACTTCGCCCCGAGCACATGACCACCAGCCGACCTTTTTTGGTTACAAATGCAGAAAATGTGTTTTTTTTGGACTGAATTGTCTTTTTCACAGGCCAACAAAGCACAAAAAAGACATGGTGGCATGTTGCACGTCATTATTTAAAAATCACTAGAAACAGCTTTTCTTTCAATAAAACATGCATATATAGCTATTGATTGCATAGCAATTTAATAGTGTCCATATTATGTCAGCTTAATACACTTTGACACGTATAGTAAAAGTATGTAACCCTAGGTTAAGACCGGCAAAGAAAGCTGGAGGGTAAATAAATCGATGTCCAAGCCTCGTCATCGGGAAAGCCAGATTTTTTATGCTTGCGCGCACTATGAAGTTAGCAGTCAATGCCTGACGACATCGCCTTTTCCACCTGCTTTTCCACCCGTTGCAAATCTAAACTTTTTCGATAAATGATTTCATACATTTGAAAGAAGCTGCACGTTCGAGTTATGCCGCGCTCGAATCCCGGCTTTCCTTGCTTGACTGGCACTTGACACACCCTGCCTATCGCGAGTTTGTGCATCTGTTTTTCGGTTACTACGAGCCGCTGGGAAAAAATTGATGAACGATGTCGATTTTTGCTGTGCACAGCATGCAAATGCGCATCACGCCAAGCCGGTGAGTGACACGGCACCCCTGAAAATTCTGCAAGACATTTCCAGCTAATGGTTGGCTTGTACATTGCCGCCAAATTGAACAAAATCTGGAAAAACAATGAAAAAAATCTGCCGCATTTTGCTTATTGACGGCAGTCCGGAAGACCGCGCGGACCTTCGGCAAAAGCTGTTGCTCGCGTCAAGCACGCGTTACCAGTTTACCGAAGCCGAGCTGGGAAGCACCGGGGTGCAGACGGTGCGGAGCAGACAGCAGGGCGAGCCGGGCAGCATGCCTTTCGACTGCATACTGCTTGATTCTTGTCTGCCCGACATGAGCGCATATGAAGTGCTGGCGCTGCTTTGCGATGGAGCAGACCTGCCCCCCTGCCCTGTGGTGGTGATGACCAACTCGCACACAGAAGACAGCGACGACAGTGCCGGTCTGCTAAGTGCAGGCGCGCATGACTACATCGGCAAGAGCTGGACCACGCCGAAAAGCCTGATGCGCTTGATCGAAAACTCGATCAAGCGTTTTGATTTGCTCGGCAAACGCAAGATCGCCGCTGCAGAGCTTCTTGAATCCAAGCATCGCTATGCCAGTTTGTTCAATTCAATCAACGAAGCTATGTGTATTGTGGAAAAGTTTCAGACTGAACCCGGCCAGCCGATCGATTTTCGTTATGTCGATGGCAACCCTGCGTTTACAGAATGTTTTGAAGCAACTGCGGTCATAGGCACAACCATCCGCAAGCTGTTCGCGGACCCGCCTGGAGATTGCCTGGTCAACTATGACAGCGTGTACACAACCGGCCAACCAATGCGGTTCGAATGCACCTACATGATCCCGGGGCGCGTATTCGAGCTCAATGTCTTTCGGATCGATGGGCTAGAGCCCGGCAAGGTTGCGGTGGTATTCAACGACATCACCCAGCGCAGACAGTCTGAATTCCAGGCGCAGGCGCAGGCAAAGGTGCTGGCTGACCTGAGCTACCGCAAGGACGAGTTTTTAGCCCTGCTCAGCCATGAGCTGCGCAATCCGCTGGCGGCTATTTTTTACGCCCTGCCGCTGCTGGCTTTGCAAAAAACCGATGACCCGATGCAATTGTGCGCTCGCGGCATCATTGAACGCCAGGCCGGCCAACTCAAACATCTGGTGGACGACTTGCTGGAGGTGTCCCGCATTACCACCGGCCGGGTCCAGCTCAGGCTTACGCAGGTGTCAATTTGCGGCATTGTGGCGCGAGCCATTGAAACCGCCCAGCCGCTGATTACGCAGGGCCGCCATGCGCTCACCTTGTCGCTGCCAGAGCAATCGCTTTGCCTGCAAGGCGATGCGGCCCGGCTGGAGCAAGTAGTCGTTAACCTGCTGACAAATGCGGCCAAGTACACCGACGAAGGCGGCTGCATTGCGCTGAGTGTTCAACAAGAAGGCAGTAGCGCCGTGCTGCGCGTGCGTGACAACGGCATTGGGATTGCGCCAGAACTGCTGCCCTGCATTTTTGAGTTGTTCACCCAGGCCGAACGTTCGCTGGACCGGTCTCAGGGCGGCCTAGGCATTGGCCTGTGCCTGGTCCAGCGGCTGGTTGAAATGCATGGCGGAACAGTCACGGCGACCAGCGTGTTGGGGCAAGGCAGTGAATTTGTGGTCCGCTTGCCCATGACGCTGGCGCTTGTGCCACCGGCGCTGCCCCAGGCAGCTGCACCAGTACCCCTATAGCCAGCTGACAAACATTTCCAAGTATTCCGGGTATTGGTGGTCGATGACAACGTTGACGCAGCTTAAACCTTGGGCATGCTGCTGGAGTATCTAGGCCATGAGGTACGTACGATGCATGACGGCCTGAGCGCGTTGGCCGAGGCCGCGGCTTGGCAGCCGGATGTGGTGCTGCTGGACATTGAACTGGCGGGCCTGGACGGGTACGAAGTGGCCCGGCGCATTCGTCAACAGGCTTCGCTTGCGGACACGGTGCTGGTCGCCCTGACCGGGTACGGCCTGGAGGCTGACCGGCAGTGCGCGCAAGAGGCAGGTTTTGGCCATCACCTCACCAAACCAGTCAACTTTGACGAGGTGGAAAAGATATTTAAAGCGCTTGCCATAAAAAGACCGCTGAATCTAGCCTGATTACGCTCCTATTTATGCAATTCACGGCTCGTCAGACTGATTAGCGGCCCAGCTCTTTCAAGTAGCTCAGGCGAGCCTCAACCGCCGTGTCGGGAAAGTCGCTAAACAGACCATCAACTCCCAGGCGGTAAAACTGCAGGTATTCGGCTTTTGGGTCTTTGCTGTAGTCAAAAGTCAGGCGGCGTGCTTCGCTGCGAAACGTGTAAGCATGCACAAACAAGCCGGCTTTGTGGGCATCGTCAATCAGGCTGGTGGCGCTTTGGCTGCTGGCGTCGTTGTAGTCGCGCTTGCCGTCGCCGTTGCGGTCAACAATATTACCAGCCGAATCCAGCGTTGCCTTGACAGGCACGATGTACGGCTTCCACGGGCCAATGCCGTCGGCATAGGTTTTGATTTCGGCCAGGCCGGTGGGCGTGACCATGGCGCTGAACAGCCGGGCGTCGCCGCTCACGGTCCAGTCGTACGGACGGTCATACGGCGCGGCGTAGGTCAGCTTGCCAGCCTTCAGGTCATAGTCGTCCGCATCAATCAGCTGGACCATGCGGGTGCCCAAGCCTTTGCTTTTCATTTCTTTCAAGCTGCCCGGCTCAAAGCTTTGCACCACCACCGGCGCAGCGCGGTTGCTCCAGCCTGCGGCGTTTAAAAGGGAAATTAGGCGGTCTTCCAGGCTCAGGCCAAGTGCACGGTGGAAGGTCGGGTGCTTGGTTTCCGGGTAAATGCCAATGTCGCGGCCGGTCGATGCACGGCGGGCTTTAACCAAGTCAACAATTTCCTGCAGGGTCGGAATTTTGTACAAACCATTGAACTGCTGCGGCCGCTCGCTGTCAGTGATCAACGCGCCCAGCTCCTTGATTTCGGCCAAGGTGAAGTCGCTGGCAAACCAGCCGGTTTCGTCCACACCATCAACCTTTTTTGTCGTTTTGCGGCTGGCAAATTTGCTCAAGGTCGCGACGTTGGTCGTGCTGGTGATATTGGGCTCGTGGCGGGCAATCAGCACGCCGTCTTTCGTCACCACCAAGTCGGGCTCGACAAAGTCGGCGCCCATTTCAATGGCGCGGGCATACGCTTCCAGGGTGTGCTCGGGCAAATAACCTGACGCGCCGCGGTGGCCCACAACCAGCGGCTGCTGATTGTTCAGTGTTTTGAACGGTTTGGCCGTACTGACAAGGTTGGGGGCGTCATCACCGCCGCCGCAGGCTGACAAGGTCAAGAAAGCAGCGCCCGCCAGCGCGCAAAGCATCCGACGGGAAGGGGTCGATAAAGTGGTCAATGAAAGCTCCGAAATTAATTGATTTTTCAGTGTCTGCATGTTTTGTGACAGCTTCTTGACAGAAGAAAACTTTGTGGTTCAGCAATTTGGCGGCTGCGGCTTGCCTAGGAAGTGCTGAATAAGTCCCCGCAGATGCACGGTGCCCGGATCGGGATGGGATGCAAGGCGGGTTTCGCCGCCAATATCTGGATATTGGCAAGAAAGCCAACGCGGCAGACCGCCCGAGTCCGGGTGATCGTGCGATGCGGCGGACTTATTCAGCACTTCCATAAGCTCGACTGCCGATATTCAGGGCGCGGTAATCACCTGCAAACTCGTTTTCAAGCTGCTTTCGTAGATAGCATCTGCCGAACTGCGCGGCAGCACACCAGGCAACACGGGCTGTGGGCCAGGCGGCTGAACTGCAGACGTGTCAGCCAAGATTTTTTTTAACTCTGACACCGGCACCAGCCGGTCACCGCCCTTGCCACTACCCTGACCACTGGCCGGCAGCGCCATACCAATCAACTGCCCTGCCCCATCAAACACTGGCCCGCCGCGCGCCCCTGCTGGCATGTCAATGCCCAGCAGGCGCTGGCCTGAATCGCCCTGCACCGCTCCCAAAAAACCAGATCGCAAAATCGGCCAGGCGGGCGTGGCATTCGGCGTGCGGGCGTACTCAACCGCAAAACCCGGGCTGCCCGGAAAGGCATCGCTCGCGGCCAGCCGCATCGTTTCTGCCACGGGCAGCGGACGCTCCAGCCGCACCCGCGCAAGACTAGAGACGCTCCAGCGTTGATCGACACGGGCCCGAACCAGTTGCCCCAGCCCATTGCGCAGCCACAACCGGCCTGAAGCTGGCAGCAAACCCAACGGAACCAGCACCTGGCTACCGCCGGGCAGCAGCACCGCACTGCCCACAACGCGCGCCGTGCGGGGCAAGCCTTTCATGCTGCCATAGGGCGCCAGGCGCGCGGGCAAGTTCAGCAATTGACCGCTGGCCACCGGTGTGCCAGAGTCAATTTGTTGCTGCACCGCAGCCACGCCCGCATTGCCGGGCATGCGCGCGTCGGCAGCAGCCAGCAAGCGCTGGGCAATGGCCGGCTGGCCGCCGGCGTGCAGCAGCCAGGCATACAGCAGCGAGCCGCCCATGACATCCAGATGCGCGCCGGCGGTGTGCGCGCCAAACGCCAGGGCGCGCCGGTAGTCGCCAGCCTGCATGTAGCCGCGTACGAGCGCAATTTCAGTGTCAGCCGCATGCAGGATCAGCGCGGCGCGTTCAAACGCATTCAGCGCGCTTGGCACATCCAGCCCAGCCAGAGCCGCTTCGCCAGTTTTAAGCAAGTCGGCCCGCTCTTTGAGCCGAGCGGGTGACACGGCCCCAGCTTCCCGAACAGCCTGGCCGCCCGCCTGGCTGGCTGAGGGCTGCGGGCGCACTTGCTCCATGAAATGGCGCAACCGGTCGTTGCTGGTCAGCGGCGCGTTACCGGCAGGACTGGATGCGCCTGCAGTGCCGGCTGCCAGAACCAGCAGCACTGACAGCACAAAGGCAATCGGGCGCGTCAATGTATTGCGGTTGCTGGGCAGT
>Ga0326734_1000338_pt1 | contig 13192 bp, 14 predicted proteins | sample 15_GP2_1315_FD_207944 | JGI IMG/M metagenome (GOLD analysis project Ga0326734, IMG submission 207944) | Glacier ice microbial communities from Ngari, Tibet, China - 15_GP2_131.5 | ecosystem: Environmental > Aquatic > Freshwater > Ice > Glacier | place: China: Ngari, Tibet | collected 2018-07-18 | reverse complement strand
ACGCCAAGGGCGACATCGTCGCCTGGGACCATGCCATCGTCGGTCAGTCGATCACTACCGGCACGCCGTTCGAGGCCTTCATGGTCAAGGACGGGGTCGACAAGACGATGGTCGAAGGCATGGGCGCGCCGTATGGCGTGCCGCTGAACCTGACAGCGCACATCGTCAAGGCCAACGTGCCGGTGCTGTGGTGGCGCTCGGTCGGCTCGTCCCATACCGCGTTCGTGATGGAGACGCTGATCGACGAGGCGGCCAACGTCGCCAACATGGATCCGGTGGCGTATCGCAAGAAGCTGATCGGCGCCAAGCACGTGCGCCACCTGGCCGCGCTCGACCTGGCGGTTGCCAAATCCGGCTACGGCAAGAAGACGCTGCCAAAAGGGCGCGCCTTCGGCGTGGCGATGCACGAGTCGTTCGATTCGGTCGTCGCCTACGTCGTCGAAGCGTCGGTGACAAAAGGCGTGCCGAAACTGCACAACGTCACCGCCGGCGTGCACTGCAACCTGGCCGTCAATCCGCTGACGATCGAAGCGCAAGTGCAGGGCGCCGTGCTGATGGCGCTTGGCACCACCCTGGCCGGCGCCGCCATCACGCTCAAGGACGGCGTCGTCGAGCAGCAGAACTTCGGTGACTACACGGTGGCGCGCATGCCCGACATGCCGCACGTCGAGGTGTTCATCGTGCAATCCAGCGATGCGCCGACCGGCATGGGCGAGCCGGGCTTGCCGCCGCTGGCGCCGGCGTTCGCCAACGCGATTTTCAGGCTGACCGGCAAGCGACTGCGCAAGCTGCCGTTCGACCTGACGGCGTAATCCGGCGCGCCATGGCCGTTGTCGGTATTTTGCTCGCCGCCGGCAGGGGCCGCCGATTCGACCCCTCCGGAGTGCATGACAAATTGCTGCAGCCGCTCGCTGGCGGTGACGCCGTGGTCGTGGCCAGCGCGCGCACCTTGCTTGCGGTGCTGCCGCGCGTGATCGCGGTGGTGCGCGCCGCGGATGGCGGCGTCGCCACGGCCTTGCGCGCGCTCGGCTGCGACGTCACCGTCTGCGTTGATGCCGACGACGGCATGGCAGCGTCGCTGGTGCATGGGTTGCGTTATTCCATGCATTATTCAGTCAATTATTCAGTCCATTATTCTGTGCATGCTTCGCTGCCGGCGCACGGCTGGCTGATCGCGCTGGGCGACATGCCGCACGTGCGCGTTACCACCATGCAAGCCTTGACCGACGCCCTCGTCGGCGGCGCGGTGATCGCCGCTCCGGTCAACAACGGGACGCGCGGCAACCCGGTCGCCTTCAGCGCCGCGTGCCTGCCGGACTTGCTGGCACTGAGCGGCGACGCGGGCGCGCGCGCTATCTTGAAGCGCCATCCGGTCACCGAAGTGCGCGTGACCGATCCGGGCATTTTTCAGGACATCGACCGGCCCGCCGACCTGCAGGGCAACCCATCCGGCGTCATTTCCCCATCCATCGATAGGCCAGCACCATGAAAAAAACGCACCCGAAAACGCCGCCGGCCATCGCCTATGCGATCGTCCCCAAAGACCTTGCCGGCCACCTGTTCGCGGTGACCCTGACGGTCGCCGCGCCGGCGCCGGGCGGCCAGGTGTTCGCGCTGCCGGCCTGGATCCCCGGCAGCTACATGATCCGCGAATTCTCCCGCAACATCGTCCAAATTGGCGCCGAGGCAAACGGCACGCCGGTCGCGCTGACCAAGCTCGACAAGCACAGCTGGCGCGCGGCGCCGGTGGCCGGCCCGCTCACGCTGCAGTACGAGGTCTACGCCTGGGACCTGTCGGTGCGCGCCGCCCACCTCGACCAGACCCACGGTTTTTTTAACGGCACCAGCGTTTTTTTGCGCGTGCTGGGGCAGGAAGAAATGGCCCACGAGGTCGACGTCCAGCGTCCCGTGGACGCCGTTGCCAGCACCTGGCGCGTGGCCACCGCGCTGGCCGAACTGGGCGCCGAACGCCATGGCTTCGGCACCTATGTCGCCGCCGGCTACGACGAATTGATTGACCATCCGGTCGAAATGGGCGACTTCGCGCTGGCGACCTTCAAGGCCCACGGCGTCGCCCACGACATCGTCATTTCCGGCCGCGTGCCGAACCTCGACATGGCGCGCCTGCAGGCCGACCTGAAGGCAGTGTGCGAAACCCAGATCGCGTTTTTCGAGCCGATATCGAAGCGCGCGCCGATGCAGCGTTACGTCTTCCTCACGCTCGCCGTGGGCGACGGCTACGGCGGCCTCGAGCACCGCGCCTCGACCGCACTGATATGCGCGCGCGCCGATTTGCCGACCGCCGCCACGCCGAAAACCCTCGCTGCGGGTGACGGCTACCTCAAGTTCCTCGGCCTGTGCAGCCACGAGTACTTCCATACCTGGAACGTCAAGCGGATCAAGCCGGCCGTGTTCGCACCCTACGACCTGCAGGCCGAAACCTACACGCCGCTGCTGTGGCTGTTCGAGGGCTTCACCAGCTACTACGATGACCTGCTGCTGGTGCGCAGCGGCGTGCTCGACGAAGCCACCTACCTCACGCTGCAGGCCAGGACCATCGGCAGCGTTTTGCGCGGCAGCGGCCGCACCAGGCAAAGCGTGGCCGATTCGAGCTTCGACGCCTGGAACAAATACTACCGCCAGGACGAGAACGCGCCGAACGCCATCGTCAGTTACTACGCCAAGGGCGCGCTGGTGGCGCTGCTGTTCGACTTGACCATCCGCACCAAAACCGACGGCGCCAAATCGCTCGACGACGTCATGCTGGCGCTGTGGCAGCGCTTCGGCCGCGATTTTTATGCCGGCAACGCGCGCGGCGTCACCGAGGCCGACGTCGAAGCGCTGTTCGACGAGATCAGCGGCCTGAAACTCAAGCCCCTGTTCGAGCGCTACGTGCGCGGCACCGACGAGCTGCCGCTGGCGAAGCTGTATGCGCCGTTCGGCGTCAAACTGAGCGACGAGCGCAAGACCACCAAGCCGTCGCTCGACGTTGCAATTGGCCGCGATGGCGGCGACTGCAAGCTGACGCAGGTGCACGAGGGTGGGGCGGCGCACGCGGCGGGCCTGTCGGCGGGCGACCTGCTGGTCGCCCTCGACCGCTTGCGGGTGAGCGGCAATCCGGCCAACCTGGACGTGCTGCTGGGGCGCTACCGTGTCGGCGACAGCGTCGAAATCGACGCTTTCCGGCGCGACGAGCTGATGACGTTCACCGTGATGTTGCAGGGCGAGCGGGTGCCGGCAATCACGCTGGAAGTGCGTGGCAACGCCAAGAAACCAAAAAACAGACTCAGGCGCCCGAGCGCTTAAAAACGTGTCAGCGCGGTTCTTGGTTTTTTAATCCGAAGGCTGGACCGACGCCAGGGTACGCAGCTGGAAGCGATAATCGGCGTTGAACAGGAACGTTTCGGAAAACGTCAGCGAATTGCCGGCGTTATCCGCCAGATTGAACGGTTTGGGCAGCGGCCCGGCGCGCTGCATTGACGCCAGCGCCACGTTCGACGCGTCGTCGTCGCGCGAACGCTGCACCGCCACGCGGGCCGGCTTGCCGGTATTATCGACGGTGATGCTGAGAACGACAATTGCCGGCAATATCGGCGGCAGCCGTCCGCTGAAGGTATGCGCGCTGTTGGCGCGCATGACTTGTTCGGCGACGCCGGCCTTGTACGACTCGACGCTGTCGAACGCGGTGCGCTGGCCGGCGACTGGCGCGCCTGGCGTGGCGCCGGCGTATGGCGGCAATGGCGACCGAGGTTGCGCCTGAAAACCAGATTGCGACGCCAGCTCCGGTGCATGGCCGCAAGCGGCTAGCGAAGCCAACAGTGCCGCGGCGGCGACCCGGAAAATGCGCGTGATTGCCATGATCGTCACCCAGGAACAATTATCCGAAAATAATTACCCGAAAAGCCGTGCCAGTTCCACACCGGGGTCAGGCGCGCGCATGAGTGCCTCGCCGACCAGGAATGCATGCACGTTCGCGTCGCGCATGCGCTTGACGTCGCCTGGGCCCATGATGCCGGACTCGGTCACCACGAGCTTGGTTTGCGGAATGCGCGCCAACAGGCCGGTCGTGGTCTCGAGCGAAGTTTCAAAAGTGCGCAGGTTGCGGTTGTTGATGCCGACCAGCGGGGTGTTCAGCTTTAATGCCGCATCCAGTTCATCGCCGTCATGTACTTCGACCAGCACATCCATGCCAAGTTCCATCGCACACGCTTCGAGTTCGGCCATCAGGCCGTGATCGAGGGCGGAGACGATCAGCAGGATCGCATCGGCGCCCATCGCGCGCGCCTCGTACACCTGGTACATGTCGATCATGAAATCCTTGCGCAGCACCGGGATGTCGCAGGCGGCGCGCGCTTGCAGCAGGTAGTCGCTCGATCCCTGAAAAAATTGCACGTCGGTCAGCACCGACAGGCAGGCTGCGCCGTGCCGGGCGTAGCTTTCGGCAATGTTGGCGGGTCGAAAATCCGCCCGCAGCACGCCTTTCGATGGCGACGCCTTTTTTACTTCGGCGATCACGCCGGCGCGCCCGCTTGCAATGGTGCTGCGCAGGCGCGCTTCGAAGCCGCGCACGCCGGCGCGCAGGCCAGCGTCGTTTTCGACGTCGCCGCGCAGGCTGGCCAGGCTGCGGTATTTTCTGGCGGCCGCTACTTCGTCGGCCTTGACGGCAAGGATCTTGTTGAGGATGTCGGACATGGTAGTGTTCTCAGGTTGTTTTGGACAGGGCCAGCTTGACGCCGAGCCAGACGAACAGGCCGCCGGTGGCGCGGTTAAGCCAGAGCGAAACGCGCGGACTGACTTTCAGGTGCGCGCTCGCTTGCGCGGTGAACAGCGCCAATGCGTTACACCACAGCATGCCATTCAGATTGAAGATGCAGCCCAGTACGATGAACGCGAGCGCCTTGTTGGGCGCGTCGGCGTTGATAAACTGCGGCACGAAGGCGAGGAAAAAAATCGCCACTTTCGGGTTCAGTACGTTGGTGAGGAAACCCTGGGCGAAGATGCTCCGGTACGGCAGCGGCGGCACAATCACGGCCGCCGCGGCACCGCGCGGCCTGCTGCGCAGCAGGCCGATCGACATGTAAAGGATGTAGGCGGCGCCGATATATTTGACCACCGTGAACGCGGTTGCCGACGTTGCCAGGATCGCCGACAAGCCGAGTGCCGCTGCAAAGACATGCACCAGCGTCCCCGTCCCAATTCCTAGCGCAGCTGTGCTTCCGGCGCGCCAACCCTGGGTGGCGCTGCGCGTCATGATCAGCAAGGAATCGGGCCCGGGGATGATGTTCAGCAGAAGTCCAGAAACAATAAACCAGCCAAGGTCATGGATGCCGAACATATTTTCTCCAGGTGATTACGGGGTGCCGAGTTGCTGCGTGACGTGCACGAACTGATCGAGCTTGGCGCGGGCGGCGCCGGAAACGATCGCCGCGCGCGCCTTTGCCAGGCCGTCTTCGATCGAGGCGGCGACGCCGGCCGCATACAGCGCGGTGCCGGCGTTGAGCGCGACGATGTCGTACGGCGCGCCCGGCTCACCGCCGAGCGCGGCCATCATCATCGCTTTCGATGCGTTCGCATCGGCCACCTTCAAATTGCGGCTGGCGATCATCGGCAAGCCGAAATCCTCCGGATGAATCTCGTATTCGCGGATCTCGCCATTCACCAGTTCGCCGACCATGGTGGCGGCGCCAAGCGACACCTCGTCCATGTTGTCGCGGCCGTACACCACCATCGCATGCTGGGCGCCGAGGCGCTGCAGCACGCGCACCTGAATGCCGACCAGGTCGGCGTGAAAGACGCCCATCAGGATGTTCGGCGCGCCGGCCGGATTGGTCAGCGGGCCGAGGATGTTGAAAATCGTCCGCACGCCCAGTTCGCGCCGCACCGGCGCCGCGTGCTTCATCGCCGCATGGTGGTTCGGCGCGAACATGAAGCCGATGCCGCTCTGCGCGATCGACTGGGCGATCTGCTCCGGCAACAGGTTGATGTTGGCGCCGAGCGCCTCGAGCACGTCGGCGCTGCCGGACGACGACGACACGCTGCGCCCGCCGTGCTTGGCGACGCGCGCGCCGGCGGCGGCGGCGACGAACATCGACGCCGTCGAGATGTTGAAGGTGTGGGCGCCGTCGCCGCCGGTGCCGACGATGTCCAGCAGGTTGGTGGTGTCGGCCATCGGCACCTTGGTCGAGAATTCACGCATCACCTGGGCGGCGGCGGCGATCTCGCCAATGGTTTCCTTCTTGACGCGCAGGCCGAGCGTGAGCGCCGCGATCATGGTCGGCGACATTTCGCCCGACATGATCTGGCGGAACAGGTGCAGCATCTCGTCGTGGAAAATCTCGCGGTGTTCGATACAGCGCAGCAGCGCTTCTTGCACAGTGATCGGCATGGAGGGTCCTGAAAATGGGTCAGCGAGGGGCAGCGAAAAGTCAGCGTTCGAGAAAATTCTTCAGCAGCGCGTGGCCATGCTCGGACAGGATCGACTCGGGGTGGAACTGCACGCCCTCGATGTCGAACTCCCTGTGGCGCACGCCCATGATCTCGCCGTCGTCGGTCCACGCCGTCACTTCCAGGCACGCCGGCAGCGAACTGCGCTCGATCGCCAGCGAGTGGTAGCGGATCACCGTGAACGGGTTCGGCAGGCCTTTGAACACGCCTTCGCCGGTGTGGGCGATCAGCGACGTCTTGCCGTGCATGACCGTTTTGGCGCGGATCACGTTGCCGCCAAAGGCAGCGCCGATCGCCTGATGGCCGAGGCACACGCCGAGGATCGGCAGCTTGCCCTTGAATTGGCGCAAAATGTCGACCGAGATGCCGGCTTCCGCCGGCGTTTTCGGCCCCGGAGAAATACAGATCCGGTCCGGCTTCATCGCGCCAATGTCAGCGATCGTGATCTCGTCATTGCGCACGGTGCGCACGTCTTCGCCCAGCTCGCCGAAGTACTGCACCAGGTTGTAGGTAAACGAGTCGTAGTTGTCGATCATCAGCAGCATGTCAGAACTCCCCATCCAGGCCGTCTTGCACCTGTTCGGCCGCGCGCAGCACGGCGCGCGCCTTGTTTTCGGTTTCCTGCCATTCCATTTCAGGAATCGAATCGGCGACGATGCCGGCCGCCGCCTGCACGTACAGCATGCCGTCCTTGATGACGCCGGTGCGAATGGCAATCGCCACATCCATCTCGCCGCCGAAGCTGAGGTAGCCGCAGGCGCCGCCGTAAATGCCGCGCTTGGTCGGCTCGAGTTCGTCGATCACTTCCATCGCCCGCACTTTCGGCGCCCCGGTCAACGTCCCGGCCGGGAAGGTTGCGCGCAGCACGTCCAGGTTCGACATGCCTTCTTTGAGACGGCCTTCGACGTTCGAGACGATGTGCTGGACGTGCGAGTATTTTTCGACCACCAGCCGCTCGGTGACTTTCACGCTGCCGATGTCGGAGATGCGCCCGAGGTCGTTGCGGGCCAAATCAATCAGCATCACGTGCTCGGCGATTTCCTTCGGGTCGGCCAGCAGTTCGCGCGACAATTCGGCGTCGCGCTCGGGCGTGGCGCCGCGCGGACGGGTGCCGGCAATCGGGCGCAGCGTGACTTTTTTGCTGCCGTCCGGCGCTTGTTCGTTGCGCACCAGGATCTCGGGCGAAGCGCCGACGATCTGCATGTCGCCAAAGTTGTAGTAGTACATGTACGGCGAGGGATTGAGCGAACGCAGCGCGCGGTACAGCGTCAGCGACGAGTCGACGTAGGGCTTGCGGATGCGCTGGCCGATCTGCACCTGCATCAGGTCGCCGGCCATCACGTAGTCGTGGGCGCGCGCCACCGCCTTCAGGTAGTCTTCCTTGCTGAATTCACGGACCGCTTCGGTGCGCACCGAACTCGATGTGACTGGCGCATCGACGCCGCGCCGCAGCATCATGCGCAAGTCTTTCAGGCGCTGGCGCGCTGTCGAAAACGCTTCCGGCATGCTCGTGTCGGCATACACGATCAGGTACAGCTTGCCCGACAGGTTGTCGATCACCGCCAGTTCCTCCGTCACCATCAGCTGGATGTCGGGCAGGCCAAGGTCGTCTTTTGGCGTGGTGGCGGCCAGCTTGCGCTCGATGTGGCGCACCGTGTCGTAGCCGAAGTAGCCGGCCAGGCCGCCGCAAAAGCGCGGCAGCCCGGGACTGAGCGCGACCTTGAACCTGGCCTGGAAGGTTTCGATGAAGTCGAGCGGGTTGCCGTCGTGCGTCTCGATCACGCTGCCGTTCCTGACGATCTCGGTGCGCGTGCCGAAGGTGCGCAGCAGCGTGTGGGCCGGCAGGCCAATGAAGGAGTAGCGGCCGAACCGTTCGCCGCCGACCACCGATTCGAGCAGGAAAGTGTTCTTGCCGGCGTTCTGGGTCTGGGCCAGTTTAAGGTACAGCGTGAGTGGCGTTTCGAGGTCGGCAAACGCTTCCGCGATGAGCGGAACGCGGTTGTAGCCCTGATTGGCAAGCGTTTTGAATTCGAGTTCGGTCATGCTTTTTCTCCAGGCCGCGCGGAAGAGGCGGCGGGGTTTCAAAAAACCTGACGGCGCCCGAAAAAGGGCAGCCGACAGCAATCAATGCGGGTTACTTGACCCAGGATTGCCAGCGTCGCCAAAGCCAGGCCTCAATCGAGCCGGTATGGGTGACGGTGTGTTTTTTGGTGAAAAACATGCGTGTGCAGTAAGTGAAGGGTGCGGTGTAAATTCAATGTACATTCAGCGGATGCGGCGGTTGTGCGAATCAATCGCGCCTGCCGCTTCCAGCAGCGTATCGACTATACCATCGGAATCGGTTTCGTGTATAGGGCGTCCATGGTTGTAACCGTAGGGAACGGCCAGCACGAAACAGCCCGCCGCGCGCGCCGCCATGGCGTCGTTCGACGAGTCGCCGATTGCCACCACCTCGCCGGGCGTCAGCGCAAAATCGGTGCACACCTGCAGCAGCGGCATCGGATGCGGCTTCTTGTGCGGCAGGCACTCGCCGCCGTAGACAACTTCGAAATACGGCGCCAGTCCTTTTTTCGCCAGCAGCGGCGCGGCAAAGGCGAGCGGCTTGTTGGTCACGCAGGCCATGCGCAGCCCCATTGCCCGCATTGCGTCCAGGCCATCGAGTACGCCGTCGTACAGCGTGCTGTGGTTGCCGTTGATGTCCAGATAGTGGCGCTGGTAGGCGCACATGGCAGCGTCGAAATGCCGCTCGACGCCGGCGCCGTCGAAGTCGCGCGCCAGCACGGCGCGGATCAGATTGTCCGAGCCCTTGCCGACCATGGCGGCGATAAGCTCCGCTGCGATCGCCCCCAGGCCAAGTTCGCCGCGCATGCGGTTGATGGCGACGTGGAAGTCGGGCACCGTGTCGAGCATGGTGCCGTCAAGGTCGACGATGACGGCGCGGATGATTGCTGAACCGTGGCGCACGCTTATTTACCCACCTTTGCCAGTTCGGCGCGCATGGCGTCGATTACCTCTTTGTAGTCCGGCTGGCTGAAAATGGCCGAGCCGGCGACGAAGGTGTCGGCGCCCGCTGCGGCGGCCGCGCCGATATTGTCGACCTTGATGCCGCCGTCGACTTCGAGCAGGATGTCGCGCCCCGACTCGTCGATCATGCGGCGCGCGATGGCGATTTTTTTCAGCGCCTCGGCGATGAACGACTGGCCGCCGAAGCCCGGGTTGACCGACATGATCAGGATCATGTCGATCTTGTCCATCACGTGGTTCAGGTAGTGCATCGACGTGCCGGGATTGAACACCAGGCCGGCCTTGCAGCCGCTGTCGCGGATCAGTTGCAAGGTGCGGTCGATGTGCTCGGACGCTTCCGGGTGGAAGGTGATGATATTCGCGCCTGCCTTGGCAAAATCGGGAATGATCCGGTCGACCGGCTTGACCATCAGGTGGACGTCGATCGGCACCTGCACGTGCGGGCGGATCGCCTGGCATACCAGGGGGCCGATGGTCAGGTTCGGAACATAATGATTGTCCATGACGTCGAAGTGGATGATGTCGGCGCCGGCGGCGACGACGTTGCGCACTTCTTCGCCAAGGCGGGCGAAATCGGCGGACAGGATGCTGGGGGCGATGCGAAATGTGGTCGTTGTCATGGAATGGGCGCGCAAGAATCGGGAAATGGGGAGGAAACCACCATTTTACGCGCTTGCCTGCCCAGCCCTTGCGCGGCTCACGGTTTTGCGGTGCCATGTATGATGGACACTGAGGTGGCGCCCGCCGCCGCCGGCCAGTTTCATGGCATCAACCATAACATCAACAACAACAGCTTTATTTGAGGAATCCGATGGCTGCATACGAGTTCACTGTTTCCGTCCGGACGCAATATTTGCCGGAGCAATCCGACCCGGCACGCACCAATTACGTGTTTACGTATTCGATCACGATCAAGAATACCGGCACCATCGCCGCCCAGCTGATTGCGCGGCATTGGGTCATTACCGACGCCGCCAATCATGTTCAGCAAGTGCGTGGCCTCGGCGTGGTCGGCCACCAGCCGTTGCTGCAGCCCGGCGAACAGTTTGAATACACCAGCGGCACGCAACTGGCAACACCGCAGGGCTCGATGCTCGGCGAATATTTTTGCGTTGCCGAAGATGGACACCAGTTCGAAGCGAAAATCCCGGAATTCGTGCTGTCGCTGCCGCGCACGCTGCACTGATCAGCGCGCCGGGCGATCGGGCTGGTCGGTGTCTTGCGCAGCCTTGGGGGCGTCGAGCGCCGCGGGCACGTCAAGCGTTGCAGGCGCTTCCACCTTGTCGGGCACGTCGTCGTGGCTCGGTCGCGGCCCCTGGTACATGGTCCACCACACGATAAACACCAGCAGGAACAGCGCCACGCCTGCTTCAACCAATAATAGCCACATACCAATCCTCATGTTATCGACACGCCGCAGTCTACCCGTTTTGCTTGTCATCGTCGCGGCAGCCCTGGCCGGTTGCACCACGCCAACGCCAACGCCAGCAAGGCCGCCGGTCGTGATGCCGCCACCGCTCGGTCCGGTCGCCGTGCCCCAGCCGTCGCCGCCCAAGCCGGAACCGGCGGCCTTGATGACGCCCACCACTTTCGGCGCGCTGCCGGGCTGGCAGCAGGACGATTTGCGCGAAGCCTGGCCGGCCTTTATCGGCTCGTGCAAGGTGCTGGTGCGCAAGGACGGCTGGACAGCGCCGTGCACCGCCGCCGCGACCGTCAACCCGGCCGACGGCGCCGCCATCCGCGGGTTTTTCGAGACCTGGTTCGTGCCGAACCAGGTGCGCGCTGCCGACGGCGCCGACAGCGGCCTGATCACCGGCTATTACGAACCGATGCTGCATGGCGCCCGCCAGCGCGGCGGCGCTTTCCAGACGCCGCTGTACCGGGTGCCGGACGACTTGCTGACGATCGACCTGGGCAGCGTGTACCCGGAACTGAAAAACATGCGCCTGCGCGGCCGGCTGGTCGGCAAGAAGGTGGTTCCCTACACGACCCGCGCCGACATCGCGCGCGCCGACATCGACGGCCAGCAATTGCTGTGGGTGGACGACGCCGTCGAGGCCTTCTTTCTGGAGGTGCAAGGTTCAGGCCGGGTGCGGTTGGCCGATACCGGCGAAACCGTGCGCCTGGCATATGCCGAGCAGAACGGCCATCCCTACAAGGCAATCGGCCGCTGGCTGGTCGAGCAGGGCGAGCTGACCGTGGCGCAGGCGACAGCCCAAGGCATCAAGGCCTGGATCGCAGCCCATCCGACGCGCCGGCAGGAGCTCTTCAACGTTAACCCGAGCTACATCTTCTTCAAGGAGGAGCGCTTGCCCGATCCTTCGATCGGCCCGAAAGGCGCGCTCGGCGTGCCGCTGACGCCGGCCCGCTCGGTGGCCATCGATCCGCAGTTCCTGCCGCTCGGCGCGCCGGTGTGGCTGGCCACCACGCGCGCCGGCAGCGAGGTGCCGCTGCAGCGCCTGATGATGGGCCAGGACACCGGCGGCGCCATCCGCGGCGCGGTGCGAGCGGATTTTTTCTACGGCTTCGGCAGCGCGGCGGCCGAAAGCGCCGGCCGCATGAAGCAGCGCGGCCAGGTCTGGGTGCTGCTGCCGAAATCGGCCGCGCGCTGACCCGCGCCAGAGCCGGCGCAAGAGACTTCATCCCGTTTTTATCACCTGTTTTTATCACCATATATTAATTAGGGAACGTCCATGCACTATGCAGACTTGCTGATTGAAACCCACGGCCGCGTTGCGGTGATCCGCTTGAATCGTCCGAAGGCGTTGAATGCGCTCAACGACAACATGATGAATGAACTGGGCGACGCGCTCTACAAGTTCGATGCCGACAAAAGCATCGGCTGCATCGTGCTGACCGGCAGCGACAAAGCCTTTGCGGCCGGCGCCGACATCGCGGCGATGGCCGACTATTCCTATGCCGACACCTATCCCGACAATTACATCGGCCGCAACTGGGAACACATCCTCAACGTGCGCAAACCGGTGATCGGCGCCGTGGCTGGCTTCTGCCTGGGCGGTGGCTGCGAGCTGGCGATGATGTGCGACTTTTTGATTGCCGCCGACAGCGCCCGCTTTGGTCAGCCCGAAATCAAGGTTGGCGTCACCCCCGGCGCCGGCGGCACGCAGCGCCTGCCGCGCACCATCGGCAAGGCCAAGGCGATGGATCTGCTGCTGACGGCGCGCATGATCGACGCCGCCGAAGCCGAGCGCACCGGCTTGGTGTCGCGCGTGGTCCCGGCCGACAAGCTGATGGAAGAAGCGCTGGCCGCAGCCACCGTTATCGCCGCCATGTCGGTGTCGGTGGCGATGGCGATCAAGGACAGCGTCAACCGCGCATTTGAAACCACGCTGACCGAAGGGGTGCGCTATGAACGTCGTTACTTTCATGCCGCGTTTGGCACGCCGGCCCAGAAGGAGGGCATGTCGGCTTTCCTGGCAAAGCGCCGACCCAATTTTGACGGACTGTAGACGGACTGTAAGTAGCGATTGCCGACACCATAAAAACTCCTTGCCATCATTCAAGGTGCTTGCTATAGTTCGCCTCCCCGATGAAACGGTTAGCGAATCAAGTAGTTAGCGTGCAGTTGGGGCCACTGGAAACGGTGGAGAAGCAAAAAAAAGAGGTTGACGAAACAAGCGAAACGCTGCATACTCTTCCTCCTTCGCTGCTGACAAACACACCGCTTTGTCGCCAGGCAGCAGGTACTACAGAATACGTTCTT
>Ga0326734_1000337_pt1 | contig 13246 bp, 13 predicted proteins | sample 15_GP2_1315_FD_207944 | JGI IMG/M metagenome (GOLD analysis project Ga0326734, IMG submission 207944) | Glacier ice microbial communities from Ngari, Tibet, China - 15_GP2_131.5 | ecosystem: Environmental > Aquatic > Freshwater > Ice > Glacier | place: China: Ngari, Tibet | collected 2018-07-18 | reverse complement strand
GTGAATCTCGTAGCCAATGATGTTGTTCGATGGTGCCTGGCGAAGCTTGTGGACGAAGATAATCCAGCCGTGTTGACGCAGCTGATCTGTTGTATCGTCCGTAGTAAACAGAAGCTCATCGCCTTCTTTCAGCTTGCCGCCTTCATAGTGCTTCAACTTACCGGTGCCGAGAACTTCCCACCATCCGTTCAGGTTGACCTGGGCACGGATCGACGGAACATATCCACCCTCGACCTGCGAAGCTTCGATAATGAATGCGTCACCAGGTTCCAGCGAAGTTGATGTCACCGTGAAGAACTGTTCAGATGTGGTTGATGTGTCGCGCTTGAGGTTGTACTCTTCACCGATTGTTCCAGACGGCAGTGAGCCACGCAGATTGCTACGTACATACAGCGTCTGCCCATCTGCAGCTACTTCGATTGTCCAGACTTCTTTTTGATCCATCATCATACTCGTGTTGAGTTCGATGCTGCCTTCGCCAATCATTGCTGTGTAGCGATGATACCGCAAAGCGAAGTCATCCTGCTCAGCGATTGGTTGGAGACCAGAACCAATATCGCCTGGTGGGAACTTGTTGACTCCGTCGATCGTGCGCGGCACTGTTGCAGCGTAGATACGGGAGTCGTCCTTCGGGAATTCGTCCGGATCGGTAATGCGAGCGAGCACTTGGCCGTTTGCATCTTGCACGTATTCAACAGGCTCGCCATACCAGTGACGGTCGACCAAACCTTGAATGGTGGTTTTCTCTTTGAGCGAACCGTCTGCAACTGAACCGAAGATGGTTGATACTGTACCACCGCCATGGGCAAAGTACTTGCCACCGCGATTGTCCTCGATAAACTTGCGTCGAGGTGAGGACACGACACCCTGCATAAGAGGATCGGTAGCAGAGATGTGAAGCATCATGTTGATGACGCCACTCGAGCTAAGCAGCGGCTCGATCACCGAGTCAATAAGTGCTTGACCAGATACCGATGTAGTCTGGGTCTCGAGACCCAAGGAGTAACGCATCGAAGCATCGTCACCGAACAGCTTGATGTTTTCGTAGGTTCCTGAAGCGTCGTTCCAATCGATGTGTTTAGGTTGTCCAGCAAATGTGCGGTTGATTGCTTTCTCGCGAATGATCGACGGATCTTTCAGGAGATATGTGTTGTAGTCCTGGCCGTTGACCATGCGATTTTGTGCATAGTACGTCGACGGAGCCGAGCGGCGAATGTGTTCAATAGTTTCGGTAGCAGATCCGTTTTGCAGGGTTGTTGTCAGGCTGAACGTCATGGAGCACGTTTCAGTATTTCCCACCGCAGATGTGTAGCTGAATCCAAACGACTGGCCAACTACGCGATTCTTCTGAATCACAATTGAGCGGTTTGCAGACTGACGCATCCAGAAACGGAATGAACCTTGTGGCATATCTGAGAAGTCGCCATCGCCAAAGATAACAGTGATCGCGTCGTTCTCGCGTGTGTCTACCTCAAATTTGCGGCGGGTGTCGCGCAGTTCGTTGAAGACGAGATTCTGTTCCGAGATAGTATCAACCTGTGTCCAGCGTTCTGATACGCGATCATTCTCAATCTTCTGTACCCAGACGTCGGTGTGATTGATATTCAGTGGATCAAAATTGATGCGGCGATCTGGTAAGCGATCAGTGATGTTGTAGTCAATGCGAGTCAGCGCGCCCTGCTTCACGTAACCCAGGAAACCGGTGTAATCGGAACCGTCGCCAATGCCATCAGTTGCGTAGATCAGGGACATCGGAGAAGTCAGATCTGGTTCGCGTTCGAATGGGCCATTCGTATCGATATCAGCTGGAACGATTTCCATTGGGTAGGAATCCTGACCAGCAGCTGCGGTGAATGGAAATACACCGTTGCGCAGTGAGCGTGGATCGTTCTTGAGCGAGTACAGGTCCATGACAACATCACCGATCTGGAACGTCTTCGACGGCTGGCCGAAGCGATTGTTCAGAACACGGTTCATCACCAGGATAAACTGCTCTTTCCAGTTTACGTTATTGGCGTCGTTCCAAGTGATGGTCAACCCAGATAGATCGGTGCCACGAGAATCTAACAGTCGTTCTGATGTAGATACGCTGTTGATCTTGACGAGACCACGAACAGGGATGTTACGCGTTGCCTTGTACGAAATCAGCTTTGCCAGGCGTAGGATGGATTGCTTACGCTGGGCAGTCGTGATGAAGTTCTCATGGGCTACCATGTCGACACGGTATGCTAGCTGTTCTGCGATGTACGCGAACATCTCCAGCATAGCGATGTATTCAGACGACTCGATATAGTCGTTGAAAACTTCCGGGTAATACGTACGTGTGTAGTCGATCAGCGACTGCTTGATACTGTCGAAGTCGTATGATACAAAGCTGACTTCTGAAAAAGCCTGGTAAATCTTTTCCCAGGTCTCTGCTGCGTAGGTTGTGCGAAGCGCCATAAATATGATCCTATTAAACTGATTTCTTATTTATGAGGAATCTGCTTCCTCGAAAGTGCCCAATGAAACTGAACGAACTCCTCGCCGAAACCCAAGTAGATACAGGACTGAAGAACAAGTCTGAGAAATCTAAAATTGGGCTATCAACTCTCCGTGCTGTCTATAACCGTGGTCTTGCCGCGTATCGAACTAGCCATCGACCTGGCACTACTGCTCCACAGTGGGCAATGGCCCGTGTGAACAGTTTCATTTCCGGTAGTGGCGGTGCTCGCAAGGCAGATAAAGACTTGTGGGATAAGCGCAAGAAATTGGATGAAGAGGTCACGGAATCAGAGCAGAAGCGCCGGCAAGAGCTCTATGCCAACTGGCGGAAGCTCATCAACATGTCTGCTTCATCGGTAGAAGCTTTCAAGAAAAGCCAGACTGAAAAGGGTAAGTCGGATCCGAAGAAGCATCCTGGTATGAAGCGCGGTAAAGCTGCTTCGCTCGGTATCTCATCGGGTGTTCAAAGCGCTGATTGGATCATCAAGATGAAGAACACTCCGAACAAGGATTGGACACCTGAGATGTGGAAGTGGGCCGGGAAGCAAGTTAGCTTTGTATCTCGCATGCTAGGTAATTCAGGTCCGTTGAAAGACGAGAACGGCGAACCTACCCGGAAACTTCTGAGCCTTAAAATCTGGGGCCACAACCCATCATGAAGCGGTAGGGAACTCAAGGCGTAATGTCTCAACAGTGCCTAGTTCCACGTATTTCAAGTCAATAAATGCAACGATAGCATTGTTGTCTGGTAGAGCCATAACTGCCAGGTCTACCAACTCAACCCGAACGTCGTAATCAATCACTGCCTTAAGATCTTCTTCAACCGCCGACAGCGTGAGTTGGTCAAGTGGTTCGAAAGCCATGAGTGGAATCCTAGTGCCAAAGTCTGGCAGCATCACACGTTCACCCTTTAAAGTGTAGATGTGATTCAGCAGGTCGCGTACAATCAGGTCTTTGCCTGTGAGCTGAAACCCTTTGCTGGTCGGGTTGAATGTAGAAAATCCTAGGTAACGTGACGCCATTTATTTCTTCCAGTTCTTGCCCCTGGTTCCCTTTGTTGCAGGGCGTTCCCAAGGTTCGTGGTTCGGTGTAATTTCTGGCTTATCGGCACACTTAGCTTTTGCAGCCTTCGCCCCGTTCAACGAGATGTTAGTTGCTGTGACCAAGAGAGGAGCGGCCGCGAGTACATTGAATACCCCAGAGCTTTCAATATTTAGGACCTTACCGGAAATTGAAACATCGTCACATGCAGAGATACGTGCATGGCCAGCGGCAGCGATATTTACGTTCTTGCCGGCCGTGATGTTCACATTGCCATTCGCAGAAAGGTTCATGTCTACACCAGCTGAAACCGAAACAGATGCGGCGCCATACATGTGGATGTGACCGTCAGCGTCCATTTCCACCCAGGTTTTACCTTTGGCTGTCGACATGTAAATGCGTTCATTGGCGTCATCAAAAATGATCTGGTGGCCATCAGCTGTTTTCAGACGTAGACGCCCAGTTGTAGGATTGTCCTGGAAGATTAGCGCATGGCGACCTGGGGTAGACAAGCAATATGTTTGTGGGTCCAACCCGTCACCTTGAACTGCTTGTTGGTAGCCTTGCGTTCCGTCTCGGACGTCAGCACCTTGTGCAACCGAACGCTCATATGCTCCACGAGTCTGGGCTTCGTCGGAATCCAACTGTCCGCCGAATTGGGCTTTCAAATTATTCGTTTGTGGTTGAACCGGGTCGAATGTATCGCTGATTGGCACTGGCCCGAGATCAGGGCGATTACGTCCTACTGGCAGGGAGCGATTTCCGTGTGGGCTAAAAATGGAACCGAGATACAGACGCATGTTCACATCACCATACATCATGGCAACAACTACGCGTGCACCCACTTTTGGAATTGCCCAAAAGCCGTAAGAGTGAAGGCCTTCACTGACCGTACCGCTTGATCCGCCTGGGAAAGAGTTTGTCTGCCCAGCGAATGGTGACATGTATGTTGCCCAGGGAATCAACTCGACGTCGTAATCTTCTCCATCAACAGCAGGGCACCAGATCTTGACGCGACCCATCTGCTGCGGGTCATTAGTCGCCAGGACAATGCCGTCAACAATATTGTATTGCATCAGTTGCCTCCCGGTAGTTGAAGCTTATTCATACCGAAAATATTATGTGAATACAGTTCCAGTTGTTGGGTGAAGCTGTTCCGCTCAATAATGTTTGTTACCTTGAACACAACATAGAAATTGTCGATCAGCAGTTTGTGGGCAAAGTCCTCACCAGGTTTTGGCAAACCTGTGCGGTCATCTACGTTCGGGCCCATGACATTCACTCGGGCAAACACAGGTGAGACTGCGTAATTTGCAGGACCCAAAGTCTTTGCAACCCTGAATGTACTACCCCGTTGCTCAAATTCCTCAACCTTGCCGCCAGCTATGTCAGTGTGAACGTTACCTGCCAGAATCTTTTGCTCAAATGAATTACGGTAAGCTCCGTGTTTACCAGTATTTTTATTAACGACTACACCAGTAGTCGTCGGAGCTTGTGCAGCAGGCGCGTCACCAACAGGCGGATGTTCTAGGAAACTGTTCTGATTAAACTTGAGCATGATGTCTGGATTGCCACGAATAGTCAGAATGGCAGTGATTGGTGCCATTGCATAATACATAGACAGGTTGCGCATGTAATCGTTCGATGCCTTGACAGCCGCGAGTGTCGCGTCCGTTGCAAGAATCGCCGAGTACTGTCTGTAATTCTCCAGTTCCTCTTTACTCTTTTTAGGCATCAGAATCGCGTCGTATGCCCTTGCAGTAATCAACCCGCTGCGTTCATCTTTAACATTTTTGAGTTTCGAATTAGGCTGGACGTTTGCAATTACGCCGCCGATACCTGGTCCGAGATTCAATTGGGATGCCAGCATGAATTGCAGGTCCTGAAGTTTCAGGTCGAAATTCAACACGTCTTTGTTATTGCCGGTGAAGATGTAATCGAACTCCATGAAGTTCTTAGGGACGCGCCGGCCGTTTTCAATCGGCTGATAGAACCTATTATCACCCTCGGAAACAGTTTGTGTGTCACCCTCAATAACAATGTTTGGAACTTCAAAGGGCACTACGTCAATGTGCACCATAATCGAGTCATCGTCGCTCGTGAGTCCAACAAAGTGTTTGTAGAATGTAACTGACGGGGTCTTGCCTGCATTTTTCTTACCAGCACCCAATTCAGCAATTCCAGGAACTTGTTTGAAAATGAGATCAAGAACTTCAGTAATCTGGCGATCAGTTTCCACGCTGACGTGTGTATCCTTGATTGTTGCTGGCTTAGCTACCTCCAATTTTTGTGGAGGTTGGCCAGCCTTCTGGCGTTGTTCTTCAGCGTTCTTTGCGGCATTTGCTTCTGCCTTCTTAGCATCGTCCTGAATTTTTTGTGCTGCGGCTCTCTTTGCAGCATCCTGCTCGTCTAGTTTCTTGTGTACAATTTCGGATGCATCAGCGGTGCCGGCGCCGACAAGCTGCATAGTCTTCCATTCTTCTGGTAACGTAATCTGGTAACGCACGAGCCGGCCATACTTCTTGTCGCCAGTTGTAGTTCGGCCGGATTCTTTGAAAGCTTTTTGAACTTCGTTAAAATAAGTCTGTGAAACTAGGTTTAACTGATCTTCGAACGACTCAACAACTGCGCCAAGGGTATTCACACCCTTCTTGAAGTAGTTGTGGGCATTATGGATATTCAACCAGCGATGGTTGGCTGTAACATCGAAGTTCATGTTTGGCATAAACTCAGCGGTGTATGTACCCTTCTGTGCATCGAGGTTCAATTCGAGTTTCGTGAGGTGCATAGGAATTGTAATAGATTGCACTGTCTCAGTCTTGCCGCCGTCTGTGTGACCAACGAATACGACACGATGCATAAAAATCATGCCATCAAAGTTCGTTTCCATTTTTTCGTTCATCAGCCATTGAATGAAGTTGATGAACGAAATTCCGACTGCATCCATGATAATCATGTCCACTTTAGTCGCAAGGTTACCATGAGACCCGCGCTTTTCAAGGCCGTTGATCAAAACCTCGTACTGGAGTTTCTCAACACTGAATTGGGCAAACCTCCGGGTGTCAATAACCAGGAACGCTGTGTTACCATTACCGTATGGCACAGCGTTACCAAGTTTCTCGACTTGGTCAATCGCCATGAGCGTTGGGGCATTCTGCGGTGCGTTCATGAAGTCTTTTGCTGCTTCAGTTGTACGGCATGCCAGGAGAATGTGATGAATTGAATACGTTGAAAACTTATCCAGCGGATTTGCTAACGTGGTGTTCTTAGTGGATTTTGAAATCATATGTCTTATACAAGTGGAAGAATGGAGACTGGGGCTTGACGAGTTGATGGTACACCACCGGTACGGCCGTCAAGCATTGCATCTACTCTTTCTGAGGATGGAATATAAATTTTTGCGCCTTCGACAATCTCTGCATACGGGTCGAGGATCTTGTTGTATTGCGCGATTACCCACCAGAGACGCGGTTCGCCCAGGAACATAGCAGCAATCAGATCAAGTCGGCCTTGTGTTCGTTGGTCCACTGTGTACAGGCTGTCTTCCCCGTCCGAGGTGAAAACATTACGCTCCCACCATTCAAGACGATTGTCGCTTACTTCTGTTACCCCGCCAGAGCTGTAACGGCTCTTGCGGCGGAGAACACTATTCTTTTCGCTCATGACTTACCACCCGGCTTAACGGCTTGTGCCTTTGGATCGTTGAATGCAGCTGTGAGATTACCTTTACGATAATCTTCCAGGCTAAACTGGTTGAACTGATCGATCGAGAAGCTTTCTACGAGTTGGATTGGTACCGACAAAATCGTAGGGAACGGAATCGGTTTTCCGTCAGGACCGGGAATACCGGTTGAAACGTAATCGACGTCTTTTGGCCATGACCAGTTGAGAGATGTAATTACAACTGGTACTGGCCCAATCAGATTACGAAGACCTGAAAGCATCAGCGTCGGCGGCGGTGCACCAAGACGCCCAGGATAAGTTGCGCTAGTGCGCTTACCATAAAACGGTTTCGTCCAGCCGCGTAGTGTCATCAGATATTTGTAATTCTGTGCAGCCTCAGCAGAATTGCGAGATACAAACATTGCGTTCAATTGCCACTGTGTCGATGAATTACCTTTGTATTTCTGAAAAGCACCTGGGAATTGAGGAGGTGCAAGGGCCTCGTATTCAACCGTGTGTTGTTCAACAATTTCTGGCAAGACCTCGAAGATGACGATGCTGTTGTCAGGATCTGACAGAAGTTTCTCTTCGAGAATTACCTTGTGACTACTGGTGTTTGCCGATGCGCCCGTAGCAGCTTTTACCTGCGATGCTGTCGCGGTTGCTTCGCTGCTCCGAACGCTCAGCTTAGACAAATCTGCAAGTGCATCCTTGTTAATTGGTAATGGCGCGCCAGTCTGATCTCCAGCCTTCATACCTTCAGCGCGAACAACAAGCGCATTCATGTGAACGAAGCTCTTTGCATTTGCTGCGATCTTTTGGAAGTTCCCAGTCCCGCCTATTGTCTCTGACAGGAATGTGGATGCTTCAGCCAGCCGCTTCTTTCCATCATTCATGACGAAACTTACTGTATCGTCAGATACTCCCTTGCCGGTAATCCAGTCGCCGCTGGCACCACCACCGTCGAATGTTCCGCCTCCTGGCTTAAGTATTGGCATCGGGTTTCTCCTCTGAATCCATGGAAGCTTTGACCTTATCAAACATCATCTTGGCCAGCTTTGGTTTGTTTCCCAGACCAACAATCTGAGCGAACTCTTCTTCGTATCCTAGTTCTACTGCGCGGCGTGCCATCGAGCCAGACACTTCGGAAGTATCCAGGTCAGTGCCGTTCTTGAGAGCATCAAGTGCCTGCTCCATCGCGCCGCTTTTCTTTTCTTGTTCTGCTCGTTCAAGGCCGATAGCAATGTGCTTGATCTTGGAACCATCTACCTTCGTGAAGTACTTGTCCAGCAGACCCATGTACTTGTCGATCCGATCGGAACCTGCAGCAATGGCTACCGGTTCGTATCCAGCTGCGCGTACAGCTTCAAATGCAGCGAAGGCAGATGGGGCTGTAACGAAGATCACCCCGTTAGCTTTGCCGGAACTGCTCATGAACTTGATACGTTCTTCCGCCGTCAATGGGTTGTGCTGTTTGTCTTGCGAAGTCTTTTCACCTTCAACCACTACTACAATCGGAGTCGCTGAGAGCTTGAGATCAGGATTTTTCCGGATGTAGCTCTTCATGGTGTCGATCACCTTGTAATGTCCGGACGTCGGTGGATTCATTCGCCCAACCATTACGGCTGCGCGAACCTTCTGTTCACCGACTGTTGCTTCAAATAGTTCTTCCATGATTCTCTGTCTCTACGTTGGGTCTCATATTTATGGGTACTGATCAAACGTCTCGATTCACAAAAAAGTTTGCAAAGTGCTACTAAATCTGGTATAGTATCACTACGTCGTTGCTAACACCTGCATAAGAGCGGGAAAGGAAATACCATGACGACGAAATCAACTGTACCCACAAAACGAGCCAAATCTACTAGTACTAAAACGCATTATGTTACAAATGCGCAGCTTATGGAGGCTATTGCAGCCGACAAAGCAAATGGTAATAAGTTAAGCCCGAGGCTTGCTAAGTACCTCTTTATGATTGCTGAACGTTACTCGTTCATCCCATCATTCGGACAATATACCTTTCGTGAAGACATGGTGTCTTTTGCGGTTGTTAACCTGTGTGCAAACTGGCACAAGTTCGATCCTGAAAAATCAGACAACCCATTTGCGTTCTACACGACTGCGGCATATCGTTCATTCCTGCAATATCTTGCTGACGAGAAAAAGCAACGAGATATCCGAGACCAGATGCTGGTCGATGCTGGAGCGAATCCATCGTTCTCTTTCCAGGAGCGTGCACGGTCTTCTGCCACATCAGACGACACTGCGTTCAGTACTCCTTCTGGAGAATAACAATGAAGCTGACATCCGAATATAAGAAGATCACGAAGCTTGCTATGTTCACCGATATTCACTTCGGTGCCCGTAACAATTCGGATCAACACAACTTAGATTGCCTCGAGTACATCGACTGGTTCATCAAGATGGTGAAAGAAGAGAAGCCGTCACACATTGCATTCCTCGGAGACTTCTTCGAGAACCGCAACGCAATCAATGTACGTACAATGGATCGTGCGTCTGAAGGTTGCCGCAAGCTGAATGCACTGGGTATTCCAATTATCTGGATCGTGGGCAACCACGATCTGTACCACCGCCAAGACCGCACGATTTTCTCAACCGATATCTTCCGTGATCTTGACAACTTCCTCCTGGTTTCCGAACCGATGGAACTGAACAAGGATTGGTTCGTTGCACCGTACATGTTCCGGAACGAATACCCAAGCCTGGTAAGCGACATTAACTCGCACAAGTATGTACTCGGCCACTTCGAGTTCCGTAACTTCGTTGTGACAGGTGACAGCCGAGTAATGGAACACGGGCCTGATGCTTCTGATTTTGCCAGTCCAGATTACATTTTCTCTGGCCACTATCACAAGCGCCAAGTGAACAACAACATCATCTACATCGGCAACACGTTCCCTACAAACTTCGGTGATGCTGGTGACGCTGCTCGTGGAATGTGTGTCTTTGATGTGGCAAACGATGAAGTGTACTTCCATGACTGGGAAGGTTCGCCTCTCTTCTTCAAGACCCGTTTGACCAGGGTCATTGGTGGAGAATCGGAATTCCCTGCAAAGGCACGTGTTCGTTGCGTGCTGGACATGGACATTGGTTACTCGGATGTGCAAACACTCCGGGACGAAATGATCAAAGGTTTGAATCTCCGTGAGTTCTCGGTTGAAGAGGACATGGCGGCACGAAAAGAAATGATCACTGAAGGTTTAGATATTACCGAGGGTGACCTCGATTTGTCTTCCCTAGATAATACCGTTCGGCAACTAATTACAGAAGGTGTCTCTGCTTCTGTTACAATTGATCCTTTGGTATTGATCAAACTGTACGAGGAATTATAATGAGATGGGAAGAATTCTATACCGTCAAAATCGGTGACAAAGTTAAATTGAACACCGAACTTTGGCTTGGTCAGGGCCCGTCGAAACCAAAGATAATTCTGAAAGAAGGAACTGTTTTCACTGTCAATAACGGGCTGAACGGATTCACTAACTATTTCCTATACGTGACTGACGCAGATGGAAAAGACTATAAATTCAAAATTCAATCGTTGGAGAAATATGACGACACGACATTCGCTTAGAAGTCGGAATCTGATCAGGCAGAAAATGGTTAATGACATGGCGGAGTTTCTTGCCGATGCAACCAATAATCAGACCGAAATAAATCTCGCTGAGGTTACTGAAATGCGGAGGCGATTACACCACGCCTTCGCTATCGATAACCAAAAATCTTTTATGGACTACTCATGATAATCAAATCAAAGCGCCACCCAGACCGTAAGCTGCCTCAAATGAATACGGGCTTTTACTACTGCCCGTATATTCCGCTACAAATGCACAAGCCAAAGTTTGCTGAAGATGAAGTTGCGAAAATCCTGGATGGCCCAGTCGAAATCTGTGCTGCACCAGCGATACGAAACGTCGTGATGCCAATCTCGACTACACATGAATTCGAAAGTTTGCAGGACAGTTTCTGGAGTTACAAGCCAGCTGATGAAGAACAGATCATGAAAGAGTTTGCCCTGCTGAAACAGGGTTTCATCTCCCGCGGTCATTTCCTGAAAACAATGGGTTTCACAGAAGGCAATTTTGAATGAGCACTCCCCTGATCTTCAAATCAATCTCAATCCGTAACATGCTGTCTTTCGGTAATGTCGAAAGCATTATCGATTTGGACGGGCAAGGAACCGTTGAAGTCACCGGTCAGAATCTTGACAAAGGTGGTTCCAACGGTGCAGGTAAAACGACGATCATCAACGCGCTGTGCTATGCACTGTACAACAAGCCGTTCGACAACATCTCACTGCAACGACTGATCAACTCGACAAACGCTCTCAAGAATACCCAGATGGAAGTTCGTCTGATATTCGAGAAGGATGGCATCGAGTATGACATCTACCGCGCTCGCGGTGAAGAGTACCGCATCGAAGTTCGCCGTGACGGTGAGGACATCACACCTGGTAAGGGGGTGTACGAAACCGACGACATGATCCTGGAAATCATCGGGATTTCCTACGAGCTGTTCACCAAGACGATCATCTTCTCTGGTAACTCTCCTGCATTCCTCCAGCTACCAATCAACAACCAGCGTCTTCAAATCGAAGAGCTGTTTAAGATCACAATGCTTTCCGACAAGGCAAAGCTGCTGAAGGAAAAGATCAAGTCGACCGAAGGCGACATCAAGGTTGCCGAAGCGGTTGTCAAGCAACAGGAAGTAGCAATCGACCTGCACAAGAAGCATGTTCGCGAAGCTTCCAATCGTGTTGAACGCTGGGAAGAAACCCGTCTTGAAGAGATCGCTGACATCAACGTCACCCTGGCAAAGATTGCCGAGGTAGATTTTGAAGGTGAGCAGGCTCTGCATGACGAGAAGAACCAACTGAGTCAGCGCGGTGCATACCTGGCTGCGAAGCTCCTGCCAGCTCGCAAGGATCGTTCCATTCTGACTGCTGACGTTTCCCGTCTCATGAAAGAACAGGAACACCTGGAAGATGCGAAGTGCCCGTACTGCACCCAGGCTTTTGCAGATGCTCCATCGAAACTGATCGGCATTGTTGCGGCATTGGAAGAAAAGGGTGCCCGCCTGCTCGAGGTTGAAGATACCGTCGGCGAACTCGAGGTGGAAGAAGACACTCGCAAGAGTCGTCTGGGTCAAGTCAACAAGCTCATCAAGCACACGGACCTGAACGAACTCATCGAAGCCCGCACCAATTCAACTGTGCTCCGCAAGAAGGCAGAAGATCTGGCTATTGCAAACAACCCGCACACCGAAGCGTATGAGAAGTTGATTGCCGAAGGTTGTGACAATGTAGACACATCGAAGGTTGATAAGCTCCGTCGTCGTCTGGATCATCAGCAATTCTTGCTGAAGCTCCTGACTGACAAGAATTCGTTCCTCCGTCGTCGCATCATCAACAAATCGATTCCGTTCCTGAACGAGCGATTAAATTATTATACCAATGCCCTTGGTCTCCCGCATGTGGTAAAATTCGATGCTGACATGTCCTGTACCGTTGCCGAGTTCGGCCGGGAACTGGACTTCGGAAACCTTTCGGCTGGCGAGAAGAAGCGTGTGAACACTGCGATGGCTATGGCCTTCCGTGACGTTCTGCATCACCTCCACGCTAAGACGAACCTTCTCATGATCGACGAGCTTGATGGTGCATTGGACGTTCAGGGCATTGATTCCATTATCAAAATCCTGAAAGAGAAGTCCCGTGCAGAAGACATGTCCGTGTTCATCATCTCACATCACCCGTCAATCCAGGGTCGTTTGGATCGTGATCTGCGCATCGTAAAAGAGAACGGCTTTAGTTCTGTGGTTTCTGAATAAATAGCCTGAACACTTACGAGGACATATGAAACTATCCGAAATCAAACTATTCGAGGAACCGATCCCGACCCAAACAGCTGAAGAGGTTTGGGCCGAGAACGAAGCTGACTCAGCCCAGTTCATCACGACTACAGTTTACCACGTTCGTCCTATCGCCAACAAGAAGGGAATGTACGAAGTTCTCTTCGACGACAAAGGAAAGCGCAAAACT
>Ga0326734_1000336_pt1 | contig 13256 bp, 12 predicted proteins | sample 15_GP2_1315_FD_207944 | JGI IMG/M metagenome (GOLD analysis project Ga0326734, IMG submission 207944) | Glacier ice microbial communities from Ngari, Tibet, China - 15_GP2_131.5 | ecosystem: Environmental > Aquatic > Freshwater > Ice > Glacier | place: China: Ngari, Tibet | collected 2018-07-18 | reverse complement strand
GCAAACGACTTGTTTGACGCAAAAATAGCCCTCAACAAGCGCGATTTTGACGCCCGGTTCGACAAGGCCCGCTGGCTGATGGCGCAGCAGCGCTGGACCGACGCGCTGGACGAGTTGCTGGAAATCCTGATGCGCGACAAAGCCTGGAACGACGGGCTGGCGCGCAAGACGTACATCGCCGTGCTCGACATCATGGAGGCCCCCAAGCCCAAGGTCGCCGACGGCCAGATCCCGCCGGAAGATCCGGTGGTGGCCAGCTACCGCCGGCGCCTGAGCAGCGTGGTGCTGAGCTGAGGTTTTGACCGGAAAATACGGCGTAACCGGCTTTGCCGGGCCGCAGGTGTTGCCTCCTTGAGAGGTTCCGGCGGCTCGAAGTGAGCCGAGACAGGCGTGAAACGACCCTTCAAGCCGTCAGCCGCGCCATCGCCTCCTGGTACTTGGCGGCGGTCTTGGCGATCACATCGGGCGGCAGGTGCGGCGATGGCGGGGTCTTGTCCCAGGGCTTGCCGTTGATGCGCACGGCTTCCAGCCAGTCGCGCACGAACTGCTTGTCGTAGCTGGGCGGGTTCAGCCCGGCGGTGTACGCGGCTTCATAGCCTTCCACTGGCCAGTAGCGCGACGAATCGGGCGTCAGCACCTCGTCCATCAGCGTCAGCGTGCCGTGCTCGTCCAGGCCGAACTCGAACTTGGTGTCGGCAATGATGATGCCCTTGGTCAGGGCAAAAGCGGCGGCGGCCTGGTAAATCTCGATGCTGAGTTTTTTGATCTGCGCGGCCAGTTCCGGGCCGACGATGGCCGCCACCTGCTCGTAGCTGATGTTCTCGTCGTGCTCGCCGACTTCGGCCTTGGCGGCGGGGGTGAAGATGGGTTCGAGCAGCTTGCCGGCGTTTTTCAAGCCCGGCGGAAGCGCCACGCCGCAAACGGCCTGGTTGTGCTGGTACTCGACCCAGCCGCTGCCCGCCAGGTAGCCGCGCACCACCGCCTCGACGGGAATGGGTTTCAAACGTTTGACCAGCATGGAGCGGCCGGTGACCTGGGCCAGCTCGTCAGCGGTCACCACGCTTTCGGGCGCTTCGCCGGTCAGGTGATTGGGGCAGAGGTGGCCGAGCTTGTCGAACCAGAACAGCGCCATCTGCGTGAGCAGCGCGCCCTTGCCGGGAATCGGCTCGCCCAGAATCACATCAAAGGCGCTCAGCCGGTCGCTGGCCACCATCAGCAGCCGGTCGGTGCCCACGGCATAGTTGTCGCGCACCTTGCCCCGCGCCAGCAAAGGCAGGGAAGTCAGGGCCGAGGTATGGAGGGCGGGATTCGTGGTGGTCATGCGGGTCTGCGGGTTGTAAGGTGAAAAGCCCGTGCGACGCGGGGCGGGCACGGGCTTTGAATTATCGCCAATCGGGCGGAGCGGGTCGCCCGGCGGCCGGGTCAGCGAACGACTTGCGCCAGCTCGCCCTTGACATACTGCGCCGCCATCACCGACAGGCTGCGGCCCTTGATGCCGGCGGCCTGGCCTTCGCAGCCGAACTCGATGTAGCGCTGCTTGCAGATCGCCTTGGCGGCTTCTCTGGCGGGCTTGAGCCATTCCCGGGCATCGAACTTGTCCGGGTTTTCGGTCAGGAACTTACGCACCGCAGCGGTCATGGCCAGGCGGATGTCTGTGTCGATGTTGATCTTGCGCACGCCGAACTGGATGGCTTTCTGGATTTCCTCGACCGGCACGCCGTAGGTTTCCTTCATGTGGCCGCCATACTGGTTGATGGTGGCCAGCAAATCCTGCGGCACGCTCGACGAGCCGTGCATCACCAGGTGGGTGTTGGGAATGCGGCGGTGGATCTCCTTGACGCGCTCGATGGCCAGGATGTCGCCAGTGGGCTTGCGCGTGAACTTGTAGGCGCCGTGGCTGGTGCCGATGGCAATCGCCAGCGCATCGAGCTGGGTGCGCTTGACGAACTCGGCCGCTTCCTCGGGGTCGGTCAGCAGCTGGTCGTGCGTCATGACGGCGTCGGTGCCGTGGCCGTCTTCCTTGTCGCCCTGCATGGTTTCCAGGCTGCCGAGGCAGCCGAGTTCGCCCTCGACCGACACGCCGGTGGCGTGCGCCATGTCCACCACCTTGCGGGTGACCTCGACGTTGTAGTCGAAGCTGGCGATGGTCTTGCCGTCGGCCTCCAGGCTGCCGTCCATCATGACCGAGCTGAAGCCCAGGTCGATCGCGCCCTGGCAGACGGCCGGGCTCTGGCCGTGGTCCTGGTGCATGACCAGCGGAATGTGCGGATAGGCCTCGACGGCGGCCAGGATCAAATGCTTGATAAACGCTTCACCGGCGTACTTGCGGGCGCCCGCGCTGGCCTGCAGGATGACCGGTGCCCCCACCTCGTCGGCGGCAGCCATCACGGCCTGGACCTGCTCCAGGTTGTTGACGTTGAAAGCCGGAATGCCGTAGCCGTTGACGGCGGCGTGGTCCAGCAATTCGCGCATCGAAACAAGTGCCATGATTGAGAATCTCCTGAAAGTTAGAAAGCCGAAGAAAACAGGGGTGATGGCAGGCCAATGGCCAAGCGGTGCCGAGGGGCTGGCCGGTGGTAACCGCACGGTAACCTGGCTGCAACCTTAACCCTCATTCTACTGTTTGCCAATAGTCCGTTGGATCACGCCACCGGCGGAAAACGCAGGCGATACGCGCGGCTGAAGGGCGCCGTTGGCGCATGCGGCCCGAAGCTGCCGCCGTGAATGGCCATTACCCGGCCCACGATCTGGTGGCCCAGTCCCAGGCGTTCTGGCGATCCCAGGGGGAAAGCGGCTTCCAGGCCGCGGCGCCCGCCGTCATCGCACACCTGCAGCCAAGGCCGGCCTGCGTCGAGCCCCCACTGGACGCACACCGCCGTGTCGCGCGGGGTGTGCTGCAAGGCGTTGTCAATCAAATTGCGCAGGGCCAGCTCCAGCAGCAGGGGGTGCGCCATCACCGGCTGGTGTTCACTGCCCTGAACACTCAACCGGTGGCCGCTTTGCCAGGCCGCTTGCGCATGGCCAGCCACCACCTGCCGGGCCAGTTCTGCCAGGTCCAGCGGCACCAGCGCCTGCTGCATGCCGGCCGGTCCGGTGCGCGCCAGGGTCAGCAGCTGGCTGATGACATGGCCTGCGCGCAAGGCGTCGGCGTTGATCTGCTGCAGGGCGGCGGCTTGGGCCGCTGCGGGCAAAGCGCCCCGAAGCGCTGCCGCCTGCAGGGCAATGGAGGCCAGCGGGGTGCGCAGTTCATGGGCGATTTCACTGGCCAGCTGGCGCTCGTGCTCCAGCGCCGCTTGTTGCTGGCCCAGCAGGCGGTTGATGGAACGCGCGACGGAATTGAATTCGCGGTAGGGGTGCAGGGCCTGCAGGCGGGCGGCCCGGTCGCCTTCCAGCGCCTCCACATCGCGCGAAAGCGCCTGGAGCGGCCGCAGCCCCCGCAAGATGGCCGCACCCAGCGCCAGTGCCACCACGGGCAGCAGCCACAGGGCGGGACCGGCCAGCTGGCCGGCAACATCCTGCGCGAGCTCTTCGCGTTCCTCGATTTTCACCAGCACCATCACCTGCCGGCTGTGCACGCCATCCCACTGGGAAAAGCTGCGCCATGGAACCGCCGGCGTTCCCAGCAGCAGATCGGCAAAGCCGCCCTGCTCGGCAAAAGGCGGCACGGGCGCTTCGCCGGAGCGTGTCAGAAGGTGGCCCCCGGCATCGCGCACCAGCACGCTCAGGGAAAACTGGTAGTCGTGCGTTTTCAAGCTGTCCAGGGCAGGACGACCTTTGTTCAAGTGCGCCTGGCGGTCCGGTTCAAGTGGCTTTTGCGAAAAAGACGGCAAATCCAGCGCCAGCAGCAGCGCCGCCGTTCCCGCCAGGTGCCCGTCGGTCAGCTCATCGGCTTCATGCAAGGCGGTGCGGTGGCCGACCACGAAAAACCCGGCCCACACCAGCAGCAGCGCACCCAAAACACCCAGCACCAGGCGGTGGGTCAGGGAAGCCTGGCGGCCAGGCAGCTGCGTCATGGCGAATCTTCCTGTGGAATGAAATAACCCACGCCGCGCAGCGTCTGGATCAGCGAGTCGCCCAGCTTGCGGCGCAGGTGGTGAACATGGACTTCCACCGCGTTGCTGCCCACGGCATCTTGCCAGTTGTACAGCCGCGCCTCCAACTGCTGGCGCGACAGCACCCGCCCGCGGGACTCCAGCAAGAGCAGCAGCAAGGCAAATTCGCGCGGCGTCACGTCAATCGGCTGGCCGGCCCGCCGCACGGTGTGGGCAGCCGGGTCCACCACCAGTTTGCCATGCACCAGCAGGGGGTGGGCGCGACCGCCGGCCCGGCGCAGCAGCGCACGCATCCGGGCTTCCATCTCGTTCACGTCAAACGGCTTGACCAGGTAATCGTCGGCCCCCAGGTTGAGCCCGAGGATGCGGTCCGCCACCTGATCGCGCGCTGTCATGATCAGCACCGGCGTGAGGATGTGGGGCAAGCCGTCCGCGGCGGTGGGCGCCTGCCGGATGCGCTGCACCAGCTGGCTGCCGTCACCGTCGGGCAGGCCCAGGTCCAGCAGCACCAAATCGAACGGCTCGCTGCGCAGGGCAGCCCAGGCGCTGGCCAGCGTGCCGCACACATCGACCGCATAGCCCCGCTGCTGCAGATTGGCCTGCAACCCGGCGGCAATGCCCGTGTCGTCTTCCACCACCAGGATTCTCATGGGGCCATTGTCCATACCCTGCAGCTGGTTTGCAGCCCAGTGCCTGGTTTTAAGAATGACTTAAGGCGCGGCCGTTACCGTTGCCGCACTCCACCATGAAACCACATGCCTGATTTTTCATTCTCCGCGGCGCCCGCCGTTTCTGCCCCCCTCCTTCCGCGCACCCGCTTTCTACACTGGACGCTGGGCAGCTTTTTCCTGCTGCTGCTCTGGGATTACTCAGGGTTTGACCTGGCCATGGCCCACTGGTTTGGCACTGGCAAAGGCTTTGCACTGGAAAGCCACTGGCTGTGGCGCAAGCTGCTGCACGACGACATCCGCCTGTGGCCCTGGGTGCTGGAACTGGGCCTGCTGGTCGGTGTGCTGGTGCCCTGGGGCCGCCTGAAACGCCTGCCCATGGCGCGCCGCGCCCAGTTTGCCCTGACGACGCTGGCAGCGCTGCTGACGGTCTCGACCATCAAGCTGCACAGCCACACCAGCTGCCCCTGGGACCTGCAGGCTTTCGGCGGCGTGGCGACTTACGTGTCGCACTGGGCCTGGGGCGTCAGCGACGGCGGCGGCGGCGGCTGCTTTCCGGCCGGCCACGCGTCGGCAGGCTTTGCCTTTATCGGCGGATTTTTCGCCTTCAGGCACCAATTTCCCAAAACGGCCAGGTGCTGGCTGGCGGTCGCCATGGTGGCCGGTTTTGTCTTTGGACTGGCCCAGCAGGTTCGCGGCGCGCACTACATGAGCCACACCCTCTGGACCGCCTGGCTGTGCTGGACGGTAGCGGCCGGTGTGGATGCGGCGGTCAGCCGCTTGACTGCACAAAGCCGCTCACGCGTGCCAGGACCGGTGCCCGGCTTCTAAGCACCCAGGCCATCGAAGCCACCAGCGTGACATGGCTGACACCGTCCAGCAGCGCAGACTCGACCCGCACACCACTGGCCCGCAGGCGCTGCGCCATGGCGGCCGTGCTGCGCTGCGGGTTGACCACGCTGTCGTGCAGCGGTGCCAGCAACAAGGCCGGCGGCGAGGCCGGCGACACATACCGGAGCGGCTGGCTGTCGGGCGACGTTTCAGGCCAGTTGAAAGCCACGCGGGTCTGGGGGTCGCCAATTGGCAGAAAGTCGTAAGGGCCGGCCAGCCCGATCCAGCCCGCCAGCCGCGCAGGCGACAGGCCAACCGCTGCCAGCCAGCGCGCGTCCAGCGCCACCATGGCCGCGTTGTAGGCCCCGGCGCTGTGGCCCATGACAAAAATGCGGCGGCTGTCGGCGCCGTAGAGGGCGGCATGGTCAAACGCCCAGCGCACGGCGCTGGCGCTGTCCTGAACAAAGGCGGGGTAACGAAAAGACGGGCTCAGGCGGTAGTCGGCGACCACCGCGACGATGCCTTGGGAGGCCAGCGCCTCGCCGACAAAGCGGTAGTCGCCGCGCTCGCCCGACGACCAGCTGCCGCCATAGAAAAACACCACCATCGGCGCATTTTCCAAGTTTTCCCTCGGCTGGTACACGTCGAGCAACTGGCGCGCGTCCGGCCCGTAGGCCACGCCTTGGGTGCGCCGGTAGGTGTCGCTGGGAACGATGGCGTTCAGCAGGTCCACGCCCGAGCAGGCGGTGAGCAGCGCCGGCAGCATGGCAAAAAAGGAGCGTCTGGGCAAGGTGGCAACGTCAATGTTCATGGAACAGTGAGGTACGCAGCAACGCCGCATCTGGATTCAAACCTGGCTGGGTGCACGCAGATGGCGGGGCAGCACGCCAGCCTCAGCCGCACTCCCTTTGCTTTTTTACGCCACGCGGCAGATCTTCAGCATGTTGGTGCCGCCCGGCGCGCCCATCGGCTCGCCGCAGGTGATGGCGTACACATCGCCGCTCTGCACGATGTCCAGGCGGAGCAAATGGCCTTCGGCCTGGTCGAGCGCGGTGTCGCGGTCAGCGCTGTTGTCCATCAGGATCGGGTGAACGTTGCGGTAGATCGCCATCTTGCGCTGGGTTTCCAGGCGCGGCGTCAGCGCGTAGATCGGCACATGGATGTCGTGCCGGCTCATCCACAGGGCGGTCGAGCCGCTGTCGGTCAGCGCCACAATCGCCTTGGCGCCCAGATGGTGGGCGGTGAGCAGCGCGCCCATGGCGATCGACTGGTCGATGCGCGTGAAGGTCTTGCCTGAAAAATCGGCGCTCAGTTCCTTGTATTCGGCTTTCTCGGCTTCTTCGCAGATCTTGGCCATTTCCTCGACGGTTTCCAGCGGGAAGCGGCCGGCGGCGGTCTCGGCGCTGAGCATCACCGCGTCGGTGCCGTCGAGCACGGCATTGGCCACGTCGCTGACCTCGGCGCGCGTGGGCACCGGGTTCAAAATCATGCTTTCCATCATCTGCGTGGCGGTGATGACCACCTTGTCGGCGGCCCGGGCCATCTTGATCATGCGTTTTTGCAGGGCCGGCACGGCGGCATTGCCGACCTCGACCGCCAGGTCGCCGCGCGCCACCATGATGCCGTCGCTGACCTTGAGGATCTCTTCCAGCTTCGGAATCGCCTCGGCGCGTTCGATCTTGGCGATCAGGCCGGGCTTGTGCCGGTACGGCGCGGCGGCCACGTTGCACAGCTGGCGCGCCATTTCCATGTCGGTGGCGTTTTTCGGAAAGCTCACGGCCACGTAGTCGGCTTGAAAGCTCATGGCGGTCTTGATGTCCTCCATGTCCTTGGCCGTCAGGGCGGGCGCGGTCAGGCCGCCGCCCTGCTTGTTGATGCCCTTGTTGTTCGACAGCTCGCCGCCCAGCTTGACGGTGGTGTGCACCTCCTCGCCGCGCACCGCGTCGATCACCAGCACGATCAGGCCGTCGTTCAGCAGCAGCACGTCACCCGCCCGCACGTCGCGCGGCAGTTCCTTGTAGTCCAGGCCCACGCCCCGGATGTCGCCCGGCTCGGTGCGGGACGCGTCGAGGATGAATTTTTCGCCCGGCACCAGCAGGACCCGGCCTTCGGCGAACTTGCCGACGCGGATTTTCGGCCCCTGCAGGTCGGCCATGATGGCCACTTCCCGCCCGACGCGCTGGGCCACTTCGCGCACCAGGCCAGCAAGGTTGATGTGGTCCTGCGCCAACCCATGGCTGAAGTTCAGGCGCACCACGTTGACGCCGGCGCGGATTATTTTCTCCAGCAGGACCGGGTTGCTGGAAGCCGGTCCAAGGGTGGCAACAATTTTGGTGGCGCGCAGCGTCATGGGGGTGTCTCCGGGTAATTTAGTTTCCGGTTTATACATGAACCTGGTTACGAAACAGGTACCAGACCACGGACAGGGCCAGTGCGGTGCACGGTGTTCCAGCCCCGGGTGGAAAAGCCATTTCTACAAGAAAAACAGGCTGTTTGCGCTTATATGGCCACGACACCTTGCTATCAAAAAATTAGCAACACTGGTCAGCCAGCAGCCCGCTTCTGCAAAATCTCGAAAGCCGGCAGGGTCTTGCCCTCCAGCACTTCCAGGAAAGCGCCGCCGCCGGTGGAGATGTAGCCCACGTCTTGTTCAATGCCGTACTTGGCAATGGCCGCCAGCGTGTCGCCGCCGCCGGCAATGCTGAAGGCGCTGGAGTCGGCAATCGCGCGGGCAATGCCTTCGGTGCCTTGGGAAAAAGCGTCGAACTCGAACACGCCGACCGGGCCGTTCCAGACAATGGTGCCGGCGGCCTTCAGTTGCGCGGCCAGGCGGGCGGTGGTGTCGGGGCCGATGTCCAGGATCAGGTCGTCGTCCTCGACGTCGCCGGCTTGCTTGACGGTGGCGGGCGCATCGGCAGCAAAGGTCTTGGCGCACACCACGTCGGTGGGGATCGGCACTTCGGCACCGCGCGCCCGCATGGCCGAGATCACGGCCGTGGCGTCGGCCAGCAGATCGGGCTCGGCCAGGCTTTTGCCGATGTTCAGGCCGGCAGCCAGCATGAAGGTGTTGGCAATGCCGCCGCCGACAATCAGCTGGTCGACGTTTTCGGCCAGCGCCTTCAAAATGGTCAGTTTGGTTGACACCTTGCTGCCGGCGACGATGGCTACCAGCGGCCGCTTCGGATCGGCAAAGGCGGCAGTGATGGCGTCCATTTCAGCGGCCAGCAACGGCCCGGCGCAGGCAACGGGCGCGTACTGGGCAATGCCATAGGTCGAGGCTTCGGCCCGGTGCGCGGTGCCGAAGGCGTCGTGCACGAAGATGTCGCACAAAGCGGCCATCTTGCGGGCGAGCGCGTCGTCGTTTTTCTTCTCGCCCTTGTTCAGCCGGCAATTTTCCAGCAGCACCAACTGGCCGGGCTGCACGTCCACGCCATCGGTCCAGCTGGAAACAACCGCAATCTCGCGCTGCATCAGCGCGCCCAGCCGCTGGGCCACCGGCGCCAGCGAATCGGCCGGCTTGAACTCGCCTTCCACCGGCCGGCCAAGGTGCGACGTGACCATGACCGCCGCGCCGGCATCGAGCGCCATCTGCAGGCACGGCACCGAGGCGCGGATGCGCGTGTCTTCGGTGATGGCGCCGCTGGCGTCCTGGGGCACGTTCAGGTCGGCGCGGATGAACACGCGCCGGCCCGCCACCTGGCCGCTGGCGCACAAATCGGAAAAACGGATGAAATTCATGGACAACTTCCAAAGGACGACGGTTGAATAGGCCGCTGACAGACGGCCGGGCTGGAATTGTAGGCGGGGGCCTGGTTACCCCAGGCCCCGATACGCGCTACCAGCCCAGGCCCAGGTGCAAGGCCAGGTACACCGCCATGCCGCTGACGATGGTGCCCAGCACGCCGCGGCGCCAGAAGAACCAGGCCACGCCGGCTGCCGTGCCGAACAGCCGGGCATCCTGCCAGGTGCCGATCAGGTGGCCCTTGGTCATGACGATTTCAGGCACGATGACGGCTGCCAGCGCGGCTATGGGCGCGTAGTCCAGCCCGCGCCGGGCCCAGTCGGGCAGCACCCAGGGCTTGCTCGACAAAAAGAAAAAGCACCGGGTGAGCACCGTGACCCCGGCCATGCCGACGATGGTTGCGACGGTCCAGAGGTCGGTCTGGTTCATGGCACATTCCCAGAACCGGCGCCAGCGCCAGCTTCGGCCTTCGGGGTCCGGGCCGCCGGCCGCAGACCGGCGCCTTCCAGCATCAGGCAAACCACCACCGCTGCTGCAATGGCCACCAGGATGTTGAGCTTGAGCGGCAGTGCGAATGCAACCACCGCCGCAGTGCCCGCCACCACTGCCGCAATGATGCGCAGGCGGGTGGTGACCAGAGAAAAAGAAATGCCGAGCAGCGCCAGGGTGCCCGCAAAACCCAGCCCCCAAGCGGTCGGGATGAAATTGGCCAGCGCGATGCCGACCAGGCTGCTGCCGACCCAGTTGCCCCAGCACAGCCCGCAATTTCCCGCCAGGTAGGCCTGCTGCGCCAGCTGCTGGTCCGGCGCGTTGCTGGGGGCGGGAAAGCGCTGCACAAACAGCATATAGCTCAGGTCGGTCGTCAAAAAACCGGTCAGCAGGCGCTGCCAGCGCGGCAGATGCATCAGGTAGTCGCGCAGATGGGCGCTGAACACCACGAAGCGCAGGTTGACGCAAAAGGCGGTGGCCAGAATCACCCAGGCCGGCGCACCCGCCACCAGCAGTGGAATGGCGGCCAGCTGCGCGCTACCGGCATACACCAGCACCGTCATCAACATGGCCTCGATGACGCTCATGCCCGACTTGACCATGGCCACGCCGGTCATCAACCCCCAGGCGGCAAAACCCGGCGCCACCCCGAACATGTCGCGCGCGCCCTGGCGAAATTCAGCGTGGCGGTAGTAGGCAGCGCGCAGGAACACCGGGGCTTACTTCTCGAACCGCATGCCGGGCGCCAGCGCAAAACCGTGCAGGAAGTCGCCAGCGCGCAGCCGCTTGCCGCCAGCGCGCTGCAGTTCGGTGACGTTCAGCACGCCATCGCCGCAAACCACCCGGACGCCACTTGCATTTGCGGACAAAATATCACCTTCCCGCATATCTGACGGGCGCATAAAGCTATCAATTTCATAGCTCCAAAGCTTCAAGGTATCTGGCCCAAGCTGGGCCGTGGCACCTGGAAAAGGCGTCATGGCGCGGATGTGCCGGCCAATCACGGCCACCGGCTGCGCCCAGCCCACCGCCGCCTCGTCTTTTTCAATCTTGCGGGCATAGCTGACACCTTCGGCGGGCTGGCAGACCGGCGCCAGCTGGCCGCTGCCGGCCTGTTCCAGCGCCTGCACGACCATCTCGCCGCCCAGCGCGGCCAGCCGGTCGTGCAGCGTGGCCGTGGTGTCGGTGTCCTCGATTGCCAGTTTTTTCACCCCCAGCATGTCGCCGGTGTCCAGGCCCGCGTCCATCTGCATGATGGTGATGCCGGTTTCCCGGTCGCCGGCCTGGATGGCCCGGTGGATCGGCGCCGCCCCGCGCCAGCGCGGCAGCAGCGAGGCGTGGATGTTGAAGCACCCCAGGCGCGGCAGGTCGAGCACCCATTGCGGCAGGATCAGCCCGTAGGCGGCGACCACCATGGCATCGGCCTGCGCCGCTTCAATGGCCTGGCGCGCCGCCGCGGCGTCTTCAGGGTATTTGCCGTCGAGCCGCAGGCTTCTGGGCTGGGCGACAGGCACCTGGTGGCTCTCGGCCCACTGCTTCACAGCGGACGCCTGCAGTTTGAGGCCCCGTCCGGCGGGGCGGTCGGGCTGGCTGAGCACCAGGGAAATCTCAAAACCGGCGTGGTGCAGCTGGGCAAGCGCCACACGGGCAAATTCAGGGGTACCGGCAAAAATAACGCGCATGGGGCGTGATTCTAAAGAATAACCGCGCCCTGGCCCGAGGGCTTCAAGCCACTGCGTCGCGCGCTTCTTCCTTTTGTTGCTTGATCAGCTTGGTCTTGATACGGTTGCGCTTGAGCGGCGACAGGTATTCGACAAACACCTTGCCCCTTAAATGGTCCATTTCATGCTGGATGCAGACCGCCAGCATGCCCTCGGCCTCAATCACCTGGCGCTTGCCGTCCAGATCAAACGCCTCGACCTTCACCGCCAGCGAGCGTTCCACGCCGTCGTAAATGCCGGGCACCGACAGGCAGCCTTCATCGCCGATGCGCGTTTCAGGGCTGGACCAGACAATGTCGGGATTGATCAGCACCAGCGGCTGGTCATGCGCTTCACTCACGTCGATGACCAGCAGCTGCTCATGCACATCGACCTGGGTGGCTGCCAGGCCAATGCCTTCGGCCTCGTACATGGTCTGGAACATGGCGTCGGCCAGCCCGCGCAGGCGTGCGTCGAATTGAACAACGGGCCGGGCGATGGTGTGCAGGCGCGGATCGGGGTAGCGGAGGATGGTGAGTTGGGTCATGGCAAAAATAAGGAGAAGTCGCTATTTTCGCCACTTTCCCCTGTCTTTAAAGGCTGCAATCGTCTCAGAATCGGCTAATCGTTGCTTAATCAAGGGCTTGGGTACAGAATCGCTGGAAATTTGTGCAGATACAAGCATTGCAAAATGCATCCGGCTGTAGCGCAAAGTAAATACAGACCGTTCCAACAAGCTTCAAGATGCACACTACTTTTGGTCGTTTTCGCCCTGTTCCCCTGGTGGCTGCTGCCCTGCTGTGTTTGTCAGCCGCCGCGCAAGCCCAGAACTTTCCCGTCACCCCGTCCCAGCAGGCCACGGCCGCGCAGGTGGCCAGCACGGGCGTCCCGCTGGCCGACCTGACGCCGAATGCCCCCGATCAGTACTCCGTCAGGTCAGGCGACACCTTGTGGGCCATTTCAGGCATGTTCCTCAAAAGCCCCTGGCGCTGGCCCGAGTTGTGGGGAATGAACTTTGAAGACATCCGCAATCCGCACCGTATTTACCCCGGCCAGCAGCTTTTCCTGGAAAAAACCAACGGCCGCGCCACTTTGCGGACCCGCCGTGCGGGCAACGACAGCGGCGGACCGTCCAACACGGTCCGGGTGTCGCCGCGCATTCGCTCCGAGACGTTGGCCGATACATCGATTCCCACACTGGCACCCCAGGCCATCGAGCCCTTCCTGGCCGAGCCGCTGATTGTCGATGCGCTGACTTTTTCACAGGCTCCACGCATTGTGGCCACCCAAGAAGGCCGGGTGCTGCTGAGCCGTGGCGACCGGGCGTATGCCCTGGGCGCGTATGCAGGTGACAGTGCCGGCCCGGGCCGGCCGCTGATTGATCGCCCGGGCGAACCGCTGGACTACCGGGTGTTTCGCAATGCCACGCCGCTGAAAGACCCGACCACCCAGGAAATACTGGGTTATGAAGCGCAGTACGTCGGCAAGGCCGAACTGGTTCGCAGCGAATCTACGGCCCAGACCACCGACAAGGATGGCCAGCTGCGGGTGGAAAAGGTGCCGGCCACCATCGACATCGTGGCGGCCAAGGAAGAAATGCGGGTCGGCGACCGCCTGCTTCCCGAACCCCCGCGTGAACTGCGCAGCTACGTGCCGCGCGCGCCCTCGTCGGCCATTGCGGGGCAGATTGTTTCGGTCTATGGCAATGCCGTGGCCTGGGCCTCGGAAAACCAGATCGTGGTCATCAACCGGGGGAGCCGCGACGGCCTGGAAC
>Ga0326734_1000334_pt1 | contig 13267 bp, 9 predicted proteins | sample 15_GP2_1315_FD_207944 | JGI IMG/M metagenome (GOLD analysis project Ga0326734, IMG submission 207944) | Glacier ice microbial communities from Ngari, Tibet, China - 15_GP2_131.5 | ecosystem: Environmental > Aquatic > Freshwater > Ice > Glacier | place: China: Ngari, Tibet | collected 2018-07-18 | reverse complement strand
ATGACGCTCGGGCGCGACGAAAGGGTGCACGACCGCGCCACCGACCTGGCCGAGCACCAGAAGCAGTCGGCGATGGCGCGAGTGCGCGTGCCCATGTCGATGGTGCGCGACCGCGGTCTCTACGGCCGCCTCTACAGCCTGGTGACTGCGTCGGCCGCCGGCGGCTTCAGCGAGCACCGCGTGTGCCACGACGGCAAGGCGTTCGGTGTCGACCTCGAGCACTTCATGCTCGCGCGGTCCATGGCCTTCACCACCATGGCAGTGTGCATGCCGACACGCGACCTCGCGCGCATGTTCGAGCCACACATGGCGTTCGAGCCGCGAGCCGTCTTCCCTCTCGCGCCACCAACACTGTCGCAACTCACACTTCCAAGTGCCACCGACAAAATTGAGTTCCTCGTCGCACGCGGCACCGACGTGCACCTCACCAGCACCATCTCGCTCGGCTACACGCGCGCCTAGCTGCTCCGACCACCACCACCACCACCATGAGCGACATACCCGCTCTCGTTTTCTTCGGCCCGACAATACACAACATATCCCTTGCGATCCTTCTGTTTGTATTGTTCTGTGCGGTGGTGGTCACCTGTCCAATCTACCTCGTAATCCAGTGTAAACACGCACTGGAGTGGAGACGCTCGGCGCGCGTGCAGCCGGCCGACACCGTGGCCGACGAGGGCGAGCCGACGTGCATGGTGTGCTGCACCAACCGGTGCACAATGGCGCTCATCCCGTGTGGGCACATCTACGCGTGCGGCGCGTGCCATGCACTGGACACACGCGGCATGTGCTACCACTGCACACAGCCATACACGGACGCGCAATTTGTTCGCGCCGTCTAGTCTAGTCTATGCATGGTTTGTATGAGTTTACGTGTGACATTCATACAATGAGTTCGCGGTCCGCATTCGTTGTTCGCAGCACGTCGTCGTCTTCTTCGCCTTCGCTGCCGCTCGTGTTGGCCTCGGTCGCCATGCTCTCGTCGGACGCGGGTGGGAGTGCGATCGCGTCGGAGGGCATGTGCGCTGCGGGCACGCGCTCCGCTTCCATGCGACAGTCGGCCGGGCACAACACATAGGCCAGCGCGAGTGAGAGGGCCACCAGCAGCGGCCACAGGTCCACGCCCAAGGCCAGCATGGCGACGGCGCTGGCTGTGCACGCCGCCGAGGTCGTCAGCATGGCCACGTCCAGCTTGCTGCGCACGTGTGGCGCGATCAGCTGCGCATATGTGTTGGCGTGTGCCAGGAGCAGGATCGACGCGACCACGTACTCGACGAAGGCGTGCCCGGTGCTCCACTGCAGCGCCAGGCCGCCGAGGTAGGACATGACGCTGTACGCGGCGAACGCGCGCGGCCGGTCGACGCACCAATGGCTGGCGTAGACGGGCGCGCCGCCCACGGCCAGCATGCACACGACGATCGACGGAATGCCGAGGACCGGCGCAACCACACACGTCATCAGCACACACGTCTCGAGTGCGAAGTGGTGCGCATCCCCGCGCACCAGCAGCACAAACAGCGGTGCGACGAAGCCCATGTGCGCAGCCTCGGTCTCGATCGACATGGCAGCGAGTGAGCGAGCGAGTGGGTGAGTGATTGAATGTGCAACTTGAATTGTGTATGCAGACAGGCGAGGCGAACAGGCAGACAGGCGATGCGACTCTACGTCAATGCGCGGTCAAGCTGTCTCGCGGCAGCGGGACGGTGCGACCGGTGAAGTCGCCGTTGTAGTAGCGATTGAGCCACTTCGTGTGTGCCTCGTGCTCCGCGTGGCCCGAAGCGGCGGTGACACCGCCGAGTTCCGAGAACATCGAGTTCTCCTCCGTGGCCCAGTTGAGGATGCGCCACGTGAAGTCGCGAACTCGGTTGTTGGCCTGCAGCACCTTCCATGTGTCGTCGCAGTATGCGGACGGAATTTCATACTCCTGTGACATCTCGACCAGCACGCGCGACACGGTTGCGTCGATCACCGCGCGGCACTTGGCATCCGTCTCGCTCGCCGGTGCACCGTATGCGGCCCAGAAATCGGATCCATCCTTGCGTGCCGAGTGTGCGACCTTGCTCTTCACGACGGTGCAGACATTCACGGCGTTGGCATCGAATGCATGCAGATCGGCGATCGGCAGCTGCGACTCCGTGCACACGACACCGATGCAGTCGAGGATGCACTGCCAGAAGACTCGGATGGCCAGCTTGGTGGTGGATCGCTCGATGTCGTTCTCGGTGTCGCACGAGTTTACGTCGATCCACTCGACAAACTGGAAGAGCGGATGGTGGCTCCACACATTCTGGATCGGCGGGATGAGGATGGCCGACACGCAGCCCACCTGGTTGTGTGGCCGGGTTGAGAACTGGGTGTAGCCCGTGGCCGACGCGTACTCGTCGAACTGCTTCTCTAGCGGCTGGGTGAACCACAGCTTCGGAACACCCGGGCCGGTGAGTTCGGCGAACGACGGAGTGGCGTCCGCTGCTGCTGCTGCTGCCGGTGCGGCCGAGGCGGCGACCGTCTGCGCCACAGCCTTCTTCTTACGAGCAACCGCCTCGGGGTGTGGAGCGACGGAGGACGGAGTCGGACGCACCGCCGTTCGCTGGCGCACGACGGAGACCGGGCGCGGTGCCAGGTTGGCGGTCGAGGATGTACGTTTGTTGGTCAGCATGTTGGTTGGTTGGTTGGTTGGTTGGTTGGTTGGTTGGTTGGTTGGTTGAATTACTTTGAAAGTGTGATTCGAGTTGGGTGTGGTTGATTGTACGAGAGAGGCACATTCGTGTCTGGTGCATCAACCTGACACACACACACACACACAGTCACTCACTCACCGTCCGTTTCGCTCTCGTCCGTCCGTTTCGATGTCGGACAATTGCATCCGTTTCGTGTCGAACGTCGTTTGATTGGTTGGTTTGCTGGTTTGCTGGCTCTGGGCCGCACCACCCGCCCACGGGACACACACACACACACACAATTCGAACGACCGGGCTCGTTCGAAGAAGGGCTGGGCTGCCTTCTCTCTCTCTCTCTCTATCGCCACCATGGCTCGCACGAAGCATACCGCGCGCAGATCGACCGGTGGAAAGGTTCCTCGCAAGGATCTCGCGACCAAGGCCGCGCGCAAGAGTGCACCGGCCATGGGTGCCGTGAAGAAGCCACACCGCTATCGCCCGGGCACGGTGGCCCTCCGCGAGATCCGACGAGTACGTTGCGCTGCACATCGTTGCTCTGCTCGATGTGCGTGTGGGTGGGTGACTAAACACCCGTCGTGACTTGCTGTCGTCTGTCCAGTACCAGAGCACGACCGACAACCTCATTCGTCGCATGCCGTTCGCTCGCCTGGTTCGTGAGATCGCGCAGGTCGGTCACGCTGTCCAACTTGGAGATCGTTACACCGCAGCAGAATTCACAACACTACCAGGCACATAAGCGCAAATGTGTGTCTGTGTCTCACTCGGATGCCGAACGTGCTTGCTCTCGTGCGTCATAATATAACAGGACTACAAGAACGATCTGCGCTTCGCATCGACGGCCATCCGCGCGCTCCAGGAGGCGGCCGAGGCGTACCTCGTCGGTCTGTTCGAGGTACCACACACACACACACACACACACACACACGACACAACACACACGCGTGTACTGATGTGTGTGTGTATGTGTCTGCTGTCCAGGACACGAATCTCTGTGCCATCCACGCGAAGCGCATCACCATCATGCCGAATGATCTCCAGCTGGCTCGTCGCATCCGAGGTGAGTACACGGCGCGCTATCGCTAGGCGACGTGTGTCTCGCCCGTGTCGCCTCCGTACTTCATCGATCGCGGCACACCCTTGCTCTCCTTTTTTTCCTCTTCTTCTCCTTCGCCCCAAACCATCCTCGCCTCAACTCTCGCCTAATTCACACCCCTGCGCTCCCCCCGTCTGTCTGTCGTTAGTGCCTCCTGCGTCGTATGTGTGCGCAGTCCAGTTGTCCTCGTCCACTCATACCAAAACCGTCGGATCGAGCTTCAAGCAATCCAGTAGCTCCTTCGACTCAGCAGCCGCAGCAGCCGCAGCAGCAGCATGCGAGGCGCGCAGGGAGCACACACACACGCACACACACACACATCCAGACCATCGTTCTCTCTCTCTTTCTCTCTCACACACACACACACCGATATGACACAGGCACGCAAGAAGTCCCGCACCAAGTCGAACCGCGCCGGTCTCCTCTTCCCCGTCGGCAAGCTCAAGCGCCACATGCGCAAGGGCGTCGACGGCGTGGGCCGCGTGGCCGACGAGGCCGCCGTCTACAATGCTGCCATCCAGGAGTACCTCTTCGTGCGCCTGGCCCGCAGCGCCGACGCATACACCCTGACGCGCTCCAAGCCGAACGTGCCCGGCGGCAGCGTCTACACCATCAAGGGCATGCACGTGCACGCGGCCGTCGACGACGACACGGTCATCCGGCGACTCATGCGCCGCACCAAGGTTCCGCGAGCGCTCGGCACCGACGGAAAGCAACTGGCCAAGAAGCCAACCAAGGCAAAGAAGGCGCACACGCATGCATAAGCAGCACGCCATGTACACACGCCGCGTAGATGCGTCCATGTACACACACACACACGGCATACAACCGACGCGAATTCATACGCATTATATATATACATCCTCTCACTCGAAGCGTGTGTACACACGCCATGCGTCCCGACATATGTCTGATCGTGATAAGGAAGAGTGATAAAGCGGGCGGCAAGTGGCTCCAGTTATCCGAGGACGTTCCGGATAATTGCACTCGAGACGCCACGCTGTACGGTTCGCACATGACTCAAGCGATGCTTCGTCACACGAGTGGCAATGGTCCGATATGCATAGCCGCTCGATGTGCATACAACTTGCGCAGTGTTTATAGCGCGCCACATGGGAGCAAGCGGACCATCGTCATATGGTGCAGCTGTCGAAACGTGCGCATTCTCTGCCGAAACTTCACGAGTGTCGACGACTTCAATTCCGATGTCGCTGACTCATTCGACTGGATCGGATACACACTCATCGGTGACAAAACATGCATGGTCATGCCCGTCCAGACGCTCGAGAGTCGGGATTATGTAACGGGGACTGCCGAATCTGAGCTCGATAAATGGAGCATCAAGAGTGCAGTGTGTGTGGCCAACAAATGCGACGTGAGCAAGTCCATCGGTACATGGAATGCCAACGATGTATACACACTTCGGTGCCAGTGCAAAAACGTACAGGTGACATTTGCACACGAGGAGCGAGCCCCCATGCGATGCCTAGCTCTATTGCTGACAATGGCTCGGGCACAGTCGACAGTTCAAGAGGCACAATCAACAGCGGTGGCTGTGACCCCCGCGTTGCATATGCCGGACACGGTGACGACGACGACGAAGCGAAAGCTCGACATGGATTCGGATCAGCCGTCCAAACGGGGAAGCGCGAATGTCCCACGCCAAGCGCCGCCGCAGATCGACATTGTCGATGTGCACGACATACCGCCGTGGGACCCGGCTGCTGATACCGGCATGGACGTGGCACCACCACCACCACCAGATCGTGTGTACATCGATCTGGCGTCGGGACCAGAGCCAGAAGCAGCACCGGCTGCTGCAGCACCCAGACCCGTGGTGGTGGTGCCGTTCGATGCTGTGCAGCATCGGTCGGATGCGAGGGCGTACCAAGCCGTACTGAGTGCCGTGAGTCGCTATGTCGCGTACTGTGAGGGTCGACCCATGGCGACCACTCCGTTTCTCATGAACTCCACACTGCACCAGGTTGCAACACTTGCGTCGATGGAGAATGTGTATGCGGCGCACGAGGCGACGTATACGTTCAACACGGCTCTCGCGAATAATATCGCCAAGGCTATCACGGCTGCATCGCTCAAACCACCCGAGCCTGATTACGTCGCTAGGGCCATACGGCATCTGTACGATGAGCAGAATCCGACGGCCGCGCAGCCTCTATCGGGCACACGGGCTGCGCAGCCCGCGAACACGGATGACGGTCTGGAATCGTTGCTGGCCACGCAGGCTGCGAACGCAGTAAGGTTTTCTGGTATGCCACAGGCCGCACGGGGTGCACAGGCCGCGCGGGACGCAAAGGCCGTTCGGGCCATGCACGACGCCAATGCAGTTGTTTCCAGAGAGGGCGAGGCCATGGATACCAGGCCGGCCATGACGGCCCTGGTATCCATGGCGGCCAAGGAGGCCAGGCGGATCAGGATGGCCAAGGAGGCCAGGAAGATCAGGATGGACAGGGACACAGCGGCCATTCGGGCCGAGCACGCTGTGGACGCCGCTGCTGCCGCGGCTTCAGTGGATATACCCGCCAGTTTGGCCGCCGCTTTGGCAGCGGCGGCAGAGGATGTCAGGGTGGCGGCCGAACGGGCGGAGGCCAGGAAGGCCGCCAATAAGGCCGCCAGGGATGCTGCGAGGGCGGTCAAGGACGCGGAGAAGGCGGCACAAGCGGCCGAGAAGGCGGCGCATGCCACACAGCACGCGACGGAGGTGCGGGCCATGCAGGACGGCGTGCAATCAATGGACATGGGTGTGTAAAAGATCACGTGTGCATAGATTGTATGTGTGTGTTGTGTTCCTGCATCAAGAACATAGCATACATATTTTTCTTTACAAATCCTGCATGTCTGCTGCTTTGGCGACGCGGTCCGGCCGGTGGCCCGCGGGCGCGTGCAGCCAGTAGAGCAGGTTGAAGTGCACGCGCTTCTCTGCGTCGGCCAGCACCTCGTCCGACGGGAAGAAGGACCCCGCGTACAGCTCGCGCAGACGACGCACGGACAGCAGCGGGATGGGAAAGCGAAAGCGCTCGGGCACCTGGATCGACCCGGGCAGTGCCGCGTAGAACAGCTCGCGCACAAACACCTGGAAGACGTCACACTCGCCCTCGCGCTGGCACCGCTGGTGCGTGCGCACCACGGCCTCGCGCACCAGCACGTTGTTGGAGCCGCGCGCGAACGCGATGCGGTCGACGAAGTCCGTTCCACAGAGCACGAAGTAGAGGCACTGCCACTCGAGCGGCAGGTCGATGTTGCGCGCGAGTGCGTCGCCCATGATGCGCAGGTCGATCATGGTGTCGTACTTGTTGTGCATGAACACGCGCTGGTCGCGCTCGACCGCCTTGCGGTGGTACGCCGTGTAGATGGCCAGGATGTCGCTGTCGGTCGACGCGATGCGGTAGTCGACGTCGCGGCGCTCGGGCGCGAAGTTGGCCACCCACCAGATGGTGGCCGGGTCGGCCTCGCCTAGCGAGTGGCCCTGCGTGTGGTACGGCTCGCGGCCGGACTGCATGACCAGTGGTCCGGCCGCGTTGTCGAAGTCGAAGAGGAAGCGCCGGCCGGGCGGACACGTCGTCATGCGATCAGCCACGAGCGGCACAAACTCGCGCCACAGGTGCATGCCATCGCGGTCCGAGAGGGCCAGGCGGTTGAGGTCGTACAGCGCAAAGGGGTCGTACGTCGGCGACGACGACGTGCGCTCCGCCATCTCCTCGGCCGTGTACGGGACGTGTGGCGCGAGGCCCTTCCTGGCGTCGGTGGAGGCGCGCGCCGCCTTGCGCTTGGACTGCGTCTGGCGCTTGAAGGCGGTCACGTTGGTGCGGTCGTCGCACACGACGATGTACGCCACGCACGGCGAGTTCGGCTTGAACAGCTCGTTCTGGATGGGCGACCAGAAGGTGCGGAACAGACCGGCCAGCGACCACGCGCCCGCGCGGTCGATAGTCATGTAGCGCGTCAGGAAGTCGTCGATGGTGACGCGCACGCGCCCGGCCGGCACCACGCTGTTCGTCGGCACCCACGCCATGGGCGCGTGCACCGTCTTGATCGTCACGTTTACGAGGTCGCCGTCGAGACCCATTGCGTGCAGTAGTAGTAGTAGTAGTAGTAGTAGTAGTAGAAACAGAGACTGGTTGAATGAATGAATGAATGAATGAATGAGTGAACACGACAAGGCGAGCAAAGCAGGTGGCGTGTGTGTGTGTGTGTGTGTGTGTGTGTGTGTGTGTGTGTGTGTGTGTGTGTGTGTGATCCGTTTCAATAGGTGCGTTTCGTCATCACACGCATCTTACTCTGTGTCTTGGGTTTCTTATCCTGGCCACCCGACTCGCCTTGGTCGACCGGGCGCTTCCGCGCGCCCTTGTTGAGCAGAACGGTCGCCTTGCGTCGGACGACCGTCAGAATGTCGCCCAGTGCGTCCGCGTCCTCGCCCATGTTGCCCGCATCGGACGACGCACCCCACGCGTCTGGGTCGAGGCACCGGATGGCCTTCTGGCCGGTGGTGAACAGAGCAGTGCGCATGTAGGGCGACATGAACTTCGTCTCCATCGCCTTGAACATGAGCGCTCGCTGTTCACTCACGGTCGTGTTGAACCGCCGAGGGTGCGCCTGCTTCATCGACTCGATCAACACTCGAATTTCACTCTCGGTCTTCCGCTTCCTGATCTCATTGAACATGTATTCATCCAGTTCGGAGTCGTACATGTTCATGTACATGTAGTGTGCCGCGGACGGGTAGTATGTGTCGTCGTCGACGAATTTGAGTGGCGCCGCGGTCGGCGGGAGTCCGTGGCGCGAAACCACGATTGCCTTCGCCTCAATCGACGCTTCGGGCCAATGCGACGAAAAGATCGAGTAGCCGTTGGGGATGTCTTTCCGTGTGCCGAAGCAGACCACATCGGCCGTGTCATTCTCGCCGCGCGTCATCTCGCCACTTCCATCGATTGCCTTTCGGAACTTTATGTCCCTCGCCTCCGCTTGTGTCTTTGGTGCCTCTCTCGGCACCTGCAGCCCGCTCATCGTCTCGAGAGGAGGAGGGCCGTCCATACTGTAGATGTTGCGCGGCTGCGAGGACGAGGCTGCTGCTGCGGCCGGAAACACGCGCGATGGAGCAGCGGCGGGCGGCTCCGTCTTCACCGGTCTGTACGACATGCTGCTGCTGGCTGCTGCCGCAAAGGGCTCTCCCAGTCTCCGCACGTCGGAAAGAGGACGCGAGTGGACGGTGTCGCTCATAAGACGCTCGATAGCGTCCGTTGCGCCTCTCGCACGTTTCCTCGCCTTATCCGTCGCATCTGTGTCCGCCTGTGTATCGACGCCCCGGCGCACCACGTCGACCTCGTTCCGAGTCGCCGTTTTAAGCATCGCCATGGCAATCGTGCGTTCATCGCGAGCAGCAACAAGCTCCAGATGTCTCTGCCCCTCCTTCGCGCGTCTCATTTCATTCGCAAATTGGTCGAGTTCGCGCTGCTGCGAGGCGTGCGCCTGTGTCGCCGCCGCGTTCGATTGCGCAAGTAGATCTGAATCGGATGGTTTCACTGCCGTGGCATTGCGCATCGCGTCCTCGTAGCCCGCCGATAAGAATGATGAAGATGCTGCCGCGGGGGGCGCCGACGCCGAGGTACCCGAACGCTTCTCCACCCACAGCCTGTCAACCTCGTGTCGAATCAAATTCTTGTCTTCACCTGTCCGCAATGCCTTCTCCCATGCAGCGTCACTCATTCGACTCTTCACATTCTCGATCGCCCGCATCCTGTCCGCTGCACCAACGTCCGTCGTCTTCGTCTTCTTCCTAGTCGTAGTCGACGGTGTCGATTCATTCAACGGCACGGGTGCCCGACCCAGTACGATTGGCTCCAGCTGGTCGTCCAGGTTCGCCCACGACCGATTGATCGGATGGTTGAGATTGAATGTGAACTTGCCCGTTTCTGTCGTCTTCACGACGGCAGTATTAATCTTTTCAAACACACCAACTACCTTGTACTGTTTGGTGATCCCCTTCACAACATACGCCGGATAGTAGTTCCTATTGAACAGGACAAGGAGCTTCGTCCCGGGGGGCATGATTGCAGTAACGGGCGAGTCTTCGCTCAGGTCGATCGAGTCGTCGGCCGACGACCCGATCGGTGGCCGCAGGGTACGAACACCATTGGCGTCCACGGTGTACACTGGCCATTCGCCCGGAAACTTGACCCCGCTCTTGACCATGTCCTTCTGCATGGCACGGCCCGTGTCAGACTTCTCCACTATGCTCTTCATGATCTTCATCTCGTCCAGCTTGCGGCGCTTGTCTGTCGCGATGTCGAGCGTCTCACCCGTGCCGCCGTACACGATCTCCACCGCGACATGCCCCTTGACACCGAAGCGGTTCGTTCGCATCGACATCTGCAAGGTGCGAACGAAGCTGCCGGACGGAGACGCGAGCGTCCGGCGCGGCCACTGGCCGGTGGTGTCGTGCAGGCTGATGCCCTCGGACACGACGCCGCTCTGGCCGATCAACACGCGGTTGTGGATCTTCGACTCGAACTCGGGCTCGCCGATTCTGCTCAGGTCGTGGCCTTGGTACGTCATCAGGTCCACGAGTGACCTCAGCTTCGCCGCCCACCTGGGCGTCTCGCGGTACTTGGCGTTGTTCTCCATGTTGAACCGCTCGATGTTCTCCACCCGGTCTGGTATGCTCGTCGCGCCGGTGTTGACGAGTACATCGTACCCCTTGGTATCCAGTGCATCCTTGATGTATGCAATCGCACTCAGGCGCTCGAGTACGATGAAGATCTTGTTCTGCGGGTGTGCCGTGAGGTGCTTCAATGCCTCGGCAAGAAAGATGTCCTTCTTCAGCTCGCCCAGTTTGTTTTCAATCTCGGTCAGTTCCTCCGACAGAGCATTCGTCATGGGCTTCGTCGCATGTATATCCCTTGCTCGTGCGAGCAGGGTGTCGAATTGCTCCTTGTCCGCCGGCGCCGAGATCGGGTAGATGACGTTCGCGTAGTCCGCCGTGCTTCCGACGAATTCAACCGTCTGCACGACGCCGCCGCACACGAGCGGGTCGATCAGCATGATGTACAGCAAAAAGAGGCACACGTGCGGACGCTCGTTTGGCTGCATCTTGACCTGCTCCATGGTCTCGCTGTCGAACATACCCCTTGTGCTGTCGAGGAGAAACCCCGTGTCCTTGTTGATTCGCAGCGAGTCGACGCCTTTGCCATCGATGGTGGCATCCAGGATGCGCCTGGTCACAATCGGATCGAGCAACTTGCACGCATCGATGAATCGCTTGGCACCCTTTGCAAAGTAGCGCATGGCGACCTTGTCGAATACGAACGGACGCTCGGTCGGGTGGAGCAGCGCCTCGATGCGCATCAGATTCGAGATCTGCAACTTGGTGCTCACCGCGGTGGCCGAGAGGGTGGTCACGCACGAGCCCTTGATGCCGCGCTTCAGCAGTGGACCAGTCGCGTCAAAGAGCGCGCACGTCATCGTGGAGAGTGCGCGCGACTGCAGACTGTTGTTGCCGCCATTCTGCACCTCGTCCACGGCGATGATCAGGCCGCTGGTACGGACGAGATTCACGAATGTGCCCGTCACCTCGAAGCGCGTCTTGAACCGCTTCTCGTTTGGATCCTTCTTCTTCTTCGTCTTCTTGGCGTCATCGTCGTCGTCGTCGTCATCGTCGTCGTCGTCGTCGTCGTTACCGTTCTTGTCGACTTTCCACTTGTCAAAGCGAAGCAGGTATGGGTGATTCAGTTTCACCTGGACCTCGTGACCCTTGTGTGTCCAGATCGTGTTGGTGCCGCGGGGTTCCTTTGGGCGCTGGCCGCGGAGCGTCTGCCACGCGATGTACCCCAGGTTGTGCACACTCTGTCGCGCCAAGGTCACGAGCCAGTTGATCTTGACCACACCGGGACCCACACACAGCAGTCGCTGTGTGTCCACACCGGGTTCAGCAGCTTGTACATTCATGCGCTCTGCGATCGTTTCATCTTGTATGCGCCGAACAACCTCGGCCATGATGACAGTCTTGCCGGTGCCGGCCATGCTGCGCTGGCCGTAGCGACCATACGTCGCCATGGCGGTGAACGCGCGTTCGGCCTCCGTCTTCTGTGGATCAGACAGGTCGAACTTTGGCATGAGGCGCGCCGCGGCCAGCGCGGCCTCGAGATCGTCCCTCTCCTTCTGCGTCTCGCGAGACGCGCCCGGCTTCCGCGTTCGCTTTCGCTCCACGGGCGGGACCGCATCCGATGACGAAGCGGGCACCATCTCGACGTCGTCGTATGGCATCTCGCCCCCGATCAGTGGACTGTCGCTCATGGCAGCAGCAGCAGACGACGCCGCCGCCACCGACATGCCGATTGGGAGATCATCGTCATCCACATCCTCGTCCTCTATATCGCCTTCTCCGATGTCGACGTCCATCTCCGTTTGGTCGTCGTTGTATAAGTTGTCTTCTTTGTCAACGAATCTTGCACCGCCATTTTGAATGGGGTAGCGCATGGCACCACCTTTGGCAAGACCCATGCCACCAGCGCCTCTGCCCGACATGTTGGGACGTGTACGAATAGGGTGACGATGAAGGTGTGCGTGTGTGTGCCTGGTGTGTGAGAGCGGCGCCCGCGCGCACGCATATACCAACGCGTCCGTTTTAACTGACACGGTGTGTGAAACGACTCCATCGCCAATACCAACGGACACGCAACATTGAAACGACATTGCATTGTATGCTGCTGCTGGCCATACAACTGTGCCCACCCACCCCACTCTACTCTTGCAACACACCCGTGCCACTCGACGCTGCACGCGCTTCTCTTTCCTCGCGCGCCTTCTTGCTGTGCACGCGACGACGGTGTGCGGCCTTGCACTGCTCGCTGCACATGTGCACGGACACACAGTCCATGGCGCAGCAGACGGGCAGGCGCGTCGCCTCGCGCAGGCAGATGGCGCGGCAGTGTCCGCACAGGACCGGGCACTCGGGCCGCGGGCCGGCAGCGGCGATGCAGGCCACGTCGTCTCGGTGGTGCACCGGGCCCCACACGTGGCGCACGGCGGCGTCGACGTCCTCGCCGTGGCGCCACGTGTCGCACTGCACGATCAGCATGACCATGAACTCCTGGTCCTCGACCGGGTCGTGTGTGGCGACGGCCTTGGTGATGTTCTTCATCTCGGCCACGTTGAAGGAGCCGCACAGCGAGCCGCGCACCAGGCCCGTGTCTAGCTCGTACCGGAGGTCGTCGACGGTCATGATGCGCGAGACGGCCGCCTCGGTGTCCCACGCGTACAGGTGGTCGAAGGTCGACTCCGGCGGCACCTCGATGTACACGATGAACGGCGTACCGGGCGGGTGTCGCAGGACGGCATCGCGAGCCGGCACGGCCTCGACAGCGGCCGACGTGTCCGTGGCCGCAACGGCTGCCTGCGCCTCGACCGCCTTGGTCGGACGCATGCACGGGAAGCCGTTCTTGTATAGCTCGACCACGCGCTCGTAGAAGAGCGGCGCATGGTA
>Ga0326734_1000333_pt1 | contig 13270 bp, 11 predicted proteins | sample 15_GP2_1315_FD_207944 | JGI IMG/M metagenome (GOLD analysis project Ga0326734, IMG submission 207944) | Glacier ice microbial communities from Ngari, Tibet, China - 15_GP2_131.5 | ecosystem: Environmental > Aquatic > Freshwater > Ice > Glacier | place: China: Ngari, Tibet | collected 2018-07-18 | reverse complement strand
GGCTGGTCGTTCTCACCCTCTTTCCATTCTTCCTTGGCCATTTCGATGGGCAGGGAAATGTGGTCGGAATACTTGTTGATGACGCTTTTCAGCTTCCAGGCATTCAAATAGTCGTCCGCGTCGTTCTTCAGGTGCAGCGTGACGCTGGTGCCGCGCTGCGCATGCTCGATCTCGCTGACCTCGAACTCGCCCGTGCCTTCGCTCACCCAGCGCACGCCCTGCTCCGCCGGCAGGCCGGCGCGGCGGCTTTCCACGGTGATCTTGTCAGCCACGATGAAGCCCGAATAAAAACCAACGCCGAACTGGCCGATCAGCTGCGAATCGGCTTTCTGGTCACCCGACAAATGAGAAACAAAATCGCGCGTTCCGCTCTTGGCGATGGTGCCGAGGTGGTCGATCGCTTCTTGCTGCGACATGCCGATGCCGTTGTCGGCAATGGTCAGCGTCTTGGCGGTGGCATCAAAAGTAACGCGTACTTTCAGTTCACTGTCGTTTTCATACAGGCCGGCATCGTTCAACGATTCAAACCGCAGCTTGTCGCAGGCGTCCGACGCGTTGGAGATCAGCTCACGCAAGAAAATTTCAGGGTTGGAGTACAGCGAATGGGTGACCAGCTTGAGCAGTTGGGCGACTTCGGCTTGAAAGGCAAGGGTTTGTTTTTGCATGGAATTAGACAAAAAAGATAAGAAAAATACAGCGCAACAGGTGCGCCCGCAGCGGGCCATTTTCAACCCTCGGGCATTCAGCTGCACGGATATTGCCAAGGACGTATGAAGTTGGCGCCAGTTTCACCAGAAACACATGACCGGCATGCTTGTATTGATATTTTTTAACATCAAGGCACAAAATTTTTACTGCCAATATCCGGAGGTGAAGCCATGGTACTGGTGTTTACCCGAGGCGCTCTGTAGTCTACGCGCCTTACTATTATTTGGCGGCAATCAATAGTCGCTTTAAACAATCACAGTGTGAACACCATCCATTTAACGAGGAGACCTCATGAAGTTAGTTAGATTATTGCTTGCCATGGTCGCAACGGGGCTGGCGATCAGCGCAACTGCGCAGGCACCCAAAGACAACATTTCCAACCTCAAGCAGATGAAGGTATCAGGCACGGACCTGAACATTCCCACCGTGCCGCAGGATGGTCGCAAGGCCGATGCCCTGCGGGCCAACCTGAAAAAGATCAAGCTGCCTCCGGGTTTCAAGATCGAACTGTACGCCGTGGTGCCTGATGCCCGGCACATGGCTGTTGCGCCGTCGACCAACATGCTGTTTGTCGGCACGCGCAAAACCACCGTCTGGGCCGTGACCGACCGCAACAGCGAAGGCATGGCCAGTGAAGTCAAGGCATTTGCGCCCTCGTTGAACTTCAAGGTGCCCAATGGCGTGTGCTGGACCAAGGACGGCGTGCTGGTCGTGGTTGAACACAACCGCGTGCTGAGCTTCCCGGCGGCCGAATTTTTCTACGAAGGTCCAGATGTCGCTGTGGGCGAAGTCGTGGCGCAAGGCCAGCTGATTCCTGTTGAAGAAGAGTCCTACAACCATGGCGCGCGCGTTTGCCGGATGGGTGAAGACGGCAAGCTGTATGTGTCATTGGGCCAGCCGCACAATGTGCAGCCCGCAGGCAAGGTGGACATGTATAACCAACTGGGCATTGGCGGCATCGTGCGCATGAACATGGACGGCACCAAGCGCGAGGTGTTTGCTCGGGGCATCCGCAATTCAGTGGGCATGGACTTCAACCCCAAGGACAAGAGCCTGTGGTGGACCGACAACCAGACCGATGGACTGGGCGACGAAATTCCCCCTGGCGAGTTGAACCGCTCCACTGCCATGGGCCAGCACTTTGGCTATCCGTACTGGAATGGTCACTACAAGGTCGCTGGATCACCCGCGGCGCTGGACCTGAAGGACATGAAAGAGCCGGCCAATGTGGTGTACCCGCAAGTCGAGTTCCCGGCCCACGAGGCCCAGCTGGGCATGGCCTTTTACAATGGCAAGCAGTTTCCCGCCAAGTACCAGGGCGGCATGTTCGTGGCGGCGCACGGCTCGTGGAACCGCAGCAAGGCCACCGGGGCGTTCATCAACTTCATTCCTGTCAATGCCAATGGCACGGCAGGCAAGTCCGAAATGTTTGCCGACGGCTGGCTCGACAGCGAAACCGGTACCTACCGGGGCCGTCCAGTCGATGTCGCGCCCATGAAAGACGGCTCGATGCTGGTGTCGGACGACTATGCCGGCGCCATTTACCGCATCAGCTACAGCAACTAAGTTAGAAAAGACGCGCGGGGCATGCCCCGCGTGCCAACGGTTTTTAAAAAGGTGTGAACATGCGAATCTTGACCCTTGCCTGCGCCGCAGGGCTGGCTGGCGCCCTGGCGCTTCCCGCTGCGGCCGACATGGCCGCCGGCAAAGCCAAGGCGGACATGGCCTGCGCGGTCTGCCACGGTGCCCAAGGCATTGCCACACTGCCCAACGCGCCCAACCTGGCAGGTCAGCCGCAAATGTACCTGGCCGAACAGCTCAAGAACTACCGCAGCGGCAAACGCACGCACGAGGTGATGGGCGTGATCGCCAAGCCCTTGACCGATCAGGAGATTGAAGACACGTCGGCCTGGTACGCGTCGCTGCAGGTAGAGGTGCGCGAAGCCAAATAATGCGTTGCCACGAGGATGGCAGCGTCCTTGGATTCAAAGGTACGCAAGTTCAAAACTGCTCGTGCGGCATCAAATAACGCCATTGCCCGATTGGCAAATGGCCCAAGTTGACGCGGCCAATGCGCACGCGTTTCAAGCCCGTCACAAACAAGCCCACCTGCTCGCACATGCGGCGAATCTGGCGCTTTTTGCCTTGCTTCAGTACAAAGCGCAGCTGCTCCGGGTTTTGCCAGTCAACCTGCGCGGGCCGCAACGCCTGGCCGTCCAGGCTCAGGCCGTGGCGCAGCAATTCCAGCTTTTCACGCGGGAAGGCGGTATGCACGTTGATGTTTTCAGCGCCGTAGCTGACCCGAACTAAGTATTCTTTTTCCATGTCCGAGTCCTCGCCAATCAACTGGCGCGCCACGCGGCCGTCCTGCGTCAGTACCAGGAGGCCAATCGAGTCGATGTCGAGCCGGCCTGCCGGCGCCAGGCCGCGCAGCTGCTCGGGGCCCCAGCGCATGCGGCTGTTGCATTCGCGCCAGCGGTTGTGCGCCTGCACCAGCACCGCCGCCGGTTCGTGGCCGTCCTCGGCCTGGCCGCTGACGTAGCCGACCGGCTTGTTGATCAGGATGGTGACCTGCTGGCGCTGCTGCTGCTCGGCTTCGCGGGCGACTTCGATGCAGGCGTTGACGGCGACCGGCTGGCCCATGACGGCGGGCGCGCCGTTGACACGCACCCAGCCGCGGGCAATCCAGTCGTCGGCTTCGCGGCGCGAGCACAGGCCGAGGTCGGCCATGCGTTTGTTCAGGCGTACAGTGGGCGCGGGGGCATCGGCGCTGGCGGGCGTGGTGCGGATGCGCACGGCGCCGGAAGCGGAAGGTTTGGGGGAATTTTGATCTGACATGGCTGGCCCGTATTTTAGGCGGCGGCTGCGCGGCGTGCCGACAGGCTTGGGGTCGTTCCCGGCAGCGCCCTTGCTTTTTGCCCGGTGCGGGTATATTTTGTTTTCCCCGCCAAGGCCTAGGCTTTGGCGCACCTACCTCATCGCTTCCAGCCATGAACACCTTTTCATCGACGCCTGCCGGCATGCCGTCTGCGCCAGAGGCCGGCGAAGACGCGCCTTGCTGGCAACTGAAACGGCGCTGCGCGCTGACGCCCCGCCAGCTGATGCTGAGCTACGCCGTGTTGGCAAGCGCCAGCACGGCCATTGCCCTGATCTTTGTCTGGCAGGGGGTGTGGATGATTTCGCTGTGGTGCCTGCTGGAAATTACCGTGGCCGGGGTAATGTACCTGTTCTACATGGCGCATGCGGCTGACGGCGAGCGCATCAGCTTCAGCCCGGACGGCCACCTGGCCATCGAGGTGGTGTGCGGCCTGGAGACGCGGAACTACCGCATGAACCCGGCGTGGGCGCGCCTGGAGCGCGGCGGCGCCAGCGGCCAGCGGCTGTGGCTGTGCTGCAGCCCGCTCCGGGTAGAAGTGGCCACGCAGCTGGCGTCTGCCCCAAAGCGGCGGGTGGAGCGGGAGTTGAGGCAGGCACTGGCTGAAAGGCGAGACGGCAGGGCAACTGGCCTGGGCTTTGCTTCACGGCGCAGCAAGTCTTAATTGCTACAAAATTCATAGCTATTCTCACTTATTCATCAAGCGCAAAAGGCACTTATGCTTGAAACTTTCGCGACCGCAGCGCCACCAGGTCAATGACGCGCAGGCCGCCGTATTCGACGCGGATGACGCCCTGCGCCTCCAGCGTGCGCAGCGACTCGTTGACACGCTGGCGCGACAGGCCGACCAGGTAGGCCAGTTCCTGCTGGGTGATGCGCAGCACCTCGCCCACACCCGGATAAAGCACCGGATTGAACAGCGCCGCCAGGCTGCGCGCCACCTGCTGGTCGGGGTTGTGCATGCGGTCAATCTCGCGGGCTGAAATGAACTGGCCCAGGCGCTCGTTGAGCTGCATCATCACAAAACGGTTGAAGCGGATGGAATGGTCCAGCAGCCAGTGAAAGGTATCCACCGGCAAACCGGCCACCACGCTTTTGCGCAGCGCCTGGATGTTGTAGCGGTAAGGCTCGCGCTTGAGCGCGGTGCCTTCGCCAAACCAGCCGCCAGGCGGCATGCCGGTGAACGTCATGGTCAGGCCCTGGGCGTTGTCAGCGCTCATTTTCAACAGCCCTTCGACCACGCCGAACCAGTAGGTCACCGGCTTGCCCACACGGCAGACGTAATCGCCGGCCTGGGCGTCGCCCACCTGCAGGTTCGCCACGGCGCGCGCGCGTTCGTCAGGCAGCAACAGGGCCAGCCACGGAATGCTCTGCAATTCGCTCGGCGTCGGCAGCCTGCGGCGCTGGTGAAGGGTCAGGTCAGTGCTCATGGGCTTGAATAGCGTGTAGGTTGCATCCGGCAGGGGCCCCGGCCCCGGGGACACCCCACTAGGACTTTCCCGTAAATTGTCGTTGCAATGACATCCAAGCGTCAAATGCCGCTCTACTATTCCTGACCAATCGCCGTTGCTTGACATAAAAACGGCCCAACTGGACACAAGGACCGGATGCAGACCACATTTCCTCAATTGCTGCTCAAGCATGCCGCCGAGCGCCCAGCAGCGCCTGCCATGCGAGAGAAAGAATACGGCATCTGGCAGGCCCACAGCTGGTCGGACCTGGCCCGTCTGGTCGAGCAACTGGCCGCGGGACTGCAGCAGGCCGGATTGCGGCGCGGCGAGCATATGGTGGTGATTGGGGCCAACCGGCCCCGCCTGTACGCCACCGTGCTGGCGGCGCAGTCACTGGGTGCGGTGCCGGTGCCGCTGTACCAGGACGCGGTTGGCGCCGAATGCGTTTTTCCGCTGAACAATGCCGAAATTCGCTTTGTCATGGTCGAAGACCAGGAGCAGGTGGACAAGCTGGTCGAGATCAGGGACCGCTGCACGCAGATTTCGAACATCTATTACGACGACCCGCGCGGCCTGCGCAAGTACAGCGAGCCGGGCCTGGAATCGCTCGATGCGCTGATTGAATCGGGCAAGGCCTTTGTCGCACGTCATCCGCAATGGTTCGCCGCTGAAGTAGCCAAGGTCCAGCCTGGCGACGTGGCCGCGATGTTTTTCACCTCGGGCACCACCGGCAACCCCAAAGGGGTGGTGCACACCCACAGCACGCTGATTGACCGCGCCACCGCTGGCGCTGAATTCGACAGGCTGACCCATGCCGAGGAAGTACTGGCCTACCTGCCCCTGGCCTGGATTGGCCAGAACATCTTCAGCTACGCTCAGTGGCTGGCCTGCGGTTATGTGGTGAACTGCCCCGAGTCGGCAGCCACCGTCACGATCGACCTGAAAGAAGTCGGACCGACCTATTACTTTGCACCGCCACGGGTGTTTGAAGGCCTGCTGACCAGCGTGATGATTCGCATGGAAGACGCCAGCGCGCTCAAGCGCAAGATGTTCGAAGCCTGCATGAACATCGCCCGGCGCGTGGGCCCGGCGCGCATGAATGGCGAAGAAGTTGGTGTGCTGGACCGCATCAAGTACGCACTGGGCAATGTGCTGGTCTATGGCCCGCTGCGCAACAACCTGGGTTTCAGCCGGGTGCGCGTGGCCTACACCGCCGGCGAGGCCATAGGCCCGGATTTGTTCAGCTTTTACCGCTCGATCGGGATCAACCTCAAGCAGCTCTACGGATCCACCGAAACAGCCGTTTTTGTTTGCCTGCAGCCCGACAACCAGGCGCGCGCCGACACGGTGGGTGTACCGATTCGCGGCGTGGAAATCAAGGTGGCTGATAACGGCGAAATTATGGTCAAGTCGGCAGGCCTGCTCAAGGAATACTACAAAAACCCGGCGGCCACCGCCGAGGTGCTGACCGCCGACGGCTGGTACCACACCAGCGACGCCGGTTTTTTAGACGCGCACGGCCACCTGAAAATTATTGACCGCGTGAAAGACGTCGGCCGCATCAAGGGCGGGCCGAACGACGGCGCCATGTTCGCGCCCAAGTACGTCGAGAACAAGCTCAAGTTCTTCCCCTTCATCAAGGAAGTCGTGGCCTTGGGCGACGGCCGCGACCATGCCTGCGTGATGATCAACATCGACTTTGACGCCGTGGGCAACTGGGCCGAGCGGCGCAACCTGCCCTACGCCGGCTACACCGACCTGGCGCAAAAGCCCGAGGTCTACCAGCTAATGAAGGAGTGCGTTGAAAAAGTCAATGCCGACCTGGCCAGCGACACGCTGCTGGCAGGTAGCCAAGTCAGCCGATTTTTGGTGCTGCACAAGGAGCTGGACGCCGACGACGGCGAACTGACGCGGACCAACAAGGTGCGGCGAGGCTTCATCGCCGACAAGTACGGCGTGCTGGTCGAGGCCTTGTATGCCGGCAAGACCGAGCAGTACATCGAAACCGTCGTCAAGTTCGAGGACGGCCGCACCGGCAGCGTCAGCGCCACGCTCAAGATCAATGACTGCAAGACGTTTGCCCCAGTAAAGGCTGCAGCATGACTACAACGCCTGAACCCGTCGGCGCCATGCAAGTTCAAGACGCGGGACCGGCTTCGCCGGACCGCAGGCGGGCAGCCCCCCCGGGGGGCAGCGCATTACACGAAGTGAAAAGCGTGGGGGTAAAAATAGTCGGCGACGTCATCCTGGACGTCAACCACATCAGCCTGCGCTTTGGCGGCGTCAAGGCGCTGACCGATATTTCGTTCAACGTGCGCGAGCACGAGATCCGCTCGATCATCGGCCCCAACGGCGCTGGCAAAAGCTCGATGCTCAACTGCATCAACGGCGTCTACACGCCGCAAGAAGGCTCGATCACCTTCCGGGGCCAGAAGTTTTCGCACATGTCCTCGCGCCAGGTGGCCGAGATGGGCGTGGCCCGCACTTTCCAGAACCTGGCGCTGTTCAAGGGCATGAGCGTGATCGACAACATCATGACCGGGCGCAACCTGAAGATCAAAAGCAACCTGCTGCTGCAGGCGCTGCGCATCGGCCCGGCCGAGCGCGAGGAAATCCAGCACCGCGAGTATGTCGAAGGCATCATCGACTTTCTGGAAATCCAGGCCTACCGCAAGACGCCGGTGGGCCAGCTGCCCTATGGCCTGCAAAAGCGCGTGGACCTGGGACGGGCGCTGGCCATGGAGCCGCAGGTGCTGCTGTTAGATGAACCAATGGCCGGCATGAACGTTGAGGAAAAGCAGGACATGTGCCGCTTCATTCTGGACGTGAACGAGGAATTCGGCACCACCATCGTGCTGATCGAGCACGACATGGGCGTGGTGATGGACATCTCCGACCGCGTGGTGGTGCTCGACTACGGCAAGAAGATCGGCGACGGCGAGCCCGAAGACGTCCGCAACAACCCGGACGTGATCAGCGCCTACCTCGGCACCAGCCACTGACATGACCCATTGATATGACCCCCACGCTTGCCACTTCGTGTGCTGCGCTGCCCCCCGAGGGGGCCGCTGCGCCTGCGGTCTGGCAAAGCCAGCCCCGCGGCCCCTGCTGGGGTGGGATGTTGACCCCCACGCTTGCCACTTCGTGTGCTGCGCTCCGCACTGAATCTTTAGGAGTTTGATTAGATGGCATTTTTTCTGGAAACACTGATTGGCGGCCTGATGGCCGGCATGCTGTATTCGCTGGTGGCGCTGGGCTTTGTGCTGATCTACAAGGCGTCGGGCGTGTTCAATTTCGCACAGGGCGCGATGGTGCTGTTCGCGGCGCTGGCGATGGCGCGCTTTTCGGAATGGATTCCGAAGTGGACCGGCCTCGACAACCTCATCGTCGCCAACCTGATTGCGTTTGCAATTGCCGGCGTGCTGATGTTCGTCGTGGCCTGGCTGATCGAACGCCTGGTGCTGCGTCACCTGGTGAACCAAGAAGGCGCGACGCTTTTGATGGCCACGCTGGGCATTGCCTATTTTCTGGAAGGCCTGGGCCAGACGCTGTTTGGCAGCGACATCTACAAGATCGACATCGGTATGCCCAAAGACCCGATCTTCATGCTGGAGTCGGTGTTTCCGGGCGGCATCCTGGTCAACAAGGAAGACGTGATTGCCGCCGGTATTGCCGCGGCGCTGGTGATTTTGCTGAGTGTCTTTTTCCAGAAAACCACGACCGGCCGCGCCCTGCGTGCCGTGGCTGATGACCACCAGGCTGCGCAGTCCATCGGCATTCCCCTCAACCGCATCTGGGTCATCGTCTGGTGCGTGGCCGGCATCGTGGCGCTGGTGGCGGGAATGATCTGGGGCTCCAAGCTGGGCGTGCAATTTTCGCTGACGACGATTGCGCTGCGGGCGCTGCCGGTGGTCATTTTGGGCGGCCTGACCTCGGTGCCGGGCGCCATCCTGGGCGGCCTGATCATCGGGGTCGGCGAGAAGCTGTCCGAGGTCTACCTCGGCCCTTACGTCGGCGGCGGCATCGAGATCTGGTTTGCCTATGTGCTGGCGCTGGTGTTCTTGCTGTTCCGCCCGCAGGGCCTGTTCGGCGAAAAGATCATTGATCGCGTCTGAACCGAATAAAAAGAAGAACCAAGGAAACCCATGCTCTACCGCGAAAACGGCCAGTTCAAGACCACCTACCGGGCCGACCAGCAGATCTTCCCGATCACGCAGGACCGCATTGCCATTGGTCTGATACTGCTGATGGCCTTCATTGGCGTGCCGCTGATGGCGAGCGACTACCTGTATGCATCGATCCTGATTCCGCTGGTCATCATGTCGCTGGCGGCCATCGGGGTGAACATCCTGGTCGGCTACTGCGGCCAGATTTCGCTCGGCTCGGGCGCCTTCATGGCGGTCGGCGCTTACGGCGCCTACAACTTTTTCGTGCGCATTCCAGGCTTGCCGCTGATTCCGGCGGTCATTCTGGGCGGACTGTGCGCCATGGCCTTTGGCATCTTGTTCGGCCTGCCCAGCCTGCGCGTCAAGGGCCTGTACCTGGCCGTGGCGACATTGGCCGCGCAGTTTTTCAGCGACTGGATGTTCTTGCGTATCAAGTGGCTGACCAACGACTCGGCGTCGGGTTCGGTGTCGGTCAGCCAGTTGCAGGTGTTCGGTCTGCCGATCCAGAGCCCCGTAGCCAAGTACCTGTTCTGCCTGGCTTTGCTGGTGGTGATGGCGCTGCTGGCCAAAAACCTGGTGCGCGGCGCGATCGGACGCGAATGGATGGCGATTCGCGACATGGACGTGGCTGCCGCCGTGATTGGCATCCGGCCCATGTACGCCAAGCTCAGCGCCTTTGCGGTCAGCTCTTTCATCATCGGCATGGCCGGCGCGCTCTGGGCCTTCGTGCATCTGGGCTCTTGGGAACCGGCCGCGTTTTCGGTCGAAATCTCGTTTCGCCTGCTGTTCATGGTGATCATCGGTGGGCTGGGCTCGATCATGGGCGGCTTCTTCGGCGCGGCCTTCATCGTTGTGCTGCCGATTGCGCTAAACCGCTTTTTGCCGGCTTTCATGGGAATTTTTGGCATCGAGATTTCGACTGCCGGTGTATCGCATGCCGAGTTGATGATTTTTGGCGGCCTGATCGTCTGGTTTCTGATTGTCGAGCCCCATGGACTGGCCCGGCTGTGGTCCATGGGCAAGCAGAAGCTTCGCCTGTGGCCTTTTCCACATTGAGCGCATTGAGCGCATTGAGCGCATTGAGCGCATTGAGCGCATCCAAAGCATTTACTGCAAAAAATTTTCACCGTGCTTCAACACTTTTATTTCAAGGAGACATTCATGAAGTTTTCCAAACTCGTCGTTGCCGCAGCCGTGGTGGCTGCCGGAGCGGCCTCACTGTCCACCAGCGCCTTTGCGCAGGCCAAGGAGCAGTTCTTCCCGCTGCTGTCCTACCGCACCGGCCCCTATGCGCCCAACGGCACGCCCTGGGCCAATGGCAAGCAGGACTACATCAAGATGATCAATGCGCGTGACGGCGGCATCAACGGCGTCAAGCTGACGTTCGAAGAATGCGAAACGGGCTACGCCACCGACCGGGGCGTCGAATGCTATGAACGCCTGAAAAACAGGCCCGGCGTGGCGCTGATCGACCCGCAAGCCACCGGCATCACGTTTGCGTTGACCGAAAAAGTGCCCACCGACAAGATTCCGCTGATCACGCTGGGCTACGGTTTGTCGGTGGCGCAAGATGGCCAGGCCTTCAAATGGAATTTTCCGCTGATGGGCAGCTACTGGACCGCCGCCGACATCTTGGTCCAGCACATCGGCAAGAGTGCCGGCGGCGTGGACAAGCTCAAGGGCAAGAAAATTGCGCTGGTCTACCACGACAGCCCGTTCGGCAAGGAGCCGATCCCGCTTCTTCAGGAACGCGCCAAGATGCACGGTTTCGAGCTGCAGCTGCTGCCGGTCACCGCACCGGGTGTCGAGCAGAAAGCCGCCTGGCTGCAGGTGCGCCAGAGCCGTCCTGACTACGTGATGCTGTGGGGCTGGGGCGTGATGAATTCCACCGCATTGAAAGAAGCTCAGGCCACCGGCTTCCCGCGCGACAAGCTGTACGGCGTGTGGTGGGCCGGTGCCGAGCCCGACGTGCGCGACGTGGGCGAAGGCGCCAAGGGCTACCAGGCGCTGGCGCTCAACGGCTCGGGCACGGAACCCAAGGTCATGCAGGACATCCTCAAGCTGGTGCACGACAAGGGCCAGGGCACGGGCGCCAAGGACGAAGTCGGCTCGGTGCTGTACACCCGCGGCGCGATCATCCAGATGCTGAGCATCGAGGCCGTGCGCCGCGCGCAGGAGCGCTTCGGCAAGGGCAAGGTCATGACCGGCGAGCAGGTGCGCTGGGGCCTGGAAAACCTGAACCTCGACCAGAAACGGCTGGACGCCTTGGGCTTTGCCGGCGTGATGCGCCCGATCTCCACCAGTTGCGCCGACCACATGGGCTCGACCTGGGCGCGCGTGCAGACCTGGGACGGCAAGAAATGGGCCATGACTTCGGACTGGTACCAGTCGGATGACCAGATTATCAAGCCGCTGGTCAAGGCTGGCGCCGAAAAATACCTGGCCGACAAGAAGATGACCCGCCGCACCGCGGAGGATTGCCAGTCCTGAGACGGTAAACCCTGCTGGCGGCTTCTTTGGAAGCCGCCAGGCGAGAGACTGGCGTGCGCGCCTCTCGCCTGACAAAGACAGCGCCAAAGACCCGGAAGAAAACCCTTATGGAACTGAAAAAAACTGTCCTTAACGTCAACGGCATCGAGGTGATCTACAACCATGTGATCCTGGTCCTCAAAGGCGTGTCGCTGCAGGTGCCCGAAGGCAGCATCGTTGCCATCCTGGGCGGCAATGGCGCGGGCAAGACCACCACCTTGCGCGCCGTGTCCAACCTGTTGCAGGGCGAGCGCGGCGAAGTCACCAAGGGTTCGATCGAACTGCGCGGCGAGCGCATCGAGCGCCTGTCGCCGGCCGACCTGGTGCAGCGCGGGGTGGTCCAGGTCATGGAAGGCCGGCACTGCTTTGCCCACCTGACCATCGAGGAAAACCTGATGACCGGTGCCTACACCCGCAGCAACAAAGGCGAGATTTCCGCCAACTTGGAAAAGGTCTACAACTATTTTCCGCGCCTGAAGACACGCCGCACTTCGCAAGCCGCCTACACCTCGGGCGGTGAGCAGCAGATGTGCGCCATTGGCCGCGCGCTCATGACCAACCCCAGCATGATGCTGCTTGACGAGCCGTCGATGGGGCTGGCGCCGCAGATCGTGGAGGAAGTATTCAATATCGTGAGAGACCTGAACACCCAGGAAAAGGTCACCTTTTTGCTGGCAGAGCAGAACACCAACATGGCCCTGAAATACTCGGACTACGGCTACATCATGGAATCAGGCCGTGTCGTGATGGACGGCGTGGCCTCCGACCTGGCCAACAACGAGGACGTGAAAGAGTTTTACCTCGGTGTTGGCGGCGGCGAGCGCAAGAGCTTCAAGGACGTGAAAAGCTATAAGCGCCGCAAGCGCTGGCTGGCTTGAATGGCCCCCACGCTTGTCGCTGCGCGTACTACGCTGCCCCCCGAGGGGGCCGCTGCGCCTGCGGTCTGGCGAAGCCAGTCCCGCGGCCCCTGCTGGCTGGGGACTTTCGCCTCCACGCTTGTCGCTTTGCACGCCGCGTTGCCTTCTAACGGAACTGCTGCGCCCTGGCCTATGGCTTGAACCCGCGTTCCCGCTGCTTTTTGTTTTTAATTCTCAACCCAACACCCTTTCATGACATCACTCCACATGGATGCGCTGGAAATCCGCCACCCGGCCGAACGCGAGACTGCACTGCTTGCCGCCCTGCCCGCGCAAATTGCCCATGCCCGCGCGGCATCGCCAGCGTTTTCTGATATTTTGGCCAGCATCGACCCGGTCACGGTCACCAGCCGCACCGCCCTGGCCACGTTACCGGTAACCCGCAAGCATGACTTGCTGGCGCGCCAGCAGGCGCAGCGGGCGACTGATGTATTTGGCGGCTTCAGCACCCTTGGCTTTGGTGCCGCCATGCCGCGTGTGTTTTCCAGCCCGGGACCGATGTACGAGCCTGAAGGCAAGCAGCGCGATTACTGGCGCATGGCACGGGCGCTGTACGCCGCTGGCTTTCGGCCCGGCGACCTGGTTCACAACTGCTTCAGCTACCACTTTGTTACCGCCGGTTCG
>Ga0326734_1000332_pt1 | contig 13296 bp, 11 predicted proteins | sample 15_GP2_1315_FD_207944 | JGI IMG/M metagenome (GOLD analysis project Ga0326734, IMG submission 207944) | Glacier ice microbial communities from Ngari, Tibet, China - 15_GP2_131.5 | ecosystem: Environmental > Aquatic > Freshwater > Ice > Glacier | place: China: Ngari, Tibet | collected 2018-07-18 | reverse complement strand
CCGAGCAGGCCGCCGATTACGGCGCCAACGCCGATGCCGACGTAATTCGGCTGGGCCGGCACCGGTGCCGGCCCAGCCGAATTACGTCGGCATCGGCGTTGGCGCCGTAATCGGCGGCCTGCTCGGCAACCAGATCGGTGGCGGCAACGGCAAGAAGCTGGCAACGGTCGCCGGCGTGATCGGCGGCGGCATGCTCGGCAACCAGATCGCCAACGGCAACCGCTGAGTTTGACGCCACTGCCTGTACGGTGCGTGCGGCGCGCGAGCCGCGCCGCACGAGGCCGAAGATTGCGTTACAATGAAGCCTCTGTGGGGGCGACCTGGTTTCGACAGGGGTTGCAAAGCAGTGCAGGGCATACCGAGGGCGGGCTACCTCGTAAATACAACCTGAAAAAACTTAACTGCAAACGATAACTCGTACGCACTGGCAGCTTAATTGCTGTTAGCTCTAGAACACCTCGTCCCTGGGGTGGGCCGTTAAAAGCTCTAGAGTCATTTACAGGGACTCGTCTGATGCTGGGCTACTTAGTAACAGACTAAACAATAGGTAACTCGCTGGTACAAAGCGTGCACGTCCGCGTTGTATTGGTTAAATTAAATGGCAGTGCTAAGTATGTAGAACTGTCTGTAGAGTGCTTCTGGACGCGGGTTCGATTCCCGCCGCCTCCACCACCGCATCCTGAAAAACCGTCCGGTGGGCGGTTTTTTTTCGCTTGCGCTACCGGGCGGCGGGAATCGAACCCGCGGGACGCGGGGGATTTGCGGCGGGGAGCACTGCTCGCCGCCGCAAATCCGGCTTGCGCCTGCAAGCGCAAGCCTCTCCGATTCTACTGACCAGAAGGAAATCGCCAAGGCGATTTCTTGCCCTTCGCCTCCACTTTTATCAAAAAATCGCCGCAGACGATTGACTTTTCGGATTCTCCAGCGCGCATCAAATGCGACCAACTGATGGCTCAGTCCGTGCATAAATATCGAATCTGATCCCGATCACTTTCGGCCCCGACCGCTCCGCCAAAAAATATTGCAATATTTGCATGCAATCCAAGCAGCGACTCCCCACTAGCGGATGAGCACGTATCCACACGGCATCACGGCATCACGAACCGAATACAGGTAACTGATGATTGATCTGCTTGCGGCATATGTATTCATAGGATTGGGCACTGTTGTCGTGGCGTTTCAAGTTGCGTTGGTGGCCGGTATGCCTTGAAAAGAATTGACGCTGAGGGGAAGATTTCCCGGTCACACCGGGTCGCATCCGCGTCGTGACGCCTGATTTTTGCGTGCCTGCTCATTGTGTTTGCTTTGGTTGTGGCCACATCAGCTGGCGTGGCTTTCGCGAGCATGCACACGGCGGCGACAAAGGCGATATGGTTTGTCGTTGGCTATTGTGCTCTCGGCGTTGTCGCGAATGCGGCGACCAGTAGCAAGCGGGAGCGGATGGTCTGGCTTCCCGTCGTATCCCTGATGCTGTTTGCGTCACTGAGAATTGCGCTATGACGGTTCGATGGAAATTGCCTACCGGTTTCTTGCCCTTCGCCTCGTGCCTGCCGACCAGAAATCAAACAAAACTTGCGCTTCCAGACCGACGAAGACCTTGGCGGCGGCACTGCGACTGCGACTGCGACTGCGACACCGGGCATCTCACAGCTGATCAAGTTCGCTGCGCAACTGCCCCGCTTTCTCCTGCAACGCCTGCACCGCCGCCGGATCCATCTTGCGCAACTGCGGGTACACCATGCCGATGCGCGGGTTGCTCGACAGACGCGCTTCATTGCGGGCGAAAAAATCCCAATACAGCGCATTGAACGGGCAAGCGCGCTCGCCGAGGCGCTGCTTCTTGTCGTAATGGCAGCCTTTGCAGTAATCGCTCATGCGGTCGATGTATGCCGCGCTCGACACGTACGGTTTGGTGGCCAGCAGGCCGCCATCGGCAAACTGGCTCATGCCAAGCGTGTTGGGCAGTTCGACCCATTCGAACGCGTCGATGTACACGCCAAGGTACCAGCGGTGCAGCGCGACCGGGTCGAGCCCTGCCAGCAGGGAGAAGTTGCCGATCACCATCAGGCGGTGGATGTGGTGGGTATGCGCGTGCTCGAGCGAGTCGCCGATGGCGCTGGCCATGCAGCGCATTTTTGTTTGCCCGGTCCAGAACCAGCCAGGCAGCGCCTGCGCGTGATCAAACACGTTTTTCTGCGCATACTCCGGCATCTGTTCCCAATACACGCCGCGCACGTACTCGCGCCAGCCGAGGATCTGGCGGATATACCCTTCGACGGCGGCGAGCGGGGCGTGGCCGGCGTGCCAGGCAGCTTCGACCTTGGCGACGACCTCGCGCGGGTTGAGCATTTTGGTGTTCAAGGAGAACGACAGCAGCGAATGGAACAGGCGCGACGCGCTGCTGCTCATGGCGTCCTGGAACTGGCCGAAATGCGGCAATGCGTGCTCGACAAATGCATCGAGCTGCCTGAGCGCCTCGTCGCGATTGAGCGGCCACGCCAGGCGCGCCGCGTTCGGCGCGCCGAAACTGTCGACGCCGGCGCCCTGGATCGTTTCCCACAGCGCCGAATGATCGTGCGTCACGCGCCAGTCGCCTGGCGCCGGCGGCGTTCCCGGCCACGACTTGCGATTGTCATGGTCGAAGTTCCACTGCCCGCCAACCGGCTTGTCATCGGCCTCGACCAGCACCCGGTGTTTGACGCGCATGGTGCGATAGAAGTGTTCCATCAACCAGCGCTTGCGCGTGCCGAACAACTGCGCCGCCTCGTCCTGAGAGCTGTAAAAATGTTCGCTGTCAACCATCCGCGAACGCACCGCCAGCGCCCGCGTGTAGGACGCCATTTGCGCATCCAGCCGCCATTCGTCCGGCGCCTGGTATTCGAATTCGGTGGCCTTGAAATGCGCCAGCAGCATGTCCAGGTTGGCTGGCAGCGACTGCAGGTTGGCGGCGTCGTCGATGGCCAGGTAGCATACCCGGTGACCATTGGCTGCAAGTTGGCGCGCCAGTTCACGCATGCCGGCAAAAATGGCGATGATTTTTTGCGCGTGATGCAGGACGTAATCGGTCTCCTGGCGCACTTCCATCAGCACATACACCACATCATCGTGGCGGTGCTGAAACCAGGAATGCTGCGCGTTGAGCTGGTCGCCCAGCAGCAAGCGCAAGGTGATGGCGGGTGCAGTGTCAAAATTCAAGACGGCAGCCATGCGGGGCGTTTCAGATGAAGTCATGATTGAACCGAAAATGAACCGTTAATGAACCATTAAAAGCCTGATTGTAGCGCGATAAATGGTGGCAATGCACAGATTATCTCAATTAACTTGGTACACTTCCTGTTCACCCTATCAAGGAGTTGTCATGACCAGTCGCCGCATTTTCCTCACTACGATTCCCGCCGCCGCGTTGACGCTTGGCGTCGGCAAGACCGCTTTCGCCCGCGCCGAGACGCTGTCCGAGTCCGACCCGGCGGCGGTGGCGCTGGGTTACAAAGCGGACGCGAGCAAGGTCGACGCCAAAAAGTGGCCCACCTACGCCACCGGGCGCGTGTGCGCAAGTTGCCAGCTGTATGCCGGCAAGCCGACCGACCCGATGGCGCCGTGCGCTGTCGTCGGAGGCAAGCTGGTCAACGCCAAGGGATGGTGCACCGCATGGGTCAAGAAGGCCTGACGGCCGGCGCAGCCCCCGGCATCCACCTCTCGGGTTTTCGTGGGTCGGCGCAACCCTGCCCCTGCATTACGAACTCGGCCCTGCATCGTGTTTCATCCCCGCCGCCAGTTCCGCCAGCATTGCCCTGTTAAACGCCGGCAGATCGTCCGGCTTGCGGCTGGTGATCAGCCGGCCGTCGATCACGACTTCTTCATCGGTCCACTCGGCGCCGGCGTTGCGCAGGTCGGCCTGCAGGCTGGGCCAGCTTGTCATGTGTTTCGACAATGCCACGCCGGCGTCGATCAGCGTCCACGGGCCGTGGCAGATGGCGGCGATCGGCTTGTCGGACTCGGCAAACTGGCGGATGAAGGCAATCGATTCGGGACTTAAACGCAGCTGGTCGGGGTTGGCCACGCCGCCCGGCAGCACCAGGCCATCGTAGTCGTTCGGCCGCGCTTCCCGGACGTTTTTTTCTACCGTGAATCTGTCGCCGGGCGTCATGTGATGGAAGCCCTGGACGAATTCGCCGACGTTTTTGGGCGACACCAGGTGCACTTGCGCGCCATGCTGCTCAAGAAAGCTGCGCGGCGAGGTGTATTCGATCTGCTCGACGCCGTCGGTCATCAAGACCGCCACAAGCATGCCCTTCAATTCCTGGTGCCCGCTTGTTGCCTGATGCTGGTTCATTTCCTGTGCCATGGCAGCTCCCGATGGGTGATTGATTTTTACAATCTGACCACACCATTTTAGGACGCTTGACAGCCCGGTGGCGCGCGCCTGCCTGTGTTCAACAATGGGTGTGCGGCGAGGATGTCGCTGAACGCTCAGCCTTCGAGCACCCGTAACCGCGCGCGCAGGCGATGGATCTCGTCACCGAGGTCGAGCACCAGGGCGGCGATTTCCTCGTTGGCGTCGAAAGTCTGCTCCAGGCTCAACAGGCCGCGCGCGCGCAGCAGGTCGCCGCTGCGAAAGCGTACCGAGGTGATCTCGATGCTGTCGCCCTCGCCCAGAACGCCGGCGCGGATGTGGCGCACCACCCAATCGGGCTCGACGGCGCAGGCGCGCGCCAGTTCTTCGACACTGAGGGCAACTTCTTCGAGCGGCACGGCGTGCACGGGATCGTGTTGTGGCGTTGGCATGGTCAGGCTCCGGTCCGCGCGCGGGGGTTGAAGGCAAGCTCGCGCGCCATGGTTTCGTACAAGGCGCGCGCCTTGTCGCTGTCGGCCGGCGGCAGCACCACTTCGAGAACGAGGTACAGGTCGCCGGGCAGCCGGGCCGGAATGCCGCGCCCCTTCAGGCGCAGCTTGCGCCCGGTTTGCGAACCGGCCGGCACCGTGACTTCGACGTCGCCCGACGGTGTCGGCACGGCGATGCTGGCGCCGAGCGCCGCTTCCCACGGCGCCACCGGCACGGTTTCGTAGACGTGGCTGCCGTCAACGCGGTAGCGCTGGTCAGGCTTGAGCCCGATTTCGAGGAACAGGTCGCCGCCACCGCCGCCGCCAATGCCGGAATGGCCCTGGCCGGCCAGGCGCAACTGCTGGCCCGGCAACACGCCCTTGGGAATTTTCACTTCGATCGACCTGTCAGTCGTCACTACCCGGCCGGCAGCGTCGCGCTGCGGCACGCGCAGGGTGACGGTGCGGGTGGCGCCGTGGTAGAGGTCGACCAGGTCGGCTGCGATGGCGGCGTGAATATCTTCGCCGCGCGCCGGGTAGCCGGCGCCGGGTCCGTCGGGTCCGCCAGCGCGCGAGCGCCGGCCGACGTTGGCAAACAGGTCGGAGAAGAAATCACTGTTGCCGTTGCCGCCACCGAAAGACGCCGCCCAGTCGGACGGCGGCTGGAAGGGCTGGCCGGCGCGCCTGCCGCTGCCGAGCTCGTCATAGGCGGTGCGTTTTTCGGCGTCGCCCAGCACGCCGTAGGCTTCGTTGATTTCCTTCGTCTTGCTGTCGGAGTCGGTGTGCTTGCTGACGTCGGGATGGTACTTGCGCACCAGCTTGCGGTACGCTTTTTTGATGTCGTCGGCCGAGGCGGTTTTTTCGACGCCGAGACTTTGGTAATAATCCTTGTATTCCACGAAACAGCACTCCCGGCATCGGTTTGTTTGATTGTACTGCGGCACCGGGCGCGGCGGCGCTTGACAGAGTTTGATAATGAATGGCTGCACTGTACCGTGAAAACCTGCCGAATGTTTGATTTTTAACTTTTTACTTTCTTGCCAAGCTGATAGATTAAAACCGAGGCAGTGTCGTTAATAAAAAGGAACTTGACATGAACACGTGGATGAAACGCACCAGCATTGCGCTGCTCGTACTGGCACTGGCCGGCGCCGCCTCGGTGGTCGGCGGCAAGGCGATGGGCGAGCGCAAGCTGGTGCGCACGATCGCGCTGCAGGTGGTGCCCGTCGATGTGCGCGGCGACGCGGGCCAGGTCGAACAGGGCCGCTACCTGTTCAGCACCCGCGGCTGCGTCGATTGCCACGGCGCCAACGGCGCCGGCAAGACCGTCATCGAGGAGGGCGCGATGCTGGTGATTTCGCCCAACATCACCGCCGGCGCCAACAGCGTGACAAGCGCCTACACGGTGGCGGACTGGGTGCGCACCGTGCGCCATGGCGTCAAGCCGAACGGCAACCCGGTCATGATCATGCCGAGCGAAGAGTACAACCGCCTCACCGACAACGACATGGCGGCGCTGATTGCCTACGCCAGGCAGTTGCCGCCGGCAGCCGGCAGCGCGGCGGTGGTGCGGTTGCCGACCATGGTCAAGGTGCTGTATGCGTTCGGCGCGATGAAGGACGCCGCCGAGACGATCGACCATGCGCTGCCGCCGCCGCTGCCGGTAGCGCCCGCCGTGTCGCTCGAGCATGGCGCCTACGTGGCCAATTCCTGCATGGGCTGCCACGGCGCACGCCTCTCCGGCGGCGTGATTCCCGGCACGCCGCCGTCCTGGCCGGTCGCCGCCAACCTGACGCCGGGCAAGGGCAGCGTCATGCATCGCTACCCGACGGCCGACGTGTTCATGGCGACCTTGCGCAGCGGCCAGCGGCCGGACGGCACGCCGATCAGCCAGGTCATGCCGACCAGTTCGCTCAGGCATATGACCGACACCGATCTGCTGGCCGTGTACCGCTTCCTGAAAACGCTGCCGCCGGTGGCAGCGGGCAAACACTGAGCAACACGACCAGCCGATGAGGTATGACCAGGGTCAGACCCGGCTTGCCGGCGCCGGCGGCATTGGCACATAAACAGTAGAATCACCGGTTTTCCCAGCCGCGCATCCCATGTCCACCGTCATCGCTTCGCCCTCCTCTGCTGTCGTTACCGAAATCAAGGCCATGTGGCAGCTGGCGTGGCCAATGCTGGTTGGCCAGCTTGCCACCGTCGGCATGGGCGTGGCCGACGTCGCCATGACCGGCCACGTCAGCGCCGAGGAGCTGGCCGCCGTCTCGCTGGGCGCCTCGGTATGGTCGATCGTGCTGGTCACGGTAATGGGCATCATGATGGCGATCAACACCGTCGTGGCCCACGAAATGGGTGCCGCCAATTACCACCTGATTGCGCATTCGGTACGCCAGTCGCTGTGGAAAGGCGTCGGCGTGGGCGCGCTGGCGTGCGCCGCGGCAAACCTGGCGACACTGCTGTTCGACCATATCGGGCTCGACCAGGCGGTCAATGACAAGGCGTCGATGTTCGTGCACGTCATCAGCCTGGGCATGCCGGCGTTCGCCTGCTACCGCGCGCTGTACGGTTACACCACCAGCATCAACCAGACCAAGCCGGTGATGATCATTGCGATTGGCGGCTTGCTGTTCAACGTCGTGGTCAACTGGCTGCTGGTGTTCGGCAACCTCGGCATGCCGAAGATGGGCGCGGTCGGCTGCGCGGTGGCCACTGCGGCCGGCATGTGGCTGATGCTGGCGGCGATGCTGGCATGGATACGGGTTGCGCCAGCGTACGCACAAACGTTTCCGTTTGCCTACTGGGAGTGGCCGAACCGCGCCGAGATCGGCAGCATGCTGCGGCTCGGCCTGCCGATCGGCGTCACCTATTTTGCCGAGGTCAGCGCATTCGGCGCGGTCAGCCTGCTGGTGGCGCGCTTTGGCGTGGTGCAAGTGTCGGCGCACCAGATCGCCCTCAATTTTTCTTCCTTGGTGTTCATGGTGCCGCTCAGCTTCGGCATCGCCCTCATCACCCGCGTCGGCCAGTCGCTCGGCGAAGGCAATCCGCGCAAGGCGCGCTTCGTGTCGTGGGTGGGGGTGGCGATGTCGATTGCGTTCGGCGTTCTGTCGGCCGGGTGCATCGCCCTGTTTCGCTGGGAAATCGCGCGCGCCTACACGTCCGACCCGCAGGTGCAGCAACTGTGCGTCGAGCTGCTGCTGTTCGCCGCCCTGTTCCAGTTGTCGGACGCGATCCAGGTCGCAGCGTCGAGCGCCATCCGCGGCTACCAGGTGACGCGCCAGCCGATGCTCATCCAGCTGCTCGCATTCTGGGGAGTTTCGCTGCCGCTGGGCTACGTGCTGGGTCTGGCGCCGGCCTGGTTTCCCTGGTCGCCGAATGGGCCCATGGCCGCCTTCGGCTTCTGGATCGGGCTGGTGCTGGGACTGACGGTGGCGGCGCTGCTGCTGGCGATGTCGCTGCAGAAATTGGCCAACCAGCGCGTGCTGGCGTGACGGTCGCCCTCTCTATCGCTCTTTCCCGCCCTTACTCTATATACAGCGGTTTGCACCCTACTCTGGTATCGTTTCGAAGTTGTTCCAGTTCAACCACCACATCGAGACACTCCATGCGTTTTTTCCTTTGCTTTTTAGCCGCCATGTCGGCCGTTCCCGCATCCGCCGAACGCCTGACGCTGGACCGCATCCACGCCGACCCGGCGCTGGCGGGACCTGGCGTGCGCAACCTGCGGGTGTCGCCTGACGGCGAACGGATCACGTTCCTGCGCGGCCGCGCCGACGACCAGTTCCAGCTGGACCTGTGGGAATTCAACATGAAGGACAAGACGACGCAGCGCTTGGTCGACTCGAAACAGCTGGCGCCGAACGAATCGATTTCACCCGAGGAACAGGCGCGCCGCGAGCGCGCCCGCACCGCCAGCCTGAACGGTATCCTGAACTACAGCTGGTCGCCCGATGGCAAGCAGTTGCTGGTGCCGATCGGCGGCGATTTATACCTGGTCGACGTTGCCCATCCGGAAAACGCGCGCAAAGTCGCCTCCGGCAACGTCGCCGATCCAAAAATTTCGCCGCTGGGCCGCTACGTGTCGTTCGTGCGCAAGCAGAACCTGGTGGTGATCGACCTGACGACCGGCACCGAAAAGCAACTGACCAGCGACGGCGGCGGCACCATCCACAATGCCGAAGCCGAATTCGTGGCCCAGGAAGAAATGAACCAGACCACCGGTTACTACTGGGCGCCAAACGACGCCGCCATCGCCTACAAGCGCTTCGACGAAGCACCGGTGCCGGTGGTGCGGCGCTTCGACATCTTTGCCGACCGTACCGACGTCGTCGAGCAGCGCTACCCGGCAGCGGGCGACCCGAACGTGATCGTCGAACTGATGATCGTCTCGCCCGCCACCGGCGTGCAGCGCAAAATCGACATCGGCCTTGACAAGGACATCTACCTGGTGCGCGCCGACTTCAGCGCCGACAGTACATCGCTGGTGTACCAGCGCCAGACGCGCGACCAGAAGCGCCTCGACCTGATCGCGGTTGACACCGCCACGCTGGCCCAGCGCACGCTGCTGAGCGAAACCTCAGCCACCTGGGTCAGCATCCACGACGACCTGCGCTTCCTGAAGAACCAGGACGCTTTTCTCTGGTCGTCCGAGCGCAGCGGGCGCAACCACCTGTACCTGGTTGGCATGGACGGCAAGCCGATGCATGCAGTGTCGAGCGGCGCCTGGGGCATCGACAGCGTCCTGGCGGTCGACGAAAAGAGCGGCCGCGTGTTCGTCGCGTCGAACCGCGACAACGTCGTCGACAAGCAGATCTATTCGCTCGCGCTCGACGGCAGCAGCGCCGACGCGCCGCTGCGCATCACCCAAGCCGACGGCTGGCACGAAGCGGTCTTTTCGCGCAATGGCGAAGTGTTTGTCGACACTTTTTCTGACCCGTCGACCCCGCCGCAAATTTCGATCCGTACGCCAGACGGCGCGATGGTCGGCTGGCTCGAGCACAACGAACTGAACGCGAGCCATCCGTACTTCAAGTTCAAGCTGGAGCACCTGGCCACCGAATACGGCACTTTGACGTCGAACGACGGCCAGACGCTGCATTACTCGATCATCAAGCCGCGCAACTTCAATCCGGCCAAGCGCTATCCGGTGTTCCTGTCGACCTATGGCGGCCCGCACGCGCAGCACGTGCAGCGCAACTGGGACAAGCCGTTCTACCAGTACATGGCGCAGCAGGGTTTCGTCGTGTTCCGCCTGGATAACCGCGGTTCCTCGCGGCGCGAACGGGTATTCACCGACGTCATCTACAAGCAACTGGGCAAGCACGAAGTCGAAGACCAGGTCGCCGGCATCGACTGGCTGGCCAAGCAGAAGTTCGTCGACCCGAAACGGATCGGCGTGTTCGGCTGGAGCTACGGCGGCTTCATGAGCTTGCGCCTGCTGTCGGCCGCGTCAAGCAAGATCGCGATGGGGGTGTCGGTGGCGCCGGTCACGGACTGGGCGCTGTACGACACCCACTACACCGAACAGTTCGTCGGCGCCACGCCGAAATCCGACCCTGAAGCCTACAAGCGAAGCGGCGTGTTCGCCCACCTCGACGGCTTGACGTCGCCGCTGTTGCTGATTCATGGCATGGCCGACGACAACGTGCTGTTTACCAACACCACCCGCCTGATCGACAGCCTGGTCAACCGCGGCATCCAATTCGATCTGATGACCTATCCTGGCGCCAAGCACGGCATCTCGTCGCGCGCCGGCCAGCGCCACGTGTACGCCACCATTGAAGCATTTTTCAAGAAAAACCTCGCGCCGCGCTAGTGTTTGGCGGCGACGTCAACAAGCTGTTTCGACACCGACAAAAAACAGCCGCGAAATTCGCGGCTGTTTTTTTGATCCTGCTGTCATCTCGCTGGCGCCTGCCTGAGCGCCGAGCTAGCTTGTTGCTTGTTGCTTGTTACTTTTTTATTGATCATTGATCATTGATCATTGATCATTGTCACTTGATGGCGTCCTTGACGATTTCCTTGGCGTCGCCCATTTTTCCCTGGATCTTGCCTTCGACCTGGTTGGCCAGGCCTTTGGCCTGCTGCTCGGTGCTGCCCGTCAGCTTGCCGGCCTGTTCCTGAATTTTTCCGCCGATGTCTTGCATTTTGCCATTGATTTGATCTTTGTTCATGGTCGAGCTCCTGGTAAATGCACGCGCCTGTATGGCCATGCGTTACGCTCAGAATAGCTTGCGCACGATTGACGGTCTGTTCAGAAACGAACGTTAGCCCAGCATGTGCGGTTTGCTTATGCGGGGTCAACGTATTGCCATTCTCATCGGTCACTAAGGCGCAGGACGCCTCTAACAACGGATATTCACATTTCGATGAGGAGACTTGCATGAATTACCTGGTCAAATATGCGCTGCCGATTGCGACACTTTGCGCCTTGCTGGCGGCATGCGGAGGGGGTGGCGGCGGCGCTGAGCCGCCACCGGTCATTGCGCCGGGACCCATTGTCACCGGTGGCGTCGACGTTGGCGCTGCGTGGCGCGACTACCTGAACGCTGCACATACCTGGACCATGCGCGGCCAGACTTCGGATGCCCGCCCGTTCGAACTGTCGGTGATCATGAAACCTGGCGCCAACCGCAGCTTTGCGCTGACCGGCGCCAGCGGGCAAACGATCGACCAGTCGATCCGCTTCACCATTGCCGGCGCCAATACCGTCAGCAGCGATGGCACGCTGTTTTTCAATGGCGCCACCATCGTCGGCGTGAGCACCACCAATGGCGCCTGTTTCGGCCTGCGCAACACGATGGCAGCCTTGCCGGGCGCCAGCGCAGTTGGCAGTAGCGGCGCCATGCTCATGCTTGACGGCAATGCAGGATGCGTGAGCAGTGGACAAAAGCTCGGCACGACCACCTACAGCTGGTCGGTCGAAAAAGACGGCGCGCTGACCATGTTCTGCCTTGCCACGCGCCAGGAAAATGCCAGCACCGCCTTCATCGGCTCGGACGCTTACTGTTTTGAAGCGAGCCCCGGCGGCACCCTTGGCGCCAAGGCGAAATTCACGATCACGCGGCCAGACGGCACGACGACGACGGGACGAAATTTTTAAGGCTGAGCAGGGACAAGGTGGAAAACTGAAATGACTGATCGGCCAGATCCGGCCTGCCTGGCCTCTTGTCGAATGCTGCCGCGGTTCGCCACGGCTGCTTGGGCAAACTTTGAACAGGCCGCCATTGCGCACAAGCCCTGTTCCAACCAAAGCCTGCTCCTTGTGTCAGACCTGCTTGCGGCGGCGTTTCGCCGCGATCATCCCGAACACCCCCATCGCCCACAAAGCCAACGAAGCCGGCTCAGGTACAGTGACCACATTGGCCTGTTCGACATGCATCAGGTCAACAGCCCAGTTGGCTGTGCGGCCCTCAAAATCCCACTGGTCCTCAGGATCCAACACACAAAAGATTTTTTTCGAGCAATATTTCGAAGTGAAGGTGGGGTTAGCGTCATGTTCGAAGCCATTCGCCAGTTTTAATTCAACAGGGGCGTTGTCAAATTGGGCTAAGCCCACCGTGTAAGGTCCGGCGTCTAAGAACAATTCCAAACATGCATCCCACCGGGCTCCACCATTTATACCGACCGCGCTGGCACCGCAGCTGCCCACTGTCAAATCTCGAGAATCGTCATTCTGGGCAATTTGCCCACCACGACTGTCAAACAAGGCAAGAATCGGATCGAATCCACCTGCCGCCACCACGTTGTTATTCGACTGCGTACCGCCCGCCCAACTGTAGCTGATCAAGCGCACGGTTGAACTGCCGTCAGCGACAAAGTTGAACAGCTTGACGTCATTGTCCTTTACAAAACTGCCTGTAAAGGAAAAATTCGTCGGGCTCGCCGAGGCACCAACTGCAAGCGCCAACAAGCCCAAGGTGGCGACAATGGTCTTAATTTTTGATATGAATTTCATCTTATTTTCCTCAAAGTTTTCTTGGTATGCGGAACACATCTAATGAGCGCATTAGAAAAAAGCACCAGAGAAAAAAATGCAAAATTCGTACCATGTAAAAATATGCTGAATAATCAGCATCTTATTAAGATCAGCATGTTTTATACGACAAAAGTGTAAAGTTTTTCGACATCTAATTTGGTTGGCGCCGGGCGCTGGAAATCTGCGCGGCAGACGGAATATGGCTTTGCGGGATCGGCACGGGTGCGACAAGCATCGTTGCCGTTGCCGTTGCCGTTGCCGTTGAAGCAGTCTTGCAGCGGCGCGTAAGAGAGCTAGCGCGTTGTCATCTGTCGATAACGTTTACCAGACCCAATTGGATGACATCTTGTTTCTACCGCGCAAACTCCTAGCCTGAATTTTGCATAAAAAAGGGCAAGAATGCCGTAAGTGATTGATAAAATGTGAGTTATTGAGAAACACAATTTACAACACGAACGCCACCTTGCCCGACATGAATTCTACTCCAGAACAGC
>Ga0326734_1000331_pt1 | contig 13317 bp, 13 predicted proteins | sample 15_GP2_1315_FD_207944 | JGI IMG/M metagenome (GOLD analysis project Ga0326734, IMG submission 207944) | Glacier ice microbial communities from Ngari, Tibet, China - 15_GP2_131.5 | ecosystem: Environmental > Aquatic > Freshwater > Ice > Glacier | place: China: Ngari, Tibet | collected 2018-07-18 | reverse complement strand
CTATATCGACGACGGCCGCTTCGCCATCGATAACAATTTGATCGAGCGCGATATCCGGCCATTTACGACCGGACGCAAGGCATGGCTGTTCTCAAATTCAGTCGCCGGCGCCGAAGCGAGCGCCGTCGTCTACAGCCTGATGCTGACCTGCCGCGCCTGCGACGTCGAGCCATATGCTTACTTGCGCCATGTCTTGACCGAACTGCCACGCCGGCAACCAGGCGACGACGTGACGGACCTGCTGCCCTTCAACTTCAACAAAAACTAGGCTGGCTGCCCGCTAACCACTGACCGGGAGCGGTGGGGTAAATCTCCCGCTTACGTTCCAGGTAGTCCGGCATCAGCTAAAACTGCTCTGGTCGCCGCAGCAAATAGCGCTCAAACTGAAGGTTCTCTGGCCCGACAACCCTGAAAAATCCGTGTCCCACGAAACCATCTACAACGCCATCTACCTGCATCCACGTGGCGAGCTCAAGAGCGAACTGGTCGCCTGCCTTCGCCACCATAACCAAGTGCGCAAACCGCGCAGCCGGGGTGACGACCGGCGCTATCAGATCCAGGACATGCAGAGCATCCATATCCGCCCTCCAGAGGTCGAGGATCGCCTCATCCCTGGTCACTGGGAGGGCGACCTGATCAAGGGCGCTGGCAATCGCTCATCGGTCGGTACGCTGGTCGAACGCACGACCGGCTTCGTAGTGCTCGCCAAGATGGACAACGCCACCACCAAGACCGTTGTCGACAGCTTCGCGGCGGTGCTCAACCGCGAGCCGGTGGTGATGCGCAAGACCATGACGTACGACCAGGGCCGTGAGATGCACGGCCACAAAATCCTCACCGAACGCACTGGCGTCCAGATCTACTTTGCCGACCCGCACAGCCCGTGGCAGCGCGGCTCAAACGAGAACACCAATGGCCTGCTACGCCAGTACATGCCGAAAGGATCGGATCTGTCGATCTACTCCCAGGACGACCTCGATGCCATCGCCCTGTCACTCAATACCCGCCCGCGAGCGAGGTTCAATTCCGACTCGCCGCTCGTCGTTTATACTCGGCATATAGCACTGCTTCAACATTCAACCGACACTGTTAATTAACCCAGTGTTGCGCTTGGTACTTGAAACCGCCCACTCTTTGGCGCTTTGCGACCTTGAACAGTCGTGCAACAGTAGCGGCCGCAGGTCATTGAAGCCCGCGAAATCGTTTCCGCCACCGCTCACGAATACAGCGGACAAACTACCGCCGAACAACTTCAAATTGGTGCGCACGTTTTTTTCATGCTTGCCGAAGACATAGTCATACGCTTCCGCGCCATTGTGGCCCACCGCCAGAATGTTGTGCTCCTTTGATTGGACCAGCTTTCCAAAACGGTTAATAAGTGATCCTCCGGGAAAGGGGTACCAGAACCAGGAATCGCCGATGGCGGGGATCGATGGCATAATGCCTTCATCCTGCATTTCCCGCGCATCCCAATATACATTTCGAAGTGCCATTTTGATGCCTTTATTTCCTCTTTTTCGAAAAAGTATTCCTTTTTTTATTTCTTGCCCGCCAGGTAATCAAGGCGGGAGCATGCGCTGCTGGACCCCAGCATCGATGTGCTTAATGTATCGTTGCAATTACCAATGTCGATGACCTGTACATTTGGGAAGTTAGATAATTCGAAGGCAAGGTAAGTTCAAGCCGGAAGATGTTTTTATATGTTCCGTTTGCTCAATCGGCGAGCCCGGCTGATCGCGCCGGCGTTGAATCCGATCGCTCGGCATGAGCGTGACCATTTTATTTTTTATCGATACGCTCGTTGCCCGCGTTAACTCATATCGTTATACACATCTTTTTTAGTTAATAAAATCAATGACTTGCATCCGACCTTCCTGAACATCGCAGGCACGGGGGCTAGCGGAGAATCGGTGCGTTTTGATAAAAAATACTCACTTTTGCCTAATTTTTAGTCAAAATCTCATAAAAATAACCGCTCCGGGTTGAAATGACGCTGAGCGGAAAAAGATGTGTATAACGATATGGCGTTAACTCATGCACATGCACGGAATGGTAAACGATACTGCGAATCGATCGCGTGCATGCGTGTCCACGCATGGGTGCAGCGCAAATTGACGTCTTGCCGAAGACATCGAACCCGTTCAGTTTGGCGAGAAACGGGGGGAGTTGGAGCATCGGCATGGTGCTCCAAAACTCTGGACTGCAGCCGGTTGGGGCAGGCATTTTGCGCAGGAAGCGTTTTGTCTGGCCACGATCGTTGGTTGCTGACGAATGGATGATTACGTTTACAATGTGTGCAATGTGTGAGGCGCGCCTGGAAAAGCCGGCGACTGTCAACGCGAGCCGCTCGACGTCAAATTCACAAGATGAAAATCATCTCAACCCAAGAGCCACGAAGGTTTTGCACTCATGCTTGGTGTTGTTTTTGCCAAGAGTCGCTATATCAGCCTGCGCACGCGAGGCCTGCGTTGATAAATGACTTTAAATACCTTTTCAAGTGACTGATTAATTGATGACTAACCCGATCTATCGTTGGCAATCCGCCAGTTGGCAGCGACTGCAAGAAATGCGCGAACGCCTGCCGCACGCGATCTTGTTCCATGGCGAAGCGGGCACCGGAAAAGCTGACTTCATTGAAGCGTTTGCTCAGTCGCTGCTGTGCGAGAACCCCAGCGTTGACGGCTTCGCCTGCGGCGCCTGCCCAAGCTGCGGCTGGTTTTCGCAGCACAACCATCCCGACTACCGCCGCGTGCGGCCGGAAGCGCTGGAAGACGAGGCGTCGGCAGACGGCGAAGAAGGCGCCGACGCCGACGCCGGCAAGAAAGCCAAGGCGAGCAAGACGCCGTCGAAAGAAATCAAGATCGAGCAGATCCGGCAACTGGCCGACTTCATGAATATCTCAACCCACCGCCAGGGTTTGCGTGTAATCGTCTTGTATCCGGCCGAGGCGCTCAACATGCCGGCCTCGAACGCCTTGCTGAAAACCCTGGAAGAGCCACCGCCGGGTACCGTCTTCCTGTTGTCTTCGAACAGCCTGGATCGGTTGTTACCGACCATTTTGTCGCGCTGCCGCAAGTTTGCGCTGCCGATGCCCGACAACGTCGAGGCGCTGGCCTGGCTGAAGGAACAGGGCCTGGTCGACGCCGACAGCTGGCTGCGCGAGCAGGGCGGCGCGCCGCTGGCGGCGCTGGCGCAATCCGAATCGGGCAACCGCGAGGAGTTGGAGGCGTTGTTGCATATGCTGGCCCGCCCAAGCGTTGAAGCGGCCTTGAAAACCGCCGACAAACTGAGCAAGTTGCCGCTTGGAGCGCTTGTATCCTGGCAGCAACGATGGCTGTATGACTTGGTTTCCTACAAATTGTCAGGCCGCATCCGCTATTATCCGCGCTACCAAAAGGAAGTTGCAGCCCTGGCCGCTTCTGTGCACACTGCTAAATTGTTGCTCGCTATAAAGAGTACGAACGAGCGGCGCGCGATTGCGGATCACCCGCTGTCGCCGAAATTGTTTGTCGAAGCGATGCTGCTTGATTACAATGTATGCTGCGGCAGCAACTCTGGGAGGACTTGAATGACTGGCAACCATGCTGAACCGAGCGCTCCGACGATCCCGCGGCCATCGGTGCTGTCGCTTGCCATCAAGGAAAAAGCAGCGCTGTATGCGGCATACATGCCCTTCCTCGCAAATGGCGGCATGTTCGTTCCAACCGCCAAGCCGTACCAGATCGGCGACGAGATTTACCTGATCCTGGCGTTGATGGACGATCCAAACAAGTATCCGATTGCCGGCAAGGTGGCCTGGATCACGCCGGCCGGCGCCAATAACAACAAGGCGCAAGGCATCGGCGTGCATTTCCCCGCCGACGAAACGGGCCAGCGCGCCAGGTCGCGGATCGAAGAAATCCTCGGTGCCGCACTGCGTTCATCGCGCGCCACGCACACGTTGTAGATCACGGGCTACAGATTTCAGGCGCTGTTCAATCGGGTCGGACAGCCTTGGATCGCTGTCCCAGGCGCGACGGCCGGGAGCGGGGATCTGGCGTCGGTCGACAATACGCCGCAATCAGCTACAATCGCGGCATGTACATCGATTCCCACTGCCACATCAATTTCCCCGAACTGGTCGCGCGCATGCCCGAGCTGCTTGCCCGGATGGAAGAAAATAAGGTTACGCACGCGCTGTGCGTCTCAGTTGACCTGCCCGATTTCCCGCAGGTTCTGGCCCTGGCAAAGCAATATCCGCACATCTACGCCTCGGTCGGTGTTCACCCCGATTACGAAAACACGCCGGAACCCACGCTCGAGCAGCTGGTCGCACTGTCGGACCATCCGAAGATCGTTGCAATCGGCGAAACGGGGCTCGATTATTACCGACTTGAAGGCGACCTCGAGTGGCAGCGCGAACGCTTTCGTACTCACATAAGAGCCTCAAGAGTCACCCGTAAACCCCTGATTATCCACACAAGAGCGGCCAGCGAAGACACCATCCGCATCATGCGGGAAGAGGGCGCTGGCACTGATCAGGGCGGGGTTGCCGGCGTCATGCATTGTTTTACCGAGTCGCTCGACGTGGCGCAGGCGGCGCTGGCGATGGGTTTTTATATATCGTTCTCCGGCATCGTCACCTTCAAGAGCGCGAAGGATTTGCAGGCTGTAGCGCGCGAAGTGCCGCTTGAGCGCACGCTGATCGAGACCGATTCGCCTTACCTGGCGCCGGTGCCATACCGTGGCAGGATGAATGAACCGGGCTTCGTACGCCATGTTGCCGAGTATCTTGCCACCCTGAAAGACGTGCCTTTGAGCCAGGTGGCGCAGCAGACGACGGATAATTTCTTTAATCTTTTCAACATTGTTCGGTGAACACCTCATGTCGTTTCTAAGGAAAGTTCTCGGCCATTCTTGCTGCATTGCGCTTGCTGTCGTGTTCGGCATGGGCACTTCGTGCGCGGCGGGCAGTGCGACAACCGCGCAACTGACCACCTTCTTTCGTTCCGTTCAACTCGACGACGCTACCAACGTCAGGAAATTGCTGGCCAATGGCATGGTCGGGCCGAACGCACTCGACCCGATCGGCGGCGAGAGCGCGCTGATTGTGGCGCTGCGCGAGGGTTCTGCGCGTGTTGTCGGTCTCCTGCTGGCCCAGCCATCGATTGCGCTCGAGTTGAAGGCGCCAAACGGCAACACGGCACTGATGATGGCGTCGTTCAAACACAACGTGCCGGCGGTCAAGGCCTTGCTGGCCAAGGGCGCCATCGTGAACCGGCCCGGCTGGACCGCCCTGCATTTCGCCGCCGCAAGCGGCGACGACGAGATCACCAAAATTCTCATTGATCATTTTGCCTACATCGACGCCGAGGCTCCCGCCAAATTCACGCCGCTGATGATCGCGGCGCGCGAAGGCCACGAGTCGACGGTCGGCTTGTTGCTCGAAAAGGGGGCCGACGCCAGCCTCAAGAACAGCGAATCGCTTACCGCCGCTCAGATTGCCCAGCGCGCGGACAAGCCGCGCATTGCCGCCGCGATCGCCGCGCACCTCGCGCCCCGTAAACAATAGCAAACGGGCCGATTGTCGATCGCCGCAGTCTCCTGCGCCCCCGCGCTGATTCCTGAATTGACACACAAAAGCGACTGACCTTGCCGCTTCGCCATGGTTAATTTTTTACGACAATGGTTGTGTTGTGATCAATATCATGCAGGCGCGCTTCCCACACAAGGCAAGGAGTGTGGCAATCAAGGATTTCTATGCTGACTGAACCCACACGTCTTTGGCCGCCAGGCCGTAAAATGTGGGCTTGATTCCCTACCGACTGATATCTCCCATGGAAAATGTAGACCAACGTTACCTCGTCCAGCAAAACAAGCTCGCTGATGCCGAAACTAGGCAGCCCGTATTTGCCAAAGTCATGCGCAGCAAGGAAGGAAAATTCGAAGGCGTTTCCTTTATCAAAAACAAGGAAAAAGCGACCATCATGACGGTCTGCCAAGCGCAAGAGGTAATTGACTGGGCATCGAACAAGAAAGCCAACGCCGAGGAATACGCAACCAAAATCATTTGCGTCGGACAATAGCGCATCAGACTGGCCGACTTGCCAGGCCGTGTCCGTCGATCCCCTTTCGCTCCCGTGATTCGCCGTTTGATCGCGTCCGCACGCAGTCCATCGCACGGCAATTGCACAACAAGAGCGTCGGCCCCATAGTCAATCCACTTGATTGTTTTCGAATAAAATGAACCATGTTGAGTCTCTTGTTGTGGCCGCTGGCGCGATTCCTGTGCTGGCCCTGGCATTGCTGGCATTGGCGCTGTACCCGCTAATCTGGCTGCCGCTACCTCTGCGGATAGTCGGCGTTGGCGTGGAAGCGGTCTTCGAGTTGCTGCGCGCCATCGTCATGCTGCCGTCCCGCATCCTGCGCGGTCACCAGGCCGGTAAAATCGCCTTTGTGCAGCATCTAACAGACGGCGCAGCCTCGCTCGATTAAGTTCGTAGCTGGATTGTGTTTTTAGCCCGAAAACATGGTCCGTCTTCCTAATAGGAAAAACATCATGCGCCTGGATATTTACCGCAGAGCCGAACGCGACGGAAAATTTTCGTACTTGGCAGTACCAGAAACCCGAAACATTCCCGAAGAAGCGACCAACACCGACTGGCTGCAAGAGGCAAAGGCCGTGGAGGTCGAGGACAATGCCGGTCATTTGGAGGACTATTCGATCGACAAAGTGTCCGAGCAAATTGCCGAAAAAGGTTATGCAGTTTCCTCGTCGCAATAATTTTGTCGTACGCCGTTCAGTCGTTGGGTATTGAAAAAACGGTAGGAAAGTTCGCTGATGAACAGGCCGCCTTCGATCCGGTTCACCAGGTTTGGCGCCGTCGGCGACGTATGTTGAATATGTGCTGCGTTCGGCCTTGCTCATTAACGCGTGAGGCAATACATTCGCCTCGATCAGAGCCTGCCAATATTCGAGACGTGCGTTTTTGAGCAGTCGTTCCAGCTTGGCTTGAAATGCCCAGCTTCAAGTAACTGAGGGCGTGGAGCTCGCGGTTAATCAACAGCGCATGCGCTGATCGAAGCTCGGGGCGGCCGTGCCCGGCTGTGCAAATTGTTATTCACGGCTGGCCGAAAGACCTTCCAGTTCAATGGTACGCAGCGGCGTCAGTACGGAATGCAATTATTGTCTTGTTCCTTATTGGTGGTCGCCGGGGCCGCGGACGAGAACATGGCTGGAGCTTAACCTATAGGTTTATACACATCTCTGGGGTGACGAATAGTGCAATTTAGGCAGGCTCTCCAAGATTGTCGTTTACCGACAGCAACCAGCAGAAAAAGCTTGTAAACTGTCCAAAGCTCAGATTTACTTTCGCTTTTTGCTCATCACAATCATGACTGAACCGACGCAGTGGGCGGATGTTGAATTTGCAGATATCGATCTCGGGGATGCACGCCTGGACAACCGGGCGAGGAAGTTCATCGAACAGTTTTCCGCCAAGCCGAGTTCGAGCATCCCGCAAACGTGCAATGGCTGGGGCGAAACCATAGCGACCTACCGTTTTTTGGAAAACGAGGCGGTCGAATGGCGTGACATCATGGCGCCGCACTGGGCCCAGACCGAGAAACGCATGAGCGAGCACCCGGTCGTGCTGTGCATCCAGGACACAACCGAACTGAACTACAACGGGCAGCAGATCACGGGACTCGGCCCGCTCAGTTACGAGGCGCAGCGTGGCATGTACTTACATCCGGCCTATGCTGTGACGCCGCAGCGCTTGCCGCTCGGCGTGCTCGACGCGTGGATGTGGGCGCGCGAGAAACGCGGCGCGGACGGTGTGCGGTCCGGTCAAAAGGAAAGTGGCCGTTGGCCCGAGGGCTATCAGCGCGTGACGGAAATGGCGGCCGACATGCCCGGCACCCGACTGGTGTACGTGGCCGACCGCGAAGCGGACATGATCGACTTGATGAGATGCGCGCGTGACGCGGGAACGCCAGCCGATTGGCTGGTGCGTGCCAAAACGAATCGCGCCTTGCCGGAAGGGGCCAAATTGTGGTCGACGACGACCGCCGGCGAGGCCTTGGGCGATATCACTTTCAAGATCGGACCGCGCGGCGAGCAGAAGGGCCGCAAGGTGCGCCAGCAGTTGTGGGCACAGGAAGTGGCGCTACCGTCTGGGCACGGCAGCGTCGTCAAGGCCACCTGCGTCATTGCGCGCGAGATCGATCCGCCCGAGGACGCCGAGGCGGTCGAATGGCGCTTGCTGACCAACCGCAGCGCCACCACACTGGACGAGGTGATCGAACTGATCGACTGGTATCGCGCGCGCTGGGAAATCGAAATTTATTTCCATGTCCTCAAGAACGCCTGCAAGGTTGAAACCATACAACTGACGCACATCGACAAGATCGAACGGGCCTTGGCGATGTTTATGGTCGTGGCGTGGCGCATCGCGTACCTGATGCGCCTCGGACGTACTTGTCCAGACCTCGATGCACGTCATTTCTTTGACCCGGACGAAATTCGCGGCGCCTATTTGCTGACGAAGCAGCCCAAGCCGACCTTGCCACCGACATTAAACCAAATGGTGCGCCTGATCGCGCGGGTCGGCGGATTCCTTGGGCGCAAGGGCGACGGCGAGCCGGGCGTGAAAACCATCTGGCAAGGATTGCAGGAAGTGCGCGTTGCGGCATTGACGCTGCAAGCGCTGCGCGAGGAAGGACCGTGACTTGTGTATAAACCTATGAGCTTAACCACTCTGCCTGTGACGCAGACGCGCCATGATTCATTCCTCGACGACACGGCCATTCTGGCTATTGCGGCTGTCACGATTGACGCTATGACTTGGCTCTGTATCTCGATGCATTCGAGAACTCCCTGTCCTGAGATCTGACCAAGCCTGCCAGCAGCATCAGGGCCGGCAAAAAATCCCACTTGCGTAGACACGGAAAAATTGGACGATTTGTGACGTCCAAATAAAGCGACCGCCGGCAAGCGGCAGTCGCGCCGCTATCCGACACGACAATTGTCAAATTCCGAGTTAGCGGGCAGGTCTCGAATTCATAGCTTGATCATACGCATCGTCTTAGGTCTCCGCTTTGCCTAAGATAGCTCAAATGGACTCAAATGTACTTGGCGCCGAATCGCAACGCATGAGGCGCGGCGTCAATCGCCTATCCCAGAAGCAAGGGAAAAGCACGTAGCAGTCGCTGGCAAACGCCGGCGAGGCGCGAGCCGCGTGGCGACCGCATGATGGCCATGCAACGACGAGCAGAGTAGGATCTGCTCGTCAAGCGCGCCAGCCGCACACTTTTTCGTTAGCGACACTGAAAAGGCCTACAAGGGTAACCAGCGCACGGTATAAACATCATAACTTCAAGATTGTTAGTTGGAGCAATAACGTGAAAATGACCGAACCAATGGACGACCCCCTGAACACGGGTGATTTGTTGGAGTTCCATAAAACATCGATGGGAACAAAATCCGCCTCAATCAACGGCAGAAATTTACGGATCAGTCTCAGACAGTGGAAAATGTTTCATGCTGTAATCGATTTCGATGGCTTCACAGGGGCAGCAAATAACTTACATATCAGTCAATCTTCGATCAGTTATACTCTTGCCAAGATGCAGGAGCAACTGGGCGTATCTCTTCTGACAGTAAAAGGACGCAAGGCGCAGATCACCGAAGAAGGAAAGATATTGCTGGAGCGCTCACGAGATTTGGTGAGGAACGCCGTTGAACTCGAAGAGCTTGCCGAGAATTTGCGCCAAGGATGGGGGCCGGAAATTCGCATGGCGACGGATCCAAGCTTTCCTCCTACTCTGCTCATACACGCCCTAAGAAAATTCTCATCCTCGCCACAAAACATCAGACTTAGCGTAAAAGACGCAACGCTTGACCAAGCCAAAAAAGCTCTGCAGGAAAATACGGTCGATCTTGCTATTAGTACCCAAATGATATTGGGTTTTGCTGCAAAAGAATTAATTGAAATCGAACATATTGCAGTCGCGCACCCCGACAATCCTTTTTTTAGCTTGAGAAGGGAAATTACAATCGATGATCTCGAAACACAGTTTCAGATTGCCATTTCAAGTTCCAATGATTATGTGAATGCCGATGTCAACTACCGATTGCCGAGGTACTCGAGGTTCTGGAACGTAAGCAGTCTCGACCGAGCTATTGGCGCACTGCGTCATGGCCTCGGTTACGCGTGGTTACCAAAATATCAGGCGCAACGATGGCTTGAAGGACATCAGATACGGGTTCTTCCACTAACCAATGGATGCAGCTACAAGACCACTCTGTATCTAATTTTTGGACGGTCGATAGCTGCCGATTCGAACGCCAAGAAATTCGCCGACGTACTTCAATCTTGCAGCGAACGTCAATGCTGACCTGCCGGCGCCGCGAAATGCATCTGACAAGGCAATCACTCAGCTATTCTAAAGTCCTTGGCGATGCTGAAACGTGATTTATCAAAGTCCAAAATTAATATCGTTACGGTAGGGTAAAAACCGAAATTTGATATAAATTGGTTTTCCGACAGTTGACAATTAAATTTCCTTGGTAAATCTGATGAATACATCTTTGCAGCAATTGCGGAAAAAAACTGAAGACGAAAATGCATCGTTGAAATCAGCCGATTTTTTTAGAAATATCTTGAAAAACGGTTGGCTGATCGGTAGCGTTTCCTTACTTGTCGCGATGGTCGGAATTATTTACGCGATTACAGCCACGCCAATCTATGAAGCAAACATTCTTATTCAGATAAAGCGCAAAGCCAGTCTATCCAACGACTTTCAAAGCGAGATTCCCGCTGCAACTGAAGTGGAAATTCTGCGCTCACGTTCGGTTATATCCAAGGCGGTTGATTCCTTGAAACTTGACATCAGTGTGGAGCCGAAGAAATTTCCTATTATCGGCTCATTAATAGGAGGAAAAAACAAGGAAATATCGAATCCCGGGTTGTTCGGACACGGCGGATACGTATGGGGTGAGGAACAAGCTCGCATATCTGTGCTGAATTTGCCGGATGCGCTGCTAGGACGCCTTTTTATACTGACCGTAATACGTCAAGGCGAATTTATTCTCACTCAAAAGGAATCGTCGATAAGTATCCGTGGAAAGACAGAAGAAATTGAAAAAATCGGTACCGAATATGGGTATATAGAAATTCTGGTTACAGATATTCCAAAAAAACCCGGTGCGCAATTTCTGGTAAAGCGAGTTCCAAAATTTCAGGCCGTGGAGCAATTACAAAAATCATTGGCAGTTTCCGAAAATGGAAAACAGTCTAATATGATCAGTGTTTCGCTCAAAGGATCAAAACCTGAATTGATCAGCAAAATCTTGAATGAAATCGGAGATGAGTACGTTCGCCAGCATGTTGTTCAAAAATCTGAAGAGGCAGAGAAAGCGCTTCTGTTCTACAACCAAAAAATCGACAGCGTCAAACAGAAGTTGCAGATATCGGATGATAAAGTCGCTCAGATTCGTCGCAACCGTGGAATATTCGATGTTAGCGAAGAAGCCAGAACTATTTCGCAACAATCTGTTGTGCTTCAAGCGCAATTGAGTGAATCAATGCAAAATAAAGATGAACTGCTGAGCCGTTTTCTGGAACAACATCCTGCAGTAGTACTGGCAAACAAGCGTATCCAACACTTAAATGACGAATTGACCAATATAAAGGCGAAAGGCAAGGAGCTTGCTGCGGCAGAGAATGAATTTATCGGGTTAACACGCGATAAACAGACGAACAACGAACTGAATGCAGAATTAATCAGTACAAGGTACAAACTGGATAAAACCATTTCCGGCAATGATGCACACGTTCACTTGGTGGATCGCGCTGAAATTCCCGTCCAATCAGTAACGCTTCGAGCACCTACCATGATGGTTGTGGCATGCTTAGCGGGAGTGCTGCTGGGCGTTATTGCCTCTATCATTAAAAACGCTTTAATAAGAGGCATCGGTGGACCCCGAGAAATTGAACGGCTTCTTGGCTTGATGGTCAGCGCAGCCATACCACACTGCGCGGATAGAAATATATTGTATAAAAATATGATCAAGCATAAGAGCGAGTTGTTTTCCTCAATACGAACCGTGCCATCTGAAGAGGCGGTAGAAAGCCTTCGTATTCTTTGTAGTACTGTACAGTTCTTGATGCGTGATTCGGTGCGAAATATCATCATGATTACTGGTTCGACACCTGGGGTAGGGAAGTCCTTCATCACTGCGAACTTTGCGATGGTACTGGCTGCCACTGGGAAGAGAATTTTGCTGATCGATTGCGACATGCGCAAAGGCAATCTTCATCAATATTTTGGCTTGAAGAGCGCGAATGGTCTTTCAAACATGCTCGCCATAGATCAAGGCGGCGAACCATTAATTCATAGGAACGTAGTCAATAATGTGGATTTTATTTCATCTGGAAATTTACCGACGGAACCCGCAGAATTATTATCCAGTGCTAATTTTGGAAGACTTCTAAAAGCACTTTCGACCCGATATGATTATATCTTGATCGATACTGCTCCGGTACTAACTTTCTCAGATCCGCTGATTATTGGAGTGCACGCTGAGTTGATTTTCAACGTAGTACGCGATGGAGTGAGCAGCATGAGTGACGCCGAGGAGTCAATCAGGCGACTGAATCGGGCAGGAATTATAGTCACGGGAATTATACTTAATGACCTTAAGTCGCAAACAAGCCCTCATCGATACGAGGCGGTAAATGTCCCTACCAAGGCAGACCATCAACAAAAAAATAAAAATGCGCGCACGGACGATTTGATTATAGACTAGAAAATAATTTAAAGTTGTTAAAAAATTAAGCGTATATTTTAATAAATGACGCGTTTATTTTTTTAATCATTGCTATGCATCAATGTCCTGCACCAATGCACGGCGTTCTCAAAAACCAAGTGCAACACCTTTCTGCTGTAAGGTGCCGCCATGGCGAAAATCTACAAACATCTGACTACCCAGGAGCGCGCTGTTGTCATGACCATGCGCGCCGACCTGTGCTCCACCCGATCCATTGCCAAACGCCTTTGCCGTTCGGCCAGCACGATCAGCCGTGAACTCAAACGTACCAGCGGCGGCGGCGTCTATGATGCCAATCTGGCCCATGCACAATGTCATACCCGCCGCCTCCATCCACGGCGTGTCCCCAAGCTGCACACGGACGGGGCCTTGTTCCAGGGTAAGCGGGAATTTCACCCCACCTTCCAATCGTGAGGTAATCCTTCCAGAATTGCGGCTTCATTAATCACTGGAGCCAACGCAATGCGCAATGAATCGACAAGACAAGCCTGGATGGTTCGACTACA
>Ga0326734_1000330_pt1 | contig 13329 bp, 12 predicted proteins | sample 15_GP2_1315_FD_207944 | JGI IMG/M metagenome (GOLD analysis project Ga0326734, IMG submission 207944) | Glacier ice microbial communities from Ngari, Tibet, China - 15_GP2_131.5 | ecosystem: Environmental > Aquatic > Freshwater > Ice > Glacier | place: China: Ngari, Tibet | collected 2018-07-18 | reverse complement strand
TGCAAACCCGATGTACCTCGGCCTTGACTTGCGCGGCGGCGTGCATTTCATGCTGCAGGTGGACATGCAAGCGGCGCTTACCAAACGCGCCGAATCGCTGGCAGGCGATATTCGTTTGTCATTGCGTGAAAAAAACATTCGGCATGGGGGCATTGCCCGCAATGGCCAAGCTATCGAGATCCGTTTTCGTGATTCAGCCACGCTTGCATCCGCTAAAAACCTTATTCAAGATCAGCTTCCCGATCTGCAGATGGTTGAGACGCCGGATGGCACCGAGTACAAACTGACTGCCACCATCAAGTCAGATGCCACGCGCCGCATTCAGGACCAGGCGCTCAAGCAGAACATGGTGACGCTGCATAACCGAATCAACGAGCTGGGTGTGGCCGAGCCGGTCATCCAGCAGCAGGGCGTTGACCGTATCGTGGTGCAATTGCCTGGCGTACAAGACACAGCCAAGGCCAAGGACATCCTGGGGCGTACCGCCACACTGGAAATGCGCCTGGTCGAGGACACTGCCGAGGCCAGAGCCGCCGAAAACAACAATGGCCCGGTGCCTTTCGGCGCTGAACGCTTTTTCGAGCGCAACGGCCAGGCAGTGATTGTCAAAAAGCAGGTGATCTTGACTGGCGAAAACCTGACTGATGCTCAGCCAGGCTTTGATTCACAAAGTCAGCAGCCCAAGGTCGATTTGACGGTCGATGCCAAAGGGGGCCGGATCATGCGCGACACGAGCCGCGAAAACCTAAAAAAGCGCATGGCGATCTTGCTGTTTGAAAAAGGCAAGGGCGAAGTGCTAACCGCCCCAGTCATTCAGGGCGAGTTGGGCAATCGTTTCCAAATTTCCGGCTCGATGAGTGTTGCCGAAGCAAGCGACCTGGCGCTGCTGCTGCGTGCGGGGTCCTTAGCCGCGCCAATGGACATCATTGAGGAGCGCACCATTGGCCCAACGCTGGGCGCTGAAAACATCACCAAAGGCTTTCAAAGCGTGTCTTGGGGCTTTGCCGTGATCGTGATTTTCATGGCGGCTTACTACATGCTGTTTGGTCTGTTCTCGGGCATTGCACTGGCGGTCAACCTGTTGCTGCTAGTGGCAGTGCTGTCCATGCTGCAGGCTACCTTGACCCTGCCCGGCATGGCCGCCATGGCGCTGGCGCTGGGCATGGCGATTGATTCGAACGTGCTGATCAATGAACGTATTCGAGAGGAATTGCGCGGTGGCGCTTCGCCGCAGGCGGCAATTCATGCCGGTTACGAGCGGGCATGGGCAACGATTTTGGACTCGAACATCTCGACCTTGATTGCCGGCCTGGCATTGCTGGCGTTCGGCTCCGGCCCGGTGCGCGGCTTTGCGGTGGTGCACTGCATCGGCATTCTGACCAGCATGTTTTCTGCGGTGTTCTTCTCGCGCGGCCTGGTCAATCTTTGGTACGGCCGGCAGAAAAAGCTCAAGACGGTGTCCATTGGCACAATCTGGCGCCCGTCTGCAGACGGCGAGCTTGCCAAGTCATGAACGCCTTTTTTTGCTGAACTGATTCCCAAGGACTCCAGATGGAATTTTTCAAAATACGGCGCGACATTCCGTTCATGCGGCATGCGATGATTTTTAACGTCATCAGTTTCGCTACCTTCGCGCTGGCGGTGTTTTTCCTGTTTTCGCGCGGACTGCACCTGTCGGTTGAGTTCACGGGCGGCACCCTGATGGAGGTGAGTTACACCCAGGCAGCCGATGTGGGCAAGATTCGCAATACGGTGGCTGGGCTAGGTTTGACTGATGTTCAGGTACAAAACTTCGGCACTTCACGTGACGTGATGATTCGCTTGCCCGCGCAAAAAGGTGTCAGTACCGCCCAGCAAAGCGATACCGTCATGGCGGCGCTCAAAGCTGCCAACCCAGATGTGTCACTGCGGCGTACCGAATTTGTCGGCCCGCAGGTGGGGGAAGAGCTGGCTCAGGACGGCTTGAAAGCGCTTGCCATGGTGGTGTTTGGCATCATGGTGTATTTGGCATTTCGTTTTGAGTGGAAATATGCGGTTGCGGCCATCATTGCCAATTTGCATGATGTCATCATCATTCTCGGATTTTTCGCCTTTTTCCAGTGGGAGTTTTCGCTGGCCGTGCTGGCTGCGGTGCTGGCAGTGCTGGGCTACTCGGTGAATGAATCGGTGGTGATTTTTGACCGGATTCGCGAGAACTTTCGCCGTTATCGCAAGATGAGCACAGAAGAAATTATTGACAACGCGATCACCTCGACCATCAGCCGGACCATCATCACCCACGGATCGACCGAGATCATGGTGCTGTCAATGCTGCTGTTTGGTGGCCCCACACTGTTTTACTTTGCACTGGCGCTGACCATCGGCATTTTGTTCGGTATCTATTCATCGGTGTTTGTAGCAGCGGCCATCGCCATGTGGCTTGGCATCAAGCGTGAAGACCTGATCAAGGGACCGGCCAGAAAAGACGAGGATCCCAGCGATCCCAATTCGGGTGCCGTCGTGTAAGCACATTATTTTTTAAATCAAGGTCGATGTGCCTGCTCGCAACCCACAGCAAAGCTTTCTTGCAGGACAAGCGCGTGCCCTGTTCATTGAACGCACCACCGGCATGGTGCCAGAGCTTGCCGAAAGCATTGCCGAGGTGCTCAGCGAAATGGCGGCGCGTCCAGGCAATGCACGGGAAGTGCAGGAGCTGCACGATGCCTTGCGAATCTACCGGGCAGGCAAGTCAGCCTGGGTGCAGAGCACTCTGGGCGCTTTAGTTAGGCCACCTTTCGCGTCTGCTGCCGTGTCGGCAATTAGCTCAGCGGAACCTGAAAAAATGGAGCTTGTGGGCAACGAAGCCGTGGAAAACAGGATTCTTGCCTCGCGCCTGGCGCTGTGCCTACTTGACTTTGCAAGCTGGGAACTCAGCGACCTGCGACTTCGAATCCAGAGCCTTGAAGGACTTCATGAGTTAGGCCAGCAGGACATTTTTCGGCCTGAAGTCATTGCGCACCATCTGGTTGACCAATGGATGCTGGCTGGTCTCCCTCAATCAGTGTGGCTGCTGGTGCAGGAATCTGTGCATAAAACTGTTGCAGCCTGCATGCTAAAAATCTACCACTCCACCAATGAATTTTTGATTGGGCGCGGAGTGATGGCAGAAATTGACCTGCGGCCTCTGGTCAGGCGAACCCCTTCTGCTGTAAATACCAGTGAATCGGCTGGTCTGCTCAAAAGCAATGAAACTCTTGCTGAAAAAACGGCTGGAACTTTGGGTGCTAACAGCATTAATGGCCTGCGATCCGAAAAATCTTCAGGCGGACGAATCAGCAATGATTCAGATGTCAGCCCGATGCAAATGCGGCCCAACGCGCCGGGTCAGGCTCAAGCAGTGCAGGACAAGGCACCAATGCCAATTGCGCAATCGCCGATGGCACGAGTGCGGATGCGGGCGCGCGGCGTACTGGGACACCTCAAGCAACTGCTCACCAGCCGGGTTGAAGGGTTTGACGATACCCGGGTCCAGCAACTGTCGCCACAGCTAGAAAACGCTTTTAACCGGCTGCAACCAGGAAAGGACCACACAAGCCCGGATGTATTCACTCGGGAGTCTAGGCCGGGAATGGTATATGCCCAAACCCACATTGACAACGCGGTTCAGGCACTGCGCCAACGCACTGGCATTCTTAAAAATGCAGCATCGACCTCTGCTGAAAAAGCCACTATAGAAATAGTCGCGTTGATGTTTCAAAGCATTTTGGCGGAGGACCGGATTGCCCCCCAGATCCGCATCTGGTTTGCGCGACTGCAAATGCCGGTTTTGAGGGTTGCGATTGCCGAGCCCGAGTTTTTCGGCTCACTGGACCATCCGGCGCGCCAGCTGATTGACCGCATGGGTTCTTGCGCATTGGGATTTGATGTCACTGTGGCGGGCGATGTTCTTGAGTCGGAAATCAGGCGGACTGTCCAGGTGATTGAGCAGTATCCCGAAACCGGACGGCGGGTTTTTCAGCTAGTCTATGAAGAATTCGACAAATTTTTATCGAGATTTTTTGTCGAGCAGGGCGGCGTTGCCCGGGCAGTCAGTTTGGCCCAGCAACTGGAGCAAAAAGAAACCATGACTGTCCAGTACACCATCGAGATGCGAGTCTTGCTCGACAACATGTTGGTACGCGATGAGATACGGGAATTTTTATTCAGACCATGGGCTGAAGTGCTGGCAATTTCTGCAATGAAAAATGGACCGCAACATCCACAAACTCTGCTGTTTAAGCAGGCTGCGGCCGATCTGGTCTGGGCTGCCAGCGCCAAGCCCAGCCGCATTGAACGATCCCGCGTTATTGCTGCGTTGCCTAAGCAGCTCCAGTTGTTACGCCAGGGCATGACGCTGGTGGGTTTAAGTGTGACGGATCAGGATATTCAGCTCAAGGTAATCAACTCCACCATGGCCGATGCCTTGATGGCAAAAACCGATGCAATTCCGCTTGAGCAGATTGACATCATGGCCAAGCGCTTGACCAATCTGGAAGATTATTTGTCAGAGCACGACATTGACAACTTTCCGCTGGATACGAGCAGTTTGGTCACCATGATCGGAATTGATGCAGCCCATATTGAAGTGATTGGCGATGGCGGCAGCCCACCCACCGACGCCATGCGCGCCTGGGCGTGGGAGCTGCAGACCGGCAGTTGGTTCAGCCTGAACCACAATGGAAAAATTAGCCATGTGCAGTTTGCCTGGTGCAGTGATCGCAAGCAGCTGCACCTGTTTGCGGCGGCTGACGGACGCAGTTATTTGATCCAAATGCGCCGATTGGCGGCTTATCTGCAGGCCGGGCTGCTAGTGCCGACTGAAGAAGAAACATTGATGGCGCGTGCCACACGCAATGCATTGGCCGAGCTGGAAGGCAACCCCGAGCGTTTGCTCAGCTAGCTGCCCTAACTCTGCCCCAGCAGACCTGAACTGCAAGCAGGTCGGTTTTCAGCCGCCGGGCTGTCCATCAGTGGGCGAGGCGGCCTTCAGTGTCGTCGCACAACTCATCGAGCACCAGCGCATCAGGCTCTTCGCCAAAGCTCCAATACACCATGAGAACAATGATTTTTAGGTCATCGAGTGGAACCGGATCGCCGGGCGCGGCCATGGCGCGGTCCATCACGATTTCTCGCATGTAGGGCGGTAACACACCCGATGTTTCAAGAAAGCAGACAAAACCTAAGCTTTGCGCGCCCAAATGCTCTTGTTCAGCCACGGAATAAATCCGCAGGCTGTTGCCTGCTTGTGGCTGCATTCTTACAAGAGCGCCTGTTGAATCAGAACCCATGGCAGGATCAAGGTTTACGTCACCCGGCAGGCTAATCTGCGCACTTTTGGCCGCGATGTTCAGGCCGTCGAGCCATACCAGTGCCTCCTGAATCTCTTCAGCTTCAAAACCTGCAGCAATCAGTTTTCGTCCCAGCCGATCAATTTCAGGGCAGGCAGCGCCCTGCCAGTAATTTTCGTAAACGTAGACAAGAACTTCAAACATGCTTTCAATGTACCGTAGATAAGATCAAGCCGCCGCTCTGCGCTGAAACAATCCACCCGGCAGGCGCGCCACCTGTCCATCCAGTTCAAGCGTGAGCAACTGGGCTTGCAAGTGGGCGGTATCCAGACCCGTGCGGGCCTGCAGCGCATCCAAAGTGGTCGCATCAAACCCTAACGCGGCCAGCAAAGAGTCTTCGCCGGTTTGAACAGGTTCAGCCGACTCGTCGCCGTCGTCCAGCGCCTGTAACGCATCAGGCGCTGTATTAAACAAGCGCATCGGCTTGAACTCTTCGAGCACATCTTGCGCCACCTCAACCAGCTTGGCGCCTTGCTTGATCAGCGCGTGGCAACCGCGCGACTGGGGCGAATGGATCGAGCCGGGAATGGCAAACACTTCCTTGCCTTGTTCGGCTGCAAGCCGGGCTGTGATCAAGGAGCCCGACTGCAGCGCTGCTTCGACCACCAGCGTTCCGCGGCTGAGGCCGGAAATAATGCGGTTGCGCTTTGGAAAATTGGCGGTCAGTGGAGGCGTTCCGAGCGGAAATTCACTGATGATCATGCCCTGCCGGGCAATGCGGTGCGCCAGGTCCAGATGCTTTTTGGGATAAACCCGGTCGAGCCCGGTACCGACCACGGCGATCGTCTCACCACCACCGAGCATGGCACCGTCATGAGCCGCGCCATCAATGCCCAGCGCCAATCCCGACACCACACAAATGCCAGCGCTGCCGAATGCTTTGCCAAACTGGCGCGCATTGTCTTGGCCCTGCGGAGTGGGATTGCGGCTACCGACAATCGCAATACTATTTGCTATCAAATTTGTAGCTGAGTACGCCTGACTGGCAAGCGTACCCAGCATATAAAGCATCAAAGGCGGATCTTCGATGTCGAGCAAGACTGCTGGATAAGCGGGATCGCCCAGCACCGCAATGCGCCGGTCGGTTTCGGCTTGCAGCCACTCCAGCGTGGTTTGCAGCTGGGCCGCCAGACCGGGCGGCTCGCTAAGCAGGCTGCTGGCCAGCTTGTTCGAGCCGAGTTGATGCAAAGCACTGCTGCTTTGCTCAAAAATCGCCTGCGCTGATCCGAAAGCGCTCAGCAGCTTGCGCGATGTGGTGTTGCCTATGCCGGGGGTGAGCGCCAGGCGCAGCCAGGCTTGAAGTTCCAAAGTGTCCATAAGGAAAAGATTTCAGTTGACTGGAGATGGAATTGCCAGGTCAAGTCGAGTCAAGTCAAACCATCTCACCACTGCCAGCCTAGACAGCCGTGTCGATTCTTAAAAATATCAATTCGGGTTGATAAAGCGATCGCCGATTTTGACGCTGTCTGTCACCTGCAGCACCAGCGCATAAGACAGTCTGTCAAAGGTGCGAAACACCATCAGCAAGCCATTGCGCTCATTGGGCAATTTGATGTTGGGGCGGGCTGCGTCAGTTTTGTCCGTAAGTCGCTCGCCGTCTTTCAAAATGGCCATGACATGACCGCGCTCCACGCCATTGCTGGTGCCGCGGTTGATGACGACAATTTGGTTTTCGGACGCATTGACGATGGCGTTGCCATACACCGACACAATTTGCCCGCTCAAGGGCGACGAAGGCGCGCGCGGAACATAGCTGCGCAACTCACGCGGCGGCTCTGGAATCAAGCGGTCGCCGACTCGCATTTCCTCTTTGGATGCCACGATGTCAATCGTGGCAGGCACGCCTTCAACCTGCAATTTGCCATCTCGGTCCGGGCTTTGGATGTTTGATTCTCCGCGCACCAGTTCGGCTTTTCCAAGGTATTTCGCCTCATAACCAAGAATTTCCTGGGTGGTCGGGTCTTTAAGCGCCACGGCATTGCGAAACACCCGGTAATCAAGCGGATCGCCTTTTGCATCAAGCAATGGTTTGCCGCCTGCAACTCCCGCATAGGCGCCCATTGCATAGGCCCGGTCACCACGGCTGAGCAGCACCCGGCCTTCCTGGGTGGCGACGATGCGCGGGGCGCGCGAAAAAGTCAATTCATCGACGATCAGCGGCTCGGCCAGAAATGGCTCGATGGCCTGGGGTGCCAGCGTGGGAATTGAGGCATCGCCAAGCGTTTCGACGCGGGTGCGCGGCGACACCCGCACAGTTGATATGGATTCGCCACCGCCGCCTGCCTGGCCCATGCGCAAAATGGCCCGGCCACTGCGTTTGTCCAGATACAGCTGCTGGCCCGGGTAAATGCGGTGCGGATTGCGAATGTCCTGCATGTTCATGCCCCACAGTTCGGGCCAGCGCCACGGACTTTTCAGGAACATGCCAGAGATGGCCCACAACGTATCGCCTGGTTTGACAACATAGCTGTCCGGCGCGTTGGGCATCAGGTCGGCCAGCGCAACACCGGTTTGAGCGGCCTGGGCAGCGGTGGCCTGCTGAACTGGCGTGATGGGGAAATTCTGGGCATGCGCACCGGTCGAAAGCACCAGTAAAACAGCAGCTGCCGGAATTGAAAAGGAAGGAAAACAACCAAAAATAGTGTGCATCTTGAAGCTTGATTGGACTTGCCGCGTTTACTTTCCGGTACGAGAAAGTGCATTTTGTAGCTGTTGTATCTAAATCAATGCCACGCGATTCTGTACCCAAGCCCTTCATTAAGCAATGTTTAGGCGATTCTGGAACCATCAAGGTCCTCAAAATTCGGGAAAAGTGGCGAAAATAGCGACTTCCTTTTCATTTCTGTCATGACCCAACTCACCATTCTTCGCTTCCCTGACCCACGCCTGCATACCGTGGCCAAGCCTGTAGCTGATGTCGATTCGCGTGTGCGGGAGTTGGCCGATGCGATGCTTCAAACCATGTACGAAGCAGAAGGAATTGGGCTGGCGGCCACGCAGGTCGATGTGCATGAGCAGCTGCTGGTCATTGACTTGAGTGAAACGCGTGATCAGCCCATGGTGCTGATCAATCCTGAAATTCTTTGGGCGAGTCCTGAGACACGCATCGGCGACGAAGGTTGCCTGTCGGTGCCGGGTGTTTACGACGGTGTGAAACGCTCGTTGGCTGTAAAAGTTGCGGCGCTGGATCTGGATGGCAAGAGCAGGGTGGTGGACGCCGAGGGCATGCTGGCGGTTTGCATTCAGCACGAAATGGACCATTTGATGGGCAAAGTGTTTGTCGAATATTTGTCGCCCTTGAAGCGCAACCGCATCAAAACCAAACTGATCAAGCAAAGAAAGGACGAGGAACGCGAAGCGGTGCGCTGATTGGCGAGCAGGGGGCCGCCACTGGGAGACGCTTGACAAGCTGGCGACTCTTTAGAATCACATCCCATGCGCGTTATTTTTGCTGGTACTCCCGATTTTGCCCGAGTGGCGCTGGCGCAACTGCATGGCGCGGGTTTTGAAATTTCTTTGGTGCTTACCCAGCCCGACCGCCCCGCCGGCCGAGGTATGAAACTGCAGGCATCTGTTGTCAAGCAGTTCGCTGAAAGTCATGGAATCACGCTTGCCCAGCCACGGAGCCTGCGGCTAGGCGGCAAATATCCTGATGATGCGACGCTGGCGCGCGCTACCATCGAAGCCGCCCGGGCCGATGTGATGGTGGTCGCCGCTTATGGGCTGATCTTGCCGCAGTGGGTGCTTGACATGCCCCGGCTGGGTTGCCTGAACATTCATGCGTCATTGCTGCCGCGGTGGCGCGGTGCGGCGCCGATTCACCGCGCGATTCAGACAGGCGACTTTGAAACTGGCATCACCATCATGCAAATGGATGCGGGTTTGGACACTGGTGACATGCTGCTGGTGAAAAAACTCGATATTCAAGACATCGACACCACCGCCACACTGCATGACCGGCTGGCGACGTTGGGCGGGCAAATGATCGTGCAGGCGCTGGAACTGGCCGCCGCTGGCCGGCTTGAGCCCGTCATCCAGCCTGCCGAGGGCGTGACCTACGCGCACAAGATTGAAAAAGCCGAAGCAGCCGTGGACTGGACGCAGCCAGCCGCACGCATTGATCGGCACATTCGCGCCATGACACCTTTTCCGGGAGCAAGTGCGCAGATTGGGCCGGACACCCTCAAGCTATGGCGCTCTGAAATTGATAGCTGTTCACGCCCGTTAGATGGGCGCGAGGGTCAGATCTTGTCTGCAGATGCCGCTGGTGTGCGGGTGGTCTGCGGTGATGGTGTGCTGGTACTGACCGAACTGCAGCGCGCTGGTGGCAAGCGCCTGAACGCCGCCGAGTTCTTGCGCGGCTTTGCATTGACGCCCGGCATGGCGTTTGCAAAGTAAGCCTGTGTTCTTTCACGCTGCCTATTACCAACACGCTGAATTTCGACAAGGCGCGCGCGACATGTTTGCAGTAGCGCCAGGTTTTGCTGCCTGGGGTTTGATGACCGGCGTGGCCATGGTCAAGTCGGGCATGAGCATTGTCGAGGCGACGCTGATGACCGTGCTGGTGTATGCCGGCAGCGCGCAGCTGGCCGCGATTCCGCTGCTTGTCGCGGGCGCGCCGGTCTGGGTGATTTTGGCGACGGCTTTTTGCGTCAACCTGCGGTTTGTGGTGTTCAGCGCGCATTTGCGCGATTACTTAATGCACCTGCCGCTGGGTCAGCGCCTGCTGACCGGCTTTTTAACGACCGACCTGAGCTATGTGCTGTTTGTGCGCCGTTTCCCCGCGCCCAGCGACGAACCCGGTCAGCGCCTGGCGCAGCAGGCTTACCTGGCAGGCAACTGCGGATTGTGCTGGGGCAATTGGGTGGGCAGCAGCCTGGTCGGCATCGCGCTGGCCAATTTCATTCCGACTGCCTGGGGGCTGGGTTTTGCCGGCATTTTGGCGCTGCTTGGCATTTCTTTTTCGCTGGTCACCACCCGCTTGCGCATCATCGCGGCGCTGGTGGCAGGCGTGGCGGCGGTTGCCGCGTTCGCGCTGCCGCTCAAGCTCAACATTTTGGTCGCGATTGCGGCGGCGGTCGCCGCGTGCCTGATGCTTGAAAGGGCCGGTTTGGGCACGGTTGCCCGAACCGCAGTGCCCGCGCCTGAAAAAAAACCATGAACCAGACCGATTTATGGACCGTTGCGACCATCGGCGGCATGGCGGCAGTCACAGTGCTGACCCGCTGCTTTTTTTTCCTGTCAAACAAGCCATGGACCTTGCCGGAACTGGCCCGACGCGGCCTGGACTATGCGCCGATTGCCGCGCTGGCGGCGGTGATCGTTCCTGAAATCGTCATGACACAGAGCCAGTTGATCAGCACCTGGCAAGATGCCCGGCTGTTCGGCACGGCAGCCGGCGTGGCCTGGTTTTTCTGGCGTCGGGGCGTGCTGGGCACGATTGTGAGTGGCATGGTGGTGTACCTGACATTGCACCTTGGAGTAGGTTGGTAGCGCGTCCAATAAAAAGGAAGTTCAAATGGAGATCGTTGTAGAAACGTTTTTAAATTCGAAAGAATCATCCCGCTCCTCGATCCGAGTGCGACCAGTTGCAGGGCAAGGTATTCCAACAACCGTTCGCATTGAATGCTCAAAAGGCATGCGCGACAGCTGCACAGTTGGCCAAATGTTCTTGTTAACGGTGAAATGGAAAAACAACGACCCATCCAAAAACTGTCTGTACAGCAGTTATCACCATACCGACACATGGCAGAAGGTAACAGCCGAAGAAGCAAAAACTTTTATTAATCTTCAATTTCTTGGCAATCAACACATCGTCTTTTGAAAGTTATTTATGAATTTCATCCGTTTTTCCGAGTTGTGTGTCAGCGGCCAGGTAACTGGCAAGCGCGTGTTTATCCGTGCTGACCTGAATGTGCCGCAGGATGCCAGCGGCACCATCACCGAAGACACGCGCATTCGTGCATCAAGGCCATGCCTGCAAATGGCGCTTGATGCGGGTGCCGCGGTCATGGTCACGTCGCACCTCGGCCGCCCAGTTGAAGGGCAATTCAAGCCCGCCGATTCGCTGGCACTGGTTGCCGTGCGGCTTGGTGAGTTGATGCAGCGTGAAATTCCCGTGGTGTCGGATTGGGTCGATGGCGTGGACGTGCGGCCTGGGCAGCTGGTGATGCTGGAAAACTGCCGGCTGAACAAAGGCGAGAAGAAAAACGACGAAGCCCTGGCCCGCAAGATGGCAGCACTGTGCGACATTTTTGTGCATGACGCCTTTGGCACTGCGCACCGGGCTGAAGCGTCAACCTACGGCATTGCCCAATATGCGCCTGTCGCCTGCGCCGGCCCGTTGCTGGCCGCCGAGATGGACGCGATCACGGCAGCTTTTGCCCATCCAAAACGGCCGCTGGTCGCCATCGTCGCCGGCAGCAAGGTGTCGACCAAACTGACCATCCTCAAGGCGCTGGCCGCCAATGTTGACCAGCTGATCGTTGGCGGCGGCATTGCCAACACTTTCATGTTGGCGCAGGGCTTGAACATCGGCAAAAGTCTGGCTGAACCCGACTTGCTGGCTGAAGCCAAAGCCGTGATTGAAGCCATGAAGGCACGCGGCGCTGAGGTGCCGATTCCGACCGATGTGGTTTGCGCCAAAATCTTTGCTGCTGATGCGCCAGCCACGGTCAAACAAGCCGGCGATGTTGAGGACGACGATCTGATTCTGGACATCGGCCCCGACACCACCGCCCGGCTGGCCGCGCAACTCAAAAGCGCTGGCACCATCGTCTGGAACGGGCCAGTTGGCGTGTTTGAATTCGATGCGTTTGCCAAAGGCACCGAAGGCATTGCCCGGGCAATTGCCGAAAGCAGCGCTTTTTCGATTGCTGGCGGCGGCGATACGCTGGCGGCGATTGCCAAGTACGGCATTGAAAAAGACGTCGGCTACATCTCGACCGGCGGCGGTGCTTTTCTTGAAGTGCTGGAAGGCAAAACACTGCCAGCGTTTGAAATTTTGCAAAAGCGGGCAGTTGCGTAATGCACAACGCTTATTTTTGAGAATTGCAACTGCTTCCAGCATGAAAGAACTTGCCCATGATTTACGAACTGCGCACCTACAACATCAAGCCCGGAATGCTGGCCCCCTATCTCAAGCTTTTTAACGATGTGGGCATGCCAGAGCGCAAGCCACAGGACAATTTGGTGGGTTTTTGGTTCACCGAATTTGGTGCGCTCAATCAAGTGGTGCACATCTGGCGTTATGAAAGCTTGGCGCAGCGCGCTGAAATACGCGCCCAATTGATACAAAACCCACGCTGGACCCAAGATTTTTTGGCATTTGCCATGCCCATGCTCGACAGCATGCACAGCGTGATCATGAATGCAGCGCCGTTTTCTCCGCTGCAATAACTCAATTGATCTTGCCAACCGGCAAGCAATTGCCAAGAGCCATCTGCTTGCCTGCCGCATCGCTTTGGTAACTTGTTTGTAATCAGAGCATGTAAGAATAAGAAACTAAATTACACGGAGACACCCCCATGACGCGTCGCGCCACCAAAATCGTTGCCACCCTGGGTCCCGCTTCCAGCGACCCGGTTCTGCTAGAAAAAATGATTCGCGCTGGCGTTAATGTGGTGCGGCTCAACTTCAGCCATGGCAAGGCGCAGGACCATATTGATTTGGCTGCCCTGGTCCGCGAAGTTGCTCAGCGCACCGGCCGCGAGGTCGCCATCATGGCCGACTTGCAAGGCCCGAAAATTCGCGTTGGCAAGTTTGCTGAAGGCAAGGTGCTCCTGATACCGGGTGAAAAATTCATTCTTGATGCCTCGCGTACCGAGCCGGGCGACATCAAGGGCGTTGGGCTGGACTACAAGGAACTGCCGCGCGATGTCAAAGCTGGCGATGTGCTGCTGCTTAACGACGGGCTGATTGTCTTGATTGTCGATGCGGTGCGCGGTGAGGAAGTGCACACTAC
>Ga0326734_1000328_pt1 | contig 13341 bp, 19 predicted proteins | sample 15_GP2_1315_FD_207944 | JGI IMG/M metagenome (GOLD analysis project Ga0326734, IMG submission 207944) | Glacier ice microbial communities from Ngari, Tibet, China - 15_GP2_131.5 | ecosystem: Environmental > Aquatic > Freshwater > Ice > Glacier | place: China: Ngari, Tibet | collected 2018-07-18 | reverse complement strand
CTGGGTTGTCTAGCAAGATGCGGAGGTGACCCAGCGCCTGCATTCTGTGACCATCAAACTGCATGGCAAGACGACGCCATTCGGCTTCATTGTCCGTGTCGGGCTCTTCTGGCTGCGCTGGTTGCACCTCGGATGTTACAGGATGCACGGCGTCACCCAGTGCAAACCATTCATCGAACGCTTCAAGCACGCGAGTGCGCATGTCCGGGTTTCCGTTTAGACCCTTGAACACGGCAGCAGCGCTCAAAAAGTGGCGAAGACTCTCACGAGCTTCTTTTGGCATTGCGTTCCAGTGAATTATATTGTCCATTTTTCTACTCCAAGATGCTTTTCGATATTTACAAACATAATCTAATTGTCTTTACCAATTAGCGTAACTAGGCTTCTCAGTAAAGTAAGATTCTAGTGAAGGAATTTTTTCACTACTGAACTGTTTAAGGTTTGTTTGTCGTTGATGAGGTGAGAATGTAGTAGTACTATCCCAAGCCCACTGCAATAGAGCTTGCCTTTGAATAGGTCTACACTTAAGATCTTTCATACCGCAGTTAGCATTGATCTGACCTTGATGCCTAGCCACGAAAGACTTCCATCTACCGATCTGTGTATCGTCCTCTTTACCCAACCTACGGCCTTGCCAGTAATGAATATACCATTCAAACCATCCGTTAGGATCGTTCTCGGTAATCCATCCTTTTTCTTTCCATGTAGAAAGCGGCTGCCTTGACTTTACACCAAAATGGTTTAACTCAGGGTTTGGTTCATCTTTAGGCCCAACGACCTTAGGAAGACTCTTCCAACTAGATGGAACTCCTTTAATGTTGTTAATGTATTTACCTTCGAATACACCTAACTTGAGCATTTCCTCAGGAGTATAACTAGGTGTGAATTCAGGATTCCAATCTTTATGCATTATGTACTTTCATTCCGTTTCTCACTGGAGTGCATGGTAAATCTCACGAGTTATTTTTAGCTACAATAAGCTTCACTCAAACTATTTAGTGAAGCTTATATTTTTTGTTATGTAGGTTTAATCGGAGTAGAAGATAGCCTTGATTGCCAGTGATCAGGATAGTTCCTTTTGTAGTTAAGCATATCAGCAATTAACTCTTTAACAGAACGCATACTTGTAGATGGAAGCCTTTCCCAGTTGTTATACATCCAATCTAGTAGAATGTGCTTTTGATGGATGTCTACGTTAAGTGTGGTAGACTTGATTAGAGTGTAAGCAATCCATCCCCAGCTACTGTTTTTATCAAGATTATATTCTTTGTAATTAACACGATCGTGAATTGCAGCTTCGTCCATCTTTCTGACTGTATTCAAATTAGAGTTTGGTGCAGCAAGGAAGCGATTAGAAGTTATGATGAAACGCATGTTATCTGTAGGTATTGAAAGACCTACACCGTCCTCAGATTGAAAATTACGCATAGCTTCTCCCCTTCTAACATCAGAAGCTGAACTACTGCGTTCATAAATAGCAATCTGTGCAGACATGTTTTTATTCCATGCTAAAATATTCCTATCTTCATCTAATGCGCCTTTCATCACAGACAAGGAATCACGCTCAATGAATAAAGAATCGCAATCATCTATCCAAATGATCATCTTTTTAGTTGGAGAATTATAAGCAGCCGTGGCTAATTGAATAGCAACAGCGTTCATTGTTGCTACACCTTGAATTTTAAATAATTCTACCTTGTATTTGTCAGCTGTGTTTTGAACGGTCCAGGTCTTACCAGCGCCAGGAGTAGAAGCAATATAGTGGTGGCGTTTAGATTCAACTGGAAGAACAAGTTTGCCTAACGCATGCTTTACTTTCAGAGACAGCTGACTGTAAAGCATTTCACCTTGCTTGATACAATCTCTCTGAGTAGATGTAAAAGGTTTTACTGCAGCTACTTTAACAGGCGTAGTTTTCAAAACTTTCTTTACTGCTACTGATTTTATTTGTTTTCTTGTAGTCATTTTATTAATCCTTTTTGCAACGTTTTTAAAATATGTCTTTGTTTAGCTTTATTACTTAGTTTCAATTTAGTTTCTTCACTATGCAACCGACCCTTACTTGCTAAACCAATTTTTTTCTTAGTTTCTTCGCTACGTTTATTGCGTTTTCTAGCGGCAGCGGCAATACTCATTTTCTTCTTAGATTCTTCAGTATGTTTCCTACCTATGTTAGCTAATCTCGTTTTTTCAATAGTTTCTTTACTACGTTTTCTGCCTGTCAAAGTTAAACTGGTTTTTTTCTTAGCTTCTTCACTACGTTTTCTGCCCGTTACAGCTAAAGTAAATTTTTCAATATACTCTGGACTACGTTTTTTACCTTTATTGCCTAGGCTTATTTTTTTCTTAGTCTCTTCAGTCTGCTTAATGCCTTCTTTACTAATACTCATTTTAAGTTTAGTTTCTTCACTATGTTTTCTACCTAAACCTAAACCTTTAAGACGTAAGCTTAATTTCTCTTTAGTCTCATCTGAAGCTTTTCTACCTAGGTTAGCTAAAGCCATTTTCTTCTTAGATTCTTCAGTATGTTTCACACCGGTTTTACTCAAACCACCTTTATAACCAGATGTTGCATATCTAATAGATTGGTCGTTTTCTTTTGTCCATGTAACAGAAAAGTCGGCATTCATCTCATTAATTTCAGCTACAGTTAATTTCTTTTTAATAGTCATAATAAATTTCCTACAAATAAAACAGGGCATATAAAGACAATTCTGAGGGTTAGTCAGAATTGTCTTTATATATACTGTTACTCTTTTACCCATTCTTTACTACTAACAGTTTTGTCTGATGCGACATATGTAGTTGTATTCGTGTTTATTTTACCGCACTTGAATTTAGGCATTGTTACGTTGCTAACTACTTGATCGGAGTAATAGTAGGTCTTGCTTAATAAGTTTTTTCTTAGGTCGATTAACAACTCTTTTGCAAAATTTAAAGTAAAACCCATGCTGCTGGACATACCACCAGGAGAGTGACTGGTAAACCTAATAGTTGGTGTATATGTAAAAGATGATTTTTTTAGAAGTAAAACAGCTGCCATTAGATTTATCGTAAAATCAAATTCAGCAGAAACTAAATCATCAATTACAGAACTTATGTGATCTCTTCTGTAAAAGTCGTCATGGTCACACCAAAAGAAATGAGTGCAGCCTTTTTCTATAAGACATTCTAAAGGAATTGCGTACCATAAATCTTGCTCTATCTTCTCTGGTGTATGTATCCAAATTATCTCAAAGCTAACTGTAATGTCTTTGATAGCCCACTGGTAGCTTTCTTTATTGCCGTTATGATGAATACATAGCAAGTCAGGAGGTTTGACCTGGTTGACCATTTGGAGAACTAGACTACGTATACAGTCAGGTCTGTTGTATGTGGGTGTCATAACACCTATCTTCATTTTAATCCCTTTGGGAAAGGCCAGTTGTCAGTAGCAATCAATTCTTGTTTCAAACGTATCGCTTCAACTCTATCTGCTTTTATACTCTCACTTAAGTCTAGTGAAAGGTTAATAGTTTTTTGACTAACCAATGTTTTTTTATTTCTTTTCATTTTTTTCTGAAGTAAAGTGATTTGTTTCTTTACTTCAGCAAGAACTGTTTTAGGCTTAGTCATTTACTTCATTGACTTTAGAAAACCAATGTCTTTTTGAATGTTCATTATTCTACTCTTTTTTCTAGACCAGTAGTATCAGGGAAATCTGTACAAGCATGTTTATCTTCTAAAAATAAAGTGAACTGCTCGATTACATCTTTTAATGAATTCTTTTGTTCTACATCTTTAATCGTTGATGCATGATATCTGAGTGATCGCACTGCCATTTTATCATTAGCTCTAATTAGAAATAATGGCTCATCAAGAGGAATAACTTCTCCAGTTACTGCATCAAAGAATTGACCATTCTTTAGACCGTATTTGTGTAACTGATGCATGAAGTATGTTGCGTGCTCCTCTGACTGTTGATCGTTTGTTTTTTCTATTTCAACAAGATCATCGTAGTTTTCATTCAGAGCTTTATTATCAGCGTTTAGTTTTCGTATTTTACTTAAACTTAAGTAAAAACCTAATGTAAAAGCTACGATAATTGCGATTGCTACATAAACGTGAAACAGTACAGGCGTATCAAAGTAATTCATTTTTAAACTTTCAGTTTATCAGTTATAATTTTCCGTCTCAAGTCATTATTTAAGTATGAACGATGAAGTATATACATCACTAACATATTTAGAAAACTTAAGGTAGTAATTCCTTACTACTATATTTATAACGGCAACAAAAAAATATTAAAATAGAAACTTTACTGAGATTAGTATACTGATTTTGAGTCGGTATACTAATAACGCTAAAGTCTTTTTCAAGACACGGTTGATAAAGCCTTTACAAGTTTGTAATGTAAAGATCAATATTCCGTGGGGACCTGACTAGGACTGTCGCAAGAAGAAACATGACGCTAAACGTACTATTCCTTCTTTGAACGTTTTACCATAAAGGCAAAGGTGTTCTAGCCTTTTAGTATTTTAGATGTAAAAATCTATTTAGATATACAAAATCTAAGTAGTTTAAGCGTAGCAGTCAGATGTTTTAATTCTGACTGACCCTGAGTCACACAGGGTACTACCTAGCGCTACTTACTCAACGGTCCCCTTTGTATGATCAAAGTCGACGGGAATGAGAAAGCATTCCTTGTCTGCTCCAAAAAGCTCACTGCTCAAAAAGTTAAAACCAGCTACCATTGCGAGTGGTAAGTAGTTGTCTGTAAGTTGAGCGTATTCTTTTGCCCGATCAATCTCCTTCAAACTTTCAAGAGCTTTCTTTTCAGTTGCTCGCGCAGCACGGATCGAATCAACCAGACATGCCTTTTTACGCTCTGCTTCTGTGACCACATTCATGATCTCGATTGCAGCAGCTTTGACAGCAGCTTTACGATCCTCGATTCGAATCTCCCTCAAAGCTTCAGCAATCTCTTGAGAAAGCCCATCATGCTTAAACACTAAAGGTAAACCATCGTCTACTTTAGGTTTATTCATGATACCTACAAGAACACTGAAGTTCAGTTTTTTGTTACTCATCGCGTTTACCCTTTCTGAGGTAGTGATTTCTTCATTACGTCGCATGTACGAAGTATTTTGAGAAGTTAAAATTATAGTTTTAAACATGGTTATCAGTTGATTGATTCATTAAAGGACATGTAAGTTATATATGTCCATAATTAAATACAGTTTAATGCTGTTTGATTTTCATATTGGGGAGTCGTTTGCACTTGATTCCCTGTTTTGAATTATTTAAAAAGTAAACAACCAACACAGGTAAAAAGACAACCATAAGCAACATCAACATTATTGTAAAAACAATGATTGTTTCGTTTGTAAATGACATTTTGTAGATTACCTTTCTAGTTGATAGTTGTCCAAGATAAAAGAGTCTTGTATTTTTTCTGTTGAGAGTTACGTTCTTCTTCGCTGTAATTAGCCATGGGACCAATCAGCTTTGTATTTTCTTCTTTGCCACAGGTGTAGTCAACTTCATACAAACCCTGCACGTTAGCTTTTTCATCTATGAGTTTGAGAGCTTCGGCGATTACAAGCTTCGTAGCTACATACAAGCTATTTGACCTGTCAAAAGGTGAAGCAAAGTTAGGACTACTAATAAGGTTGGATGATAAACCTATAGGTACAAAGTTTTCTTTTAAATAACTTAGTAGTTTCCAGAATCTCATTCTTTTAAGATAGTATCCAGCTGTCACGATGTTACCGTATACGCTAATCTCAATACGATCCATTTCAGAAGGACTGATACACTTGCGAGAATACTCACATATGCCAAACAAATGAGGGAGGTCCTGTTTCTCGTGAAGTTTAACGGTCTCTATTGCTGACTCCCAGGCAAACTCACGCGACTTTACGTCATTCCAGGTTTCATGGTTTACACCTAAAACAGATTCACCAAAATAAAATAAAGGACGATCAGCTTTTTGTTTTTTTAGATTAACTTTAGGTTTCATAAAAACTTTTTTAACTTTACAACACAAATGGTCTTTGATACTACTGAACATATTAAACACCATTTACGTAATAATTGCCAGAGGGATTCCCTCTGGCAATATGTCGTTTTACCAATTCTTCTTAGCGAGCTTTTTCTTTCAAAACATCGATCATGTCTACAAGACCTTGCACAGTTGACCACGAGAATGAGAAATCGTGGTAATGAATACCTTTTGCTTTACAAGCCTCAATATCAGCTTTGATTTCATCAAGAGATACATCTTTGCCTGCAATGTTCAACATTCCATTATTAATACGATCAAATGTTTCTTGACTATACTCAATATTTTTTGAATTCGAAACATCGTCAACAACTACTTCTTCCGTATCAAAAGGCTCAGCTGCCACAATAGCTGCAGTCAGTACCTCTAAAGTTGGCTGAATTATTTTGGTGTTTGCCGGATCTTCTTTAATCCTTGTTAGTAAGCGTTGCGCTTCTTGAGCAATATATAAAAGGTCATGAAGTACTTCTTTGATAGTTTCTTGTGTCATTTGTTTGTTCTCAGTTAAAACCGGTAATGAAGTCTATCATCTTCAGTGACGTATTTAGATGACCAGTCATCAACATTTTCATACCTAACTGAATAGCAATGTGTCCACGTGTTTCGTCTTCCTTATTTAAGTCAGACACCATTGAAGAAAATGCTCCATTCAGATCACCACTATCAACTATCTTTAGAGCGCGCTCCTTGCACCATTTCAAATGCTTTTGCCGTGGAGTCTCTGTATCGAGTTCTGTGTTATTGACAAGATCAAGCAGCTCTTCAAAGGTGGTGATTTGTGTTGAATCTTTCTCAAACACTAGAATGAACTTTTCCACTGTGTCGATAACACCATCCTCAAGACCAGGACGTGCTACAACAGTCATAGGAAACACACATGTGGCTGAACCCCAGCTTTTTGGAAGAATTGGATAACCGAAACAATGGTTGTCAGAGAAAAAGAATTTCTTCAGGTCTCTGTTATTAATACACACCAATGTTTTTTTAGTGAGTGAACGTACGAGTGCTTCGTCTGATGTCAGCACACCTTTCTGGTTATTAAGGTATCTGGCTACTGCTGATGAATTTAAAAGTTGATCTTTCGTAATCATAATGTTTTCCTTAAAAGTTATGTGTAAAGCGCTTCTTCAAGAAGATCGCACAGTTTGTTGTGACGTTCGCGTTCCTTAAGTGAATTCAAATCTTTCGATAAGAATCCTTCGATAATCTCTATTGCCTCAACAATGACTTGGTTGTGATTATTGTTTTCATTAGCTGTAAGAAAAACTTGGTATGTATCGCTTTTCTTAAAATCACCAAACCCCATGGTGTATTCTAATTTGACTTCACTCCATGCCAAAAACATCCATTTCTCCATTACTTTACGGAGTCGACATTCTTTATTAGTCATGTATTCGTAAGGCTTTCCAGTTGCTTGGAAATACAGCTCAAGCCAAGCAAATGATTCCATCTCACGGGAAAGTGAAACAGGTGTCCATGCTTCGTCTATCAGTTTGTTTTTAACCAGATGGTTTGCGACAGCCACCGTTTTATTAATGTTTCCACCCAGCAGGAACATCAGTGTTTGTATGTTAATAATCATTTTAAATTTCCTTGTGTTTACTCTGATGTGTTTTTATCAGTTTTTTCTGTTTTTGAAGAAGTCAAGCCTTTTATGTATTTACACATATAACAACTCTTCGCTTTGTATTGAGGACCATGTTTGTTATCAAATAAAGAAAAACTTTCGTTGCAAACAAAGTGTTCTGTTCTTGGAAACCTCAGTGCCAAGTATTTGAGTAAACTTAACTTATCAAGGTTAAGTGTAATGAAATCGAACGTAATATCCCACGCATGTAAATGACTTTGGAAATTATCATTTCCTTTGTTATTCCAAATCAGGATGTCTCCGTTTGATTTTGTTTCGTAATGCTCACCTTCGACGTACTCCCGCATCCAGCTCTTATAAGGACTAGTTGCTATTCTATCGAACGTATCGTACTGACAGACGTATTTGAAACCATCGCTTCCTTCAGCTTTGTAGCCAAAGTATTTCTTAGAAGATTTGCAATTACTTACAACTTCCTTTTCTTCAATGATCTTAATCTCAACAAAATGAAGTTCATCGAAATTTGTAATCGGTGATCCTAATGGCCTAGTGAAAAGGTTATGTTCAGAAACAAGAGTTACTTTTTCACCGATAGAAAAGTAAGACTTTTTAGCATGTTGCATAATTGTCCTCTTTTAAAAATGATTTTATTTTCATACAAAGCGCTGATGTGTATTATTTTATCAGATTATATAAAGAATAGGTTCTACTTCCAAGAACTCGGCCCATTGAGTAGCTTCAATATTAGCGTGTTCAACGTTTTCTGAATAAAATGGGGTAATTTTACCTTTATTGTTAAAAACATTATCGGTTACTTTTCTTGTAGGATTAGTGATAACTACCCAATATGTCAACCTATGTGATTCAGTCATTTGATTGACACGCACTATGTATTTACCGTCAGCTTTAATGTCTTTCTCTTTATCAATTTCAGAAAAAGTAAGTGTAGCTCTTTTTAAGGCTATAGAAAACATGTGTGTAAACTTAACGAAGTTACTACCTTTAATATTCTCAGGGTCTGGATTTAAACCTAGTGAATAATCGTAAGCAGCAACTCTGCTGAAGTACTGCATAAAGTCTTCAAAGTAATTCTTGATGATGAAATCTTTGTGTTTCAAAACAAGTTCAGCAACATTTTCTGGTCGTTTCAAAACAAGTTCAGCGTAATACTTAGCTCCAAGTATGTCAATTGTAATTTCTTGAGGTTGGGACAAGCCGTTATCTGTTTCATGTAAATTCATATCGAAAAACTTTCGTTGTTTATAATAAAAAAATAAATCAACTAGTTAGCCCTACTAATTTTAGTAGGGCTCATAAGTTGATTCATTATCTAATTTATAAGACCTCGCTTTTCAAGCGAGCAAGGTAGTGGTCTATTACTGTGTAAAAAGGCATTCCTTCTGATGCTTTTTGCATGACATCTTCGAAAGATGGAACTAGCTCCAAAGCTATTAGCATTTCATTATAATTCCCAGACGGTACTGAGAATTTGTATTTCTTGATAGCATCACAAAGCTTTCGCATACCATCAACCACATCTGTAAAAGTTGTATCTTCCCCAGATACAATAAAAAGTCGTGTGTTCTGATCCAACGTTGCAGGAGATTGTGGAAACTCTTGTTCTTTCCTTAATAATTCATCTATCACGCTTGGCTCAAAGCCCGACCTAAATGAGGAGTTGTTCATATATTGTTTATCCCTTAAATAAAAAAATGATTGTATAAATTTAATTCTATTCCACTAAACTCTCATAAAGTTTAGCAAAATAGATCTTGTAACGGTAAGTCAGTTAGTCTTCGGATGCACGATAACTGTCATTCGGCAGATCCAATTCACCCAGATCGATTGGAGTTATATAGTTGTTGTCATACTCTGCCCAGCAATCATTTTCGTCCATGTCATCATAGAACTTTCGTTCAGTTGCTTCAGCTGCTTTCAAAGGAGTCAGGCATTTGTTGATCAAGCGCTTCACGGCTTTGTGTAGCTTTTTCTTATTGCATTTAACGTAGTTCAACCGATATTCACCGAGAACGTATTCGTTTCGAATAACGTTTTGTTCAAGAAGTTTCTTTGTCAACTTTTCCATATCAAGTGTTGCTTCAGGTGGACAATATTTATAAGCCACATTCATTATTAAACCTTGTGTATTACCAAAAGTCAAATATTGAGATTTGTGTTTGGTAATTCCAAAAGCACCTTGATTGCGTTTTTGATCTTCCGCAAAATAACTGCCAAAGTTATCAAAATTACTTTCAGCAACTACCCTACCATCACCACGTTTGATGATACGTGTGACGTGGTCGATATTAAAACACCGGTAATCCAGACCAACAATAGGTGAGATCAGGTCTGTTTTGAGAACATAACTTCTTATGCCGTTTCTAACAATACCTTTTACAGTAAAAGTAAAAGGTATATCTGAAGACAAAATTGCTTCACAGACTGTCCCAACTGGAAAGTGACCAGTATTCCACTTCGGAATTGCTTTATCATCAATGTTCATTTTGAAACACCTTTTTAAAGTTTGGTTTTAGTAGGATTTATGAGATCAAAGAAGAGATCAATAATACAAGTAGAGAATGGATATTTAATTCTGACTTCATCCATACGACGTTTTTCAACTACAGCTAAACGTGCTTTACGTTTAGCTGTAGCTTTCTTGTATTGTTCAATGCGTTCAATATCTTTAATGATCTTGAAGATCGTAAAAACAAAGAAGATACCTGAAACAAAAGTAAGAGCAATTAACATTTTAAAAACCTTTTGAGTAAAAAACAATAAAAATATGTGCAAACTTCTAGTATAAATAACATAGACATAGTAGACTATTTCTAATCTACTACAGCTAGGTTATTTATGCAGACATTGATCCAATGGTCACACTATCAACTACATCTGTACCGAACACGTCAAGTGAATCGTTAGATGTAAACCGATCATCACGATTGATGTATCTGTACGCAACAACACCTACACCAACAGCAACCACCGTAGCTGTAACACCCACAACTACTTTCGTGGTCGTGGACCAAGGTCCCTTAAAGAAGTTCTTGATTTTGGCCACTGCTCCCGATTTAGAGACAGGTAAAATTTTATTTTCAACTGTCTCTTCTGGTGCAGGTGATTTTGCTGTGTCTTCTTTCTTTTCTTCTTGTACAACAGTCTGTGTTACTGTGTCTTCTTTCTTTTCTTCATGGGTTACTGTTTTTGTTACTGTTGATTTCAACACAGGAACAGTCTCCACGATAGGGGATTCATCGGAAACATTGTCAACGGATTGATTGATTGTCATGGAATTATCTTTGTGTTCTTTAAGAACTTGGTTTTGAGGATTGAAAATGGAAAAATCAACTTGAGTTGTTTGATTCTTTAGGAAACGCTTATAAAGCTCGTGGTTTAATTCAACACAATGCTCTGAAGCAATGTCACGCAAAGCACCTGGACCCACGCTCATGAGTTCAGATGAACGCCTGCCAAGCATGTCACCGGATACCATTGTTGCGTTGTACAGTTCTAGCACAGAGTTTTCTGTTTGATTTTCATCAAACTCAGATAACAACTTAGTCAAACCCTTTAACGTATTTGTTAGTAAAACAGTTTCGATGTTTGCAACATCGTTGTTACGTCGCTGTAGACTAGGCTCTTTTAGAACTTCTACTGCTTCGGCGGCTTTCTTCAAAGTAATTTTTTTCTCCAATTCAAGTGGGTGTACATACTTAACATTCTCGCCGTATTTCTCTTTCATTATTAAAGAATGAATGAGAACTGAGAGATCGAGTTCGTGCACGTTAGTCATGTCGCTGATTTGAATCACCTTTAGACCAAAGCGTCGCGTAGGTGTGTAATCAATTTCCATGACTGCTTCCAATGTCTTAGGATCAATCTTAGCCCAACGCTGAATAAAATTCATAACGTTGAACGCCATTGCTCCGCTGGCACCTACAAACATCAAGAGTTTATAGAGCAGATCATCCCATTTGTCTGTAGAGTCCTGTGTAAGGATTCGTACTTCGGGTGAGTTTACTGGTATGAACTCAGCAACGGTTGACTGTCGATGTGGTTCTCCATTTTGAACAACATTGTCTTCTCTTACTGACTCTTTAACTTTACCGCCTTCAATTGTGGTAACGCGGCGAGTGTGTGGTGATTTGATCATTTTGTGCTTTCTTCGATTGTTGGTGGATGTAAAATACGGATTTTTTCCTGACTGAAATAACGAACCTAGTTGATCTAGGCAATTGATTCTCTGCGGTCGGTTAACAGTCTCTGAACGGGCTGTAAAAGTTTTTCCCACGACTTCTCCTTGTTGGACTATCACATACTAGCAAACTTACCAAATTACACTGCCTCATAAACAGTATAATTCAGAAAGCTTACTTAAAACATCGAGTAGAACTTAGAAAGCTCATCTTCACTTATTCTACCATTAGCAAGAAGATTGGTTGTCAAGTACACCTCCATTGTTGCATTGGAAACGATAACTACCTGGCTATCTTCACTTGGTGTGTAACGTTCAAAAATCACGATATTGGTTGCGTGGTCTTTAACAGACATGCATGTGATAATAACTTTACGTTTGTGATCATCCACACATTTGACAGATTGTCCAACTGGAAGCAGTGGTGCATGTTCACCTTCAACCGCGCCATCAAGATACCCAGTGGTGTTTTTCCATTTGGGATTGAATTCTATAACATCAACCACTGAATCAAATTTTTGATTAAATACTGAAATCATGATAATTCCTTTCAAGGATATTGAACTAACAATTAACCAACGAATAAAAAGACAGGAGATGGCTGGTTGGGCACCACCTCCTGTATAAAACCAAATAACTTACATTAATGACCTCTCATAAAGGTCATTGGATTAAGCTATTAAACCGACATGTCACCGATGTTCGTGTCAAGATTGTAACTGGCATTACTAAAAGCACCAGAAAACAAACCAGTAACAGTACCAAAAATAATGCCAGTACCGATAGCTGACTTAACAGCAGTAGAAGCGATATCGTAGCGGGTTGCCTCAGGTGTGCCTACCAAAGACAAAGCACCGACAGCTCCACCTATAACAGCACCCTTTACGAAACCCTTTGCAAAGCCATTAGATGCGTCACTAAAGACACCTCCAGCGTTACCTGTTGCTGCTTTGTAAATGGTAACTATGGCACAAGTACCGAGAACACCAGCAATTACTTTTTCAGTAGTGCTCATATCAACCAGTGTTTGTTTCATCGAAGAGTACTTACTCTTGATATCAGAGACTTTTGGTTCCATGGAATCTTTCAGTTTTGTTGTTGCATCAGCAACATGCTCTCCTGCTTTTTCGAAAACATGTTTGATTTTTTCTTCCACAGGTTTGTCAGTGGAAGAATCTTCAACGCTTGATTTTGCATTTGAGTTGTCTTCAGGGGAAGAGTTTTGTGGTACGTTTGACATGATTGATTTCCTTTAAAGAATTGATGAAATAAGAACGTATAAATAACAGCTACTGAAAATGAAACTACTTAAGAAGTAGTATTTGCTTGCGACTGACCCTTTTTAATTGCCCAGTCATAAAGCTTAACTGCTGCTACCCCAGCTGCAAAGCAAAGAACAAATGCGCCGAGTGTATCAAGGGGTGTTGGATAATTGCCCATTTTAAAGTTTCCTTTTAATTTAACTAACACAAAATTGAAATGACTTATCATAAGGCTCTCATAAAGCCTTAC
>Ga0326734_1000327_pt1 | contig 13354 bp, 10 predicted proteins | sample 15_GP2_1315_FD_207944 | JGI IMG/M metagenome (GOLD analysis project Ga0326734, IMG submission 207944) | Glacier ice microbial communities from Ngari, Tibet, China - 15_GP2_131.5 | ecosystem: Environmental > Aquatic > Freshwater > Ice > Glacier | place: China: Ngari, Tibet | collected 2018-07-18 | reverse complement strand
AGAAATTTTTTGAAATGTTCAATAAGCGAGGTGCTGAAACTGAAGTTTTGAGAACTATGATTTACGGCACAGACGCCAATGCAATTTTTGTTGCCAATGCATTAAAATCAGAATTTCCACCCCGATTTAAACTGTTAGGATTTATCAGTAAATCAGAAAATAGATCAGCGAGAACCATTCATGGACTTACCATATTTAGCCAGAAACGGGGAATACCTCTTTTAATGAGGTCAATGAATGCTAATGCATTAATTATAGCTGATAAAAGCTTGAGTATTGCTGACAAAATAACTATTGTAGATCGTTGCCTGGAATTTAATATTAAAGTTTTCACACTCCCTGCTATTTCAGATTGGGAGGATGCAAATGAAATCTCTAGAAAGGTTAAAAACATTGAAATAACCGATTTATTAGAACGAAGCCCTATCATTCTGGACAATATGCTAATTTCTCGTCAGGTAAAATCGAAGACTATTCTAATTAGTGGTGCTGCAGGTTCTATAGGTAGTGAGATAGTTTGGCAAATTTTATCTTTTAAACCAGACAAAATTATCTTAGTAGATCAAGCCGAAACGCCGTTGCATCACTTATCTCTGGAACTTACTAAGGCTGATTCTAACGTTGAACTAAAATCATTGATTGCTGACATTCGAGATCTTGATACAATGGAAGACATTTTTCAAAAACATAAACCTTCAATTGTTTACCATGCGGCAGCTTATAAGCATGTGCCTATGATGGAAGAAAATCCTGCGCAAGCTATTTTTACCAATGTCAAAGGAACTAAGAATTTAGCTGACTTGTCAATAAAATATAATGTTGGGAGATTTGTAATGATTTCTACTGACAAGGCGGTAAATCCGAGCAATGTTATGGGGGCAAGTAAACGTATCGCCGAAAAATATGTTCAATCACTTTCATTTGTTGAAAAAACAGAGGTAAGTCAGGTGACGAAATTCATAACAACACGTTTTGGGAACGTACTTGGTAGTAATGGTTCAGTTGTTCCGTTATTTACAAAGCAAATTGAGAGCGGAGGACCAGTTACGATCACACATAAAGATATCATTCGATATTTTATGACGATCCCTGAAGCGTGCCAGTTAGTTTTAGAAGCTGGAGCCATGGGGAATGGGGGCGAGATTTATATTTTTGATATGGGAAAACCAGTAAAAATAATAGATCTGGCCATAAAAATGATAAAGTTAGCTGGCTTTACCCCGGAAAAGGATATTAAAATAAAAATCATTGGACTGAGACCTGGAGAAAAATTATATGAAGAATTGCTCAATGATACTGCTAAAACGCTGCCAACACATAACGAAAAAATTATGATCGCACAGGAAAATGCGACCGATTATGTTGCATTACACACAGCGATAAACGAACTAATACAATGTGCAGAGCAATTGAATAACGATCGCATTGTAGCAAAAATGAAAGAAATAGTTCCCGAGTTTAAAAGCATGAACTCGACTTTTCAGCTGTTAGATAAATAAATATGATTTAGAGTTCTTGTTACAAGTACGAAGAAAACAAGTGTAATAATAAGAACTCTTTTTGAACGGCAATGCATTTTTTAGAATGGAAAAACGTTTAGCAAGCCATAGCATACAGCGAGATGTAACGAAATAAGTGGCTTATAAATTTGTCGAAGATTCATTGTTTTTGTATATAATAACATAGTCTTTTTAATAAAATTAATATACTTTTGCAGCAATTTGAAAAAACGATTACGTCAATTGGGGACTTGGTGGGGCGAAGCCGTAAAATAAATCTACTATTCGCCGAGTAACAGTACAATTTTAAATGAAATTTTCAAAAATAAAATTAGAGATTTACATACAATAGAATATTATGAGAAAAGTTACATTAGCTATCCTATTTGCAGTAGCACTTTTTCAATCGTCGCCGGTGATGGCGCAAGATTTATTAAACAGCAACGATTTAAGCACTGTGAGGATAGATTATTTAGCAGATAGTGACATATTAAGAATAAAATCAGAATTGCAAGCCAATAACCTAACTATTGAACAAGCAGAATCAATGGCGCTGTCCAAAGGTATGTCAGCAACTGAATTTGGTAAGTTAAAAATACGTTTGGCTCAGTTTGATACTAAAAAAGATCTATCCAAAGAGGGAACCAAAGATTTAGATAAAAACTCAGATAGTAAATTAGTCAAGAAAGAATTTGGACGAACGCAGCAGGAAATAATTAACAATAAAGTTAAGGATTCGCTCAACGCCTTAGTTTTTGGATCAGAACTTTTTGACAATCCTACATTAAATTTCGAGCCCAATTTAAAACTAGCCACTCCTGTAAATTATGTATTGGGACCTGGTGATGAACTCCAAGTTAGCGTTTACGGAGTCCAGGAATTTAGTGCTAGTATTCCGGTGAGTGTTGAAGGAAAAGTAACCTTACAGTATGTAGGGGAAATTTCAGTTTCTGGAATGAGTATCGAAGCGGCCACACAAAAGATTAAAAGCGCATTTGCAAGAGTTTACAGTACCGTAGCTTCTGGACAATCACAAGTAAGTGTCAGTTTGAGCCAAATAAGGACTATCAAAGTGACATTGATAGGAAGCAGACAACCAGGAAATTATTCCATTTCGTCATTAGCAACAGTTTATAATGCCTTGTTTTTAGGCGGTGGACCGGCAAAGAACGGAAGTTATAGAAATATAGAGCTTTTAAGAAACAACAAAGTATATAAAACAGTTGATATTTATAATTTTTTAGTCAATGGAGATCAGTCGGACAATGTTGGTCTAAAAGACAACGATGTTATTCGGATTCCAGCTTATAACCAGAGGGTTACTGTTGAAGGGGAAGTAAAACGCCCTGGTATATTCGAAATGAAAAAAGGGGAATCGTTTGTCGATTTACTTAATTTTGCTTCTGGATTTAACGAGTTTGCATATACCGCATCAGTAAATGTTTTACAAAAGACAAGTACAGAGTTTAAAGTTCGTGACATCAAGCAATCTGAATTTTCTATTTACAAGCCATTATCAGGTGATGTGTTCAATATAAGTAAAATCCTAAACCGATTTGAAAATCGTATCAAAATTGATGGAGCTGTTTTTAGACCCAATTTTTACTCTTTTAATGAAGGAATGAGAGTTTCAGATTTAATACGTCGCGCTGAAGGACTGAAAGAGGATGCTTACAGCAAGCGAGGAACGATTATTCGTTTAGCGCCAGATTTAACCACCGAGATTGTCAATTTTGATGTTGCCAAAGCAATGACCAATGAGCCTGCCGAAAATATACTGCTGAAAAGAGAAGATATAGTAACGATCTATTCAATCTTAGATTTTAGAGAAGAATTCAAAGTGACAATCGATGGTGAGGTTAAAAAACCGGGTGAATATGACTATTACGAAAACTTAACCCTAAACGATTTGATCGTTCAAGTAGGCGGACTTACTGGCTCAGCTTCAAAAAGAGTGGAAGTAGCCCGAATGATAACTTCCGAAGAGATAGATGATAATAGCCCGTTGAAAGCACAATTATTTACTGTAGAGATCAGTCCTAATAATAATGAACAAGCCAAAAACTTTAGTTTGCAACCATTTGATGTTGTGAGTATCAGGAAAATGGCAGTATATGAAAAACCGGAATCTATTATAATCGCTGGCGCAGTCAATTATCCTGGTAAGTATGCATTAGTGAATAAAAAATCAAGGGTGCATGATTTAATACAAAGAGCCGGCGGCTTAACCTCTTTAGCCAATGTTGAAGGAGTAAAAATCAAAAGACCCATACAAGATAAGCAAATTGAAGAGCTTGAAAATGTAAACGTCAATTTAGGTAAAAAAGATAGTATCCAAGATAAATTAAAGAAAAAACTTAAAGAAGAACTCAAGTTTGCTACCATACCGTTAAACTGGAAGGCCATAGTAAAAGACCCGAGTATCGGTGCCAATGTAACTTTATTCGCTGGCGATGAGATCGAAGTAGCCACTTTCAATGAGGGTGTAAAAGTAGCAGGAAATGTATTACTAACCTCTGAAATTCCTTATGTCCAAGGGAAATCGTTCAAGTATTATTTGAATGCCGTAGGAGGAATAGATGGTAAAGGCTGGAAACGAAAAGCCTATATAATTTATCCAAATGGTAAAGCCTCTGTCACAAACTCGTTTCTTTTCATTAGAGCCTATCCAAATGTGAAACCGGGATCGCAAATTATTGTGCCAGAAAAACCAGAAGTTAAAAAAGCAACTGTAGGAGAGTTAGTAGGAATAGGAAGTGTAATATCGAGTCTTGCACTTTTAATCATTACAGCATTTAGGTAATGGAGATTGCTTTTGTTGCAGCTATAGTTTAAATTTTGCACGATTCATCAATGACTTTTTGTGAATGTTAAACAATCAAGAAAAATAAGAAAGGTTAAGGACATTGAAAAACTTAATTTTCTAAATCAACTTAATGGTTTATATTTTTTTTACAAATCCACAGGTCTATCAGAAGGCCGTACTAAAATTAAAACTTTAACTAACAACGTACAAACCACAAAGGATTGAACAATATGAATGAGCCAAACCCAAATGACGAAATTTCGTTAAAGGAATTAATTGATAAAGCAAAGGAATGGTTGAATTATCTGTTATCACAATGGAAAATCATTGTATTAGCTGGAATTATTGGAGCTGCGCTAGGTGTCACATATTCTTTTATCAAGAAACCAATTTACACCGCAACTTTGTCCTTTGCGTTAGAAGATGAGAAAAGTGGGGGAGGTTTAGGAGGCGCCCTGGGATTAGCGAGTTCTTTTGGGTTTGACCTTGGCGGTGGGGGCGGAAGCATCTTTACAGGATCGAATTTAAATGAATTATTTAAATCGCGTTCCATGGTAGAACAAACCTTGTTAACGCCAGTGGTTCATAACGGTAAGTCTGTTTCTCTTGCTGAAATGTACATACAGGAAAATGAATGGAGAGAGAATTGGGAGAAGAAACCACAATTTGCTACTATTCAATTTCTGCCCGAAAGCAAACGCAAAAATTTTACCAGAGCCCATGACAGCATAATGGGTGTTATGTATGATAACATTTCTAAAACAGGTTTCTCTGTTGGGCAAAAGGATAAAAAAATAGCAATTATTACGATAGATGTAAATTCTACAAGCGAGCTGTTTGCTAAATATTTTACAGAGGCCTTAGTAAAAAATGTATCAGATTTTTATGTGGATACCAAAAGTAAAAAAGCGCGGATGAATATGGCTATTTTGCAAAAACAAACCGACTCAGTCCGTGGCGCATTAAACAGAGCCATAACGGGTGTCGCAGTGGCGAATGATAATACCTTTATGCTCAACCCAGCACTCAATGTACGACGTGCTCCATCAGCTCGACGACAGGTCGATGTACAAGCCAATACTGCTATTTTAACTGAACTGGTAAAGCAAACCGAATTAGCCAAAGTAACGTTGCGCAAAGAAACACCCCTAATCCAAATTATCGATCAGCCAATTTTACCGTTAAAAAAAGAAAAATTTAGCAACGCAAAAGGGATTGTTTTGGGTGGGATTTTAGCTGGATTTTTAACAGTCTTAGTTTTATTAATTAGAAGAATATTTAAGCAAATACAGTTGTCCTGATTTTAAATCAATTTTACTTAAAAAGAAATTAGATTAGCCACAATTTCAAATCTTAAAAAATTGTAGTATCCAATTTCGTTTTTTTGTGAATTGGGATTAAAATAAAGGTTTTTATAACCGTTATTAAATAAAACCACTTGTGCTTTAAATAGTAAGATATATAGTTATGCAAAAACAGACAAAAATTTATATCGCAGGTCATTGCGGAATGGTAGGTAGCGCAATTTGGCGCGCGCTTACTGCAAAAGGCTATTCAAACCTGATTGGTGTATCGAGTAAACAACTCGATTTAAAAAACCAGCAGGCGGTGAAAGAATTTTTTGCAACAGAAAAACCGCAGGTCGTAATTGATGCCGCTGCAAAAGTAGGCGGGATTTTGGCCAACAGTGATTTTCCATACCAGTTTTTAATGGAAAACATGCAAATCCAAAATAACCTTATTGATACCGCATTACAATCAGGTGTTATTAAATTTATTTTTTTAGGCAGTTCATGTATTTACCCTAAACTAGCGCCCCAACCGTTAAAAGAAGAATATTTATTGACAGATACCTTGGAGCCAACCAATGAATGGTACGCGATTGCAAAAATTACTGGTGTCAAAGCATGTCAGGCTATTAGAAAGCAATTTGGCAAAGATTACGTAAGCTTAATGCCAACAAATCTATATGGCACTAATGATAATTTTGATTTGAATTCCTCCCATGTTTTGCCAGCTATGATCCGCAAATTTCATGAGGCAAAATTAAATAATGATGCTGTCGAGTTATGGGGAAGCGGCACTCCGATGAGAGAATTTTTATTTGTAGATGATATGGCAGATGCCGTTGTCTTTGCACTAGAAAATAAGTTGCTTGACTATCTTTATAATGTGGGTACTGGCCAAGATTTAACCATTAAACAATTAGCAGAAACGATCCAAAAAATCGTAGGTCATCAAGGTAATATTATTTGGGATTCAGGAAAGCCTGATGGGACACCAAGAAAATTAATGGATGTTTCTAAAATGCATAACTTAGGTTGGAAACATAAAACACAGCTAGAAGAAGGAATTTTGAAAACTTACAGCTGGTTTTTGGAAAACCAAGGAAAATATAAGACTTTAAAATTGTAGTGTTTACTGGTATTGGCGAGCAGTAAGCGTATGATAATATTGACGAAATACTAGCCATTATTTTGACTTTTATGCTTTTGGATTTACATAGTTTTTGACGGCTGAAGATTAATTTTAATTTCTCTTCTAGATAATCATTTTTAACGTCATACTTTTCAGTAGTAGTCGCAGTCGATTTTTTACTGCGAATAAAAATTTAAACATTGTTAAGAAAACAGACTTTTTCTGGATTAATTTGGACTTTTGCAGATACATTTTTACTTCGAGGGGTTTCTTTCATAGGTACGATTGTTATTGCCAGACTTTTGGGTCCAACAGAATTCGGACTAATAGGGATGATTTCAGTATTTATTGCAATCGGTACCTCTCTAGTTGATAGTGGTCTCTCTTCATCGCTCATCAGAACTCAAGATGCTAATGATACTGACTTCTCGACCGTTTTCTATTTGAATTTGGGAATGAGCTTTGTAGTTTATTTGAGCCTCTTTTTGTCAGCGCCGTACATAGCTCTCTTTTACAGTCAACCGATTCTAACCGATATTATTAGGTTGTACTGTTTTAGTTTTATTATAGCTGCTTTTTCATCTATTCAACTAGCTATTTTGGATAAGGAAATGCAGTTTAGAAAGATGATGCTTTACAATATTCCTGGAGTGTTGATTGGAGTGAGCGTGGGTATTGCATTAGGGTATTTAGGGTACGGGGTTTGGAGCATTGTTTGGATGTATTTGACAATACAGATTATACAGTCATTAGTTCTATGGAGTTTTTCAAAATGGAAGCCTACAAGAACTTTTTCTAAAGAAAAAATGAAATATCATTATGGTTTTGGCTACAAATTGATGTTGTCTGGACTATTGGATACTGTGTTTAAGAATATTTATAATATTTTGATCGGTAAATTTTTTTCGGTTAAATCTCTTGGGTTTTACGAAAGAGCAAATACTTTTAACGAATATCCGGTGTCTATACTTACTAGTATAATTGCTCGGGTGTCCTATCCATTAATGGCAAAAATGCAAATGGAAAAAGAACGGCTCGCTGCCGTTTACAAGCAATTGTTGCAGTTTACTTTTTTCATCACAGCACCATTAATGTTAGGTGCAGCTGCAATCGCAAAACCACTTTTTTTGCTTGTATTAGGTACACAATGGTTACCTGCTGTTCCTTTTTTTAAAATAATATGTCTTGCTAGCATGCTTTATCCCATTCATGCATTTAATATCAATGTTTTAAAAGTATCAGGGCGTAGTGATTTATTTTTAAAACTAGAAATTGTGAAGAAAATTATTGTTGTTATCAGTATATTAATTGCTTTTCAGTTCGGAATCTACGGCTTAGTTTGGTCCAGCGTTGTAACTTCATTTTTATCGTTAATAATCAATACGCATTACAGCAGTGATCTCATAAATTACACTACCAAGAATCAGCTTTTAGATATGTTGCCGACTTTCTTACTGTCTGTCGTAATTTTTATAATTATGACGTATATAGTTAGTCTATTAGAAACTTATTCAATCTATTTGCAAATAATTCTACCTACACTGATAGGTTTTTTGTTTTATATACTATTCAATTATTTAATTAAATCAGTTTCCTTGTTGTTTGCAATAAAATTATTAAAAGAAAGAAATATATGATTAATGTTACTAAAACGTTTTTTCCACCTTTGGAGGAGTACAATGAACAATTAAAACGAATTTGGAAAAACGAATGGCTGACAAATAGAGGTGAATTATTACAGGAATTAGAATCGAAGGTAATTGACTATCTTGGCACTTCTAATGTAATTATCATGAATAACGGTACAATACCACTACAAATAGCATTAAAGGTTTTAGGTGATAAAGGCGAAGTAATTACGACTCCTTTTAGCTACGTTGCAACCTCAGCGGCAATTGTTTGGGAAAGTTGTACACCTATCTTTGTCGACATCGATCCTGATTATTTAACCATTGATGAAACTAAAATCGAAGCAGCTATCACATCAAAAACTACAGCTATTTTAGCTACGCATGTTTTTGGTAATCCTTGCAACATTGAGGCAATTGCAGCAATTGCAACCAAACACAATCTAAAGGTGATCTATGATGCTGCACATTGCTTTGGGGTAACGTACCACGGAAAATCAATTTTTGAATACGGCGATGTGAGTACCTGTAGTTTTCATGCAACTAAATTATTTCACACGGGCGAGGGCGGTGCTTTATTTTGCAAGGATGAAGCACTAAGACATAAAATGTTTTACAGTCATAATTTTGGTCACAATGGACCTCTAGCATTTCATGGTTTAGGAATTAACGGTAAAATATCTGAATTGCAAGCTGCGATGGGATTGTCTGTTTTGCCATATATGGATGAAATTATAGAAAGCAGAAAGAAAACTGTAGATTTTTATAACCAGAATTTAGATTTCACCAAATTAAAAGGAGTAAAGTTAAGAGAACATACATCATGGAATTACAGCTATTATGCTGTTATTTTTGAATCGGAAGAAAAATTAGATCAAGTTCAAAAGGCATTGAATGATTCACAAATTTTTCCAAGACGTTATTTTTATCCGTCACTAAATACTATCGAATATACAAGAGGAAGTACAATGGTGATTTCTGAGAGTATTGCATCTCGAATAATGTGTTTGCCTTTATATTATGATTTGACTGAACAAAAATTGGAGTTAATTTGTAAAATTATTTTACAGGTTCATAACAATTGATTTTAAATTAACAAAAATAGAAAATAAAAAAGAAAATAAAACAGAAAATAAAACAGAAAATATGATGGAAAATACGATGGAAAATAAAATGCTCGAGATTATAAATCTTGTCCTTGATAATAGAATTAAAGTCAAAATAGAAAATCTAACACCTGAAATGCATCTTAGAAATGATATTGGTTTAGATTCTTTAGATTTAGCCGAATTGACAGTCAGAATTGAAGCAGAGTTCGATGTTGATGTATTTGAAGACGGAATTGTTTATACAGTAGGAGAAATTTTCGAAAAATTAAATCGTTAAAAATGGATTTTTTTTTTAAAGATACAGAAAGTTGTAAGCACATCAAATGGAGTAAATTATTAGATGACATTGACGATACATTATTTTATAATAAATACTGTAATTCAAGTGATTATTACATTGTTTTTAGGCAAATTGTTGTTTCAATGTTATTTGGAAAAGAAATAATATTACTTGATGCTGATTTTACTGAAAATGAATTGTTAAAACTTACTGGTTTTTCAGTTTTTGAGGATTTTAATGAGACATTGGATAAGAGTAATTTTTTAATGCCAAGTTCAAAAGAATCGTTGATTGAAAGATTAAAAAGCACAAACAATAATTGGAAAATAATTTTATTTACTTCAGGAACAACTGGCATTCCAAAGGAAGTAGTACATAATTTTGAATCAATTTCTAGATTTGTGAAGTTTTCAAAAATAAAAACAATTTGTATTTGGGGTTTTGCTTACAACCCTACTCACATGGCTGGTATTCAAGTTTTTTTGCAAGCTTTATTGAATGGTAATCCAATTGTGAGACTTTTTGGTTTAACATCTGCTAAAATTTTGAATGAAATAGAATTTAATAAGATAACCCACATTTCTGCAACACCTACGTTTTATAGGCTTCTTTTGCCATGTGAAAGAAAATTTGAATCAATGCAGAGAATTACTTCTGGAGGAGAAAAGTTTAATGAAAGAATAAAAGAACAATTCTTAATGATTTTTCCAAATGCTATATTTAATAACATTTATGCCTCTACAGAGGCAGGTGCTCTTTTTGCTTCTCATAATGATCTATTTAGTTTGGAGTTTGGATTTGAACATTTAATAAGAATTGAAAATAATGAGTTATTAATTCATAACAGTTTAATGGGAAAAGCAGGTTCAAAAGTTCAGGAATGGTATAAAACAGGCGATTTGATTGAAGTGGTTTGTGACAAACCATTAAGTTTTCGATTTATTTCACGAAATAGTGATATTATAAATGTAGGAGGGTATAAGGTAAACCCTATCGAAGTTGAAGAAATAATACTCACTCATCCCGGGATAATAAACGTTCGTGTTTTTTCGAAAAGTAATTCGGTATTAGGGAATGTAATTTGCTGTGAAGTTTTACGAGAAAACACATCAGTAGATGAGTTATCAATTAGAGTTTTTCTTCAATCTAAAATTCAAGAATTTAAAATACCAAGAATTATTCATTTTGTAAGTGAGTTAACTACAACTAGAACAGGTAAAATTAAAAGAAATTACATATGAATATTATAGTAACAGGTATTTCAAAAGGTTTAGGTTTGAGAATAGCCCAAACCTTATTGCAAGAAGGTAACATAGTTTATGGAGTAAGTAGAAGTGAAACTGAAGGATTAATGAAGCTTAGGGCAGAATTCCCTCAAAATCTGAATTGGTTACAGTTTGATCTAACAAATTGTGAAAATATTAAGAGGGAAATTTTTAAGGATTGGATAGGTTATAGTGTACCCATACATGGCTTTGTTAATAACGCGGCATTGGCGTATGATGACATTATCACCAATTTGAATTTAGATTTATTGGAAAAAATGTATAAGGTAAATGTATATACCCCAATGATATTTACAAAATTTGTTATAAGACAAATGTTGCTTCACCACGTTAAAGGTAGTATCGTACATGTTTCATCTATAAGTGTTCATACAGGTTATAAAGGGTTGTCTATGTATGCGTCTACGAAAGGAGCTTTAGAAGCATTCTCGAAAAATACAGCTAGGGAGTGGGGAGAGATTGGTATTAGATCTAATTGTTTAGTAGCTGGATTTATGGAGACAGAAATGAGTTCCACCCTTTCTGCTAACCAGAAAAACCGCATTTATTTGAGAACTTCATTGAAAAAGCCTGTTGATGTAGAGTCTGTTGCAGACACTATTTGTTTTTTGCTTTCTGAGAAATCTATATCTATATCTGGTCAAAATATTCACGTAGATAATGGAACTATTTAAAAATTTGTTATATGACATCATTTTATACTACAGAAGAATTAAATACAATTGGTTTTAAATCAATTGGTCAAAATGTTTTTATAAGTAAAAAAGCTAGTTTTTACGGAGTTTCAAGAATATCAATTGGTAATAATGTACGAATAGATGATTTTTGTGTTTTATCAGCGGGTATAGGTGGTATTGAAATAGGTAATTATATTCATATTGCTATATATTCTTCATTACAAGGGGAAGGGAAAATTTCTCTTCAAGATTTTGTAGGAATATCTTCTAGAGTATCGATTTATTCTAGTAATGATGATTATCTAGGAGAGTTTATGACTAATCCGATGGTTCCTGTTAATTTTACAGGAGTTAATCATAAAGATGTTTTATTATGTAAACATGTTTTGATTGGCAGTGGAGCGGTTATTCTTCCTGGGGCTTTGTTGAATACAGGTGTAGTTGTCGGAGCTCTTAGTTTAGTGTTTGAGAATTGTGAAGAATTCTATATTTACAAAGGAAATCCCGCAAAAAAACTAATTAAAAGAAGTAAAAAACTTTTAAATATGGAAAAAGAATTTTTAAAAAAGCATGAATAATCTTGTAATAAAATTGTAGCTATGAAATGTTTCAAAAGATGATTTCGGTGGTTATAATAACATACGGTCATGAAAAATTCATTGAACAAACCATTAATGGAGTTTTAATCCAAGAATGTAGTTTTGATTTTGAATTAATAGTTGCTAATGATTGCTCACCTGATAATACTGATATCATCATTCAAGCCATTATCGACAATCACCCGAAAGCAAGTAAAATTAAATATGTAAGGCACAATAAAAATATAGGTATGATGCCTAATTTTATTTTTGCACTTAAAAGTGCTCAAGAGAAATATATAGCATTGTGTGAAGGCGATGATTATTGGACTGACCCATTAAAGTTGCAAAAACAAGTTGATTTTTTGGAAGCAAATCCAGAATGTGGACTGTGTCACACGGATTACTCGAGGTATATTCAAAACACTCAAAAAAACTCTTATTCTGCTACCAAATTTAGTTCTAAAAATGTTTTTTTAGGTTTGATCAGATCAGAATATCCGATAGGAACATTAACGGCCGTATTTCGCAATGAAATATGGAAAAAGTATATTACCGATATAGAACTTGACAGTAAAGATTGGCTGATGGGTGATCTTCCGTTTTGGCTTTATTTGTCAAGAGAACATAAGGTTCATTATGTGGACGATGTTACTGCAGTATATCGTGTTATTGCGGAGTCAGCCTCCAATACTCAAGATTTAGACAAAATGATTCGCTTTGATGATGGTGTGAGGGAAGTTAAACTTTTTTTTCTTGAAAAACATTGTAAGTATCGACAAGATATAATAAAATATAAAAGAGAAATTGAATCAATATTTATCTATCGAAAGTTGATTGCATTTGCGAAGTGTAAGGGTAAAATAAGCATTTTTTTTGATCTCTTTATTCAATTTCATAAGATTAATAGAGAGCCAAGACATTTTTTAGGATCCTTCAAGCAAATATTCGTAAGACTATTTTAACGCTTTTATTGAAATTTACAAACCGCTGACCTATTATTTATAATATTGCAAACTAAGATAGTCCAGATTTAATTTTAGCTCCTAATTTACTTTATATCATCGTTGAGT
>Ga0326734_1000326_pt1 | contig 13375 bp, 10 predicted proteins | sample 15_GP2_1315_FD_207944 | JGI IMG/M metagenome (GOLD analysis project Ga0326734, IMG submission 207944) | Glacier ice microbial communities from Ngari, Tibet, China - 15_GP2_131.5 | ecosystem: Environmental > Aquatic > Freshwater > Ice > Glacier | place: China: Ngari, Tibet | collected 2018-07-18 | reverse complement strand
CGCTGGCGGCAACGCCGGCGCGACCGCGTATGTGTCCGCCGCGTCCGCCGCGTTCGCCACGGCAAGCGCTGGCGGCGGCAACGCGATGATGTCCGGCGCCGCTTTCGGCTTCGGCGCGGCGCCCGCCCGCCTGGCGACGGCTGGGCGCGCCGGCGCCGGCGCGGCCTTTGGCGGCGGCGGCGCCGGTGGCGGCCGCAGCCAGACGGCGACCGATGTGCGCGCCGCTGCCGGTGGCTGGGGCGCGCTTGCGTCCTGGCGCCAGGCCAGCAGCAGCGCGGCGTGCAGCGCCAGCGACACGGCCAGCCCCGAGGCCAGGCGCGACGCGCGTGGGCGGGCAATGCCGGGTGCAAGCGAAAAGGTCGGATTCACGTGTTTTGGCACTGTTTCGGTGACGCATGGTGGCACACCTTCAAAAGCTGACAAGCGTTGACGCGGAATGTTGATTAAATGTCGCCGGCCCCTTGACCGCCGCGATGCCAGCCGTTATAGTTCTGCTCCTCGGAGTGTGGCGCAGTCCGGTAGCGCACCTGGTTTGGGACCAGGGGGTCCAAGGTTCGAATCCTTGTACTCCGACCAGCATTAAACGACAAAGCCGACGATTAACCTCGTCGGCTTTGTCGTTTCTGCGCGGTTTTTTGCCGCGGCCCAGTCAACCTGCTCAGCCGGTTCAACCTGCTCAACCAGCCTGTTTTGCCGCCAGCGCATTGCCGGTCCTGCTGGCGCTTTTGCGGCCGAGCTGCCGGGCGATGAACTGGCCGGCATCGACCACGATGTCGAGGTCGATGCCGGTCTCGATGCCCAGCCCGTGCAGCAGGTACAGCACGTCCTCGGTGGCGACGTTGCCGGTCGCCCCTTTGGCGTACGGGCAGCCGCCCAGGCCCGACACCGACGAGTGGAAAATCGACACCCCCACTTCCAGGCTGGCGTAGATGTTCGCCAGCGCCTGGCCGTAGGTGTCGTGGAAGTGGCCGGCAATGGCGTCGATGCGGAACTCGCGTGCCGCGCGCAGCATCACCGCCTGCGTCTGGCGCGCAGTTGCCACGCCGATGGTGTCGGCGATGTCGATCTCGTCGCAGCCCAGGTCGCGCATGCACCCCACCACGTCGGCCACGGCGTCCGGCAGCACGTCCCCCTGGTACGGGCAGCCGAACGCGCAACTGATGCTGGCGCGCAGGCGCAGGCCATGTTCTTTGGCCGCTTTGGCGACGGGTGCAAAGCGCGCGATCGATTCGGCGATCGAGCAGTTGATGTTTTTTTGCGAGAATGCTTCGGAGGCCGAGCCAAAGATCACCACTTCGTCGGCGCGCGCTGCCAGCGCCGCCTCGAAGCCCTGCATGTTGGGCGTCAGCGCCGAATAGATGGTGCCAGGGCGGCGTGCGATCTGCGCCATCACCTCAACGCTGGTGGCCATTTGCGGCACCCACTTGGGCGACACGAAGGACGCCGCCTCGATGTTGGCGAAGCCGGCGCGCGACAGGCGGTCGACCAGTTCCACCTTGACCGCCGCCGACACCGCTTGCTGCTCGTTTTGCAAGCCGTCGCGCGGGCCGACTTCAATGATTTTCACCTTGCGTGGCAAATCCGGGTTGGTCTCTTTTGCATGCATGTCAGTACCCCAAAATGCGATCGACGACGTCTGCTACCGGCGCGCCGTTTTCCAGTGCGTTGATCTTGCCTGCAATCTGGCGCACGCTGTCATGCAAGACCGTGCGCGCCGAGATGTGCGGCGTGATGGTGATGCGCGGCTCGTCCCAGAACGGATGCGGCGCCGGCAGCGGTTCGTGGCGAAAGACGTCCAGCGTGGCGCCGGCCAGGTGGCCGGAGCGGATCAACGCCACCAGGTCCGGCTCGGCGATGTGGGCGCCGCGCGCGACGTTGATCAGGCAGGCGCCGCGCGGCAGCTGCAACAGCCGGGTGCGGTCGAGCAGGTTGCTTGTCTGCGGCGTCAGCGGCAGCATGCACACCAGCACCCGCGTGCCGGCCAAAAACGCGCCGAGCGACTCGGTGCCGGCGTAACAATCGACGCCGTCAATCTGCTTGTGGGTGCGGCTCCAGCCACGCAGCGGAAAACCGAAATGGCCCAGCGCCGCCAGCACGCCCCTGCCCAGCACGCCCATGCCGAGCACGCCGATGGTGAACTGCGTCTTGTCGTGCGGCGGCAGCGGCGCCCACACGCCGCCCCTGGCCTGCTGCTCGTACTCGTCGAAACGGCGAAAGTAACGCAGCACCACATGGACGACGTATTCGGCCATCTGCAGCGCCATGCCGGCGTCGCCCAGGCGGATGATCGGCACGTCCGGCAACCCAGCGCCCAATGTGGCGCCGGCGTTGAGGACGGCGTCGACGCCGGCGCCGGTCACAAAGATCGCCTTGAGCTGAACTGTTTGCGCCAGCTGGTCCAGCAGCGCCGCCGGCGGCGCCCACAGCACCGCGTAGTCGTACCCGGCGTCGCCACCAGCGTCATGCGCGCCTTCGCGCCACACCAGCACTTCGGCGCGCGGCAGCACTGCGGCAAACTCGGTTACCCAGGGGGCTGTCTGGCCGTCGGCGCGGTAGATTAAAATGCGCATCGCTGTGCTCGCCGTTGGTTTTTTAATCTTTTACGCCGCTGCCGCGAACGCGATCAGCGGCGCGCCGTCGGCCACCTGGTCGCCGACGTCGTACAAGATCTCGTCGACGACGCCGTCGCCCGGAGCGGCGATGGTGTGCTCCATCTTCATCGCTTCCATGATCACCAGCGCATCGCCCTTCTTGACGTGCTGGCCTTTTGAGGCCAGCACCGCCACCACTTTGCCCGGCATCGGCGCGCTCAGGCGTCCGCCGGGCGCCTCCGCTTCGCCGGCATGCGCCATCGGGTCGTTGTAGCGCAGCGTGAAATGACGCTCGCCGGTAAAGACGTGGAAGGCGTCGCCATCGCGCCGCACCGCGCCGTGCAGGTGCGTGTCGCCCAGCCGGATCGACAGGTCGACGCCATCGCGGGCAATGAGCGACATGTCGACGTCGATCCCGCCGTCGTTGTCAATTCGGTCGAGATGCCAGCCGCCGGCGTGGTAGGTGACGCCGAGCTGGTAATGCTGCTGTCCGGTGGCGGCGGTGTAATCGTCGGCGAACGCCAGCACGCGGCGGCAGGCGCCGTTCAGGCGCCAGCCGAGCGCGTTGCCGAACGGGTCGGCCGGGTTGGCGCGGTTGGCCGACGCCGCAGCGCCGGCATCCTTTTCCGCCGCCATCAGCGCCGCCGCCGCCAGCGCCAGCGCGCCCAGCGGCGCAGCTGTTGGCGGCGGGAACAAAGTGCTGGTGTTGCGCTCGATCAGGCCGGTGTCGAGGTCGGCGTTGGCGAACGCGTCGCCTTCCACCAGGCGCTTGAGAAAGGCGATGTTGGTGGCCAGGCCGACGATGCGGAACTCGGCCAGCGCCTGCGACAGGCGCGCCAGCGCCGCCGGACGGTCCGTGCCCCAGACGATCAGCTTGGCGATCATCGGGTCGTAGAACGGCGAAATGGCGTCGCCTTCGCGCACGCCGGAGTCGATCCGCACCGGCGCCGGATCGCCGCCTGCCCTGCCGCCCAGTTCGAAATTGACGGCCGCCGGCGTGGCCATGTAGCGCACGCTGCCGATCGACGGCAGAAACCCCTTGTCGGGGTTTTCGGCGTAGATGCGCGCTTCGATCGCGTGACCGTGGATCGCCAGCGCCGCTTGCAACTGCGGCAGCGGCTCGCCGCAGGCCACCCGCAGCTGCCACTCGACCAGATCGGTGCCGGTGATCATTTCGGTGACCGGGTGTTCCACTTGCAGGCGGCTGTTCATCTCCATGAAATAAAACGAGCCGTCCTGGTTGGCGATGAATTCGACCGTGCCGGCGCCGACGTAGCCGACCGCGCGCGCCGCCGCCACCGCCGCCTCGCCCATCGCCGCGCGCCGTTCCGGCGGCATGCCCGGCGCCGGCGCCTCTTCCAGCACCTTCTGGTGGCGCCGCTGCACCGAGCAGTCGCGTTCGTGCAGGTAGACGCAGTTGCCGTGGGTGTCGGCAAACACCTGGATTTCGATGTGGCGCGGGCGCTGCAAATATTTCTCGGCCAGCACCTTGGCGTCACCGAACGCGCTGATCGCTTCGCGCTTGCACGAGGCCAGCGCGGCCTTGAAGTCTTCCGCGCGCTCGACGATGCGCATGCCCTTGCCGCCGCCGCCGGCCGACGCTTTTAACAGCACCGGGTAGCCGATGCGGTCGCTTTGACCCTGCAGGAAGTCCGGCTCCTGGTTGTCGCCGTGGTAGCCCGGCACCAGCGGCACGGCGGCGCGCGCCATCAGCGACTTGGCCGCCGACTTCGATCCCATTGCCCGCATGGCGGACGCCGGCGGCCCTATGAAAACCAGGCCGGCTGCAAGGCAGGCGTCGGCAAAATCGGCGTTCTCGGACAGGAAGCCGTAACCCGGATGCACCGCCTGCGCGCCGGTGGCCAGCGCCACCGCGATGATCTTGTCGCCGCACAGGTAGCTTTCCCTGGCGGCGGCCGGCCCGATCCGCACCGCCTCGTCGCACACCGCCACGTGCTTGGCATCGGCATCGACCGCCGAATACACGGCGACGGTCTTGATGCCCATGCGGCGCGCCGTGGCGGCCACCCGGCAGGCGATTTCGCCGCGGTTGGCGATGAGGATTTTGTTGAACATGAGTTCAGTCCCGAAGCGGTGGTTAAACAAACATTGAGCGGTGATTCAGCGCTAATTAATTGCTAACTAAGCGCCGCAGCTGGCTTTCGGCGCCGCGTCGAGCGTCGACGCGCGCGTCACCAGGCCGAGTTTTTCCAGCAGCGCGCGGTCGTCCGTCGCTTCCGGGTTGTCGGTGGTGAGCAGCTTGTCGCCGTAAAAAATCGAATTGGCGCCGGCCAGAAAGCACATCGCCTGCACCGCTTCGCCCATCTGGCGCCGGCCGGCCGACAGGCGCACGCGCGCTTTTGGCATGGTGATGCGGGCAACCGCGATGGTGCGCACGAATTCGAATGGATCGAGCGGGTCGAGCCCGTGCAGCGGCGTGCCTTCGACCTGCACCAGGTGGTTGACCGGCACCGATTCGGGGTACGGGTTCAGGTTCGCCAGCTGGGCGATCAGGCCGGCGCGCTGCGCACGCGATTCGCCCATGCCGACGATACCGCCGCAGCACACCTTCAGGCCGGCGCTGCGCACCCGGCCGAGCGTGTCGAGGCGGTCCTGGTAGTCGCGCGTCGAGATCACGTTGCTGTAGAACTCGGGGGCGGTGTCGAGGTTGTGGTTGTAGTAGTCGAGGCCGGCGTTTTTCAGGCGGTCGGCCTGGCCTTCTTCGAGCATGCCGAGGGTGGCGCAGGTTTCCAGGCCGAGCGCTTTGACGCCGCGCACCATCTCTTCGACTTTTTCGATGTCGCGCTCCTTCGGGCTGCGCCACGCGGCGCCCATGCAAAAGCGCGTGGCGCCGTTGGCCTTGGCCTGGCGCGCGGCGTCGAGCACGGTGTCGATGGCAAGCAGCTTTTTGGCTTCAACGCCGGTGTCGTAGCGCGCCGCCTGCGGGCAGTAGCTGCAGTCTTCTTCGCAGCCGCCGGTCTTGATCGACAGCAGCGTCGCCAGTTCGACGTCGCCGGCCGGGAAATTGGCGCGGTGCGCCGCTTGCGCCTGGAACATCAGCTCGTTGAACGGCAAATCGAACAGCGCCAGCACGTCGGCCAGCGGCCAGGTGGCACTGTCCGGCAGCGTGATGGCGGCGGCGGGCGCGTGAAACGACAATTGGGTCGATGACGGTGATGATAACGATGACGGTTCGGACATGTGATTCCTTCTGCAAAATTTCTGTGTTGGTTCAGTCGTGCGCGGGCGGCCATCCTGGCAGCCCGGCAAGGGTGATGAAGGCGGCCGCGCTGGCTGCCGTCGGCTGCTCGAGGAACGGCACGCGACCGATCAGCGGGGCCGGGATGCGCCGCGCCAGCGCGGCGATATTCTCGTCGACATACGCCATGTCGTGATCGACTTCGTTCGCCACCCAGCCGGCCAGCACCAGGTTGCGCGCGACGATCGCTTCGACCGTCAGCAGGCTGTGGCTGATGCAGCCGAGCCGTACGCCAACCACCAGCACCACCGGCAGGTTCAGTTGCGCGGCCAGGTCGGCCGAGTCGAACGCGTCTGACAGCGGCACCCGAAAGCCGCCGACGCCTTCGACCACGACCGCGTCCGAGGCGGCGGCGATTTCGGCGTAGGCGGCCAGGATCGGCACCGCTTCGATCGTCACGCCATCCAACGCGGCGGCGATGTGCGGCGCCGCTGGCGTGCGCAGCATGTAGGGCGTAGTGATGTTGCGCGGCAGGTGCACGTTGCCGGCGGCAAGCAGCTGGTCGGCGTCGTCGTTGTGCAGTTCGCCATCGCGCATGACGGCGCCGGCGGCGACCGGCTTCATGCCGCAGGCGCGCACGCCGCCGGCCACCAGCTTGTGCAGGATCGCCGACGACACCAGCGTCTTGCCGATTTCGGTGTCGGTGCCGGTCACGAAGCAGCTGAAGCGCCACGGCAGGCCGCCAATGGCTTGCGTCATTGGTTCAAGCGCGGGCGCCGGTGCGGCGGCGGTGGCGGTGGTGGTGACGGTGCCGGCCACCGCATCGAGCATCGGGTCGATCGGATCGTTCAGGCTCATCTCATCTCCTTTCCAGCAGGTTGAGCGCAGCGATTAGCTGCGCGACGTCTTCATGGGTATGGGCGGCCGACAGCGTCACGCGCAAGCGCGCGGTGCCTGCGGCAACCGTCGGCGGGCGGATCGCCGGCACCCACAATCCCTGACCATACAGGCCGGCGCCGACGCGCAGCGCTTCGTCGTTGGCGCCGATGACGATCGGCTGGATCGCGGTGCTTGACGCCAGGTGCTGCCAGCGTTCGAGCCGCAGGCCGCAGCGGAACTGTTCGATCAGGGCATTGAGGTGAGCGCGGCGCGCCGCTCCTTCCGCGCCGCCGATGATGTCGAGGCTGGCCAGCAGCGCATGGGCCAGCGCCGGCGGCGCGGCGGTGGTGTAGATGTAGGGGCGGGCGCGCTGGATGATCAGCTCGATCACGCTGGCGTGCGCGGCGATGAACGCACCGGCCACGCCGGCCGCCTTGCCGAGGGTGCCCATGTAGACCAGGTTGGGCGAGCGCAGAGCAAAATGTTCGAGCGCGCCGCGGCCGTGCGCCCCCAGCGTGCCGAAGCCGTGGGCGTCGTCGACCACCAGCCAGGCGCCGTGCCGTTCGCACAAGGCCAGCAATTGCGGCAGCGGCGCGATGTCGCCATCCATGCTGAAGACGCTGTCGGTGACAACCAGTTTCGTTGTTGCGGTGCTGGCAACGAGCAGCGCGTCGAGCGCGCCCAGGTCGGCGTGCGGATAGAGTCTGACGCGTGCGCGCGAAAGCCGGGCGGCGTCGATCAGCGAGGCATGGTTGAGCTGCTCGGAAAAGATTTCGGCGCCGCCGTCGGTCTTGGGATCAACCCCGGCGTCGGCGCCAAGCGCGGTCAACATCGCCAGGTTGGCCATGTAGCCGGTGGAGAACGTGAGCGCGCGGGCGTTGTCGAGGTGCGCGCTTTCGAAGTCGGCGAGGCGTTCTTCCAGCAGGTCGTGGGCGCGGCTGTGGCCGCTGATCAGGTGCGAGCCGCCGCTGCCGGCGCCATACAGCCGGGCGCCTTCGCGCAGCGCCGCCACCAGCGCCGGATGGGCGGCCAGGCCGAGGTAGTCGTTGCTGCAGAAGGCCAGCAGCGGGCGGCCTTCGACGATCAGGCGCGGCGCGCACGGCGTGTCGAGCACGCGGCGCCGGCGCGTCAGGCTGCGCTCGTCGAGGTCGCGCAACTGGTGCTCTATCTTCTCGATCAAATTCGTCGGGTTCGTCAGGTTCATCAGGCGGCCATCACTTCATCAAATACCTTGCGCGTGCGCGCGGCCAGCAAATCGGTTTCGTCGTCGCTCAGAATATACGGCGGCATCAAATACACCGTGTTGCCGATCGGGCGCAGCAGCAGTTCCTGTTCCAGCGCGGCGGCGAAGAAACGGCGCGAAAAGGTGGCCGCGCGCGCCGCATCCGGTTCGATCGCGTCGAACGCCCAGATCATGCCGCGCTGGCGAAAGTGGCGCACGCGCGCATCCAGGGCCAGGGGCGAGAGCGCCGCGCTCAATCGCGCAGCGCGCAGCCGGTTCTGGTTCAGCACATCGTCGTCGCGAAAGATCGCCAGGGTTGCCAGCGCGGCGCGGCAGGCCAGCGGGTTGCCGGTGTACGAATGGGAATGCAGAAAGCCGCGCCTGACGTCGGTACTGTAAAAGGCCTGGTAAATGGCGTCGCGGGTGAGCACCAGCGACAGCGGCAGGTAGCCGCCGCTGATGCCTTTCGACAGGCACAGGAAATCGGGCCAGATGGCGGCTTGCTCGCAGGCGAAAAAAGTGCCGGTGCGCCCGCAGCCGACCGCGATCTCGTCGACGATCATGTGCACCTGGTAGCGGTCGCACAGTTGGCGCACCAGCGCCAGGTACAGCGGGTCGTGCATCGCCATGCCGCTCGCGCATTGCACCAGCGGCTCGATGATGATGGCGGCGATGTGCTCGGCGCGTTCGGCGAACAGCGCTTCAACGTCGGCGGCGGCGCGGCGCGCACAATCCTGCGCCGTTTCGCCTTCGCGCGCGCCGCGCGCGTCGGGCGAGGCCACCACGCGGGCGGCGCGCAGCAGCGGGCCATAGGCGTCCTTGAACAGCGCCACGTCGGTGACGGCCAGCGCGCCGATGGTTTCGCCGTGGTAGCTGCCCTGCAAACAGACGAATTCCTGCTTGGCCGTGCGACCGGCGTTGCGCCACGCGTGAAAGCTCATCTTCAACGCGATTTCGACCGCCGAGGCGCCGTCGGAGGCGTAGAAGGCGTGACCCAACACGTTGCCGGTCATGCTTGACAGCTGCTCCGACAGGCGGATCACCGGCTCGTGGGTAAAGCCGGCCAGCATCGCGTGTTCCAGCCGGTCGAGCTGATCCTTCAGTTCGGCGTTGATGCGCGCGTTGGCATGGCCGAACAGGTTGACCCACCACGAACTGATGGCGTCGAGGTAGCGCTTGCCGTCATGGTCGTACAGCCAGGCGCCGCGGCCATGGCTGACCGGGATCAAAGGCACCGTCTCGTGGTGCTGCATCTGGGTGCAGGGATGCCAGACGCTTTTCAGGCTGCGCGCGACCCAGTCGGCGGACGTGGTGGTGGTGGTCGACACAGTATTGTCTGCCATCAGTTCAGCCACGACGGTGCGCGCTTGTCGAGGAAGGCCGCAACGCCTTCGCGCCCTTCGCTCGAAGCGCGGATGGCGGCGATGCGCTGCGCGCTGTCGGCCAGTATCGCGGCGTCCAACGGCCGCCCGGCCATCTCGCGCACCAGCACCTTGGCCTGCCTGACCGCGTTCGGGCCGTTGGCGCCCAGCGCCTTGACGATGGCGGCGACGGTGGCGTCGAGATCGTCCGGCGCCACCACCTCGTGGACAAAACCGATGCGGTGCGCTTCGCGCGCCGAAAAGCGTTCGGCGCTCAGAAAGTAGCGGCGCGCGGCGGCTTCCCCCATGGCCTTGATGACGTACGGCGAAATCGTGGCCGGGGTCAAGCCGAGCTTCACTTCGCTCAGGCAAAAGCAGGCGCCGTCGACCGCCACGGCGATGTCGCAGGCGGCGACCAGGCCCATGCCGCCGGCGTAGCAGTCGCCCTGCACTTTGGCCACCACCGGCGTCGGGCACAGGTAGAGGGTGCGCAGCATGGCGGCCAGGCGGGTGGCGTCGGCCAGGTTTTCGGTGTCGGAATAGCCGGCCATCTGCTTCATCCAGTTGAGGTCGGCGCCGGCGCAGAACGCGCTGCCGTTTGCCGCCAGTACGATCGCGCGCACGTCTTTGTTGCGCCCGAGTTCGTCGAACGCCAGCGTCAGCTCGGCAATCGTCGCTTCATTGAACGCGTTGCGCACGGCGGGACGGTCGAGCGTCACGGTTGCCACCCGCTCGTGGATGGTGATGTCAATCGATTGCCAGTTCATCGGTGTTCCCATCGTTGCCCCCCTTACATCCGGAATACGCCGAAGGTCGTCGCGCCGATCTCGGCGTTCAGCGCGGCCGACAAACCCAGACCCAGCACCATGCGGGTGTCCGCGGGGTCGATCACGCCGTCGTCCCACAGCCGCGCGGTGGCGTAATAGGGATGGCCCTGCTGCTCATATTGTTCCTTGATCGGCTGCTTGAACGCCGCTTCCTCTTGCTCGCTCCAGGCGCCGCCCTTGGCCTCGATGCCGTCGCGCTTGACGGTGGCCAGCACCGACGCGGCCTGGTCGCCGCCCATCACCGAGATGCGCGCGTTCGGCCACATCCACAAGAAGCGCGGCGAGAACGCGCGCCCGCACATGCCGTAATTGCCGGCGCCGAAACTGCCGCCGATGATCACCGTAAACTTCGGCACGGCGGCTGTCGCCACGGCGGTGACCATCTTCGCGCCATTTCTGGCGATGCCGTCGTTTTCGTATTTGCGCCCGACCATGAAGCCGGTGATGTTTTGCAAAAACACCAGCGGGATCTTGCGCTGGCAGCACAGTTCGATGAAGTGGGCGCCTTTTAACGCCGACTCGGAAAACAGGATGCCGTTGTTGGCAATGATGCCGACCGGCACGCCGAAAATATGCGCAAAGCCGCAGATCAACGTGGTGCCGTAGCGCGCCTTGAATTCGTCGAATTCGCTGGCGTCGACGATGCGGGCGATCACTTCGCGCACGTCGAAAGGTTTGCGGGTGTCGAGCGGAATGACGCCGTACAGTTCCTTGGCCGGGTAGTTCGGTTCGATCGACGCGCGCAGCGCCATTTGCCGCGGCTCGGGTTGAGACTTGGTACGGTTCAGGTTCGAGACAATCGTGCGCGCCAGCGACAGCGCATGCAAATCGTTGTGCGCCAGGTGATCGACGACCCCCGACAATCGGGTGTGGACGTCGCCGCCGCCCAGGTCCTCGGCGCTGACCACTTCGCCGGTGGCCGCTTTGACCAGCGGCGGGCCGCCAAGAAAAATCGTGCCCTGGTCCTTGACGATGATCGACTCGTCGCTCATGGCCGGCACGTAGGCGCCGCCGGCGGTGCACGATCCCATCACGACGGCGATCTGCGGGATGCCCTTGGCGGACAGATTGGCCTGATTGAAAAAGATGCGGCCGAAATGGTCGCGGTCGGGAAACACCTCGTCCTGGTTGGGCAGGTTGGCGCCGCCCGAGTCGACCAGATAAATGCAGGGCAGGTTGTTCTGGTCGGCGATTTCCTGCGCGCGCAGGTGCTTCTTGACCGTCATCGGATAATAGGTGCCGCCCTTGACGGTGGCGTCGTTACAGACGATCACGCATTCCTGGCCCGACACGCGGCCGATGCCGGTGATGATGCCGGCCGACGGCGCCGCATCAACACCGTCCGCGTCCTGGTACATGCCGTACGCGGCCAGTTGCGACAGTTCGAGAAACGGCGTGCCCGGGTCGAGCAAATGCTGCACCCGCGCGCGCGGCAGCAGTTTGCCGCGCGCGACGTGTTTTGCCGACGGGGCCGCGCCGCCGCCCGCTTCAATCGCCGCGACCTTGGCGCGCAGGTCGCCGACGACGCGCTGCATGGCGGCCGCGTTGGCTTGAAAATCGTCGCTGCGGGGATTGAGCTTGCTGTCGATGTGCGGCATTCCTGTCCTTCTTCTCTGTGCTGCTTTTGTACGCTGCGTGCCTGTTATTTGCCTGCGACTTCCGCGGGAAAACTGCCGTCCAGATAAAACCAGCGCGCCACCTCGCCATCATGTTCGCGCACGAACTGGCTCACTTCGTGCAGGCGGTGGGCGCGGCCGGCGACCTTGTAGCGGGCAACAAATTCTACGGTATCGCGATCTGGTTTTTCCGGCAAGTTTGCTTTACATTGACGTATACGTAAAGCAGATCTTACCTCAAGTCCGAGCCACCGCACCGTTTCATCCGGGTCGACAATCGGACCGGCCGGCAAGGTGTCCGGATGCCAGGTCGCGCGCAAATAGGCGTCATCGCGCAGCGTGTAGGCACTGTAGCGCGAGCGCATCAGCAGTTCGGCCGAAGGCGCGATGGCGGCGCCGGCGAGGAAGGGGCCGCAGCAGGTTTGGAAACTGTGGCCGCCGCAAGGACACGGTAGTGAGGGCATGGTGGATCGCTTCTAAGTAATTAGGTATTATCCGCCATTTTTGAACTTAATTCGGTCCGGCCGCGAAATCGGTGTCGCAACGCGACGCTGCCTCTTCCGTTCGGAAATCCCGGCGGCAGCGATTCCTGAAGGGAGTCGTAAGATGCAGTAAAATCGCAACAGATAAATTTTTTCGTTCCCGCGTCCCCTTCTCGAAATCGCCCACTCTTTGTAAAGCCACATACACAGTGAGTTCTTTCAATCCAATGGATTTTAATAAAATCGTCATCGACGATCCGTCTTGGCTTTGGTTTTTAGATCCTGAAAACTACACGCCGGCTCTACCGGAACTTGAAATTTCTGAGTCTGATTTCTTGGCCGCGTGGAACGGAAATCCTTGAGGTGTTTCCAGTTCATTGGGCGCGTAAGGCGATCGAAAGCGAATACGACACTCACGGATACCCCGGCATTCATCCAATGCCTTTTGGATGGTTGCCTTTTCATCCGGTAGCTAATTTCCTCGCCCAGAAGCGGTCTCATGGAGGCTGGGCTCAAGCAGCGCCAATACTGCGGCTCGGTATCGATCTACTGCGAACTAAAGCGATTTCTGGCACTAAATCCATCAGACGTGATCTGAAAAATATGGAACAATACGGTGGTAGGCTATTTGAACTTGAAATACTTTCGGAGTTTTCCCGTCGGAGTTATAAACCGAAGATTGAAGGCACACCTGACTTCTCTATTGCTGTTGGCTCCTCCAATATTTAATTGGAAGCTCGGCATCGAGGAGTTCCATTTTGGATGGAGGTGGCGAATAGAGTACAAGTTCCTTCCGGCGAAAATTGGCATCAAATACGAGTTGACGTTACCCATGCGTCCGGAGTGCGCACCGAAGCTAAGGCGCTAGCAGAGGAAATTAGTTTAGAGGTCGCCTCGCTATCGAAGATGGAATGGGATCCAGAAATCTCGATAGTGACACCTAAATACACGATTCGACATTTAAAAGAGGGCGATCCATACACCTTGGTTATCGGCGATGGGTCAGATCAGCGTTGGTGCGAAGAGGTCGTCAATCTAATATATTGGACCCTTATCGAAAAATCGAAACAGCTAACCTGCATGTTTCATAAACCGGCAATCTGGCGAGCCGCCTTGCTTGCCGCAGCCCCGGTCAGTGTGATTTGAGATCGTCAGACGAAGTTCTCCCTACCCACTCGCAGTGGGGGTTTGTAAAAGT
>Ga0326734_1000325_pt1 | contig 13377 bp, 14 predicted proteins | sample 15_GP2_1315_FD_207944 | JGI IMG/M metagenome (GOLD analysis project Ga0326734, IMG submission 207944) | Glacier ice microbial communities from Ngari, Tibet, China - 15_GP2_131.5 | ecosystem: Environmental > Aquatic > Freshwater > Ice > Glacier | place: China: Ngari, Tibet | collected 2018-07-18 | reverse complement strand
AATGAAATCTCCTCGGCAATTCAGGCAGTGGCAGGCAAAGCAATGCCAAAATCAACCGGCGCCATCGGCGTCAAACTGCGTATAGGACGTGTCCGGTTATACGGGGGCAAGACCACACACGCTACATAGTTCGTCCTGAAAAGAGCGTAACTGCTTAATAGAATTGATATTTTTGCTGATTCTGTAGCGCAAGATTTACAGGGAAATGCCTATGAATGGTTTGATTCCTTGCAAATTTCGATGAGGTTTGTGATCATGCCCCACAGCCCAAAGCGCTCAAACCCGATGAGCTGCTGCACCCGCGCTTGGACGTGCAAATCAACATGAGCCACGCTTTGGTTAGGCTGGCGTCATTGATGGACTGGGACAAAATCGAGCGCAGCTTTGCGGCGCACTTTACGTCCTGGCGAGGACGCCCGGCCTTTTGTCCCCGCGCCTCGTTGCAGGGCTGCTGTACCTGCAGCACGCCAACGACGCCTCCGATGAGGCGGTGGTGGCAACCTGGCTGGAGAACCCGGAGTGCAACAAGGCGCTAGACAAGCAGCGCAACGAGGTCAAGCGGTTGTTTCGTGCCCTCGAAGAATTTCGCCGGGCGATTACCCGCGATGACGAGCTCGATGTGATGTTCATTGGCGTCATCACTTTCGCATTCATTATCGATAGACTCAGATTGTGTTGACAAGCCCTAGTTTGACATTCACCGGATTGACACGCCGAATTGCCGCCACGTCGATGATCAGCGCCACATTGCCGTCGCCCAGGATGGTAGCGGCGGAAATGCCAGGCACCTTGCGGTAATTGGTCTCAAGATTCTTGACTACCACTTGGTGCTGGCCGACCAGCTGATCCACCAGCAGCGCAAAACGCGTTCCCTCGGCTTGCACGATGACGACAATGGCCTGCGTCGGGTTGTGCACCGCATTGGCCACGGCAAAAAGCCGGTGCATCTCGACCAGCGCCAGGTACTCGCCGCGTACATGCAGCACATGCTCATCAGCGGTGATGGCATGCAGGTCCTCGGACCGGGGCTGCAGCGATTCAATGACGTAGTTCAGCGGCAAGATGTAAGTTTCGCTACCGACCCGGACCGACATGCCATTGAGAATCGCCAACGTCAGCGGTAGCACGATCCTGATGGTCGTACCCTTGCCTTGCACCGAGGCAATTTCGACATGACCACCCATTTCCTGGATGTTGCGCTTGACCACGTCCATGCCGACACCCCGGCCCGAGACATCGGTCACGGCTTCGGCGGTTGAAAAACCCGGCGCCATGATCAGCAGCCAGACATCTTCATCGGACGCGTTCTCAGAAATAGTGATGCCCTGCTGCCGGGCTTTAGCCAGAATTTTTCCGCGCGCCAGGCCGCCGCCGTCATCCTTGACCTCGATTACGATGCTGCCGCCCTGGTGCTGGGCCGACAGCGTCAGCTGGCCCGACGGGTCCTTGCCGGCCAGCGCGCGCTGCGCCGGCGTTTCGATGCCGTGGTCCAGACTGTTGCGCACCAAGTGAGTGATCGGATCGATGATGCGCTCGATCAGGCTCTTGTCGAGTTCGGTTTCCTTGCCGACCGTGACCAGTTGCACCTGCTTGCCCAGCTTGGCCGACAGGTCGCGAATCAGGCGCGGGAAGCGGCTGAACACATAGTCCATCGGCATCATGCGGATCGACATCACCGATTCCTGCAGGTCGCGCGCATTGCGCTCCAGATGGCCAAGGCCGCTGAGAAGGCGCTCGTGAAGTACCGGATCAAGCGCAGACGCGGTTTGCGTCAGCATCGACTGGGTGATCACAAGTTCCCCGACCAAATTAATGATCTGGTCCACCTTTTCAACATCGACCCGGATGGAATTGGATTCTTTCCCATGGCCGGCAGCGGCCGGCGCCGCAAGAGCCGCCGTTGAAACGGAAGTTGGCAGCAGCGCAGGTGCTGCTTCTGCCACATCAGGAAGAATAGCCTTGTTTTCGGGCACGCCAGGGCTTTCAGGCTCATGCGCCACTACGGGTGTCCCGGTTGTCTCGGTGCTGATGTCGATTTGCTCAGTTTCCACGATGAAGCAGCTGACTGCCACCAGGTCATCGGCATCACAGGTGGTCTGCAGCCAAAGCGTCAGGCTATCGGCATCGGTGGTCTGCGCCAGCACAGTGCCAAGATTTGCCATTTCCTCAGCCAGCAGCCTGCGGTCATTGTCCGAAACCTTGACAAACCGGACCTTTAGGGTTGGAAGGTCTGGGGGGTTGCCGGCAGCCTGCGCCTCAGGAGCGGCTGGAGGCGTAGAAACTGGCGCAGGCACGGTAGCGGTCGCGGGCACAATTGGTTTCCCCACAGGCACAGCGACAGCATCGGCCTCGAGCGCCATCTGGCGCAACACTGTACAAATTTGCGTGACCATCTGCGGCTCGGGTTCCGTGCTTTCTCGGTAAGCGCTCAGTTGTTTTTGCAGCACATCCTTGGTCTCCAGAAAAACATCCATCATCTTGGTGCTCAGCATCAGTTCGCCATGCCGTGCCCGGTCCAGCAGGTTTTCCAACAGATGGGTGGTGTCGGTCAACGCCACAAAACCGAAGGTGGCAGCCCCGCCCTTGATGGAATGTGCCGCGCGAAACACAGCATTCAGGTCTTCACTGTCGGGCGCCTGCAGATCCAGCCCCAAAAGCAGTTGCTCCATTTCCGCCAGCAGTTCATCGGCTTCTTCAAAAAAGGTCTGGTAAAACTGGGTAATGTCCATCTTGTGAGTTTTTCTGGTTGGGTTCTGGCGGCTGGCCAGTTAATCCAGACAGGCTGCTGCACGGCTTGCGCAGGCAGCCCAGGGATTTGCAAGGGCGTTAACTTCGCTGGCTGGGCGCAGCAATTGATAGCTTCACAGCCGCTTGGCTGGCTGCGCCTTGCGAAGAAGCGACCGGCTTGGCAAGCGCTCCGGAGGCATTGGCCATGTTGGCTTTTTCGATGCCTGCCTGGGCACGCTGGTTGAGCACAACAATGCTGATGCGGCGGTTGATGGGCGCAAAAGGGTCTTCCTGGTTCAGGTTCATACTCGACGCAACGCCCATGACGCGCAGTACCTTGACCTCCTGAAGGCCGCCGGCCACCAGTTCGCGACGCGACGCATTGGCCCGGTCGGCCGACAGTTCCCAGTTGCTGTAGGACTTGTCACCCTGCGCGTATTTGGTGGCATCGGTATGGCCGGACAGGGTGATCTTGTTGGGCTGCGCATTGATGACCGGGCTGATCTCGCGCAAGATGGTGTGCATGTAGGGCTGCACCACGGCGCTGGACCGGTCGAACATCGGCCGGTTGCTGCTGTCGACAATCTGGATGCGCAGGCCTTCGGGCGTGATGTCGATCAGCAGTTGCGGCCGAAACTGCCTGAGCAGCGGACTGGACTCGATCATGTCGTCCAGTTGCTTTTTCAAGTTATCCAGTCGGCTGACGTCTTCGGCCTCGGTTTCGAGGTTTTTTTCGACATCGGTTTTCGGCAACTGGACTTCTTGTTTATGCGTAAGCGGGTCGCCGCCGCCCGGAATTACGCTCGGACTGTTGCTAATCGCCAGCCCGCCCTTGAGCGCTTCGCTAAGCGGCATCTTAAAATGATCGGCAATGCCTGTGAGCTGCTTGGGCGATGAGGACGACAGCAGCCACATGACCAGGAAAAAAGCGAACATTGCCGTCATGAAGTCAGCAAAGGCAATCTTCCAGGCGCCGCCGTGGTGGCCGGCGACAATCACCTTGCGTTTGATGACGATGATCGGGCGTTTGGCATTGCTGCTCATAACCGGCCAACCTGGCAGGGTTCAGCGGTTCTTAACATCGCGGACATGCCCTTCGAGTTCGCTGAATGAAGGCCGCTCGGTCGAGACCAGCACCTTGCGGCCAAACTCGACCGCCAGCTGTGGCGCATAGCCATTGAGGCTCGCCATCAAGGTGACGCGGATGCATTCGTACACCTTCAGGGATTCGGCCACCTTGTGCTCGATCAGGGTTCCCAGCGGGGATACGAAACCATACGCCAACAAGATGCCCAGGAAGGTTCCGACCATCGCATGCGCGATCAGCTGACCCATTTCGGAGGGCGGTAGATCCGCCGATGCCAGCGCATGCACCACCCCCAGAACAGCTGCCACGATGCCCAGTGCTGGCAGCGCATCGCCCACACGGATCAGGCTGTGGGCAGGAATCTGACCTTCGTGCTTGTAGGTCTCCATTTCCTGCTCCATCAGTTCGCCGATTTCATGTGGATCGGTATTACCGCTGATGATCAGGCGCAGGTAGTCAGTCATGAACTCAAGCACTCGGGTATCGTCCAGAATCACAGGGTAAAGCGCAAAAAGGGGGCTGCTCTTCGGGTCCTCAATATCGGACTCCAGCGCCATCATGCCTTCCTTACGGCCTTTGGACAGGAGCACGTACATCAGCGCAAGAAGCTCCATGAACAAAGCCTTGTCGTGCTTTTTCGAACTTGTCACCAGTTTCGGCAGCTCTTTCAACGTGGCGCGTATGGTCTTCCCATCGTTGCCCGCGATGAAGGCGCCCACTGCCGCGCCGCCAATGATCAGCACTTCCAGCGGCTGATAAAGCACGCCAAAATGCCCGCCCATCAGCGCATAGCCGCCAAACACCGACCCCAACACCACCACATAGCCAAGAATCACCAGCACGCCGCTCTCCCATTCAATGTTTATTTAAAGATTCGTCACCACCGCGTTGCGGCATGTCAGGAACGGGCACCGTTCATTACGTCGGCAAGCCATTGCGACGGCGAGGGCGACGCTACAGGGGCCGCCTCTTTGGAAGTGGAGGATTTTTCCAACACGGCGCGCGGCGACTTGCTGGCCTTGCCGGCGCGTGATGGCGGCCTGCACAGCACGCAGACGTAATTGTTCTGCGGTTCGTGCGCATGGGCGACGAACAGGCCGGTGCAGCGGGTACAAGTGCTCAGTTGCAACATGTCACTGTCGAAAAAGCGCACCAGCGTCCAGGCCCGCGTGAAATCGAGAATCGGTTCGCTGCCTTGCTGCCCGATCTGCTCCATGTAAAGCCGGTAGCTTTTAATAACTGCCGGAATACGAGCGCAGTTGCCATGCGTCACCATGAAACGGTAGATGTTGTAGAACATCGACGAATGAATGTTCGCCAGCCAGGTCATGAACCAGTCGGTGGAAAACGGCAGCAGGCCCTTGGGTGGCGACACCCCCCTGATTTCCTTGTACAGCTTGATCAGGCGATCCCGGCTCAACGTGGTTTCCGCTTCCAAAAACTGCAGGCGGGCACCCAGCTTGATCAGGTCTATGGCCAGATGTATCTCGCGCGCTTCGCGAATAACGCTTTTAGCAACCATGCTGACTTTCGCTTTTGAATTGGGTACCCATTTCAAATAATTCTGAAAATTCGATATGTAACATCAATGCAGGGCGTCGATACGTTGTCCAGACAAGACGATGGCCGCATGGGCCTGCTGAAGGGGCAGGCTTTTTCCGTCCTGCGTCAAGGCCAACAAAATCGGCTGGTCATCAAACCGCAGCCGGCACAGGAACAGGCTGGAAGCGGCAAGCTTCACAATTTGCGACAGCGACAGGTTACCCAGTAAATCAGCCACTTCCCGGCTCAAACCCATGCGGAACATAGCCGTGGCGACGTCCTCGCGAACCAGCCGCTGGGCAAGCAGCAAGTAGGTCAGATTCAAATTACCAATTTCATTGTTGTTAGCAGTTTCAGCCATGTATTTTTCCTTTTTCTTCTGGTTTAGCTAAAATTTTAAGCAAAACAGAAAACAAACAAAACTAATGAAAGTATCAAAAATATAGCAATAAGTGCAATTTCTGACGATTTAAGCAATTGCTCATTCACTTTTGTCATAGTTTAAACACTTTACAAATATTTCACATATTTATTTGTTTTGTTTCAATTTCAAATAATATTTTATCAATTTACAGAATACAGAAAAAATCGGAAAATTCGATGTCGATCAGGCTGAATGGTCGGGTTCAAGGCCATAAAGCCAAGCTAGCACTTCTGCGACAACCAGGTACAACTGCGGCGGGATTTCGTCGTCCAGGCTGACCTGCATCAGCAACTTGACTAGTTCGGGCGATTCATGCACATACAGGCCGCTTTCGCGCGCCCGCTGGACGATAGAATCGGCCACGGCGCCATAGCCTTTGGCAACGACCAGCGGTGCTTGGTTCTTGTTGGCATACGAAAGCGCGATGGCGCTGGGCCGGTCTGCCATGCTGCTGCCGGCTGAATCTTCCCCCGTCAGGCTAGACGCCATCGTCGGCTTTCGGCATGCCGGTCGCGGCAAAGGCTGCCGCAAGCGAGCCGATCTGCAGGCCCGTCAGTTTAAGTCCCAACGCGCTCAGGCGCGCGGGCAGTTCAGCATAGGATTCACCGAGCCGCTCGCGGGTTGCGCCTTCGCTGGCAGCCAGGCGAACCTGCAGGGCGTTGCCCGCTAGGCTAACGCGCACTTCAATGTCCCTGAGCGTGGGAAGCGTCAAGGCCAGTCGCGTGCTCCAGCTTCTCGGCACGGCCTCGCCGCCGGTATCGGCCTGGCGCTCGTCTTGCTGAATTTCCCAGTCCATGGGCACGGCGGGCCAGGCTTCGCCGCGCCAGCGAAATGCCGGTTGCGCTAGCAGTTCGAGTTGCTGGCGCACCAGGGACACCGCGTCCTGATGAATGCACGCCAGTGCAGTCGCGCTGCCGCGTGCCGCATTCGTTGCGCTTTCATCGTGGCCTTTCGCCGCAGGCGTTGATCCGTCCGTTTCCCGCATGGACTCGTAGGCGTTCCTGTGCGCATGGGCCGCGTCAGGGCCAGGCGCTTGACGGGCTGAATTCAGCCCGGAAACTGCAAGTGAGGCTGCGCCATCCTGCTTGCCACTGCCATCTGCCGACTCATCGGCTTGGGTAGGGACAAGCTGCGTGGCGCATCTCTCTGCCAGGTTCATGACCCGATCGCCATCGGGGCCTAAACCCTCCGACAATCCCGGCAGGACCGGCGCTGCCTTGAAGCTTCCTTGAAGGCCGGCTTGCGGCTCCTGTGCCAGTTCGGCCAGCGGCCGTGTGCCGGCAGCGAACTGCGCTAAGTGCGACTCGTAGAACAGGCCTGAATGGCTGACGGTGCGGGCCAGCATTTCGGCAATCACCGGAGACGTTGGCAACTGCGACGCTGGCAGCAGCGGGCCGCTGCCAATGACCCGCGCCGCCGCGCCGGCCTGGCCTTCCAGGATGGCGCTGACCGCGCGTGCCGCTGCGCTCAATGTGACTGCCTGGTCAGGCCGCGCGGCCATGCCACCATGGCCGCGCGGCCCGCTTTTAAGCGGTCCCACGCCAATTTGCTGCTCCACGGCAGCCCGCGAAGGCAGGCGGACGTCGTTGATCACTTCCTCGACCTGCGTGACCGGTCCGGGGCCGGCAATCTGCACTTCGGGCTTGAGCGGCACCAGGTCCACCCGCTGGGCCAGCCGCGTGGCCAGCAGCGTATCAACCAGGGGCGTCAGGCCGCTCATTGCGTTTTCATTTCAATGCAGGATCAGTCGAGAAACCGCAGTTAGTGCTTTTATTGGCCAAGAGCAGGCAACGACATACCGGATTTAAATGAAATCACAGGCGTATGTCGGAATGCTGGCCATAGGCTTTTTGAAGGCTTTCCTGCTGCTCAAGATTCCGGAGAACTTCACCCAAATGCCGAAGCTGCGGCATGACCAGGCTGGAAATTTCAGCCTGCTGCGACGCGATGCGGCTGAGCAGAAAATACTTGCGCGCCACCTGCTCTTCATGCAGCGACTCGAGTGGTTCGATCTCTTTCAGTCGGTCGACCATGCCGCTGTAGATGGCTTCATGCGCTGGCAATTCACCCCATTGGCAATTGCGTGTCAGTGAAAGCATCTGTGCGGCCAACGCAGCTATGCGCTCATAGCAATGCATCACTTCACTCTGTGAACTCATATCAGGCTCCTGCGGAAAAACGTTGGGATGCGTGGTCATTCGACGCTTCAGGCATCGCATGTGCTTTTTGCGGATCAATCTCGCGCCAGGCCGAACCAATGTTGTCGAGCAGCCGGTCGGCCTCGTCCAGCAGCGCCGGGTCATTGCGCAGGTTGGCGAATATCAGGCGCTGGCTGATGTAGTCGTAGAGTGCTGACAGGTTAGCCACCAGTTCGGCGCCGGCCTGGCCACCCGCTTCGGCATCCAGGCTGGCCTTCAGCCCGTTGTCAACGATGTTGATCGCCTTGGAAATCGCCTTGCCCTTGGCGGCAATTTCCTTTTTGGCCATGTGGTGGCGGGCCATGGCGATGGCGGTCTTGGCGCCGTCGAACAGCAGGGTGATGAGCTGGTGCGGCGACGCGCTCATGACCCCCGACTGAAGGCCAACCTGGGCATAACTTCTGGCGCCGGCGCTGGGCGCTGCTGTGCGTGCGTACATGGGACTGGCCTTATTTTTTGTTGCTGTTGTTCAACGAATCGAATTGCTGCGTTAGGTAGGAACTGGTCTGGTTCATCCTGCTCATCATCGTGTCAAGCTGCGTGAACTGCGCCTTGTAGCGCGCAACCGTCGCTTCGACGCGCTGTGAGGTGGCCGAGTATTGCTTTGCCAGCGAATCCAGCGTTTTGTTGATGCCTTTGGTGGCCGCTGTCAACACACCGCCCGTGGTGTCGGTATAACCGGCAACCAATGCCGACATCCTGGTGCCAAAGCCACCTACACCGCCTGAAAACAGATTGGCCACACCGCTCATTTTGCTGCTCAGCGCCGCCGTGAACTTGGTCGAATCAACGGCCAGCGTGCCGTCTTTCTGAAAAGAAATGCCAATTTGCGACACTACCGTCAGGCCGCTGCCATCGTCCGTTTGCGCCGTGGACAGCGTAGAACGGATACCCATCTGGATATTGCGCAGCGTGGAGTCCCCCAGCAAAACTGCTCCTGATTTGCTGGCGGGGTCGAACGCAGACAGCCTGCTGGCGACGCTTTGCAAGCTGTTGTAGGCCGAAACGAAATTGGTGATAGCGCTTTGCACGCTGGCGCTGTCTTGCTGCACCGACACGGTGGCGGCGCCGATTTTGGACACCGACAGGGTGACATCCTGAATGGCTCCCGCCACGCTGTTGGTGGCGCTGGTAACCGCAATGCCGTTCACGGTCAGTTTGGTATTTTGGGCGGCTACGGTTTGCTGCAGCGTCTTTGAAGCCGCCGGATCGTTCGTCAAAAGACTGGACAACTTCGTATCTCCAAGGCCGCCTGGACCTCCGGAAACGGTAATACGCATGCTTGAGGCTTCGCCAGTTTTTGTCGAGGTCAACACCAGACGAAATGGCGTGGCGCCGCCGTCGTTGACAATGGCAGCCGTCAACCCAAGGGTGGTTTTTGCATTGATCGCCTTGGCAATGTCTACCAGCGAACTGCGCGCGGGGTCAATGTCGAGCGATTGGGTACGCGTGGCATCTCCGGTAAAAACCGTGCCCGATGTGGTGCCAAATTCGAACTGCACCCGGGTCGCTGTCGTGCCGTCGCCAACATTGGTTCCGGCAGTGAGTTGGCCAGTGGTTGCCAGCGACTGCGCTTGCGACAACTGGGTCACATTGAGGTTATAGGTGCCGCTCGATGCGGTGGAAAGTGCTGCCGCCGTCAGCACATCTGTCGCCGTCGAGCTGGCCTTGACGCCCTGGAACAACTCGGGTTTGGCCAATGCTGCGGTGGCCGCCTGTAGCCCGCTCAGGGCGCCGCTGAGTTGGCCGTAGGCCGTCAGCTTGGTGGTGTAGCTAGTTTGCTGTTTTTGTAGCGCGGCCAGCGGTGCTTGTTCACTGGCTTTAATGCCCGCCAGCAAGCCATTCAAATCAAGGCCTGAGCCAATGCCGAGAGAAGAAACTGCTGCCATATTAATTCCTGGTTTTTCTATCCATTGGCCGGAAGAAGGCTGGTTCGCCCGGCGCCGTTACACCGAGTGCGCGAACAAAAGCCCTTTCAGGTTGTCCATGGCCTTGGACATCCGCACCACGTCTGCACTGGGCATCTGGCGGATCAATTCCCCAGATGCACGGTCTACGACCTTGACGATGAGGTCCTTGTAATCAGGATCAATCTGGAACTGCACGCTGATTGAAAATCCTGCCAACACGTTGTTGATCTCTTCCAGCGACTGTTGCAACTTGCCAGCGCTGAATTTTTCAGCCTCGGCAGCCTGCACGTCGGCATCATCCTTGGGCGCCGGCGTTTCAACAATCTCGCCTGGCCCGCTGGCAGCCCGCACCGTGAAAGCTGTTTTATGACCAGGCTGCAGGCTATCGGCCGCATTTATCGAAACCGTTGAAATCATCATTTTTCGCGCTCCTGTGTAAAGCGCTGCCCGCTCACGCCTGAAAAATTCACCAAGCGGGATTGGGCAGCGCAATCGGGCTGTTTTGGCCCAATTGTCTGACTCTCTTTTTTTGCACGCAGTGGCCCGCAAGCCGCCGTTTTATTGTCGCCAGCGGCCGGCCGCTGACGAATTTTCCTGATTAACGCAACAGTGACATCACGCCTTCGGTTGACGAGTTGGCCTTCGCCAGAACTGAGGTACCGGCCTGCTGCAGGATCTGCGCGCGCGACATGTTGGACACTTCGGTCGCATAGTCTGCATCTTCAATGCGGGAACGCGAAGAAGCCAGGTTGGTGATGGTGGTGCCGAGATTGGAAATCACCGAGTCAAAACGGTTTTGCACCGCACCCAGCGAACCGCGCTGCGTGTCAACTTTGGCGAGTGCCGCATCCACGGATGCCAACGCGTTTGCAGATTTTGCAAAACTGGCACCGGTGAAATCAACATTGGCTGCAACGGCAGTGTCAGGAGCGCCAGCGGTATACGTGACATTGGCAGCGGCGATAGCTACATAGAGCTTGTCACCAGCGACAACGCCTGCACGGGTAGTACCGGCAGCGGCCGTAACTTCAGCGAAATAATTGCCTTTGCTGTCCATGCTGACCACTGCGGTTGGAGGGGTAGTGCCCAAATCGGTCACGCCAGTGCTACCGGCAGCAATGGTTATGGCGACAGCGGGCGTACCGGAAACTGTTCTACCAAGGAACGCCGCTACGGTTGCTGCTGAACTGGTAGCGCCAGGTGCATCAGGGCCGGACACGCTGAAGGTGCGCATGCTTAGGGCAGCGCTGTCCATTTTCTGCAGGCTGATGGCAATGGTTTCGCCGTCCTTTGCGCCTACCTGGATGCTCAACGACTGGGCGGAGGCCAGCACCTTGACGCCGTTGAAGTCGGTTTGCGCGGAAAGACGGTCGATTTCAGCCAAGCGCTGGGTAATTTCAGCCTGCATCGAGGCCTTGTCTGCTACGGAGTTGCTGCCATTGGCGGACTGCACGGTCAGTTCGCGAACACGCTGCAGGTTGGTGTTGACTTCGGACAGTGCGCCTTCGGTGGTCTGCGCCAGCGAGATACCGTCGTTGGCGTTGCGCTGGGCTTGCGTCAGACCCTTGATGTTGGCGGTGAAACGGTTGGCGATGGCCTGACCGGCGGCATCGTCCTTGGCGCTGTTGATACGCATGCCGGACGACAGGCGCTCAATGGAAGAGTTCAGCGCGCCCTGCGATTTGTTCAGGTTGTTCTGCGTGAGCAACGAGAGGGAGTTGGTATTGATGACTTGGCCCATGGTGTGGCTCCTGTGTACTAAAGTTGATGGACACCGGCTGACTCGCCGTCACGTTGGACTTGCCTGCCGAAGCAGTCAACAAGCCACCGTTATTTGAGTTATCGGCCAGTGTCCGGAAAACCTTTAGGTCTGCGGACAAAAAATTTTATCTTTTAGCAGGCCAGCAGCAAAACAACTCCTCATTTTCTGATCAAAAAGGCTTGCTGCGCATATCTGGCAAGCCTGCACAGCTATTGATAAAAGAGCATTACAGGTGGCCCTGCGCATTGTGGGGTTGTGCTGCCCGGCTGGCGTGCCACGCACGGCTCTGGTGACTTTTTTGGTCCAGCAGTTGAAAATTTATATCAAACAAGCCCTTTGCGTAGGCGGGAAAAGCACAAGCAGCTATTGATACCATAGCAAGCGGCTTCAAGCCGACATGTTCATGACTTCCTGGTAGGCGGCCACCACCTTGTTGCGCACCTGCAAACCGGTCTGGAACGCGATGTTGGCTTTCTGCATGTCGACCATCACATCGTTCAGCGCCACGCCGGGCTTGCCCATTTCAAACGCCTCGGCCTGCCCATAGGCATGCTCCTGCGCACTGCTGATGCGCGCCAAAGACTTCTGCAACTCGCCGGCAAAGCCGCCGCCCACGGCTTCACCACCAGACACCGGCGCGGCGCCCATCGACGGGGCCAGGGCGCGCATTTGCTGCAGAACGGATTCAATCGACGAAATGGACATTTTGGGTGGTGTGGCTGCAAGTGAGCCAAGTGGTGAGGATGGCCTGAAGCGTAGCAGCGTGACGTTGTCCCGCATCGTGTCAAAAGATGGCAAAAGCCCCGGTTATTCAGCCGATCAAGCATGGGCCGGCACTCTGACAATTGCGCAACAAGGCCGGGGCGCCCTGGCCGCAACGCTCGGGCCAGCCCCTTTCCCTCACCTTACCAGCTGTTATATGTCACCCCTCGCCCTACCATGCCTCCTGTCCTGCCTGTCTGTCCTGCGCGCTGACGACCTGCGCGTGCGGCACTGGAACCGTAACGAATGAGTACCCTTGCCGCCGGAACTGGCGTGCAGGCAGCGCCTGGCGCCCTGCCTTTCCTGCAGCAACTGCGCGCCAATCCGCGGCTGCCGCTGATCATTGGCGCCTCCTTTGCCGTGGCGGTTGTGGCCGCGCTGTGGATGTGGAGCCGCCAGCCCGACTACAGCGTGCTCTACAGCAACCTGTCGGAACGCGATGGCGGCGCCATCATTGCCTCGCTGCAGCAAATGAATGTTCCGTACAAATTCGCCGAGGGCGGCGGCGCCTTGCTGGTGGAAAAGAGCAAGGTGCCGGAAGCGCGCCTGCGCCTGGCCGCGCAGGGCCTGCCCAAGGGCGGAACGGTCGGTTTCGAGCTGATGGACAACCAGAAATTCGGCACCAGCCAGTTTGCCGAGCAGATCAACTACCAGCGTGCATTGGAAGGCGAGCTGGCGCGTTCGATCAACTCGGTCTCGGCGGTCGAGTCGGCGCGGGTCCACCTGGCGCTGCCCAAGCCGTCGCTCTTTGTACGCGACCAGAAAAAGCCCAGCGCGTCGGTGGTGCTGTCGCTCCACCGGGGGCGCAGCATCGACGAAGGCCAGGTCAGCGCCATCGTTCACCTGATTTCCAGCAGCGTGCCCGAGCTGTCGAACAAAAGCATCACGGTGGTGGACCAGGCCGGCAACCTGCTGTCGGCGGCCAATTCGGGCACGCGTGGCCTGGATGTGAGCCAACTGAAATA
>Ga0326734_1000324_pt1 | contig 13379 bp, 18 predicted proteins | sample 15_GP2_1315_FD_207944 | JGI IMG/M metagenome (GOLD analysis project Ga0326734, IMG submission 207944) | Glacier ice microbial communities from Ngari, Tibet, China - 15_GP2_131.5 | ecosystem: Environmental > Aquatic > Freshwater > Ice > Glacier | place: China: Ngari, Tibet | collected 2018-07-18 | reverse complement strand
AAAGAATTTTTGATGAGTTAGACGTACCAATGGAAGGCAGAATATTAGTATTAAGCCCACTGCATAAATCTTTAATTCAAAAAGAAGACTATAAACTGTTTAATATGGTTTTTGGTCAAAACGGTTCTAAAGAGCTCTATGGATTTAAGGTTTATACTACTAGCGTAAACCCAGTTTATGACGGAACAACTAAGGCTAAGAAAGCTTTTGGAGCTGTAGCAGCTGGTACTGATCTTAAGTCTTCTTTATTCTACAGCAAGTATGAAGTAATGAGAGCAGACGGTACTTACGATATGTTCTCTCACTTAAAAGACCCAGACACTAGAGGTGATAAAATAGGTTTCCAAAAAAGATTTTTGGCTCTGCCTATCAGAGGTAAATATATCGGTGCAATCATCGGTAATGCTTTAACAGCTTAATTAACAGAATTGAAAATATAGGTCGGTAAAACTAGCAACGTGAAGCTCTTTTGAGTAAGAGCTTCACCGCTAAGGCCTAAACCATAAAAGCAATGGCAGATTTAAAGAAAGTAGCCGAAGAGGCATTAGAATTTAATAAAAACTTAGATAAGGTTTTTGTAACCACTGACGGGACACCATTTTTAAGTAAAAATGATGCAGTAAACCACGCCCGCACCTTTGATGATAAAACCATAGCGGTTTTTGAACGTGGCGCAGATCAGGAAACGGCAGAAGATCCAGTAATTGTTAAGCTTTTATTGGCAAAGGTTTTAATTGAGCTTATCGAGAAATCAGAAAGCGAAGAGGCGGTAAAAATGCTGTTAGCTGATGATACCAGAGCAACCGTTAAAGCAGCAGCTGAAAAAAGAATTGCAGAGTTAAAGCAAGCAGCTTTAGAAGCACAGGCTTTAGCAGCAGACGAAGCATTTTCTCAAAGGTTAGGTGAAACAGGAACAAATGGCGGTCCTGGTGATGCAGGAAAACAAGCAGAATAAGTAAAGCATGGATATTTTAGTTAATAGGTTCAATAAAAGTGAAGTGAGTAGCATTGGCAAGCTGTCTGTAGACGGCCTGCCTTTATGCTATACTTTAGAAGATAAGGACCGAGGGCTAAAAAAATCTGATGATGTATCGCTCATACAAAAGCTAAAAGTTTTCAGTAAAACTGCAATCCCTACTGGTAAGTATGAATTGGTTTTAACCTTTAGCAATCGCTTTAAAAAGTATTTGCCATTGCTGTTAAATGTACCCGGTTATGAGGGCGTTCGTATTCATTCGGGCAACACCGCAGAACATACAGAGGGTTGTATTTTGCCCGGTGAAAGCCACAGTAAAGATTTTGTAAGTAATAGTGTGAAAGCTTTTAACAGCCTAATGGCTAAGATTAAAGCGGTAGAGAAAAAAGAGAAAATTTATATCACCATCAACTAACATGTTCAACAATTACTTTAAAGAAAATAGTAAAACCATTAAGCGGGTGAGCTTGGCACTTAAAACATTTATTGGTGGTATATCAGTAAGTGCTTATTTAGGTGATCAGCCAAAGGTTGCTTTTTGGTTATTGGTTTTTGGAGCTGTTCTAGATTTTCTTTTACAATGCTTTCCGTCCGATGATGATCAAGACCATAACAGTGCTGGTGGTTACAACCCAAATCAAAATCATATAGCATCACCTGCTGGTATTGCATTATTAATAGGCTTGGCTTTGTTTTCATTATCTGGCTGTAAAATCATAAAACCCGCAGTGCGCACCACCATTAGGGATAGTGTTTCTGTAAATTATAGAACGGTAAATATTGATGTGCCGGGCGCAAAAGTACAAAGCGGTATCAATGCAGATAGCTTAATTAAAGCTTTTATTGATGCTCAAAAAAATGGGAAACCATTACCAGCTCCGCAAACATATACCGACCCAAAAAGCAAAGCCGAGTTAAAAGTTTGGATTGATCAGTATGGAAACCTACAAGCATCATGCGAAAGCAAAGACCAAACTATTCAATCTTTAATTGCCGAACTAACAAAAACAAGGGAAATAAATAGAGAAAAAGACAATATAGTTTACAAAACGCCCACCATGAATTACATAGCAATGTCTATTCTGGGGACGCTTTTGGCTATCTCGTTTATCGTAAATTTTATCACCATTAAACGTAAATAAAAAGATGGTACCTAACGTACAAATCATTAAAAGAAATGGCGCATTAGGACGCAGAAATCCTAATACTGATGGAGTTTGTGCATTAGTAACCACAGGTGTTGCAGTTGCTGGCAAATTGGTGTTGGGCACTGTTTACCCATTAAAAAGCACAAGAGATGCAATTGCAATAGGCTTAAATGAAGCTTATGATAATACGCACAAAGTTTTGGTTTACCATCCTATTGATCGTTTTTTTAAACGCAACCCAAATGGCACACTTCACATTCAAGTAAATGCACAAACTAACACCTTGGCTGATTTATGCGATGTAACTAAAGATTTTGCAAAAAAGGTATTAAGAGATTTAAAAGGAGTTGTAAAATTTGTGGGTGTTTCTCGTAACCCTGTAACAGGTTACACACCAACTCTGGTCACTGGTTTAGATAGTGATGCAATTGCAGCAATATCAAAAGCACAAGCCATATATGCTGATGAGTTTTCTAAATTTAGAATGGCATCATTCCTTATTGAAGGGCGCAGCTTTAACGGTACTGCGGCAGCGGCTTTAGATTTAAGAACACTAAACGCACCAAACGTAAGTGTTACTGTAGCACAAGACCCAAGAATTTCAGCTTTAAAAGCAGAGTATGCTGGTTATGCAGCAATTGGAGATGTATTAGGTTTAATTTCTAAAGCAGAAGTTTCTCAAAATATTGGTGAGTATCAATCGCCTTTTAATTTAAATGATACAGGTTTAGGCTTATTTGTAACGGCCGCTCTTTCTTCTGGTTCTGATATAAATAGCTACGCTGATGCAGATTTAAACACCTTAGATGATAAAGGGTATATTTTTCCAGTACCGGTAGCGGGTTTAGATGGTTTTTATTTGAATGATAGCCATACCGCATCTGTAATAATCAATAATGATTATGCCTACATCGAAAATAACAGGACTATTGAAAAGGCTATATTTTTAACAAGGCAAGCTTTGTTACCACGAGTAAAAGCCAGAGTAAAAGTTGATAGCGCAACTGGCCAACTTGCGCCAGAAGACGTTAAAACATTGGAAACCGTAGGTAAGCGAGCTTTGGCAGGGATGGAAACAGACGGAGATATAAGCGGCGGTATTGATTGCTATGTTGACCCAGCGCAAAACATAATCGCAACCAGCAAAATAGAAGTAGAGGTTTCATTTACGCCTGTATCAATCGCTCGCCAAATCACATTAAGTATAGGATTTATTAACCCATTTAAAGGAGCATAATCATGTCAGAAATTGCAATAAACGGCGAATTGTACAGCTACGCCAATATACGTGTTAACTTATTAGGGCGTAACCTGGTAGGCATAAAAGGCATTGAGTATAAGGATAGCCAAGAGGTTAAGGGAGTAAAAGGCAGAGGTAAAAAAGATGTTGGTCATGTTACTGGCAACTACCAAGCAGAAGCAAAACTTACTTTAGAAATGAGCGAAGTTGAAGCTTTAAACAGATCATTAGCCCCTGGTGATAGCATTATGGATATTGAGCAATTTGATATTCCAATTGTGTTTACGAATAAGAATAACCTTTTAGTTACGCATGTGCTTAAGGGATGCAAATTTATGGGCCAAAACCGTACAGGTAAGGCTGGTGAAGTAAAAGAGTTTGAAGTAGAATTACCGCTTTACGTTGCAGAAATCAATTGGAACGGATTGTAAGATAAAAACACTGAACAGCCAGACAGAAGAGCTGGCAATAATAGAGGGTGTAATAGCCCTCTTTATTTTGTAATTAAATTATTAAAACATAAAAAATGGCAAAAGTTATTCTAAAACCAGGTGATGCACCAAAGTTATTACCTGGTGAAGTTACCCAAACACAGTTAGACGCTTGGAAAGCAAAGTTTGGTGAAGTACACATTATCACGGTAACGGTTGATAAAGAAGATAAAGCCGTTGGCTATTATAAAAAACCAGATAGACATGTTTTAGCCAACGTAGTAAACATGATGCACTTAGGGCAGGTTTTTGAAAGTAGGGAGTTTTTAGCTCAAAATACTTGGTTAGGTGGCGATGCTCGCCAGCAAAACAATGATGATGTGGCTATACCTGCACAAGTTAGCTTATCTGCTGCGCTAAATTTTCTAAAAGCGGAAACAGCAAAGTATTAAAGGCACAGGCTAAAGCTGCCGAGTTAGAAATTATCACGGTTTGTGAGCCTATTAATACTGTAGCTGGTGTAAGTCTAATCCGCAAGGTGAGTGCTTTATTAAGTTATCATCTAAAAATAGACGTGGATAAACTAACTGATCAGGAATTCTCGCAAAAATGGCAAGAATTAAAGTTTGCCTGGGATTTTGAAAACAGAAGAGCAAACGCAAAACCCGATCAACTAATTGAATTATAATGGCAACCAATAGTTTCAACCTTGTAGCACTTTACCAAAGCGTTTTTAAGATAACAGGTAAGAGGTTTGCCATTCCCTCACTTGTAAAAGCTAGAGAGCAGAGTAGCGGTTACGATACTCTGCAAACTCTGGCTAAACCCACAGCCAAAGCACTTTCTACTTTAGGAACACCCATTTATGAGCAAATCAACTTTAAAATACCCTTATCTAATGGTGGTTTTAGAGATTACCTATTGCCAGACTGGCCACTACTAGAAGTTAACGTAGCAAAAAACATTATTAAAACGCCACTTAAAGGCAAAAACGGAACGGTAAAAGAGTATATCAATATTGATGATTACATGATTACCATACGTGGTATTTTAATCAATCACGAAAGCGAAGCTTACCCAGAAGATTTAGTAAATGATTTGCACCAATTGTTTGTGGTAAATAAAGAAATGCAGGTAACCACTGCTCTTTTAAATTTATTAGACATCCACAATATTGTAATAACAGATTTAAAGCTACCAGAGGTTGAAGGCTATAATAATATACAACCATATATTATCAGTTGTTTAAGTGATGAGCCTATTGAATTGTTAATTCAAGATGCAAAAAACCAAAACAGGATTATACAAGGGCTATGATAAAGAAGGCGCAATACGGGCAAAATTTAATGGATATAGCCATACAGCAATTTGGTAGCGCAGCTAGTTTAATTGAATTAGCTGCGGCAAATAATTTACCTATTGATGCTGATTTGCAACCTGGTGAAACTGTGATTATCCCAGATACTCATCCAGCCAATGCAATACCTGTTTTTGCTGATTACTTAATTCAAAATAATCAAATAGTGGTAAGTGGGGAAAGCCCAGCAGATTTAGAAATTTTAATTACCAATGAAGGAGAAAGTTTAGCCGGTATTTTAATATGATGTTTGATTTAAAAAAGATATTTCAATTAATTGCAGGCACATCATTACAAGATGAGCATGAGATACCAGTAAGTGAAGGTAGCGGTAACACGCAAACTAAAAAATACAGTATCGGGCAATTAAAAACCTATATAGTTGCGGCGGTTACTCCAATAATTACAGCCATTACCAAAGGTGATACAGGACCTCAAGGTGTAACAGGTGTGCAAGGCATACAAGGATCAGCTGGCGTACAAGGTATAAAAGGAGATAAAGGAGACCAAGGATTAAAAGGAGATAATGGGCCAACAGGATCAGTAGGAATACAGGGCCCAAAAGGAGACAATGGATTAACTGGTGCAGAAGGAACTCAAGGAGTGCAAGGAGTAACGGGAAATACTGGACCTCAAGGTTTTGCAGGAGCTACTGGACCACAAGGTGATGTTGGACCTGTTGGCGCAAATGGTGCAGCGGGTGCAACAGGTTCACAAGGAACAGCTGGTACTAATGGAACAAATGGAATTGACGGTAAAACAGTTTTAAACGGCAGTACCAACCCAACAGCCGGAACCGGAGTAAATGGCGATTTCTATATTAACACAGCTACAAATACTTTATTTGGACCTAAAGCAGCTGGCACATGGCCAACTGGTATTTCTTTAGTTGGACCAACGGGTGCAACCGGAGCAAATGGCGCAGCGGGTGCAACAGGTTCACAAGGAACAGCTGGAACAAACGGAACAAATGGAACAAATGGAATTGACGGTAAAACAGTTTTAAACGGAACTACCAACCCAACAGCCGGAACCGGAGTAAATGGCGATTTCTATATTAATACAGCTACAAATACTTTATTTGGACCTAAAGCAGCTGGCACATGGCCAACTGGTATTTCTTTAGTTGGGCCTACTGGCGCTACTGGTGCCACTGGATCTGCTGGCGCTACAGGATCGCAAGGAACAGCGGGAACAAACGGAACAAATGGAATTGACGGTAAAACAGTTTTAAACGGCACCACTAACCCTGTGGCTGGTACTGGTGTAAACGGCGATTTCTATATTAATACAGCAACAAATACTTTATTTGGACCTAAAGCAGCTGGCGCATGGCCTGCTGGTATTTCTTTAGTTGGACCTACTGGCGCTACTGGAACTGCTGGCGCTACTGGTGCTACTGGCCCCTCGTTAATAGAGCTAGGTATAGCCTGCAGCGACGAAACCACTGTGCTAAACAGCGGAACGGCAAAAGTTACATTTAGAACGCCCTACGCCTTTACTTTAAACAACCTTTACGCGTCAGTTAACCAGGCCCCTGTAGGATCTAGCATAATACTAAATATTAAAAAGAACGGCACCAGTATTTTTACTACTAAATTATCTATAGCGTCTGGATCTAAAACCAGCGTAGGCGGTACTGCATTCGTGTTAACCACTACGCCTACTATTTTTGCTTTAGATGATGAATTAATAATTGATTTAGACCAGGTGGGTGCATCAACCACAGGAAAAGGTTTAAAAGTAACTTTAACAGGAACAAGGACATAACAATTAAATAATATGAGCGCAAAAGATTCAGTTTTAATTCAAAAAAGCACAGGTTTAATACTAAAACACGGTTTATACCCGCGTGAAGATATGCAGCCTATAGAAGGCCTAGATCCAGATTTTGAATATTTAGTAAAATACGAGCCTTTCCCAGCCCCAGATTACGATAGCAGATATTTTGTTTTAAATAAAATAGATGCTATTACCACAGATACACACCCAGTATATACCTGGCTAAATGTATTTAAAACGACGCACCAGGTAGTAAAGCGGGATATTTCCGAAATACAATTTCACGTTAAACAAGCCCAAAAAATAGCAGATACGGCCCTATGCAATACAGAGGAACAATTAAGTTTTACGCTTAAAGTACAATCTGCTTTAGATCGTTTGCAAAATGGGTTAAGTTTAACTATTGAAGAGCAGGCCATACTAGATAGGTCTAGGGCTTTAAAGGTTAAGCTGGATAAAAACCAGGATAACTATAACGTTTTAATGGCGGCTATAATTGACGGTACAGAGCCAGATCTAAATGCAGGATGGCAGAGCGTTTAATTAACCCGCTTTTAAATATTCAAAATGGTAAAAAGTATAAAGAGATGATTATTATTAATCCATATAGATTTATTTTATTTAACCTAACAGATATTAAGTTGAAATATGATGCTGGCGATCCTGCATCATATTTAGGATCAGGAACTACCGTTAATGATATATCAGGGAATGGATTAACAGCAACTCTAGGCTCTGCTGTAACTTATGATTCAGCTAATGGCGGGAGCTTTGTATTTACGTCTGCCAGTTCTTCAAATTCTTTTTTGAAAACTGTTAGCACAATTCCAATTAATTGGGGAACTTCAAATTTTACAGTATCACTATGGTTTAATGCTAATAATGCAGCCTTAATTAACCAATGTGTTTTTAGTTCAGAAGGTGGGTCAGATACTCCTCAATTTAGATTAGTATTATCAGAAGGTTTTGCAAATAAATTAATGTTTATTCAGAAAGATGCATCTTTTTTAACCCCATACCCATTTAGAAATACAAGCACAACTATAAATTCTACAACATGGTACAATGTAGTAATTGTTAGAACAGGATTGATCTATTCGTTTTATCTCAATGGTGTATTTGACGGCTCAACTACAGCTACAGGAAATGTAAATATTACAGGTGCATTATTAGCTCCCGTGACTTTTGGTAACCGACCAGACGGAACATCTCTTCCATTTACAGGAAAAATAGCTTTACCACTTATTTATATAAGAGGTTGGAGTTCAGATGAAGTTACTTCTTATTATAATTCTACAAAATCCAGATTTGGGTATTAGTTATGCTTAACCCAACTATTAACATATCCTTTACAGATCCTGCAGGTAACAGCCAGCTAGATTTTGATTTTGTAAATAATGTAGAGATAGAGAAAAGCCGCAAAACCTTAACTAACACCTGCAAAATAACACTGCCGCGTAATATTAAGGTACTTAATGGCGATTTAAACACTATTTTAAAACGTGGCGCCACGGTTAATGTTAGCCTGGGCTACCTGCCTAATAAAGCTGTAGAGTTTACAGGTTATATAGCCAGGATAGACGCAAAAATACCCTTTGTGGTTTACTGTGAAGATGAGATGTGGAAGTTAAAGCAAAACAGTTTAAGCAAAGCTTTTAAAAAGGTAAAGCTTAAAGATTTGATTGCTTTTATATACCAAGGAAAAAGCCGTGTAGCTGATTTAATGATAGGTGATATTGTGATAAAGCAGCAAAGTACCGCGCAAGTATTAGATGCGCTTAAGAAGTTTGCTCTGCAAGCTTATTTTGATGCTGATGGTGTTTTAGTGGTTGACTTTGCAGGCTCATTAAAGGCCGAACCAATAGAGGTTATTTATGACTTTAATAAAAATGTGATTGATAATGAGTTAGAATATACCCGCAAAGAAGATGTAAGAATTAAAGTAAAAGGCACAAGTAAAAGCCCAACAGGTGAGAAGATTGAATTTTATAGTGGTGATGCAGATGGTGAAGAGCGTACGCTTAATTATATCAATATTGATCAGGATGGTTTGCGCAAAATAGTTACTAAGGAATTAGAGAAGTTAAAGCAAGACGGTTATAAAAACAGCTTTACCACATTTGGCATCCCTTACGCCGAGCCGGGCTATGTGGCCATCATGCGAGATGTAGAATACCAAGAGCGTGAGGGTTCTTATTTAATTGAAGCGGTTACTATTACTAGCGGTGTTTCTGGCTTTAGACGTAAAGTAACTTTAGAAAGGAAACTAACAGCATGAGTATAAAAGAAGCGGTAAAAAGGCTTTCAAAAAACAATACAGGATTTGATGCTCATATAGAGTTAGCCACGGTAAAAGCAGTTGATAAAATCGCTATGACATGTGATGTTACACTGTTTGATAATGATACGCTTTTACTTGAAGGTGTAAAGCTTAAGGCGGTGGTTCCGCAGTTAGTTGGTGATATGGGCATTGTATTATACCCAGCTATTGATAGTAAAGTTTTAATAGCACAAATTAATAACAGCCCAGAGGATTTGTTTGTGGTAAGTTTTACAAAAATAGAAACGGTTGCTTTAGAAGTTGGCGATTTACTAAAGTTGGCAATGGATATGCAAGCCGGCACAATGGGTTTAGACTTGGCTAAAATAGTTTTTAATGGAGGTAATAATGGCGGCATCCCTTTCATTAATCCATTGGTGAAAAAAATAAACCGTTTAGAAAACGCCTACAACAAATTGCTAAAAGACTTTAAAGAGCATAAGCATTTAGGGGTAGTTGTAGGTGGTGGTATTTCTGGATTTTCAAACAAACAACTTTTAGGTGAGATCGCAGAAATTACGCTCATAGCAGATTTAGAAAACACTAAAATAGTAATGTAATGAATGATGTATTGTTAGATAATCAGATGGATTTAACTATTGATGGTGGTGACTTTGTTGTAGGAGACAGCGAAGAGCAAAACCAGCAGTTGATATTGATTGCATCACAAGGGAGCTTTAGAGAAAGCCCACTTACAGGTGTAAACATTGCATCGTACATTAAAACTGGCTTTAACTCTACTCAAATTGATGCCTTAAGGCAAAAAATAAGATTACAACTACAGTATGATGGTTACCAACGTAGCGTAGTAAATATTAACGGATTTGATGATATACAAATTAATGCAGAAAGGTAATGGCTAGAACGATAGAAATAATTAAGCAACAAATGGTTGTAGAGCTGGCAACCAAACCAGAATTAGCAGGTTTAAATAGCGTTTCAAACACCGCTATATATAACTTGTGGTTATACATCCAAGCTGTGATAATTCATTATTTTGAAGTTTTACAAGATACTTTTAAAGGTGAAGTACAAACCATAATTGATAGCAACCAATACGGCACCAAGCAATGGTGGTTTAACCAAGCCAAAGCTTTTCAATATGGTGATATTTTGCTTTTTATAAACAATGTTTTTAAATATGCCTCGGTAGACGAGACTAAAAAGATAGTTAAATACTGTAGTGTTACAGATAATGGCGGCAAAGTTCAAATTAAGGTGGCTAAACAGTCGGGTAGTATTCCTGTGGTACTTACGATAGATGAGCTTAATGGTGTAGTAGATTATGTAAACGATATTAAACCAGCTGGTACTGATGTCACTATTCAATCATTAGCGGCTGATTTAGTCAACGTACAATTGAATGTTTACTACAATGCAAATTTAGGTCTTAGTAATGTGCAAACCGCTGTAGAAACCGCTATTACAAATTTCTTTGCAAGCATTCAATTTGACGGTATTTTGTATAGAAATAAATTAATTGATGCCATACAAGCAGTACCAGGTATTGTGAATGATCAGGTAGAGGTAATGGTTTTAGAAGTTAAATCTAGTGGCCAGCCATACGTTGCTGTAAGTAGTAGGTTTCCTGCTTTATCAGGTTATTATCAAATAGACCCAGCGTTTCCATTAAGCACTCAAATAACTTATATAACCTAATGTTTAACATTGATTTTAATAAGATAATTCGTTGGCTGATGCCTCACTATTTAGTGAAGCCAAAGCATGTAGCATGGCTTACCGTTTTGTTAAGTCCTATAATTTGGCTTTATAATCAGTTTTTAGTTTACCGCTCTGCAAAGCTGTTAGAGGCTACGATAAATAGCCAAGTCAATAGGTTTACAAAAGCTTTGCAACAAACATTTGGTAACACTGGGATTTTTATACTGCATCCATCAGCTTTTCTTACTCAAAGCTTTATATACTTAGAGATTGAGGGTGCAACACCGCAGTTTGATTATTTAGCAATAGAAAATCACACCCCAATAGATTACGATTATGTGCAATTAGAATATGATAGTCAAATAGACTTTATAGTTAGGGTGCCAGCAGCATTAACAGAGCTGCAAAAACAAATCGGTGCATTTGTAAATAAATACAAGTATTTCGGCAAACGCTTTAGAATAGAATTATACTAAGATGAAAAAATTAAGAGAATTACAGGGAGGTTACCCACGCCAACAAGATTTTTTATTAAAGCTTCAAAGTGAACTTTTTTCGGTTACTGATGGGTTACTTGGTAAGCTTAATCAGGACATGGTTTTGCAAGGATGTGATGTTGTAGATAATTTAAATGGCACCATCAATATAAGTGCTGGTATTGTTTATGTCGGCGGTGAAGCTTTAAGGTTTGACGGTGCAAACAATGTAGCTTCTGGTGGTGCAAAAACATTTGTTAAGGCTGGTGCTATTACTAGCGAGCCAAAGGTTTTCGCTAATGGCATTACAAATAATGTTTACAGCGAAGTTAAAGCGGTAATTGGCGACAAAACCAGTATTATAGAAATTGCAATTACAACGCAGCTTTACACGCTAAAAACCTATATCAGTGATGTGGTTGCTGGTTATGCAATAAAAGGTGAGTTCAAAGATATATATGATTTTGATAATAACTTTCTTGCCAATTTTGATGCAAGTGGCTTAGGAATAACCGCAAGGTTTCAAGGCTGGGCTTTACCAAATGGAAATAATGGTACTCCCAATGTAGAAGGTAGGGTAAGAATAACCAACGGATCAATAACTGATCCGGGTAGTGGTCTAGCATTTACATTTGTGAATGGTGATACAGGCGGTGAAGTAAAACATAAGCTTACTATTGGTGAGCTTCCAAAAGAAAACGAGTATAAAGGAAATCCGCAAACCGGAAGCCGTCCTGCATTTGGCAATGGTGCTATGGTAAGTTGGCCAACACAATATGGAATAGTAGGAAACGATGAGGCTCACCAGAACATGCAGCCTTATATAGCGGTTTATACTATTTTGAAAATAGTATAATAAACGCCCCAGCCCTTTCTCATTCTCTCACAAATTAAAAAGTAATGCACATGGCATCATGCTGGGGCGAAAGCCTTAGAAATGTCATGTGCATTTTTAATTTGTGAGAAATCAAAAGTAATTAAATAATAATAAAATGGGAAAAGGATTATTAAGAACGCCGATTAGCTATTACGGCGGAAAACAAAAATTAGCCTCTAAAATAGTAAGTGTAATGCCAGATCATGGTTTGTATGCAGAACCATTTATAGGTGGTGCTGCTGTATTTTTTGCAAAGCCACCAAGTAGGGTTGAAGTAATTAATGACACCAATTCGGAGTTGATAAATTTCTATAAAATTTGCAAACATAAATTTCACTTGTTAAAATCTAAAGTGGATGTAACGCTGCATAGTAGAGAACAACATGATGATGCGCACATTATTTACAATAAACCACATTTGTTTGATGAGATAGAAAGAGCTTGGGCGGTTTGGGTATTATCATCACAGAGCTTTAGTAGCCAATTAGATAATAATTGGGGTTATGATATTAAAAAAAATAGCACAAGTTTAAAAATCAGTAATAAAAAGCAAGCCTTTGTAGAGGATTTAGCATTGAGGTTGCAAACTGTTCAAATTGAATGTGCAGATGCATTATACATTATTCAAAGTAGAGATAGACCAGACAGCTTCTTTTATTGCGACCCTCCATATTATAATAGTGATTGCGGCCATTATGATGGTTATAGCTTACAAGATTTCGAGAACCTGTTAAAATTGCTTGGCAGTATAAAAGGAAAGTTTTTATTAAGCAGCTATCCAAGTGATCTGCTTGCCCAATACACAAAGGAATACGGCTGGCTAAACTGGAGTATAAAGCAAAATGTTACTGTTAATAATAAATCAGGCAAGTCTAAATCGAAGGTAGAGATGCTAACAGCGAACTATCCTATATAAAATTAAACCACCTTTAAATAACCTTTAAAGGCGGTTTAATTTGTGTTTTTTATGGACGAAATGATTTAGTACTTTTGGACACAATGATTTTGCGTTTATACGGGTATTTTAATTTTGATTATTCAAAAAATAAAAAAAATAATTTAATTTTAATAAATTTTAATTATGAAAAATATTGCACTATTGCTTGTCTC
>Ga0326734_1000323_pt1 | contig 13467 bp, 5 predicted proteins | sample 15_GP2_1315_FD_207944 | JGI IMG/M metagenome (GOLD analysis project Ga0326734, IMG submission 207944) | Glacier ice microbial communities from Ngari, Tibet, China - 15_GP2_131.5 | ecosystem: Environmental > Aquatic > Freshwater > Ice > Glacier | place: China: Ngari, Tibet | collected 2018-07-18 | reverse complement strand
ACACGCCCGCGTGCCCGCCTTGGATTTGAGTCACCGCTGGTCGTTTATACTCAGCACATCGCACTGCTGCAATCATCGACCGATACTGTTCATTAACACAGTGTTGCGCTTGGTTCTTGAAACCGCCAACTATTGATAGAAGGGGCGAAGACTTTGGATTTCCTGAGGCCGCGTCGGTAGCGGTCACGCCGTACGCATGGCTCCCTAGTGCCTGCCGAGGTGATTTCTCAATAGACCAGACCGAACACGCAATTAGGAATTCTTGGCCGAAGCGGCGACCGCAAGAATTGTGTGCAACGAAGTTAAAAGGGCGCGTCTCATTATTGGCACCAATGCCAAATTGACCCACCGCGCCGATTGTGTCTGACCCTGCCGCCGCCGCCGCCGCCGGGAGCCGCATGGCGCATACGTTTGCGTGCGTTCGCCTGGGTCAACGGATTTCGGCCGCCAGGGACAAATTCGCGTCGGAGCCAACACCCTGGGTCAAAAACTCGTTGGCGCCAACATCTATGCGACTGCACAACCTGACATTCAATGCGCCTTTGGGACGTGTGAAGTGGAAGAAAGCGTTCAATTTTTTGCATAATTGCAATATTTCGTCAGCTACATGCTACATTGCACGTCAAGCTTTGAGGATGAATGGCAGTCCCAGGCGCTTTCCTGGTTTCAACAATTCTAGCTATAACGGCCATCCACCAGCAGGGTGCGGGCGCCCAGCAGATTTTGCATTGCGATGCACCCGACTACGGCGCTATAGTCCCGGACTACCTCCGCATTTCTTGCGTTAAATGAACAAACTAGGACCCGAACATGCTTACTGGCGAACTACGCAGCCGAATCGACTTTATCTGGAACGCCTTTTGGACGGGAGGCATCTCGAACCCGCTCGAAGTGATGGAACAAATCACCTACCTGCTATTTCTGCGCCGCCTGGACGACCTGCATACGCTTGAAGAGAACAAGTCCGTGCGTCTCGGTAAGCCAATGGAGCGCCGCATCTTCCCAGCTGGCCAAGATGCCAAAGGCCAGGATTACGAGACTTTCCGCTGGTCGCGCTTCAAGAATCTGGCAGCATCCGAAATGTTCACCGTGGTCGGTGAGCATGTCTTCCCATTCCTGCGCACAATGAACAGCGATGGCTCGACCTATGCGCATCATATGAAGGATGCTCGCTTCACCATTCCTACGCCTGCGTTACTGGCCAAAGTGGTGGACATGCTCGACCATGTACCTATGGAGGACCGCGATACCAAGGGGGACCTCTACGAGTACATGTTGGGCAAGATTGCCAGCGCTGGGGCGAACGGGCAGTTCCGAACCCCACGCCACATCATCCGACTCATGGTGGAGCTGACTGCCCCAACCGCCAAGGACGTCATCTGCGACCCCGCCAGCGGCACCTGCGGCTTTCTAGTCGCTGCTGGCGAGTACTTACGTGAGCAGTACCCAGAAATACTACGCAACATCGAGTCACGCGAGCACTTCCACCATGGCATGTTCCATGGATATGATTTCGATAACACTATGCTGCGCATTGGTAGCATGAACATGGCCTTACACGGCGTCGATAACCCGGATATCAGATACAAGGACTCTCTGGCGCAGGACCACGCTGGCGACGAGGAAAAATATTCCCTTATTCTCGCCAACCCGCCTTTCGCTGGTTCTCTCGATTACGAGAACACAGCGAAGGACTTGCTGGAAATTGTCAAGACCAGAAAGACTGAACTCTTGTTTCTCGCACTTTTTCTTCGCCTACTTAAGCCAGGCGGTCGGGCGGCCGTCATCGTGCCGGATGGAGTACTTTTCGGCTCATCCAAGGCCCATAAAGAGCTGCGCCGGATGATTGTGGAAGAACAGAAGCTCGATGCGGTCATTTCACTGCCGGCCGGAGCCTTCAAGCCTTATGCCGGTGTATCCACCGCCATTCTGTTATTCACTAAGACTAATTCGGGCGGGACAGACCACGTCTGGTTCTACGATATGTTGGCCGACGGATGGAGTCTTGACGACAAGCGTCAACCACTGCTATCAGACGATAAGCTGGGTGTAACCCCAGTCCAAGGTCTCACCGAGGCCGAACACATCAAGAACAACCTGCCTGATGTGCTTGCGCGCTGGGGACAGCGTGATTTCGCCGAATTGAAACGCCCGCGCAGCGAGCAGAGCTTCTGTGTGCCCAAGGCTGACATTGTCGCAAATGGCTATGACCTATCAATCAATCGTTATGTTGAAGTCGAGCACGATGTAATTGAGCATTTGTCCCCGAAGGATATTATTGCCAATCTTGCAGCATTGGAAAGCGAGATTCAAGCTGGAATGCAAGAGCTTGAGGGGTTGCTTCGATGAAGCATTGGAGTAGAGTTCCATTGGGCGACTTGGCTGAGTCGGTGGATTACGGGGTTACTGCGTCCTCAAGCTCGAACCCTTCCGGGCCAAAATTTCTCCGTATTACTGACATTCAGAATAATGCGGTAGATTGGGAAAGTGTTCCTTGGTGTGAAATTGATGCTCGGGCGGTCGCTGGGTCGCAGCTTAGGTCAGGTGACATTGTATTTGCTCGGACGGGGGCGACAACAGGGAAGAGTTTCCTTATCGACGAATGTCCGTCAATGGCAGTTTTCGCTTCGTACCTTATTCGGGTCCGTCTTGGGAAAAACGTCGAACCAAGATACGTTAGCCATTTCTTTCAATCCCGCGACTATTGGGCACAAGTTACAAAAGGTACTCGAGGTGTTGCGCAGCCGGGCGTAAATGCGACGACTCTGAAGGCGCTGGAAGTCCCGCTTCCTCCATTGTCGGAACAACGTCACATTGCCGCTATTCTGGACCAGGCCGATGCGCTCAGGGTAAAACGCCGTGAAGCGTTGGTGCAACTGGATAGCCTTACGCAGTCGATTTTCATTGAGATGTTTAGAAATGAACTTGGTAACGAAATGCGTTTCGAACTTCGCGACCTTGTCGAAGGTTTTCGATACGGAACCTCTAACAAATCCGGGGAGGCTGGCTATCCAGCTCTACGCATACCGAATATTATGAGTGGTTCTTTTAATTTGTCGGAACTAAAGACAGTCGAGGTTGATGCCGTCGAATTTCAGCGCTTGAGACTTCTTGTCGGTGATTTGCTTTTCGTTCGAACCAATGGCAATCCTGATAATGTCGGTCGTTGCGCCGTCTTTAATCCGCTAGCGGTATCGAATACTATATTTAATCCATCGGAGTTTATATACGCGTCTTATTTGATTCGTGCCCGACTAATAAAATCAAAAATTCTTCCCGTCGTTTTGCAGGAATATCTTTCAGCTGGTGAAGGACGGCAGGCGCTGCGCGCTCGATGCAAAACATCGGCTGGGCAGTTCAATATCAATACGGAAGGCTTGGGGACTGTGCCAATTCCAAATTTCCCGATGCCCCTGCAGGAAGCCTTTGTTCTTAGAAAGCAGGCCATCCAACGGTTGAAGACGATTCATAGCGACGCCCTAGCTCAGCTCGATATTCTATTCGCATCCCTCCAACACCGCGCCTTCAATGGACAACTCTAAATGAGCAACTTCGCCTTCCTTCAGTCCGAGTGGTCTCTCCTTTTCGAAGCCGCCACCAAGGCTGAGGTTATAGCGAACACAGATGCGCGTACCTCGTGCTTCTACGCGCGTCGCACTTTAGAGCTGACGTTGGCATGGCTCTACAAGCACGACAAGTCATTTCGTCTACCGTATCAAGACAACCTGAGCGCGCTCATCCACGAGCCAAGTTTTCGCCAAGTGGTCGGCGACGCGTTGTTTGCCAAAGCCAAGCTCATCAAGGACCTTGGAAATCATGCAGTCCACAGCACCCGCAAGGTGATGCCCGCAGATGCTTTGGTGGCAACGCGAGAACTGTTCCATTTCTGCTACTGGCTAGCTCGGACCTATGGTCAAAAGTTCCGCCCGGACCCAAGCCTTCGATTCTCACTGGATTTGGTGCCTAAAGCTACAGTTGGACTGCCGGCTGCACCAAAGCAAACTATTGACCAATTGAAGAAGCTTGAAGAGCAGCTTCATGAGCGCGACGAGAAACTCTCGGCATTGCTCTCTGACAAGGCTGCACTCAATGAAGAACTACGGAAAGTGCGCGAAGAGTTCGCGGCTGCCAAGAATGCAAATTCCGCCGAAGCTGATACCCACGACTATTCTGAGGCAGAGACCCGAGACTATTTCATTGACCTTCTACTCAAGGAGGCAGGCTGGGCGCTGGAAAAGAAGAACTTCGAAATCGAAGTCACCGGCATGGCAAACAATGAAGGGAAAGGGTACGTCGATTACGTTTTGTGGGGAGATGATGGCAAGCCGCTCGGTCTTGTCGAGGCAAAACGCACAAAGAAGGACCCCAAGGTCGGGCAGCAACAAGCCAAGCTATATGCGGATTGTCTCGAGAAACAGTACGGTCAGCGCCCCGTGATTTTCTGCTCCAATGGCTATGAGCATTGGCTGTGGGATGATGCCAGCTACCCGCCGCGCGCCGTCCAGGGATTCTTCAAAAAGCAAGAGCTGGAACTGATGATTCAGCGGCGTGCCACCCGGCAAATGCTGGCTGACGCGGTTATTAACGCCGACATCATCGAGCGCTACTACCAGACTCGCGCCGTCCGCCGGATTGGCGAAACGTTCGAGGTCGATATCCAGCGCAAAGCGTTAGTAGTGATGGCGACCGGTGCTGGTAAGACCCGCACGGTGATTGCGTTGGCGGACCTGCTTATGCGATGCAATTGGGCGAAGCGCGTGCTGTTCCTCGCCGACCGCGTGGCATTGGTCAATCAGGCGGTGAAGGCATTCAAGATTCACCTTCCAGATTCCTCGCCGGTCAATCTAGTCACAGACAAGCATGCCGAAGGTCGGGTATTCCTCTCCACCTATCCGACAATGATGGGTCTGATTGATGAGGCAAACAACGGGCACCGGCGGTTTGGCGTCGGACATTTTGACCTCATCGTCATAGATGAGGCACACCGTTCCGTCTATCAAAAGTATCGTGCCATCTTCGAGTATTTCGATTCCCTCCTGGTTGGTCTTACCGCGACCCCCAAGGACGAAATTGACCACAATACGTATGGACTGTTTGACCTTGAAAGTGGAGTGCCAACCGACGCGTACTCGCTTGACGACGCCGTGGCCGATGGCTACTTGGTTCCACCAAAGGCAGTTTCCGTCCCCCTGAAGTTCCAGCGGGAGGGCATCAAATACGACGACCTATCAGATGACGAGCAGGAGCAATGGGATGCACTGGAGTGGGATGAGGAGGGCACAATTCCCGACGAGGTTGACCCCGCGGCTATGAACAAATGGCTGTTCAATAAGGATACCGTAGACAAGGTGTTGGCGCACGTGATGACGCGCGGGCAGAAAGTCGCCGGCGGCGACCGGCTTGGTAAGACTATTGTTTTCGCCAAGAACAACGCGCACGCTGAGTTTATCGCCGAGCGATTCAATATCAACTATCCCCACTACAAAGGTGAGTTTGCGCGAGTCATCACGCACAAGACGGTCTACGCGCAGACTTTGATTGACAACTTCTCCAGCAAGGACAAGTCACCGCATATCGCCATCTCAGTTGACATGCTCGACACCGGAATTGACGTGCCGGAGGTGTTGAATTTGGTCTTCTTCAAGGCAGTACGGTCCAAAACCAAATTCTGGCAAATGTTGGGCCGCGGCACTCGCTTATGTCCAAATCTTTTTGCCCCTGGCGTCAACAAGGCGTTTTTCTACTTATTCGACTACTGCCAGAATCTTGAATTCTTCAGTCAGAAGCTGGTTGGCACCGATGGTGCAGCGAGCGAACCGTTGGGCACTCGATTGTTCAAAGCCAGGCTGCAACTGATTGCTGGATTGGACCAGCGTAAGGACTTCGCCGACAAAGACGAAGCGGGGCTAAACAAGGAAACGCATGATTTTCTTCGGTCTCAGGTTGTCGCCATGAACATCGATAATTTTGTGGTTCGGCCGCAGCGCAGATTAGTGGAAAAATACGCCAAGCAAGAAGCTTGGGATGCGCTCGGGCCAGACCAGCTTATGGAACTTTCACAGAGCGTCTCGGGGTTGCCCACCGAGCTGACGGACGAGGACGAGGACGCCAAGCGCTTTGATTTGTTGGTATTGCGCACCCAGTTATCCATCCTCGAAGCCAGGCCGGATTTCGCCGGTCTACGCGACCAGATTCGTGCCATCGCCAGTGCCTTGGAGGAACAGGAAAGCGTCCCTGCCATCAAAGCACAAATGGTATTGATTCAGGCCGTCGCGGGCGACGAATGGTGGGAGGATGTCACGCTAGGCATGCTTGAAACTGCCCGGAAGCGCTTGCGCGCGCTGGTGAAGCTGATTGAGAAAACCAAGCGGAAAATCGTTTATACAGATTTCGTAGACGAACTCGGTGATGAAACAACGATTACGCTGCCAGAAGTTGGCACTGGCATGGATTTGGCGAAATTCAAGGTCAAGGCTCGGCAGTTCTTGAAAGCCCACGAAAGTCATGTCTCGCTGCAGCGTCTTCGCCGAAACCAACCGTTGACCCCATCGGACCTCGTCGAACTCGAGCATATGCTGGTCGACGCCGGTGGGTCTCAGGAGCTCATTGAGCAAGCGAAAGAGCAGAGCCATGGATTGGGCGTATTCATTCGTTCGCTGGTTGGGCTGGACCGGACTGCTGCAACAGAGGCACTCAGTGAGTTCGTTACGGGAACCTCGCCAAACGCCAACCAGATTGAGTTCGTTAATCTCGTGGTGCAATATCTGACTGAAAATGGGGTCATGGAACCAGATAGGCTCTATGAATCTCCCTTCACCGATATTAATCCACAGGGTCCTGAAGGTGTGTTTTCCTCGGCCAAGGTAGACCAACTGGTAAAAGTGCTGGCTGAGGTTCGACTGCGGGCAGCGGCGTGAAATGGTGAGCAGCAACTCCTATTTTTGAAGCAACTAAAGTGGTTTGTTTGCGCCGACGCCAAATTGACCCACAGCGCCGATTATGTCTGACGCTGGCGCTGCCGCCGGGGGCCGCATGGCGCCCGCGTTTACTCGCGTTAGCCTGGGTCAACGAATTTCGGGCGCCTGGGTCAATTTCGCGTAGGGGCCACAGAAGCTCCCCTACGAGCAGCTTCTTCTTTTCGTATGAGACCCTTTGTCGTAGAAAGCGCAATTGCGATTTCTACGACAACCAACGACAACGAGTGTTGGCACCGACGCCAGATTGACCCGCCGCGCCGATTATGTCTGACCCTGGCGCGGCCGCCGCGACCCGCATGGCGCCCGCGTTTGCGCGCATTAGCCTGGGTCAAAGAATTTCGGCCGCTAGGGGCAAATTCGCGTCGGCGCCAACACCAGCGCTTAGAAAGTGGACGCCACCGAGTGAATAGCTTGGAGTTTAGGCCCGGCCGTAAAGGTCGTCATGGTATATTGAAGTTTCCACAATGAAATTGCGCTCTGCCGGGTTGAGGCTAACCGCGGGAGCAGCCATACAATAACGACAGAATGCCTCAGTCTCAGCAAAAGCTTCATTTCGCTAAAATAAAGCGACTTAAGAACATTGTCGAATTGGACGAAATCCGATTCGATGAAAAGCCTCTCACAGCAATTTTGGGTCCAAACGGTTGTGGGAAGTCCACGATTTTGCACGCCCTGGCATCTAGCTATAAACCAGCGGAAGGTAGTCTTCAGCGGAATCACAAGTTTAGTGATTGGTTTACGCCGAATACGGATGCTACCTGGGCCGGCAGCGAATTCTGTTTGGAAGTGGAGTACAGGGAAGGCCGAGACGTAGTGACGCATAATCAGCGCTACAGGAAAGACGGTGACAGGTGGGCTCCGAAGTATGAGCGACGACCGGAACGTCACGTCGCATTCATCGGCATTGGCTCTTGTGTTCCAAGGATTGAGGAAGAAAGACTTACTTCAATGATTCGTTACAACACGAACGCCAATGCAGATGAGGCCTCACTTCTGATTCGTCGCCATCTTGGGACGATTTTCAATCGGCGATATGACGAGTTAAACACTCATCAAGCCGGTCGCAAAACATACCGAGGTGTCGCACACGGTGGAACACGATATTCGTCTCTCAGTATGGGCGCTGGGGAGCAGCGGGTACTCCATATTCTCACCCAAGTCCTTAGCGCGCCGAAGTATGGATTAGTGTTAATTGATGAGATTGACCTCCTGCTTCACACCGACGCGTTAAAAAAGATGATTACCATCCTTGCGGACAGGGCTGCTGACAAGTCTCTCCAGATTGTATTTACGACGCATCGAGAAGCCATCTTAGAGATGGAAAGCCAGATTAGCATCAAGCACCTTTTCCAGGCACCTGACCGGACCCTATGCCTGACGGGGACAAAGCCCGACGCGTTACGTCGCTTGACAGGGCATCAGCTCAGGCCTCTTGAAATTTTTGTCGAAGATTCCGTTGCATGCGCAATGGTGGAGCATGAGCTATCAGCTTTGAACATGAAGCGACATACAGAAGTTACTATGTACGGCGCTGCCATCAACCTTTTCACTGTCGCTGCCGGACTTTGTTTGCTAGGAGCTGAGGCCTTCCCAAACACGCTATTCCTCCAAGATGGGGACGTCTATGTATCCGATGAAGTCCGACTAGAGCGTCTCGATGCTGTACTTACAGGTACTGAAGCTCGAACAGTGGCGCGAAAACAGATGATTTTAAGCGCTGTCGCAAAATTTAAAGGTATCGAATTAGCTTCGCCTGAAGTTAGTCTTCATCAGATGGTCAGTACGCTGGACCCCGAGGTCCACCCAGAAAGTGCTGAAATAATTATGCTCGCCAGGGAAATTGAAGCCGTGGCGGATAACCATAGCTTCACGTATCAGATTATCCAAACATTGGACTTGGAAACACACGTCGGCAACGCAAAAATCGTTGCAACCGCATCCTTGTCAGACCGATGGCAACCTTATGTCGCAGAATTGCGTGCTTGGTTGGTCGCCCGACGAGCACAGGTGCTCGAGCAGCATTAATTCATAGAGATAGAGTCGCACAATGCTTGGTCTTAGGGGACACGTTTGATGGACAAATGCGGGGTATTTATGAACAAATGGACCGCTCGATGTCCGCCATGACAACCGTGCAAGAGTCACTCTAAAAACTTGTTGAGGACACCAGCCGCTCGAGTGAGAAAAGCGACAAACCAGTTGAGCGGCACTTTGGAAGAGGCAATGAAGCAGTCTGCTGCCAATCAGCAGCTGCTCACTGAGCAAATGCAGTCTTTACCGCATACGGTTTCCAGAGCGCGTGATAGCCAATTGTTGGCGCCGACGCCAAATTGACCCACAGCGCCGATTATGTCTGAAGCTAGCACTGCCGTCGGGTGCCGCATGGCGCCTGCGTCCGCGCGCATTCGTCTGGGCCAACGAATTTCTGCCGCTGGGGTCAATCTGGCGTCGGCGCCAACTAAGCGGGCACAGACTTGGCAATCCTCACTCGGCATCCCGCCGCATGCTGCACCTGGGTCGGATTCGCCTAGAGTGTTGGTATAAGCCGGTGGGAAGCACTTCTACCTTAGATGTTGTCAATTTTCAAATTTCGATAATGCGTGTGGGGTCTGGAAGGGGGATAATTCAGTTTAGGCGGCTTCGCCGAGTCGTGATTTATTCTAAATTATCAATGGGTTACGGGTGCCTGATAAGAAGGAAGCATTACTTTGGAAGCACTTCTGTTCTTGCCTTGCAAAATGCCACTCTCTGCGGGAAACCGGAGGAAGTGGTTTTTTTGTTTTAGGAAGGAGAGTTTGTGGTGATCGCCGCGTGTACGAATAGCCGGATTTGAACGCGACCGCGTGTTAACGCGCAACTCGTGTCTAAATGTTGGAGCTGAACCCGAGACGACCCCTAACGCACAGCTCGTGTCTAAATTTTGGAACTGACCCCGAGAGGATAGAGTACGCCAAGTGAGACACCAGCGCCAGCCCGGTGACGTTGTATCAAAACGCCAGCGCCCCAGCAATCACTAAACGGCTCTAATGCACCACCTGCAACCTGATCTTCTTGCCATTACGGTAGGTATACAGTGTCAGCGCTGCGTGGCTCAAATCGCCATTTGGCTCGAAAGCAATCGCCCCCGTCACCCCCTGATACTTGATTGCAGCCAGCGCCGGCAAATACATCGCCGGATCAGCCGACTTGGCCGCCTGCATCGCGCTGGCAAACACCATCACAGCGTCGTAGGCATACGGCGCATAACTTTGCACTTCTAACTTAAAACGCTGGCGGTAGCGCTCGGTAAACGCGGCCAACACCGCTTCCTGCTCGCCGCTGACGCCGCCGGCCACCACGCAGGTGACTTTGTCGTTGCCGACGGCGTCGCCGGCCAGCAGCGGCAGCTGCTGCGAGCAGACGCCGTCGCCGGAGACGAATTTGGCGTCGATGCCGAGCGCCTTCATTTGTTTCAGCATGGGACCGGCCACGGCGTCCATGCCGCCATAGAAAATCACGTCGGGACGCTGGGCGCGGATCTGGGTCAAAATGGCATTGAAGTCGGTCGCCTTGTCGTTGGTGAACTGCCGGCTGACGACCTGCAGTGCCCCGCCAGTACTTTTTACGCTCTTGACGCCCTTGACGAACTCGTCGGCCAGGCCCTGGCCGAAGGCGGTGCGGTCGTCAATCACGGCGACCCGCTTGGCCTTGAGTGTGTTTGCCGCGTAGCGCGCCAGCGCGGCGCCGACCAGGTTGTCGTTGGCCACTACCCGGAACGCGGATTTAAAGCCTTGCCGGGTGTAGAGCGGGGTGGTGGCGGCCGGCGTGATCTGCGGGATGCCGGCATCGTGATAGATTTTCGAGGCCGGCACCGTGGTGCCCGAGTTCAAGTGACCGACCACGGCCGCCACGCCGGCGTCGACCAGCTTTTGCGCCACTGCGGTGCCCTGTTTGGGGTCGCCGCCGTCGTCTTCCGCCATCAATACCCACTGGACTGGCTTGCCGTCGATCATGGCGCCCTGGGCGTTGAGGTCTTCGATCGCCAGCCGGGCGCCGTTTTCCGTGTCCTTGCCGGAGTGGGCGGCAGGGCCCGATACCGGCGCGGCGCTGCCGATGCGCACAATCTGCTGGGCGTAGCTCACTGGTGCGGCGGCCAACGCAAAAGCCAGTCCAAGGGCCATTTTAATAACGGCGGCGGCAAGTCGCATGGCGCTGGCTCCTTTGCTTGGGTGTCGATGAATTGTAGCGCAGCGTCGCCATCCATACCGCCGCACGCGGGCGATATGCAAGCGCCATGCAGGCGACATGCAGGTGACACCCAGTCAACACGCCATCAAGCGCCCTGAATCTTGCCCACCATCGACTAAAAACGGTATATCGTGAAAACCTGATGCATAATGTGGGATCTGTCCTATGTCTTACATAAGACTTGATGCGAGCCTGATGCGCAGTACCAGGTAACTATTTGCAGAGCTGCGGGGCCAGCAACGCCTTCACCGAACCGAGGAAAAGCACATGAGCAGTAATCCGACCATCATTTACACCTTGACCGACGAGGCGCCGCTGTTGGCCACCTACGCATTCTTGCCAGTCGTCAAAGCCTTCACCAAGGCGGCGGGCATTGTCGTTGAAGCGAGCGACATCTCGGTCGCCGCCCGCATTCTCGGCAGCTTCCCCGAGTTCCTCACCGCCGAGCAACAAGTACCGGACGCGCTGGCCGAACTGGGCAGGAAGACGCTGGAAGCGGACGCCAATATCGTTAAATTGCCCAACATCAGCGCGTCGTTGCCGCAATTGCAGGCAGCGATCAAGGAATTGCAGGACAAGGGCTACAACATCCCGAACTACCCTGCCGAGCCGCAGAACGACGACGAAAAAGCCATCAAGGCGCGTTACAACAAGTGCATTGGCTCGGCCGTGAACCCGGTTCTGCGCGAAGGCAATTCCGACCGCCGCGCGCCGCGCGCCGTCAAGGAGTACGCGCGCAAGAACCCGCATTCGATGGGCGAATGGTCGCAGGCGTCGCGCACCCACGTGTCGCACATGCACGAAGGCGATTTTTACCATGGCGAAAAGTCGATGACGCTGGACCGCGCCCGTGACGTCAAGATGGAACTGATCACCACCAGCGGCAAGACGATCGTCTTGAAGCCGAAGGTCGCGCTGCTGGACGGCGAGATCATCGATTCGATGTTCATGAGCCGCAAGGCGCTGCTCGACTTTTACGAAACGCAAATCGAGGACGCCCGCAAGTCCGGCGTGATGTTTTCGCTGCACGTCAAGGCGACGATGATGAAGGTGTCGCACCCGATCGTGTTCGGCCATTGCGTGCGGATTTTTTACAAGCAAGCGTTCGAAAAACACGCCGCCCTGTTCGACAGCGTGGGCGTCAACGTCAACAACGGCATGGCCGACCTGTACGCCAAGATCGCCAAGCTGCCCGATTCGCAGCGCGAAGAAATCGAGCGCGACCTGCACGCTTGCCAGGAAAACCGGCCCGAACTGGCGATGGTCGATTCGGCCAAGGGGATCACCAACTTCCATTCGCCGAGCGACGTCATCGTCGACGCCTCGATGCCGGCGATGATCCGCACCGGCGGCATGATGTACGGCGCTGACGGGCGCTTGAAAGAAGTCAAGGCGGTCATTCCCGAGAGCACGTTCGCCCGCATCTACCAGGAGATCATCAACTTCTGCAAATGGCACGGTGCGTTCGATCCGCGCACGATGGGCACCGTGCCCAACGTCGGCTTGATGGCGCAGCAGGCCGAGGAATACGGCTCCCACGACAAGACGTTCGAAATTGCCGAAGCGGGCGTTGCCAACATCACGGATCTGGCCACCGGCGAAGTGTTGCTGAGCCAGAATGTCGAGCAGGGCGACCTCTGGCGCATGTGCCAGGTCAAGGACGCGCCGATCCGCGACTGGGTCAAGCTGGCTGTCGCGCGCGCGCGCAATTCGGGCATGCCGGCCGTGTTCTGGCTCGACACGTACCGCCCGCACGAGAGCGAGGTGATCAAGAAGGTGCGCATTTACCTGCAGGACCACGACACGGCCGGACTGGAAATCCAGATCATGTCGCAGGTGCGCGCGATGCGTTACACGCTCGAGCGCACAACGCGCGGGCTCGACACCATTTCGGTGACCGGCAACATCCTGCGCGACTACCTGACCGACCTGTTCCCGATTCTGGAACTGGGCACCAGCGCGAAAATGCTGTCGATCGTGCCGTTGATGGCGGGCGGCGGCATGTACGAAACCGGCGCCGGCGGCTCGGCGCCGAAGCACGTGCAGCAACTGGTGCAAGAGAACCACTTGCGCTGGGATTCGCTGGGCGAATTTCTGGCGCTGGCGGTCAGCCTGGAAGACCTGGGCCTGAAAACTGGCAGCACCAAGGCCAATGTCCTGGCCAAAACGCTCGATGCCGCCACCGGCATGCTGCTGGACAACCGCAAGTCGCCAAAGCCGAAGACGGGCGAACTCGACAACCGCGGCAGCCAGTTCTATTTGA
>Ga0326734_1000322_pt1 | contig 13471 bp, 8 predicted proteins | sample 15_GP2_1315_FD_207944 | JGI IMG/M metagenome (GOLD analysis project Ga0326734, IMG submission 207944) | Glacier ice microbial communities from Ngari, Tibet, China - 15_GP2_131.5 | ecosystem: Environmental > Aquatic > Freshwater > Ice > Glacier | place: China: Ngari, Tibet | collected 2018-07-18 | reverse complement strand
GTATGGTTAACCTCCGTCACCGCTACAAACTCAGGTTGAGGATTGTCAGAGACAACGTCGGGCGAACCCTGAGACTCTTGAATGAGCCAAGAAATGGTCGAGTTGGGGTGGATCATGTTGCGCATAAACGCCACGTTCGAGCGAGACGACACGTGTGTGACCTTGAACAAACAAATGTTGTCATCGGTCATTTCGATCGCATCGGACGGAGCCTCCTGATCATTGTGGTCGATATTGGGATTGACAACCGGACCATTTTCAACACAACCCAGGTCACCAGAGTCATCGATCGCCTGCTCGTCATCAATTTCGTGGTCATTGCGGACAACACACATGGTACACATGGCACACTTCCGCACAAGACCCCATCCACCCCACCAAGTGCTCCAGAATCCATCATTTGTCTGGTTTTCTACGACTGTGAAGAGTCCCGATTCGTAAATGTCCTGGACAGGTGCTTCCGTCATCGCTGGGTACAATTCACGCACACGAGCGACGTACGGATTCAGGACATCCGGGTCCTTGTTCTTGTCACCGAGGTATCCATGCTCGTCAAACGACTCCTCGTAGCACTCAATACAGAGCGTCGCATGACATGTGGCACACGAGGTGCCGGTGTCGTCTGTGCTGTTATCGTTCACATCGATCGAACCACACTTGTCACAATGGATGAACTCCTCATCGATCTTGTAAGGGTTGGGGATATCAGAAATGAACCAGTGCTTGAGATCGGCAAGATCGGAAAACATAAACAGTACCTTGCTAATGGCCTGGTCCATCTGGATACCAATCGACTGGAACGTCATTGTTGAAAAGTCGGAAGTTGGAGAGAACGTTTGTTGAGACGACAGTGACGACAGTGACGAGAGTGACGACAGTGACGACAGTGACGAGAGTGACGAGAGTGACGACAGTGACGACAGTGACGATGTGACGACAGTGCTTGTTTCATTTTTTTGCTGGACGACCAGGATGTAATCGCGTCAACAATTGAAATCAAGAACATGTGATCATTGGTAGAACTTTACGCCCAGTATCGGAAAGTTCCAATTTCCGATGCAAGTTTCCGACGTTTTATAGGAATCATACAATTGTGTTCGATGATTAACAACCACAAAAGCGATAGTTTGATCTCAGTTGTTATACACGATCGCACAGGACTTGTTTTGACAGGAGGATACTGCTATACATTTCAAAAAGGAAAAAAACCTATTCATGATGACTCAATCCAAAATCCGATCTCGACACAGTCCATTGACCATTTCGCTTGAATATTGGTTTTATGACGACAGTTTAGCGGCACAGGCACGACTACTTCAGATCATCCAACAAAATCATGTTCCACCTATGATATTATGTAAGTGCCTCCAATGTATGGAGGTACGTGCTACGATCAAGGAGCGCCGCATGAATACCGGTGGAAAAAAAGGTCTCTCGATGAGTGAATCGTGACTCAACCCAAGAAAAAATCTAGTCGGTGTGGTAAGTAGAAGCAGAGACATTGTAATGCGTATGACGTACTAGCAACCGATGCACACAATAAAAAAAAGATGCTTGGCTATATATTCTTGTTACCTTAGACGCCGAGCAAAACACCCAGTGAATCGATCTGACTGGAGAACGCTGCGAGACTGCTAGTGGCGGTGCTACTGAGGCTGCTCACACTATTACTATACGGTACGAATGCACTCGATAGTGTCTCATTCGCACTGGTGACTTCGGTGGACAATTGAGTACTGATAGAGGCAATGCTTCCAGGAAGAGCAGCGACGGCAGCCGTGATGGATGCCAGTCCGGACGTACCGGCCTGAACAGTCATGAACTGCGTATCCCATGTGGAGATATTGCTGCTGAGTTGCGTATCGATCGTCGATAGAGACGATGTCAAACTGGACACCGACCCAGACGCCTGATTGTGCAGGGTTGTTAGACCGGCATTCATCGACGTCTTGTATGTGGACAGATCGTCGATGAGTGAACCAATACTATTTTCCAAGTTGATCGAGTAGTACTGGTCCATAGTGGATGCCTGACTCGTGATCAAATTGGAAGTTGTCTGGTAGTCGTTATTTAATCTAGTCAGTAGAGTGCTCAACTCCTGTGACTTGTTTCCACTGACGGTTGACACATTGGTGAATGCAGTTTGCATCGTCGTGCCCATATTCGTAATCGATGTCGAAATGGACCCAGTCAGAGTGGCAATGTTAGAAGTCTGTGTTACCATAGCATCAGAGATACCGTTGCTTAGTGTACTGATACTGGACGAACCAATACTGAGGGCAGTGGCACGCGTACTCGTCAATTGACTCAGTGTTGCATTCAGTGTCGTCTGTGCGGTGCTGATTAATGATGACAAGGCATTGATAGATGCGTTTTGTGAGACACGTGCAACCTCGGTGTCGCTTGTCAGTGTGGATAGTGCCGTACCGACTTGATTCCAACCAATCTGTACAGAGCCTTGCAACGTACCCAAGTCAGTGTTGGTCTTACTGATCGTTTGAGCCAGTGACGTCGACATAGATCCGACAGATGCCATAATGTTGTCGAAGTTCTTGGTCTGTAACGCACCAAAGTCTCTCACAGGCGGCATCTGATTGTCTAGCGTAGACTTGAGCGCACCGAGTTCGGCTTGCACGCCCGAACTTCCTAGATTGAGACTCATCAGGTCCAATTGGATGATCGAGTTGTTTACCAGCATGTCGAGTTGAACATTGGTGCGAGTACGGAACAAATCCACGATATCATCCTGCTCCTTGGTAGAAATGCGGATGAATTCAGAACTACTTGTCGTATTGTTATCATTGATCTGCCTTGCCAATACATCAAACTGACCATCGATGGTCGTCTTGTGTGCAGCAAAGTCGTTTGGGTACTGTTGGTACGTCTGACCGATCTGCTGATCCAATTGAGTCTGGGACGTCTCTAGGTCAGTCACCAAGTTTGCAACACTTGCTACTGCATTGCTTCCAAAGTTACGAATCGCATTGTTCAGAGATGTGACGTTGTCAGTCAACTGTGTTCGGAGGCCGTAAATTCGAGTCATGTCTGTTTGTACCTTGTCATTCTCGATTGTGACCAGAGCGGCGATGGTATTGTGAGTCAATTGTGCCGCCACGCTGATGGTGTTCAACTGAGCACGCAGACCTGCAAAGAACTGATCCATATTTTCATCAATGTTTTCGACATCACCATCCGCACTGCCAGTGACCTGAATTGCTTGCTTGAGTTGATTGTATACCCCATACAAGCGGTTCATGTAATCCGCGTGATCAGTCTGGAATTTTTGAATATCATCATACATGGTCTGTATGGACAAATCTGCATCACTGGTGCGTTGTCCCAGTGTTGTACTAAAGTCAATCTTGTACTGATCAATCGTTGCGTTCAACGCTTCTCTTTCAACTCTCCACCTCGTCTGAGAAGTGAGGTATGAGTTTTCGAGTGTCGTAATTTCACCGGCCTTGCTGACAACAGCCGACACAAGTGACGAATTCAACGTATTACGACTGGCATTCGTCGCTACCACTAACTGATTCTGACTGCTGATACGAATCGTCTCAAGTTGTGCGTCCAAGGTGGAGAAGCCTTGTCTGAATGTGTTCAACTGCACATTAACCGCCTGAAACTTGGGAGGGAGGGAGGATAGTGTCGATTGAGTCGCCGTCTGGTACCTTGACAGTGACAGTGTCAATTCTTCAAGTGAAGTCTTGAGTGTGTTGGCAGTGACCATCATCTGACCGATGGTGTTGGTCTGTAGAATCAGAGACGCCTTGATGGCGTTCAGACTGGTACGTTGTGCATTGATCGACGCCAACAACTCTGCAGAAAGCGTATCCAACGTAGTCATCACGGCATTCGTCGAGGCCAAGTCGGTCACGCATTTGACCTTGAACGTATCCAGGCGTGCAAGTAGCCTCGTCGTAGTGACCAATAGGCTCTGTCGAATATTGATTTTGGTGATGATGGCACCGGATTCAATGCGAATCGTGGAAAACTTATTTTGGATCACAGCCACTCGCATCTGCAGATCGGACACATCCAGTGTCAATTGAGTCGTCATTCCCGTTGTGAAAGTCGCCACTTGCCCTTTATAAATCATACATGTTGGAGAATAAATACATATCATGAAATGGCTGAAAAAAAGACACCGCCGCTCAAAGTTCATCGCACAAATTTCATGGTAGTTGAATCGATTCAAATGAACTGGCTGTAGTGTAAAAAAATGTACGGTGTCGGTGTAGTTTCAAAAAAATGTACGGTGTCGGTGTAAAAAAAAGGTACGGTGTAGGTGTAAAAAAAGGTACGGTGTAGGTGTAAAAAAAAGGTATGGTGTCGGTGTAGTGTTTCAAGGACCAACCGCAACCATCGGGACGATATCACGGAGTGACTTGACTTCCAACTTGTGAATGCGTTGTGATACATTGATTATGTACTCACTCATTTGTGTGAAGAACGTCTGTGACGCCTTCAGTTCTTGCTTCAAGTACTCGATATCTGCCCGCAACTGTTGAACATTCTTCGAACATGGACAGGAACACGGATCAATCTGAACTTCCGACTGTGATTCATGTGTAGACATTCGTGTTTGTGTAGAAACTGACGCGACTCTTCTTATTTCTGCGTCGCCTGGGATCTTGATCATTACAGGTGACACACAAATCAATTCTGTACATGCATTGAATAAAAAATGATGTATATGTGATGATAACCGGCTTACTCTGTTGTGTGTTCTGTCATTCATCAAGATGTCCAAGTCAACCTGTGCGATACAAAAGTTGTATGCGGTACATAAAGGCCATGACTCGGGTATCTACACCTCTTGGGATCAGGTGCAGAAGCAAATTGCCGGTTTTGTCAATCCAGAGTTCAAAAAGTGTGCCACTATGGAGGAAGCAAAACATTTTTTCATGTATGGTGACAAGTTGCTCAAGGAAATTGTGCACGTTACGGAGATTGGAAAAAATCAGCCCTGTTTTGTACCAGACGTGTATCATAGATTTTCAATTGGAGTGCATCTGAAGACACCTGGTACAATTTTTATCCATCAGATGAACATCACGAACCAAGTCGATGTCCCAACCATTAGTGTTCCAGACCACATTGTTCAATTGGGGACGTCATTCATGATACTGTTTGGAGTCGTCAAGGTTCTTGAGTATTACCATTCCGGTATCACACATGGATCCATCAATCAATCCTTACACAACGAACGTCTAGACATTGCGATTGTCGGAGATCTCCACGCATACAACATCCTTACCAACTATATGGAACAATGGAAGTCCAGTACTTGGAAGGACAGTCGAGGGCAGACCGTCAAGGGTCAGTCCATTCTGTCAACTATCGATATCCTTAGTCGAGATTTGATTGAGAATCAAGTCATTCATTGGATGTTGAAAAAGAATGGGGTTGAAACGGCACAAACAGCATGATAGGAAACTTGAATTCCGATACCACTCTGATCAATATCCGATCAAGATTTTTAGTGACCAATACTGACAGATTCCGATATTGAATCGGAATTGTCGATGGCGTCATATGATGCTCTTGTTTTCTGGCCGATGACAATATCGAATCTTTTGGGGGACGTCAGCCTACATTGCATTACACGACACACAATCTCGATCCAGTCATTCGATCGTCTTCCAACATGAGCAACATCAATGACCGTTCAAGTTCCTATTCCGATCGTGATGGATCTGAGTACGTGGTGTCCGATATTCCTCCCCACGAGCACTCGCAAGATGTAGGAAACCAGGATGAACCCACCGATGGTCATGACGATCACGGTCACGATGGTGAGGAGGAGCACCAGGATCAACAACAGTGGCACCCTGATCAGCAGCCCTTGGGTGTCATGAACAACTTCCACGAGCAGGCTGTGGATATGTATGTGGCTGGACCTACGTGGAATGTGCCACAGCCAGTGTTCCTACCGATCTGGCCCGGACAGCAGCAAGGCAATGTGTATCAGCCGCACGGTGCGTTCGAGCACTGGATGGCAGAGACGTCTCTGAATCTACCCAGGGTGAACCTGCTGGCATGGCAGCATAGCAACGAGGCGCACTACAACGGTGATGAACGCGTGTATGTGCACGGTGATGATGACAGTACGTATAATGAGAATCATGCAAATTCCCATTGTGACTCACAGATGCCCAGTCAGCCTCCTCTGCTCGTGCGCCAAGATGGCTACTATGTGGAATCTAGAGGTAATGTCTCAACCTCACATGCTCCTGACTCTGTGATGCCACCTGCTAATGCAACAGGTGGTCCCATCCACACTTCGTCGCCCGTACCCACCACTATGTACGGGACTCTGGGTTCTTCCGGTGTCGCTCCGACCGCAGTGGGAGAGGCGACCATCGGACTGCGTGTGTGTCGCCACTGGATGAAGAACAAGTGCCGATTCGGCTCCCGCTGCCGCTTCGTGCACATCACGCTACCCATGGACCTGACGCACCTGATGTCCATACCCGGAGCCACCCTGACGATCAACTTCCCCATTCAGGCCAACGCCCCGGCATCTACTGATCCTGTGACGATGGTGCCTCATCCCGTGCTCCCTATGAATACCACCATGCCTATCGGAGTCTCTTCCTACCTGACCGAGCACGAGGAGAAGAATCGATCGGACGACAACGAGTCTGATCAAGACCAGGACGACTGAGTGCATTCGCATTCGCATTCGCATTCACATTTGCATTCGCATTCACATTTGCATTCGCATTCACATTTGCATTCGCATTCGCATTCACGTCGCATTCGCATTGTAGTTGGTGTCGCATTCGCATCTGTACATATACATAGCACACACATTACAACATTCACTTGGCAAATACGCAAGTATGCATCGAAGCAGCAAGCGCAAGCATTTTGTTTGGGCGATCTTCCAACAGGCGTGCGAGACACCGCTATGGAATCGCTTTGGCAACCGGTCGGTCGTATATGCGCGTCAAAAATTCATAGATTCCGATACCAGAAATATCGGAAATGCAATCCGTGCACGGATTGGGGTTGCTTGTGTCCGATTCGAAAAACTTTCATCTTCACTAGGATCGAGTGTCACTCAAGTGTCATCTCAAATTTGTCAGCCATTCTTTTTGGCTGTCAAAAAAGTTTGTTCTAGCCTTTGGCAAAACAGCCTCATCGGAAGTTAAATCCGAAATCGGAAGTTAAATCCGACCAGGTGTCCAGAGTGCGACCTGTTGATACTGATACAAGGTATATGCTTCAAATTTTGGATACCTTTGATGATTTTGACGGATATGTTTAATGATGTGTCCGTCTCTGACAAAAATCGAGAGGCTCGCGCGCAAGCATTACCAGTTCGTCTAACAAAAAAAGTCACATTGATCAATGAACATACAGATTTAAATTATTGCATGTTTGTACTACATTGTGACATTATGACATTGTGACATTGTGACATTGTGACAACGGTCCATCTTTCTATGATGGGCAACGTTACGCGTGCGTGATGAGGCCTTGTGGTACTGTAGTACCAAGTTTTGTCCAATTCTCATAAATGTGAGCCAGATTGTCGGCAGAAGATTCGAGGAAACGACGTCTTTGATCACGAGTCAATTCATCGGGGCGGCGGTTGTCCAGCGACGTAATGATGAATCGCATCATGCGTACGTGGTCGTAAAGAAGAGCGGCACGAAGGACACAACGCCGACCGACATCGAGTAACTCGGCAGGAGGATCACCAACCTTTGTAGCATAATGTGCTTCTGCAAACATGCTATCCACGGTGAATCCAATCAAGTAATGGTACTCGGGTGCATAGTGCATGATCAAGATTTCGTTGAAAATTCGAGCCAGATGTGCGTGACTCATTTGATACTCCCAGACCGATCCTCCCCTCCATGACACAGAACCTTGAGAGATCGAACCTTGAGTGATCACTCGCTTCAAGTTGGATGCAAAACCATTCTTGACAAATGTCGTGTGCGCCATATCGATGATCTGCTGAAGGTCACGCGTGGCATTGGTCGATGTCATCAACGCCTGATGTTGTTCCTCAGCAATACCAATTCTGTGACGTGACACTTCCGAAGCCAAGGTAGAGGCCACAACAGCATCTGTCGATGAGGATGACCCAGGACTTAGTGGAACTGCAACAACAGCAGAAAAGACACCCATGGCAGATGAATCAGCCAAACTGAGGTTGTGTGTACGTGGAAGTTGCAAACTCGGTAAAATAGCAGCCGGAGCGGTTGGTGTCGGGAGAATCGTGCGTTGAATACTGATCAAACTGGATGATGATACCGCTGCTGATGCCGCTGATGCTGGTTTGTTGGATAGTGACTGCGTCATCATTTCCTTACGTCTAGCCAACCATCTGCTGCACTTTGTCATCTCATCGTCCAGACATTCAGACTTGTACTGTAGATCTTTGTACAGCGCCATGATCTTGTCATATGTGTTCTTGTGAGCCGGATCACGTTGCAATGGACGATACTGTGGGATCAGACAGTTGTGTAGTGCATCCCATATCCAGGCCACGACGTACGTCAGATACATCGCACCGACGTAAGAGATCTGAAACACTTCATAGCCGTTGATGTTGAACTTGGCAAATACTCGGTCGATTCGAGTCTTGTCGGATTCGTCGAAATGCATCAGCATGATTTCGCTGTAGCGTTGTAAAACCGATTTGATGGACTGTAGGTGCGTTCCCAACTTTCCAGTAATATCTTCCGACAATTCACGCCAGGCAGGTACGATGTTGGTGACTCCACTGGATGAGCACCAAGCAAAAGGGTCACGCAACTGGGATACCAGCGTCAATCCCTGAAAGATCTTGGTGGCTTGGTAAGGTGGACGTTCTGGAAGAGACACACTTGCAGCGACGTTGCTTATGACTGTAGCAACTAGAATGTGACTTTGACTGTCTGTCTGTGGCAGATCGCTTGAAGAAGCGGAAGATTCACATGACACATCCATAGGACATGTATCGCACTGAAACGTTGACAAGTCTTGTCCTGTTTGACATGACTTTGTTCTTGTGCTGTGCTTCTGGATGAGGTCCTCATAGACAAGTTGGATCTGTGTGTCCTGGAAGTGAGGGAATGCTTGAAGCATCTCGACGAAATGTTGACTGTCATTAAGTTCCAAGCGCATTCCCTCGATGGCACGCATCATACAATCGTTCATAAACACGGTGATACATTGCAGTTCCTTCATGTTCTTGTATGCTGGAATGCGATGCACACTCCAGTAGGCAACGAGTGAGTGAGGGCAGAGACGGTTTGGGGAACGGTAATTGGTAGGGTTGTGTTGATGGCGAAGGGGGATATTGTTGGTCTCCCATTGATGATACATGATGTTGAGGTTGTTGTCATGTTCACGGACGTGGTCACCATTGTCATAAATCATAAATGCAGCCAACCTGGAATCTTGCTCACGCAAACTGTAGTATTCATCCCCCGTACTCGCCAGGTACTTACTACACACGTAGCAATAATCGGGTCGAGTGGTACAATCACATGAGACCAGATTGCACTTCTCGTCCTTTTCCGACGCACGATGACATTCCGGACAATGTGGTTGTGCGCCTTGAATGCGTTGCTCCAATCTCCACACCAGGTTCTTGAGTTGACGTTTGGTCAGTGGTACTCCAGGCTCACCAAACAAATGTGTACCTGGAGTGATGTGTAACTTTGCCTGGTAACAATCATCGTGCTCCTGCTCCAATTCGGTCAATGACTTGATATTGTTTGACGTGGTCCCACCGTCAGAACTTGTCATCTTGTGACATCCCGTACAAAATGAGACGTGGCAACTTGGACAGAACATAATCAGATCCAATCCAAACTCAGCATTTGTCTGGCGCTCAATCTCCCATGACATGTTGCACGATGGACACTGAACATCCGTGATGCTTCCCCTCATCAGATCTTGACTGCGGACCGTGGCAACACAGGCATCCTCGTAACGAGACAACTGCTTCGGATCCGTCAAGAACGTTTGCTTCAACTCGTATTCTGGTATCTCGTGCTCACACACCTGATCAACGTCCGAGTAATTGTGAACACACCGCAGAGGAAGACGTGGTTGAGGGCGAGAGATCTCACTCTGAATGGCTCCTTGGAAGCACACAATACACGCCACGTGCTTGCTCGACTTTGGACACATCCAACGTTCTGTTGGCTCAACCTCAGACTGACAGATGCAACATATCACTGGTGCAGGTCTGCGACAGTACTTGGTTTCAGACACTCGTTGACGCTTGACAACATTTTGCTCATCGTCGTTGTTACCTTCGTTGTTACCTTCGTTGTTACCGTCTTCGTTACCGTCATTGACCACAGTCGTCTCTACGGCTGCTGCTGCAGCGTTGGCACGTCGGTGAAGTAGAGCACTACGGAATGGATGAATGTTGGACGATGCAGCCGCAGGTGCTGCAGCGTTGGCACGTCGACGACGCAGAGTACTACTGAATGGAGGAAGGTTGGAAGATGCAACCACAGGTGCTGCAGGTGCTAATGTGTCAATGTTGAGAGGAGACCTCACTTGAGCGGAGACCTCACTTGAACTACCTCCAGTTCTCATGTGTTGATGTATCAACGTGTACGTGACCTCATGGAATGGTGGTAATCTGCGATTGGAAGGTGGTAGATCACCTTGTTGGATATCGAACAGGTTGTCATCTCCACAGTGTGGAACTTCTTGATCACCTAGGACACCATGTTGCAATGCACTTCGAACATTGCTCCCGAATAGGGTACTGAGTCGAATCCATCGGCGCGCAATGACTTGATCGTTCTGATGACCATGTAGTTCGATGTGACGTCGTGCATCGTCTCGAGTGAATGCATAGATCATCACGCGATTGCATACAATCTTCATCTGCTCCTCGAGATCGAGACCTTGATTAATATCCATGATCTCGATCAGACTCAGTGGCGCCTTGAAACCAGTTTCATCCACCCAATCAGCAAACCAGGCGAGGCTGCCATCAGGAAATCTTTGTACAGAGCGCAGTAACGTATGAGTGCTATTGATACGACACTTGAGAGGAAAGACGATCGCGTTGAAAAACTCGAGTAATTCTTCAATTCCGTTATACAACACTGGAGGTTGTTCCGACATCGTGTTGAACAATTCCGACGTCCACTGATATGTCTCAGATTTTTCCGATTCGATACCACGCGCGGGCTTGTTTCTCCTTTGGAAAACTGAAAAAGTAATTGATGAAACAAACGTCATCAATTACTTTACACGACAGGACGCATTGCATCTCAAGTCTTCTGGAAGCACACAATCGTCACAGCATGGCTCACAGAGTCTTGTCTTGTCAAGTACACTCGCATATCAGACAACAATCACATTTCCGATTTGACACCTCTCGATTCAACTTACAATTCCGACACAAAACCGAAGATAATTTCCGACATGTCTGTTCCTACGTCATCATTGACAACCAAGCAGATCGATAGTGTGCGTAACACTCTCGGTCTCATCGAAAAGGACCCCAACGTCACGATCAACTTACAGGACTTGGTTCAGATGTTTTTCAAGGCCGGAGTCGAACATGGCAAGGTGGTGGTTACATCCCCTCCGGCTACAACCACGGCTACAACCTCACAGGGTCAGTTTGACATACCAATCGGCATCGCTTCTTCGACCTTGGAGATGTCACACAACAAGGAGCATCATGTTACCAAGTCGCGTACTCGGGAGACGATCGTCAAGCAACCTGACGGTTCGGAGGTGACACATCGTCAAATCGATCAGTCTTCGGAGGTCAAGAAGGAACAGAAAAATATGAAGTTGACACAGACGCGTCAAGAGTGGATTCGTAAGCAAGTTGAGACACGCAAGGTACAACTCGTCGAACAGTCACGAGTCGTCCTCGACAGCCTGGCTGAGACGACACACTTCAACCGTCTGGTTCGATTTGAGCGCAGCGAAGCGCAGGTTAGACTGTCTGCATCACCCGATTGTCTGAACTGGAAGAATAAATGGATTTTGGACAAGCGCCGTCCCACAAGTCATGACCTGATCACTAGCCCGTTTGACTTTTTACTGACAGCACTGAAGCAAGGCAAGGTGTTGAACTGGCTCCAGGAGAAGAAGATCATTCATGACCGCATTCTGTTGGGTATCCATGTACCCGTGCTACTGAGCATCAATCACTCGGAGCGCATCATTCGTACGATGACTGGAGATAACAAATATCTTGCCATACAGGCATGGAACTGCACCTTCCAGGGTACGGATGATCCTCTCGTCGTACCGACATTTACGATCTCTCTGAATCGCATGATCGTGACTCACTTCTATCCAGACGCAAGTCGAGTGTTTATGAACATTGTAGATGCTCCCAAGCAACTACATCAATTGCAGCATTTCCTCGAGGAACAGCAGTCTGACAATGAGGAGGAGGAGGACATCCCGAACGATTACGAGATGGATGACGTGGAGGAGGCAATGGCATCGATGCCCGACGACCACAAATTCACGTTCGGCGAAGTCATGACCTTGTCAAAGCGCGCGGCGAATACGGCTGTTGCCACAATCACATCCTCCAATAACACCATCGACACACAATAACGCACGCTCATTCGCTACACATTCCGACTGAGTGCATAACAAATTGGAAAGCATAGCGAATAGTAGGTATGCACCGACCACAATCGCTCTCATTCTCTTATAATTTTATATGCGTTTATAAAACAGTCACGACGCGAAATCCATATATTTCAATTTCTTGCACAATATATGGATCAGTCTATCCGTGTGTGAATAATGGATGCGATGCGATGCGATGCGATGCGATGCAGGTAGGAAGGTCAGAAGCAAGTGACATTCGATCACTCGCACTTGGGCACGTCCTTCTCCTCCTGTGTGTATCTGTACTTGGCGCAATCCATGACGTGCTTGGTGACGGCGTCCCACATCTACCGCCCCTTCACCTTGTCTCTGACAGAAAATGTCAGTCCCAGGATGCTGTAGTTGGCGAGCATGCGGTGTCCAAAAAACAGGTTCATGTCACCGCTCGGCAACTGAGTTGTCGAGCCCGTAAAGGTGCCACAATAGTCCAGCCACACCATGTCGATCGGTGTGACGCGCGTTGCGGCATGTCTGGTCAGTCACTCTGTCATAGAGAGGTCGGTGACGTGGCAGTTGCGGAAGTGAGCACCGGCCTCACGTTGTGTCGGAATCGGATGCGTGAATATCCGATATTTGACTCGGAATCCGACTCGGAATCCATAGCATGCGACCATTTACCCAAAAAACTATCCCTCTGGAAGCAAAGTCTCGACGTGACCAACCACTCATGTCAACTTCTCAACTTTCAAGTTTGACAAAATACTTGTGTACCCAATGGTCAACGTGTGAAAGTATATCGGAATCACATCCGAACATCGGAAAGCATATCGGAATTTAAGAATATAGAATCCGATTGGTATGTATCCGCTAAAACATACCCTGGGAAGGAAGGGTCGGGTTCCAAAAG